>Ga0326728_10000466_pt1 | contig 158292 bp, 170 predicted proteins | sample MB3enrmetagenome_FD_207602 | JGI IMG/M metagenome (GOLD analysis project Ga0326728, IMG submission 207602) | Lab enriched peat soil microbial communities from McLean, Ithaca, NY, United States - MB31MN | ecosystem: Environmental > Terrestrial > Soil > Wetlands > Peat | place: USA: New York... | reverse complement strand
GCAGCAAAAACGAGTTTTTCCTTGTTTGGACAACAATGCCCTTCACAATAATAACCGACACTATGCTCGCGGTTCAGCCAGCCGCTGAATACGTGAAAGTGAAAGTAGGTGAAGAAACCTGGATAATGGTGAAACAACGCGTCGAGCCAGTCATGCAGGAACTCGATATAATAAAGTATCAAGTCACAGACCAAATGTTGGGTAAAAACTTGGAAGGCACAGCCTACGATTACCCATTAAAGGATTTAATTCCTAAACAAGCGGAGCTTGAAACTAAGCATCCCTTGGTGCATAAAGTTATAGGCGAAGACTTCGTTGACGTTAACACTGCCACAGGTGTGGTTCATCTTTCGCCTGGAAACGGTGAAGACGATTTTTGGGCAGCCCAACGCAGAGGTGTTCCCATCTTCGCTCCATTCGACGATGAGGCAAAATTTACCAAAGACGCAGGAATCTTCGACGGTGTTTTTGCTCGCGACGCCGATTACTTAGTTGTTGAAGAACTCCGCAACCAGAACGCTTTCGTAAAGGTCACAAAGGTGAAACATGAGTACCCAACTTGCTGGCGTTCTCACCACAAGCTCGTTTGGCTTGCAAGAAAAGAATACTTTTTACGCACAGACAAGTTAAACAGCAAAGTGTTGAAAGCGGCAGAAAAAGTAGAATACTTCTTTGAAGAACCGAAAAACCGGTTTTTAGGCTTTCTGAAAGAAGGAAAGCCATGGTGCATAAGTCGAGAACGCATCTGGGGTACACCGCTGCCAATTTGGGCGTGCGAAAAATGCGGCAACAAGCGCATAGTCGGAAGCAAAAAAGAACTGATTAAAAATGCTCAAGAAACGATTCCAGAAAACTTTGAGTTGCACAAGCCGTGGGTTGACCGAATTACGTTTAAATGCGAAAAATGCGGCGGAAGCATGTTCCGAGAAGACTTTGTATTGGACACCTGGCATAATAGTGGCGCTTCACCGTACGCAGCCTTTACTGACGAAGAAGTCGAGAGGTTCGTTCCAACGTCCTTCTTAACTGAAGGCATTGATCAAACCAGAGGATGGGCGAACTCGTTGCTGCTTGAATACGTTGTTTTAACCGGAGAACCAGTTGCACCGTACAAGTCATTTCTTTTTCAAGGTTTAACGCAGGACGCGAAAGGCAGAAAAATGAGCAAAAGCTTAGGCAACGTTGTTGAAACCAACAAGCTATTAGAGAAGAACTCCGCTGACCTGTGCCGCTTTTATATGACGCGTAAATGCTCACCGATTGATTTTATGAATTTTGACATGCAGGAACTAAACCGTCGCCCATACCAAGTCTTGTCAACGCTGTACCATTTAAGCAGGTTCTTTATGCAGAACGCGACTTTCGACGAGTTCGACCCATGCAAATACACGTTAGCTTGGGCTTTTAAGGCAAATAAGCTTGAGGCAGCTGACGTGTGGTTGCTGTCTAAACTGCAAGAGAAAATTGAAGACTACACCAACAAGCTTGAACGCTGCGAATTCAACGTTGCCGTAGCTGTTTTGGATGATTTCGTAATTGAAACACTAAGCCGCCTTTACGTGCCCATGATTCGAAAGGAACTTTGGACTGATGAGCCTGAAACGCTACAGAGACGCCAAACCATCTATGCACTGCTGCATCATACGCTGAAGACGGTAACGTTGCTTTTCAACCCAGTCACGCCTTACCTGAGCGAGGCATTGTACCAGAAAGTCTACAGGCAACTTGAACCAGAACTGCCCGAATCAGTTAATCTTGCTTCTTGGCCAGTGCCAAACGAGAAAATGCGAGACAAAACCATCGAACAGGAATTTGAGGTTCTGCTGAAAGCGGTATCAACAGGTTATGCTGCCAGACAACTGGGGAAGCTGAAGCGTAGGTGGCCACTTAGTAAAGCAATCGTGGTTGCGCCAGAAAAAACATTGCAGACCCTAAAGCATCTTGAGTCACTGTTCTTGGAGCTTACAAACGTGAAAGGCGTAGAATACTCGGTGCAGGTTCCAGAGTACGTTGGAGGCGAGAACTGGGTTTCCAGTCAAGAAGGCGACATAACCGTGTTTATAAGTGGACAACGGGACGACACCCTGCTGGGCGAAGGCATAATGCGAGATCTGGCACGCCGTGTCCAAGCGCTCCGCAAAGAGATGGGGTTTGTACCAACTGATGTTTTAGAGTCGGTACACATAGCCGAGTTGGAGGCTGAAAGCATAACGCTCTTAGAGCCATATCTGGAAGAGATGGCTGGACTAGTAAGGGCTAGGAAAGTGTATTTGCACGACAGCCGCAGCGAAGTTGAAACAGAATGGCACGAATCAGAGTTAGACGGCAAAAAAATATACCTTAACATACACTAAAACCGTGTAACTTAAAATGTGAAATGAAGGAAAAAATGTGGCGGAAGAAACAAACAACAACGTATATTACAAGTGTCCTCACTGCGCTTGCATATTCTTAACAAAAGCGGACCTGCAAAAACACATAAACCACTTCGGCGAAGACAAGCAAACACACGAGTTTTCTTATCGCAAAACGCATGGCAGACTGGAACACGGGTACGGCGAAGAGTAAGCCTCAACCACCATAATCCGTTCTTTATTTCAGTGAAGACTCTTTTAACCGAAAGCCCTAAATGCACTCACTAAGGTATTTTTTCAGAAAAGCAACTGAACGGGCCGGTAGATCAGTCTGGTATGATCGCCGCGTTCGCAACGCGGAAGCCGCGGGTTCAAATCCCGCCCGGTCCATTGTGCAATTTTGTTGCGAAGAAGCGGATTTTTGAGCGTTTAAACCTTGATTTATTAAACCCTGCCATCGGCACTACAACATCATTTTGGATAATCCCTTTACAGCTGCAATTTTCATTTCCTTAGGAATCTGAGCGCACCATAAGGATCCCGCTCCAAGACAATTTTATGAAAATCGCTTTCAGTCTGAACCAACTCTGGATTTTCAAATGTCCTCCGATGCTTTTCCCGTTGATAGTTCTCGGTGAATTCTTTAATGCTTTCGGAAACATTGGTTTCTAAGAGGGTCATATTCTGTCCTCCGACAAAAAATGAGAAAAGAAAAGGCGTTTTTGACTACTCGAATCTGCAAGTAACATATATTAGGTTGTTCTATAAAATGACTAGTCAGTCACAAAAGTTAGTGATTCTAGTGACCGAAAGCGAAATAGTCACGGTTCTAAGAGATTTCGGGTTGACAGAAAAAGAAGCCGAAGTCTACTTATTTCTTGCAAAAACTGGTGTTCAACGAGCAGGCGAGGTTTCGAAACGCCTAAAGATGCATAAGGCGCAGGTGTATCGTATTTTAGAGGTCCTTCAAAGCAGGGGGCTAATAGAGGCAACACTGGAATTCCCAGCACGTTTCGTGCCCGTATCGTTTGAGCATTTTCTTGATATGACGATAAGAGCAAAAAGGGAAGAAACCTTTCAGCTTGAAGCCAGGAAAAGCAAGTTGCTAACTCGTTGGGAAGCCATAATTCCAGATAGACCATCACCCCAGCAAGCAAAATTTACAGTGATTAAAGGAAGAGAAAACATCTATTCCAGGATTCTGGAGTTGATTGAGCATGCGAATGTGGAGGTGCTGGCTATGACCGATAGCATAAGTATCATCAGGTCAGAGCAGGCTGGAATATTTGACCTTACCGAGAAAAACGACATTAGATTCAGAATCCTAATGAACGTTACAAAAGAGAATTATAGACTTGTGAAGGCAGTTCTTCAGAAGACTTTGCCGAAACATTTCGAAATTGAAGGACGCCACAAAGACTTAGGAGCCAAACCATATCCTCGTTTCGTGATTAGGGATAGTGAGGAAATCGTTTTTTTCGTGACACCGACGGAGGACGCGTCTGCTCCAGATCGAGAGGACACAGTTCTATGGACTAATAGTCGAGAAATCGTATCGGCGCTTAAAATCTTCTTTGAAGAAACGTGGGGTGAAGCAACAGATCTTGGAATAAGAATAAACGAGATTGAAACGGGAGCGTCGACGCCGGAAACGGTCATCGTCAGGGATGCAGATGAAGCCTATCGAGGATTTTGTAAAGCAATAAGAGAAGTGAAGGAAGAACTAATTGTAGTTTCCACGTCGAAGGGATTCACTAAGGTGTTGTCGAATTGTCTTCTTTCTCAACTGTCCGAAAGACTTATAACAGTACATATTCTGGTTTCATTAGATTTGGAAAATTTGGAAGCCGCGGAATTACTTTCCAAACACTATCGGGTGAAATATTCCGATGCAGTTCACTCGAGCATAGCAATCCTTGACGGCATGCAGATGTTCATGTTTAAAGCTCCCTTATCAGCCAAGAAAAAAGCTGAGCCTTCGGTGTACTTTGATCACTTGCTATACACAAACGACGCCGATTACTTAAGAAGCATGAGAACCATGCTGGACGATTTGTGGAACAAGGCGCTTGACCTCTCTGATATGAAGGTGGGAGCGGCGATGAGGTCGCCGCCAATAACGATATCGGCTGAGTCCCCAGTGTCCAAAGCTATCGACTCCATGCTTACAAATAACATTGGATCAGTGATTGTGGTCAAAGGCGAAAAGCCTGTAGGCATAATAACAGAAAAAGATGTCCTTAACCGATTAGTAGGTACACGGCGAGACCCCAGTAAAACAGTAGCGGAAGAAATCATGTCCTCGCCATTAGTTACGATTGGCAGTGAAAGAAGTCTCCTGGAAGCCTTGAATATTATGAAGACCAGCGAAATTCGACGACTAGTAGTAGTTGAGGAAGGAAAAATTGTGGGCGTACTTTCTGAAAGGCGAGTTCTGGAAAAGTCAGAAGTGGGATTAATTCAGGAAATAAGTCAGCGCAGAAAGCTCTCCATGAAGAGAACACACTAACCTCAAGCCTAGCCTCTCGCATAGTCTTATAGTCAGTCGAGTGCTTGACGTGTTGAGCGTAACGAAATCCTGAACAAGGTGAATGTTCCGCGATCTCATGTGCGATGACGGGCCTATCACTCCAACTCCTTTCCAGTTAGCATCAAAATTACCCCAATAGTAGGGAAAGCTCATTCTTAATTTGATCTTTGGGGCTGTGTTATAACAATAACAACGATATTGAAGGAACTTAAGGCAACTGGTTATACGATTGTTTAAGGACGATTTTGCTTCCCTCTTGCCTCAGATCCCCTATTCCAGCTAGAGGCTTTCGATTACTATTCTGTTTTGCGCTTTAAGGCGTAAGAAGAACCCTTTTTAAGGCGCCCACCAGTTCGACAGGCAGCTCCACCTTTTCACGAATCTCGAAGTCGAAGGCAACAGCAGTCACCTCAGCTTTCGCAGCCAAAATGCGTTCGCCATCTTCGCTGTTCTTTTTGAAAAAGGAGTGTGAAAGCGTAAAAGAAGTTTCGCCAATTGCCTTCACTGTGGTTTCTATGTCTATTAGGCTGTCAGGCGAAACTGTACATAAGTATTCGAAGGTGGCAGCTCTTCTTACGAAAGAGATTTTTCGCTCATTGTAAAAAAGTATGAAGTTGAAACCCAGCATTTCCATAAGCCCCACTTCGCCTTCCTCACAGTAGCGCACATAAGATTGCCAGTTCAATATGCCAAAAGCATCGGTGTCATCAGGAAGCACTCTTATGTTTTTTTTCTCGTAATTCAATTCCCATCAAAAACAAGTTGTTCCCAGAGAATAAAAACTTATAGGATAAAAACTAGCACAACCTACGAATTTCGGTTTTGTATAAATAGGATATAAATCTTCTGACTTTCACTTAAGACCTATTTGAGAGAGCATGTTTCAGGTTTGTCTTTCGTAAACTCTCAAACTACTTTTGGTAGAGCAATGATGAATTTTTGCTTCTTTACCCACTTGTAGGTACCCGGCGAGACCCCAGTAATGTGGTTTGAACTCATTGCGGTTCAAATCACGGCTAGTCCACCAAACGTCGCTATCTTTTTGTTAACTTTACTTTTCGTCTTCTAGAAAGAGTATGTTGACTTCAAACGGTTCCTTCTGCATTTCAGCCGTTAAATCCTGTTCTTTTCGGGCGAAAAGTGCGTTGCCTACAATTTGATGTGCTAGAGCTATGGTGAAGCAGTCGGGTAGAGAAATGGCTCGTCTGCATTTTGTTTTGGCGGCTTGGTTGATTAATTTTGGTGTGTCTTCAACTTTGATGTATCCTGATGCAAGTAGCTTGTTTACTCTTTCACTTGATTGATACCATCCAAGTTTTCTGCAGAGCACATACCTTAGCTCGGTAACTGCCAGTTCGGTGGTCCAAGCTTCGACAAGGTCGCTTTCCAGGGCTTTTTTGAGTTTCTGTCCAAGCTCATCACAATATATAAGCTCAATCAATGCGCTGGCGTCTACGGCTAATTTTCCTTTCAAGTCTGGTTTCATCAAGTTTTCGCTCCTCTTGCAGCTCTTCAATTGCTTCTTTAGCTTCGGCTACTGGTTTGCATGCTTCTTCAAGTAGCTGAGGGTTCTTTTCCCGCTGATCAACCAAGAAGCGTAAAGCCTCGTTAAGGTCAACTCGGCGCCCTAGCTTAATCTGAAGTTCAGAAGCAACCTCAAGAAGCTTCTGCTTAACATCTTCTGTAACCGATATAGTCGTCATAGCTACTATAATAGCTATAACCAATATAATAGCTTTCACGCCGAAAACAGTTCACGGAAGACTTTCTCACGTCTTCACCCAAGAGCGGGAGGACAAAATCGCTTCCGGGCCACTTTAAGTTTCAACTCATCTATGGCTCATTCAAGCTATTTTTTCTCTTTTTTAACGCGATTTTTATTAAGACGCATCTTAACTTCTCTAAAGCATCTGTCGATTGGGAAAATGAAAAGAACCAAATTGCTAATGCCTACCTTATTGGCAGTTCTGCTGTTAGCGTCATTGATGGCTGTTTCAGCGTTTGCTAGTACAGTTCCAACCTTTACACTTTCCGCATCATCAAACCAATTACAGTATGTGCTACCCGCAGGAACTACATTTAACGGCACCATCGCCACCACTGGCAGTGTTCAGTTTTGGGTGAGCGCTCCCAACTACCTTGAAATCGTTAACTTAGGCATAATTGATAAAACCACATCATTCAGCTTCGTCGCGCCGCAAAACGGAACCTACACGCTGAATTTCGAGAACGACATGTCCAACTCGATTCAAGTGACATTCTCGTACGTGACAAACCCAGTGATCCCAGGCAGCAACAATTCGACAGGAATATCCCAAAGCTACCTGCTAATAACGGTAATTATTGCCGTATTAGGAAGCCTGCTGATAATCTTTGTCCTGCATCGCAAAAGCAAAACTCCCCCTTCTGGTGTTTCATAATACGACGCCTTCAAACCCGACAACGCACATTTAACTTCAATTTTAAAGAATCCTAGTTTTTTGTTGCCCTTTCAATTTTTTTTATTGCGTTTTAACCTCTTTTTTTGCGTCTTCAGGGCTGGGGGCAAATAAGTTCTTGCTCCCGATAATTTGTACGCAAAGAAACCCTACGAATAACGGAAACCAGAAAATAGCACTTCTTAATACTACCGCTGTGATCCCGCTGAAGCCAGGGCTTATTCCATAGAGCACCAAAAGGGTTGCCAAAAAAATTTCAAGGGAGCCAACTGAAAAGCTTGCAGTTGCATCTTGAAATGCGGTTGTTATGAAGAAAACGACTATGTAGAATACTGGTGTTGACGCGGGTATTCCCAGAGCATAGAAAATGAACACGTAAATAGATAGGCCGAGAAGGTACGACATCGAGTGGAAGATAAAGGGTTTTACTAGCAGTTTCGGTTTTTTGCGAAAGGTTCGAAATCCGTTATAGTAATTTGCCAGAGATTCTTGGGTTTTTTCTATATTAGTTGAGCTGTAACGCTTTGGGCTGAATATTTTGAGTAACTTAAGGTATAGACTTGTGATGTTTCTTGCCGCTTGTTTAGCAGACGCAAGATAAAGAAGAACTCCCATGTAAATTGTTACGCCCACCAAAAATAAAATGAAAATGTTTGTTATGATTAATGGGACACCGCGTTTGAATAGTATAAATGCTGCTCCGCTGTATAATCCGACGGTTACTACCGTATAGGCAACTATGCGGTTGGTTACAGCTACCGCTCCAAGTGCGCCAAAGTTTTCTTTTGTCTCTTTTTGGACAAGGTATAATCTGGTTAATTCGCCGCACACTGTTGCGCAAGGAATAACTAAATCTACAAAATAGCTGACCCAGTAATACAGGTAAGCCCGTCTATAGGAAATGTTGATTGAAAGGCTTTTTAGGATACTGTTCCAGGCTGCTGACCAACAAAATACTGAGGACAGTACGCCGATGAGTGCAAGGGCGTAGAAAAATGAGTATTGCACGGAGTTAATGTGTTTTAGAACTAGTAAAATTTGGTGAATGCCGATGTAGAAGTACAGATAAAAGCCAAAAACTATCAAGCCTGCAATCATAACTAGAACTGATCTTTTGATTGAGAGGTATCTCGCTATAGACATATAGTCACTCTATAGTTCAGTCTGAAATTCGTTGCTAGTGTCACTACAAACTTTTAAAGTTATATTCTTTTTTCTGCCGAAGGTAACTAGGTTAGAGTTCAAAAAGGCTATAGAGTCTTTGCAGTTGCTGTTTCGGTAGTTACAAAAAATAATAATCGCCATAAACTAATTTGTAACAACTTGGAAAAATTTATTGGCTCTTTTGCAAAGTTAACGAGATCGTTTGTTCATTTCTTGTTTCTTCATGTGGATGGCTGCAACGGTGGCGTTAACGTTCTTTTCCTCGACCACTATTATTATTTGTGATGTGTGCGGTGCAAAGATGCCGCGTTTAATGTTAATTCCTGAAATAGCGCTAATAGCTAATGATGCTACGCCTGGAGAATCCTTCATTCTGTCGCCGATGAGAGTTACTACGCCTAAGCCGTATTCTATTTTCATGTTTTCGTCAAAGCCCTTCAGTTTTTCCTCGTTTTTCTTTAGATAATCTGAGTCTAAGAAGAGGAAATCTCGAATCCGCTCCCCTGTCTCCATGGTTTCGGCGCCTAAATCCATGAAGTCATTTCTTCTTTCCCATATTCTTAGGGAATCTTCCAGCGACCTACTTTTCTCATCATTCATTGACAGGATTGCGCAGCCCGATTTGCCTGTTAAGCATTTTACAATTTCTCCGTCGCTTGTTTCTGCCTCGATTACCGAGTACATTTCGGGTTCATTGATCGGGACCACCATTAAAGGTTGTGTAAAGCGCCTAGCCATGGCGATTGCTGGGCTCTGCACTATTTTCATGCCCATCATTGAAGCTTTATGAGCCTCATTATAAGTAAGCGACTTAACATGCTCAGTCTTCTGTCCACGCACCACTTTCGGGTCGGCGCTTTGAACAGGTACATCTTTATACAATAATGTTTCAGTATCGTACAAATCTTTCAAGAGGCAGGATGTGAAAACTGCCGTCAAATCTGAACCGCCCCTGCCCAATATGGTTTCAAGACCATCAACTGTAACGCCTAAGAAGCCTGCTAAAGAAACTATTTTCCCGTCTTCCAACGGTTCGAGTAAGGTGTGGATTCTTTTTTTGCTTAACTCGTAATTCGGGATTGCATCCTCAAAGTTGTCATCAGTTACAATAGGCCAATCTTCCAGCATGAGTCGACAAGAGTCCAAACCGTGGCTTTTTAAAACGTAATCTGCCAACGTGGACATGACGAGTTCTCCGCCTAAAGTCAGGATTCTTGCTTTAATGTTGCCGCTGAAGCGCTTATTAATGGAGTCAAGAGTAGCCTGCGTTAACGTCTTGTAATTAGCCAACTCATTTACTGCTTGTTCAATCAATTTTCCTTTAACATGAGCCTTCGCTAATCGTTCATAAACTTCAAAAACAGGCTCAAGAGGAAGCGGGCACGCTTGCGCGTAAGATTCACCTATCCGTATAAGAGCGTCAGTGCAGCCCATAGGCGCTGAAAAAACTGCGATTGGTCCAAAGCCGTCTTCTTTGCGGATTTGTTTTATTTGTTTGATGATTTTAGGGATTCCTTTGCCCTCTACGTCTAAGAGGCTACCGCCAAATTTGGCTACTGAAAGAGACTTTAAAGCGCATTCCACCCAATACGAGTTAGCAATCGAATCTAGCTTTAATAATTTTCTAAATCTCCTTCGCTACTGCATTATCTAATTAAAATCGTCTAGCGGTTCTGTGGATTGTTGTTTTCTGAACTGAAACGTTGTTACTATTATGGCGGCAATAATGGCGGCGGCAACCACTGCTCCGATGGATACATGTAACTTTCAAAAACTGCTGCGCTGGGGTGCTGGAAGTAGCGGAAGTTGACGAAAGCTTAATTAATAAAAAAGAAAAGGAAATAAGCGCCCTGAGACTTCAAACTAATGGAAGGTAGGTTTTATTAAATATGTATGATGGATATGTGCTTTTTTGCAATAATGTGTCACAGCAAAAGTGCTTAAGTAGGAAACGCTATACTTGCGCAGAAAAAGAATCCACTCCAATAGAAGAAATTAAGGCAGGTGCCGTAATCTTTCTCTATAACACTGATGACAAGAGTTTAGTTGGGCCTTTCACTACGCTTCCTGTAGGCGACGAACTTGATGCAGGCGCATGGGTTGAAGATGTTGACGAGCAAATCCCCTACGATGATATCAAAGTGACATGGGAGGATCTGCACATTATTCAAAACGCGCCAGAGGAGCTCCCGTTCTTAACTGACCCTAAAACGTGCAAGCTATCAACTACCCAAACGCAACGAGTTTTGGATCTGCTAAAAGACGGATCACTTTATCTTTATGCCAAAAAATAGTATACACGGCTAAGGATTTATTTACTGGAAAATTTCTTTGCTTCTAAGCTGATAATTTTATGGCAGTTAACGCATCGGGTAAAAGTCAACTCGAAACCATTAAGTACATCAAAGTATCTGTCCGTATACAATCTTTGATTTTCATGATCACAATGAGGCTGGACAGTAGCAACTAGCTTCTCCTCATCCATTCTCCTTCCCCAATTATTATCAGCTTTAATAAAGTTATAACTCTTTTGGATGCCACGGCGTTGAGGTTAGCTGCTTAATGTCTAATCATTTAATTAAACTTGAAAAAATCATAAAAAAATGTGAAGTGTTAAATAGCATACTCGTTTTGCTTTAGTATGCATATCTTCGGGAGGGTTAAGGTTGAAGAGTAAGGGTCCCTTGTTCATTGTCCCTTGGCGATGCACTTTCGCATGCGAAAGCAATTGCGTGCATTGTACTTCTGCAGGCAAACCCGCTTTTGCAGATGAAATTGATACTGCAGGCGCCATGAAAATTGTGGATGAAGTTTACGATTTCGGCGCAAGCTTCTTTGGAATCACTGGTGGTCAACCGTTTCTGAGAAAGGATCTTTTCGACGTCATAAGTTACGCTAGAAAGCGTGGTTTGGACGCAAGCATCATAACTGATGGACGCCTCATAGATCAGACGGTCTTTGAGAACATTGTCAAAAACGAAGTTAAAATTTCTGTAAGCATCGACGGCGGAAAGAAAACAAATGACGCTATTCGCGGCAAAGGCGCTTATGCAGCCGCTGTTTCAGCGATAAAGAAGTTTTCACGTGAGAAACTGTTAAACTGCCTTGTATACACGTTTGCCAACGCCAGTGACTCTGTCACAAACGCTAACGAGGAAGATATGCGTCACGTGCTTGATTTAGCACGCAAATATGATGCCCGCTGGGTGGTTTTTCACGGTTTTATTCCCTACAGCAAAGACAAAAACAGCCTTAAAGCTGACCTCTCACCGCAACAGTACGAGTGGGTTTGCAATAAACTCTACGATTTAACATTAGAGTATAAAGGGAAACCTGAAATTAACGTGTACATTCCCTTCTACGCTCGAGTTGCAAAGCAGCGAGAGATGCCTGATTTTGACAACTGGTACAACAACTTCTTCTTAGGCAGATGCTTCTTCGGCAAATTCTTTAGTGTTGCAGAAAACGGCGATGCAATACCCTGCAGTTACAACGACTCTTACAGGATTGGAAACATTAAGGATAAATCGCTTAAACAAATCTGGGCTGAAATGCAAAATTCCCCGTTCTTCACCCAAGTGAAAGATAAAAACAGCATAAAAGGCAAATGTGGCGTTTGTGAGTACCGTGAGATTTGCGGTGGCTGCCGTTCCTCAGCGTTGTTTTACACGGGAGACATTTTAGGTTCAGACCCACGATGCGTTTTTGTTCCTCAAGCATTGAGGCGGAAAAAATAAGCTCCGAAAATAGCATGGTGCGTCTCGGTCGGTAACTTTAAGTATCGTGCTTTTTTCGCTAGCTCAAATGACCCGGCTTATGGTCAATTTAGGAGCTATCACCCACAAATTAATGATAAATCGGGGTGGCGTGCATCCAAAAAAATGTATGGGAGAGAGGGGGTAAAGTGAATCTTATATGGATACACGTCACACGTTTATTAACCTCTCAAGTGCTGTCGGAAGAGGGCTCCATAGTTTTTTCTTGATTTGCTATAGTTTAGCTGTGCTTTGGTTTTGGGGTAAACTAGTTTTTGTGAGAGTTTGCTTGTAATGAAGACTGATCCGCCGTTTTTCAGGTGCTTTTTGACTTGGAAAAAGTCCACTTTTTTTGCCTCTTGGACCTCAACGTCTTCGCTATCGTCATTGTCTATCAATAGAACTTGGAATAGCGGAATTCTAGTTTTTTTGTTTGAAATAAGATTACTCAAGAATATTTCCCTTCGTACAGTTTGAGAGTAATTTATATTTAATTTCAACAATTCTTAAAGCTATGTGATTGTCAACAGCCTACCACAAGGTTATATTACTGCAGAATAAAAGGAATGATTTGCTTATCTTTTAACGTTTTAACCGTCAAATCAGGCTTTTCTTTTAAAAGTTCCAACCGAGAATAAACACCTGTTACAACCGCAACACAGCTCATGTTTGCTGATTTTGCGGCTTTGACACCGAAGATTGAATCCTCGATAACTACGCATTTTTCGGGGTTTGCTTTTAGTTTGGATGCAGCTTTTAAGAAAATTTCTGGGTTTGGTTTCGAATGCGAAATTGATTCGGCTGTAAGGACTACGTCAAAGTATTTTTCTATACCTTTTGCTTTTAGCAAATGGATGATTACTGAGCGGTTATTCATTGATGCCAAACCCATTTTCATTTTGCCATGTAACGCTTCAAGAAGCTCTCTGGCGCCCGGAAACAGTTTCACTTGGTCCGTTAACTCGATTTCAAATTGGCTCTTGCGCTCGACTAAATTCTGAATTAATTTTTCGTCAAACTGCCTATTAGCCGACCGCAACAAGTCGCGGAAGGTGTCTGCTGCACCAATCCCGATACGACGCTCAATGTACTCGTCGCTGACTTTGCAGTTTATTTCGCTTAACGTTGCTTGAAACGCGATAACGATTGCTTGCCGCGTATCAGCTAGGGTTCCGTCCCAGTCGAAAATAACCGCTTCAAACATGGCTGGTCTGCTAATTTAAGTTTAGTTTTTCCCTGATGGCTTGGCTTTTCTTAGTGGCTTCTTCGATTGCACGTATCATTGCCGGTCTAATTTGGCTTTGTTCAATCTGGTATATGGCTTCGATAGTTGTGCCGCCTGGAGTGGTCGTCATATCCTTGATTTTCGACGGTTCCTCATGCAAGTCAATAACAAGCTTGCCTGCGCCCATAACAGTTTGAGCCGCACAGTTCAATGCTATGTTACGGGGCAACCCAACCTTCAAGCCTGCATACGTCATAGCCTCGATAATAATTGCCAAGTAGCCGGGACCACTGCCGCTCACAGCAGTTATCGCATCCATGTATTTCTCATCCATTTCTTCACATATGCCCATCATATTCAACAAAATTTTAACTTTTTCTTTGTCTTGTTGAGTTACGTTTGCCTCGCAACAGTAAGCGGTGTAGGCTGCCTGCACCAGCGCGGCAAGATTAGGCATAATACGCACTATCCTTGCGTCAGGAGCATTCTTCTTCAAAAACTTCAAAGGAACCGTAGCAGCCACAGAAATTAACAGTTTGTCCTTGATTTCCTTGCTGATTTCTTTGAGAACTTTTTCGACGTCACCTGGCTTAACAATAATGAAAACTATGTCTGCGTCGATGGCGGCTTTTTTGTTATCTGTTGACGTTTTTACGCCGAGAGTTTCAAATTCCTTGAGCCTTTCAAGCGCAATATCAACCGCCGTTATTTCGCCCTCGTAGCCGCCTTTCAGCAGGCTTTTGATTACGGCACCACCCATCATACCCGTACCAATTACCGTGATTTTATCGTTCATTACCGATCACTTTGTTACTTTAAGGACTGCAACTTTGCTCTTAAACTTTTTTTCCATGCCGTTTATGCTTTCGCTTTTTGTGGTTGTTTTTTGGCACAAATAGTAGGTAGGTCTATAGGGTAGGCGGTTTAGGGTCAGGGCTTGTTTTGGATTGGTTTTTCGGTTTAGGGCTTAATTTGAAGGTTTAACTTAACAAGTGAAACTTAAAAAAAGGGCAAAAAAGACCACAGCATCTAATAGATGAGCCTATTATATTAGACTCCAAACATGATTCAGCATTACAGCCTGCTGTGCTCTGATTAGAGAGGCAGCAGAAAACATCAGAAGACCCGACAAAGTCGTTTCACCAACATACTTTAATACTTAATGAAAGGACATGGCAGCAAGCTTAACAGGTTGCATTAACTTATTGATGTTTTTTCTGTTTTTATGTATTCTGCATCATGGTGCAAATATGCTAAATAGCTTTTAAAAGACAGACAACCATTTACTTCATTAGGAGAAGCAAGCTTGAAGGGAACATTAGCAATTGCGTTTATTGCTATTTTGTGTTTATCTATGTTCTCAGCTTTAGCGCTAAAGGTGAATGCTCAACAGTCTTCTGGAAACTGGTCGATGTTTCGCGCAGACCCATCTCATGATGGCGTTGGCACAGGCAATCCAGTGCTTACTCCTACGCTGCTTTGGAAATACACTACTGGCGGCAATGTTGAGTCGTCTCCTGCTGTTGTTAACGGTGTTGTCTATGTGGGCTCTGATGACGGCAACGTTTATGCTTTGGACGCCGCAACCGGCGACAAACTCTGGAGCTACCCTACCGGCGGTGGAGCTTCGTCTCCCGCTGTTGTCAACGGGGTAGTTTACGTAGGCTCAGGTAACGCTAATGTTTATGCTCTAAATGCTACCAATGGCATTCAACTCTGGAATTACACTACACACACTGGCTACGGGGATAGCGGAATTACTTCGTCACCTGCGGTTGTCGGCGGCGTAGTCTACATAGGCGCTGCAGACCTTAACGTTTATGCTTTGAATGCTACTAATGGCGACAAACTCTGGAGTTATTTTGCTGGCAGTAGTACTCTGGGGGTTTTGTCGTCTCCTGCTGTTATTAACGGTGTTGTCTATGTGGGCTCTGATGACGGCAACGTTTATGCTTTGGACGCCGCAACCGGCGACAAACTCTGGAATTATACTACCGGCGCTTCTATTCAAAAGTCGTCTCCTGCTGTTGTTAACGGTGTTGTCTATGTGGGCTCTGATGACGGCAACGTTTATGCTTTGGACGCCGCAACCGGCGACAAACTCTGGAGCTACCCTACCGGCGGCAAGGTTGAGACGTCTCCTGCGGTTGAAAACGGCGTAGTATACATAGGCTCGGTTGACAATTATGTTTTTGGTTTGAACGCTACCAACGGCGACAAACTCTGGAGCTACCCTACCGGCGGCGACGTTTTTTCATCTCCAGCCATTGTAAGCAATGTAGTCTACGTAGGTTCGTGGGACGGTAATGTTTATGCCTTTAACGCTACCAACGGCGACAAACTCTGGAATTACACAGTGAATAATACCCCTGGGCACTTCATTTATTCATCCCCTGCCGCCGTCAACGGCGTCATCTACATAGGCTCGGATGACCACAACGTTTATGCTTTAGGGACTTCGCCTGCGTCGTCTCCCTTACTTTCGTCGTCTAACATTGTATTCATTATAGCCGGCGTAATAGCTGTGGTCATTATTATTGCCGCACTGGTTTTCTTAGTGTTTCAAAAGAGATTGAAAACCAAAAATCAACAGACTACACTACAGAACTCTGCTTCAGTTTTCTCTATTCAATTATCCCAAGGATAACTTCATTAGCAATAGCACGTGCCATAAACATTTACGGACAAACCACCGCTTTTTTGCATGCAAAACAGTCATTTTCATGTTGAAAGGGTTTCATTTTGTTTTGGCAAAACTTATTTATGGCTTGTTGGTCGCTTTGTTGTCAGAGACTGCTAAGGATTTCAGGAGTTTGTGTATTGTTTTCGCGGGCGCATTTGTTCTGATGCCTCTGGTGTTAAAGTGGGTTTGTACAGCTTGGAAACCACTTTTACGTAGCACATTGATGAAGGCTTGTATGGAAGGTGATGGGAGACCAAGTTTTCCGCTTAACTTGTCAAGTACATAGTACGTTATGGGCGCTTGGGCTTCGTCTTTTGTTAACGCGAGAAGTTTGATGATTCTACTGCTGTTTCTGAAAGCTACAGTTTTGTTCTCTTTTATCATTAATTCAACGAAGTCAGGATCAAAGATGTTTCCCAGCCACAGGGGACCCGCATAATCCATTTTTGAGCCACATTCAGGGCACTGCAGGCTTCCGAACGGGTGATATGTGGTTTCTCGATGAAAACAATTGAAACAGTGCAGAACGTACCCTGTGCTTTTGACGCTTTCATCCGCTTTCTTTGCACCATATGCGATTTGAGCATACAATCGAATGTAGTGCTCGCTGCTGTGGCTAAAAACGACTTGGATTCCGATATCATGCTTCGCCGCTAAGGTGGCGGTGCAGCCGGCTAAAAGCCGAACAGCAAGCTCATGGCAGTACTCCGTTCGCAACGGTCTGCCGCCGTACTTTCGAATGCAGGCTTTAACGTGCACTCCACAAAGCGGCGCCAGGTCGGTTGCTGTTGAAGCTAATAAGCCGTTGTTGCGGATTGCTCGGAGAGCTGAGTCTAAGTATGGCGCTGGGGTGCCAAACGGGTCAACATCAACAATATCAAACCTTTTCTTAGGTGAGGCATTGCAGCTTAAAACGCAGTTCGCGTCCTTATGCTTAACAGTGACCATTTTTTCAAGCCCGTTGATTTGCACGTTGTGCTTTGCAAGCTTGAATGCTCTCTCGTTAATGTCGCTGATTAACACCTTTTTTACCCCGCTAATTTCAGCGGCGAAGCGGACTCCGCGGATTCCTTGGCTGGTTAAGGGGTCACAAATGGAGATTTCCCTGCCAGCCATGCGTTGGTAGGCTTGGAACGCTAAAACCGTTAAGTCACGGTTAAACTCCATGACTGGATTGTAGAAGACTGGAGCTTTAGACGGCGCATAATCCGACGGGTTCACTCCGTAAGCTTCGAGTTTGGGCACTAAAACTTGCACTTTGCCCTCTCTGATTATTTCGCTTGGAAAATCCGCCTTATACTCTTCCATTAATGTTGCTCCAGTGCATGTTGCTATGAAAAGAATTTTATCGCCATATTAGACTTCTGGTAATAGAAGGAGGGAAAGTATTGCAGAAGCGAGTTTTGCTTTTAACTGGCAACCCAGGCGTTGGAAAAACAACAGTACTCATCAAAACAGTGAACGCTCTTAAGGCTGAGGGCATCAGTGTCGGCGGCATGTTAAGCCGTGAGGCAAGAGAAGGCAATGCGCGGGTGGGCTTCGAAATCATAGACTTAACCAGCAACAAACACGGTTGGCTAGCACACATGAATCAGAGAACGGGTCCACAAGTCGGCAAGTACCACGTTAGCCTCGAAGACCTAGACAATATAGGCGCCAAAGCGGTCTCAGAAGCCGTAGAAAAATGCGGAGCCGTCGCTATCGATGAGATTGGCCCCATGGAGCTCTTCTCGCAAAAGTTCAAACAAGCCGTAACAAAAGCGTTGGAAAGCAAAAAACTAGTTTTAGCTGTTGTGCATGCGAAAGCTAGAGACCTACTGATAAGTGAGGTAAAACGAAGAGGGGACGCTGAGATTTTTACGGTAACTTTGGCTAACCGTGATAGCCTGTCAGAAGAGCTAATAAAGCAAGCTTTAAAAATTCTTCAGCTGGCTCAAGCGGCTTTAAAAAAGGAAGATTAAGCTAATTATTCAACTCGCCAACAGGGTGGATCATGTGCCAGTGGGTTTGGCTGAGTTTTCTACGCATCTGGTTATTTCGCTTAGGGCATCCGCGAAGTCTGTTTTGTTGGGTTTCACTCCTCTTTTAGACACCGTTAAGAGATTCTCGTAGCCTTTTTTGGAAAGTTCCTCCTCTAGGATTTTGAAAGTGCTGCCTTTTGCAAGCGCGTAGGTGCAGAAAAGGATCGTTTTTTTGTTTATGCCCTCTGGCAGTTTTTGTATGAATGAAAAGACCTCGGGGGCTGCCCTAAAACCATTTACAGGTGTACCTATGATCAGTAAATCGTAGTCGGTTGCTGATGCGGGTTGGAAGGATGCTATGTCAAAATGTGGAACTTTCAGTGATTCAGATATTGCTTCTGCAAAACGTTTCGTATTTCCAGTTCTGGAGAAGTAAAAAACTGCGGTTTTCATGATTCCCATTATGCTGCAATCGCTATTTATCTTTGTTGCGGGCTCCGCCTTATTTCAGCTCAAAGCTCTCTTAGACTACATTAAACCCAGTCTGGCGATCTTCAAACCGCGTCGATTACTTAACTTCTACGTAGTAAGAGCCTCTTCTGAACTGGAAAAATAGTTAAGGAGCAGGGCATTATTTGATAGCCTATGCAACTCGGAAAGGTGGTTCGGAAATTCTGCGCCCAAGATGGACAAGAAGTGATTTTAAGAACACCTAAATGGGAAGACTTGGACGACCTTATGAAACTCATCAACTCACTTGTAGACGAAAAAGCAGAAATTGCCCGCACTGTGAAAGTTACAAGGGACGAAGAGGCTGAGTGGTTACATAAAATGCTTGCAAGTTTGGAGCAAGATGAGTTTTTCTTCTTAGTGGCAGAAGTAGACAGAAAGATTATCGCCTCATCCGACATCCGCATTCTTGAGGGTGATGAGAAACATGTCGGCGTCTTGGGCATAGTCATCGAGAGTAACTACCGGGATTTGGGCATTGGGACGGAGATCATGAAGACACTGGTAGAGCAGGCAACGTTTTTCGATTTGAAGGTTTTGATGCTGCATGCTTTAGCCACGAATAAGCGTGCAGTTCACGTCTACAAGAAAGTGGGTTTCGTTCAAACTGGCAAGGTTCCGAAGAAGCATTTTAGACAAGGTCGATACATAGATGAACTGATAATGACCAAGCTGATTGAGTGAACACACGCACGGTATAATTCCCAGCTAAATTCAACGTTTCTTGGCTTTAGTTTTACGCTTGATTTCTTGCGGTTTTGAGGGCCCATCCCAGTACTTGTCAAATTCTTCCGGTGACATGATGTCTAAACTGGCTAGTTGCTGGCTGAAAGCGTCAAGCGCGCAACGGTTATTGAGGTGGGCATGGTAAACTTCGATTAGAAGGTTTATCGCCATCGCCTGGGAAATCGGCTTTTTCGCCATGAAAGTTAATTCTTCAGCAACTTTAGCCAAATCATCATAAATCTTTTCGGGCAAATTAACTGTTCTAGCCATATTAACCACCAATTACATACTCTTCGCTAATTGTTGAGCGTTCTTTTTAATTTTCGCCAAATCCTCGACTGTTGGCTTCCCCCTGATGTCTCCGAGCCTACCCTGAGTGCTCAAATCCTCTCGTCCATGAAACTCGCCCGGCACGTACCATTCACCAACCACATTAAAGCCGAAATGCTCAAAGTACTGTCTCATAGTTTTTCCCGCTGGAGTTGCCTCATCGATGCCTGTGTGTGGTCCAGAATAAGTGCAGAAAACCAGCGCGTTTTTGCCTTCCACTTTAGGAGCGCACGGCTTAATTTTTCCTTGATTTCGGTAAAAAGCCAGTTTGCCCTTAAGGAAATCAGCCACTGGTTTAGCAGGTTGCCACTCAATTGATGGAGAACCAACACAAACCAAATCATAATCAAAAAAGTCTATTTCAGCAGCGTCTTGAGGCTTTTTCAAATCAACTTTTAACCCCGCGTCTTCCAAGCCTTCCTTAATTGCATATGCAACTTTTTCTGTGTTTCCTGTGCTTGACCAGTAAATTATTAACGCTGACTTCAAGCTTATCACTCCCAACTATTATTTTCAACTGAACAATAAAAGTATTTTAGACTTGTTGGATAACGCTTGGACAGGTTATGGCAACCCGATATCCGCTCGGCGCAAAATATTTTAAAAGCTTAACTATTTTCAATTCCCGCTTCTTGGGATTTTTCCATGCACCCGCTAGCAGGATAATACGCAAGTGTTTGATGGCACAATTGACAAGTGTAAATCCGATGTAACTTCATCAATGTTGACTACGTTTATGATGTGTTGAATGAAGAAAACACTTGGGCTGCTGTCAGGCTGACTTTTAATTTATCGTGGATGCTGCTTGGCAAAGCGAAGTTCATGCTTCTGTAAGTATATGGATGAGTAAGCGTCGTTCTGCCTTCCTCAAGTGTTCTCCCAACGTTGAGCCCACAATGTCAAGCTTCTTAGCAAGTTCCTCGGAATTTATTCTCCGCGGGATGTCATAGTATCCAAGCTTGTAAGCTGCGATTAAGACCTCCCTCTGCTTTTCCGTTAGCTTATTAAGGGGTGAGTCAAGTGAGAAGTTTGCGTCAGTCAACAAAACTACTCTATATCGAATCCCTAAAGCGGTTATTTTTTCGAGAAATTCGCCCACTTGCTGTGGGCTTCCAAGAAAGGAAATCTTTATTTTTCCTTCGCGGATTCCAAGCGGAGGGAACAAGTATCCGCCTGCTAAGCCTATAGAATCTAGAACTGAGGATAAACTTGGGCCGCCTCTCATAAAGACGGTGTAGGTTCTGCTTTTTTCTTGTTCAAGAAGCTGCACTTCAACTAGAAGACCCCCAGCAAGCAGGTCTTCGATTCTGGATGAGTCTTCCTTGAATTCTACCCGCCATATGGCTGCGAATTCTTCGTGGTCTTGCCTTAGGAAATGAAGCAAGTCTAATGATTTTATTTTTTGGAAGGGCGGTATTTCTACTCCAACTTTGGAAAGTTCTTTTGCTGAGGCTTCTAAAATTAATCGACGCATAAAGGATACTGGTGGTCTTTTGATTTATGTTTTTCGTTGAGCCGCATATATGCGGTAGAATGTTAATCTGTTACTCAATTACTTATAGACTCTGAAAATTAAACATCCCAGACTAATTGAAAAAAATAGTTGGATCATCATGGAAAGAAAGAAAATAAGCTTGATCGGAAAATCGGCAAGTTTATCACTGAACGAAAATGCGTCGAATTGGCTGTTTTGATAGGAGCCAGATGCTTAATTGCCTAAGTCATTTTTCGATTCGCTTAACGTTTTCATCCGGAGGCGGTACCGCTGGGTTATTGTAGCGTGGGTAGTTGCGGTGCTGTTTTCACTCGTTCTTATACCCAGCTTCTTTTCATCCGTTTCCTATAACCTGACCGGCGGGTTTGGGACGCCTCCCAACGCCGAATCCGAAAAAGCAGCCAATATATTGCAGGCTCAATTTCCTGCATCTGCTAATGGCAGCAGAAGCGACATCCTTGTTGTCATTCAAGGCGCTTCGGTATTTTCTGACTCGTTACAGCAAAGTGTACTTGGCCTAAACGACACAATATCCAAAGACAAAAACATAGCCAATTACGCTGGCGAGTCAAGCCTTTACTCGTTAGAAGCTAACCTGCTTAACTCCTCGCTGCCTGACATAGTTACGCAGGCGACAAGCCTCGAATCCAACATAATAACGATTAACTCTGGACTATATTCTCTGCAGGACAATCTGTCTGAGTTGAGCGCAAACCTGTTTCAGCTGCAGACCGGCATCAACCAAACCGCCCAACTAGTTTATGGCGTACCAGCAGGATTCGTCGAAGTCTGGCAAGGTGTATGGCAAGAACTCAATGCTCAAGGCGTAACAGACCCCTATCTTGCGAATGCCCAAGCGAACGCCACCATGTTCAGCAAAACCTCTAATTTCGGAGGCGACGCCCAATCCATCGAGTACTACTCAGCTTTCTTTAACGCTTGGAACGCCAGTTTCCAAACCCTCCCGAGCAGCACCGCAGTGCTTGACCGCGCAGCCTTTGCCGTAAACCAATCAGTCTCGGCGTTTCTGAGCAATCCGCAGCTTAATGCACAGACAAGTCAATTGGTGAGTGTGGTAGCTTCCGGGTTGAATGTTACAACTTGGAACCAACCTGAAGCAGTCGCGAACTTGGCAATTTCAACCGCAGCGTCAGACATCCCCACGGAACTCTCGTCTTCTCTGAGCACCTCACCGACGAGCCTTGTTAACCAGCTGTACAGCTTTGGGCCTTCACCTTCAAACGCAACGCTCGGAAACTACACGCTTACACTCTTTGAAGCCCACTACGCCAACATGACGTCTGCAACTGCAGGTTTCCCAGTTTCTGAGCTAATGCAGTCCGCTTACCGGCTCGGTTCATCACCCAGCGACGCCCAAGTGTGGAATCTATCCTGCACCCTTACCGCAAATGCTACCCAAAACGCCTTCGCAGATTCTCCGCTCTTCTCCGTAAATAGAACATCCCTAAGCAGTCTCCTTTCAAGTCTTTCTCCGAATGCAACCGCTGCCAACGTAAACCGCACTATCGAAAATGTGATTTCAACTCAATCTTACACAGATTATCCGCTTGCACCCTCTGCCGTGTTGACACGCAGCTTTGTGAATTCAAACAATGATTCAATGCTGATTGTTTTCAATTTCCCGTCCAATCCGGACGCTAACACAATTAATCACGTAGAATCGGATATACAAAATTCAGGGCTGCAAAACTTCGGAAAAGTTTACGTTACGGGCGACCCGGTTTTATCGAAGGATTTCCAGAAGACGTTCAAGCCTGCCCTTGAAATCACCTTGATACCCGGCATAGCGATGGCCCTTTTAATCGTTGGATTGCTATTTTTAGCGCCAGTGGCTGCTTTAATTCCACTTCTGCTTGGAGGCGTTTCAATTGCGGTTGCACTTGCAACCATCTACCTTAGTATTGTCGATATTGGTCATGGAAACTTGACGTTTCTAACCCCCACATTAACCGTACTGTTAATTCTGGGTCTAGCCGTGGACTACACAGTGCTGCAGCTCAGACGCACAAAAGAAGAACGGCAAAAAGGCAAATCAATCGAGGAAAGCGTAGGTACCTCCATCAAGTGGGCAGGCCAAGCAGTCCTAACCGCAGGCATAACCGTAATCGTCGCCTACATCGTCATGGCAGCAGCTAACGTGCCCCTCTTCAGCGGCGTCGGAACCGCCATAGCCTTAGGGGTCTCAATTTTGCTTACGGCGTCACTTACGTTATTACCTGCCCTCGAAATTGCGTTGGGCGACAAAATTTTCTGGCCCCGCTTGAACAGACACGGCAAAGCAAAGTCTGACCTAAACAGAAACATACTCAAGCGCGTGACGCAGGGTACGCTCAAACGGAAAATACTCATCGTAATAACTATCAGTGTAGTGGTCTTAGGCGCCTTTTCCATCGTGTACAATACGCCTTTGAGCGATGATTTTCTGAAGCTTATTCCGAACTTCCCCAGCAACCAAGGACTCACCATCATAACAAACAACTTTGGAAGCGTAACGACAGCGCCAACCTTCATCGTCATCACCGCCCCCACACTGATAACCTATGGAGACAACCAGTTTAACCAGACCCTGCTGAACCAGATTGAGCAAATCACAGTGGCCGCCGCAGACTCTAAAGGAGTCGTCAGCACTTCAGGCACAACCAGACCCTTCGGAAACGTATTCAACTACTCTGATGTAGAAAACATGTCTGAACCGCTCCGCCTGCAATATGAAAGCCAAATGTTTTCAACAATTGGAAAAGACAACAAGACCGCGGTAATTACTGTGGGTCTTTCCGATTCAGCGTTGAGCCAAGCGGCCATTAACTCTTTGCTTGCGATGGAGAAGAACATTGAAAAGCTGTCGCTGGAAAGCGGGGTAACCGTTTATTTTGGCGGGCAAACGCAGTCCACATACGACAACCAAGCATTCATGACGAATTTGCTGCCGGAGGTTGTGGTAATCCTTGCAGCTGCTGTTTACGTGATTTTGTTCTTCCAGCTGCGCTCAGCCTTTACCCCGATTCGCCTGATAATTACGATACTCTGCAGCGTAGTTTTCGCTCTAGCTATAATTTCCCTCATATTCTACGTTGGCCTTAACCTGCCCATCTTGGACTTTGCGCCCCTATTCGTGGTGGTAACCATGCTGGGCGTCGGAATAGACTATGACATATTCTTCGTCACCCGCATCCGCGAAGAAGCCCTCAACGGCAAAACCGACAACGAAGCCATAGTAACCGCCGTCGAGAAAGTTTGGGTAACAATCCTCTGCTTAGGGCTCGTACTCGCCAGCGTGTTCGCATCGACACTCATAACTAACATCGTCATTCTTCAAGAAATCGGCCTCGCCGTCGCCGCAGCCATCTTAATAGACATAACCGTCGTCATCCTCTTCTTCGTCCCCTCACTCATGGGGCTCGCACAGAAATTCAACTGGTGGCCGTATAAACTATCTAGACGCAAACGACAAGAAAATAACATAGAGCAAAAGTCTTAAAACAGTACCTGCAAAGAAGACAAAACGGCACCGGCAATAGATAGATGTCTTACTCATAGAAAAACGCAGGCAGAAAACTATGCGCAGTCTAACCCCCAATAGTTATTTTAAAGTATAAATACCATTCAAGCCATAGTTAAGGCAAGTTTAGGTGACCGTTTTGAGAATTGGCTTTTTCGTCTATGAATATCCGCCTCAAATAGTAGGCGGTTTAGGCACTTACGCTGAATACATCACCCATGAATACGTCGACATTGGGCACGACGTCTCAGTTTTCACCCTCAACGATGGCGGGTTAAAAACAAAAGAAATCCTGCGGGGAGTAGAAGTTCACAGGCCGCTAATAGTTGACGCAAGCAACGTCTTCCCCTTCTTTGTGGTGGATGACCTGAAAAAATGGGGCACAAACATCAAATTCTTCAACGACATCTTCATCTACAACATCCTAAGCGCTAGCAAATTCATCAATTCCCTAATTAAAAAAGAGAACTACAAATTTGACGTCGTCTGCGTACACGACTGGCTAAGCAGTATTTCAGGCTTAGTAATCAAGAACGAAACCAAAATACCCGTAGTCTTCCACACGCACAGTACAGAATGGGGCAGAAGCGGCGGGCAAGGCTCCGAAGTAGTGTCCCATTTAGAGGGCGCAATGGCTCAAAACTCCGATCGCATAATAACTGTCAGCTACGCTATGCAAGAAGACCTCATAAAACATGGCTGGGAGGCCTCAAAAATAAGCGTGGTCTGGAATGGTGTGGACCCTGAAACGTACAACCCGCAAAACGTAGAAAAAGAAGATGTAGCAGAAATCAGAAAAAAATATGGCATACCCGATGGTTGGAACATGCTTCTTTTCGTGGGGAGGCTCACTTGGGTTAAAGGCGTACGCAACCTGCTGCAGGCGATGCCTATGGTTCTCAAAGAGTACCCTAATACTAAACTGGTTATTTTAGGTAAAGGCGGAGAACAAGCTGACATCGTTGAAACAGCTGAGAGACTAAACATCAAGGACAAAATAGTTTACCGATTCGACTTCGTGTCTGAAAAAGAACGGATTCTCCATTATGCCGCCTCTGACGTGTGCGTTTTCCCATCGATTTATGAACCGTTCGGAATTGTAAGTTTAGAGGCGATGGCCATGGAGAAACCGGTAGTAGTCGGCGCAAGAGGCATCGTAGGCTTCAAAGAGCAAGTGATACCTAGCGGTACTGACCAAAACGGCGTGCACGTTAACGGTGAAGACCCCGCGGACATAGCATGGGGAATAAACGAGACGCTACGTGACCCTCAAACAGCCAAAAACTGGGGCGAAAACGGCAGGCGAAGAGTGCTTGAGTATTTCACTTGGCGAAAAGTCGCTGAGCAAACAAGCAAAATCTACGAGTCACTACTGTAAAGCTCCCAAAAAATCGATAATGTTGAAAAACGATAAGTTTATGTTGCAAGCATTTCAGCAACTTGTAACAGCCTTAAATTTATCGGCTTACTGTTCTTAGCAGCTTTCTCAAGCTCAACACCCACAATTTCACCGTTCTGTAATCCAACCGCCATGTTGCCCTGTTCTTGGCAAATTAACTCAACGGCTTTATCCGCGAATAAACTTGCCAGTAACCTGCTGCGTGCTGTGGGGCTTCCGCCACGCTGGGCATAGCCAAGAATTGACAGCCTGACTTCATATTCCGTTTGCTGTTGCATTTCCTTGGCTAATTTACTTGTGTCGCTGAAGCCTTCTGCCGCAACTATTATTCCAGCCCGTTTGCCTTTCTTAGCGTTTTCCTCCATAAACTTTACAATGTCATCAATGTTCATTGGGTTCTCTGGAATCAAAACCACTTCTGCACCCACGCATATTCCTACTTCCAGCGCTAAGAATCCTCTTTTCCGACCCATTACCTCCACAATGAATATTCTTTCATGAGAAATCGCTGTATCCCTTATTTTGTCGATTAGGCCTACCGCAGTGTTGACTGCGGTGTCAAAGCCGATTGTTTCTTCTGTTCCGTAAACGTCATTGTCAATTGTGGCGGGTATTCCAACCATTAAGGCGTCGCTTTCTCTGCTTAGGTCTAAGGCGCCTCTGAACGAGCCGTCGCCGCCGATGACGACTAAACCGTCAACGTTATTTATGGATAATGTTTCTGCTGCTGTTTCGGCGCTGCCCTCTTCCTCGAAAGCTGGGCATCGAATGGTATGAAGTATGGTGCCGCCTAACTGGATAATGCCGCCGACACTTCGCGGAGTCAATTTTCTAAACGAGTTAGATAGTAGTCCGTCCCATCCTCTTTCGAAACCTATAACTTGAAAACCCTTCTCGTGTCCTATTCGCGTTACAGCTCGGATGGCGGCGTTCATGCCTGGCGCATCTCCGCCAGAAGTAACTATACCGATAGTTTTCGCCAATTAAACACACCTTTCTACCTAAACACTCTTTCCAAAAGATTAAAATGTTTAGTATGGCACGACACAGCAGAAAATGCCAAAACACATAAATTCTTTCCTCTAATCTTTATGGACTTTGTCGGGAGGTAGCTCAGCCTGGCAGAGCTCTCGAGCTGGCTAACACGCTTAGCTGGTGGAGAAGCTGTAGAGGTCTACTAATGGTGGGCTTCATTCTAGCCTGCTCAGGCCACAGATACCGAGCCGTCGCAGGTTCAAATCCTGCTCTCCCGACCATTAAACTTCTAGAAAAACGGCTTTTTGCATCCTTTAATTTTTTAAGATAAATTTTGAGACATGCTTCAGGCATCGATTCAAAATGATGACAAATGTAAAAAGCTCTCAAAAGAGGCGACAAAATGGCCCGATTATTTTTAGGACGCGTTTTGTTAGAAGATGTTTTTCATTAAATTTCTTTGTTTCCGAATCGTAGTTGACTAATCGTGAATTAACACGACTTCTCCAGGGGCAAACCAAATATCACTATAAAACTTAAATGCGCGCCAACCGAAAAGCCGCCATAACCCCAAAAAACCCATTTTTCTGAAACATTGCTTGCTGAAAACAGCTATGGAAGCAACGTTTCTTCTTTGTACAGAAGCGAAAACCGCGTTTGCACCATCATCCTTTAAACGCGTGGTTCCAGCATTCACAAGCGCGCTGGCGATGCCTTTTCGGCGAAACTGCGGGTGAACTGCAAGCCAAAGTATACAGCCGAACTTGCTGGGGCCTACTTGGAACTCGATCAACTTGGCAAAGCCAACCACTGTCCCTTGCGCCTCAGTTACAAGCACTTGTCCCTCATCTGAAAATAAGCTATGGATAGCAAAAAACTTCATGAATCTCGAAAAAGACAAAGCTGCTATTTCCTTAAGTCTACTTGCGTCAGTTGGTAACATTTGCCTTACTGAAAACTGGGCAGTCATAATGGCGTTCCCTTTCATACTGAACAAGGAAAGATTAAAATTTACTGTTAAACGCTTTGGTTAAACTGGGTTGAGGGGTGGTCCGCCGGGTTTCGGCTCCAACGGTCCCTCAGGATCTTTATGGGAAAAAATAAGACTGGTTGACTTTACAATCTGGGGCACACCTGCGAGGTCCTCGAAGACCAGTAATCCGCGTGCAAGTAGAGCGAAAGCTGCAATTGTCGGTAATAATGCTGGATTAGCAGGGGAGTTAAGTATTAGCCCGAATATGCCAATTATTCCAAATTCCTGAACGCCAATTCCAGCGGGAGTTATAGGAACAAATGCTAAAGCGGTCACTAAGGGGTGAATTAGGAAGTATGCTATCCATGGTATCTGCGTGATTCCCAGTGCATAGCCTAAAAAGTACCATTCAAAACCTTTGATAATCCAGCATGCAACGGTTAAAATAATTATTTCTGGGATTGCCCGACTGGTGCTTCTGGAGCTTGCCTTGTAATCTTCAAGTTTACCCATTAGTCCGCCTGTAAATCTTTTCAGGAATCTAGAATTTGCGATTCGGTCAAATATTGAAATGGCTCTTTGGGACCAGGTAAAAGCGGCCAGGACCAGTGCACCGGTCATCATTAACGCCACGCCCAGCACTGCGATTAGTAAACCCACGTTTAATCCCATAATTTGATGGGGGAATAATTGGTTCCAGATGCTTGCTGGAACGTATTTAATGAGGTAAATTATTGCGCCTATTCCGCCAATCACTTTAATCATAAACTCAAACGTTTGAATCCCAAGAACGCTTGAGAGTCCTTTGGATGCGGGAACGTTTTGGTCTCTTAAATAAACCGGCGTTAGAACGTAGCCTGAACGTCCAGGAGTGACGTCACTCGTGAGCATGCCTGCGTACTGGGCGAGTAATGTTTTGCCAAATGTCGTTTGTACACTATTTTTGCTCAGGACTCTTCTTAGTCGTACTGTGAATAGGAGGTTTATTCCAAAGTACATGAGGAAAGCAAGCAGTAAATACTGCACTTTTATGTGAAGAAGCGCATCGTAAATAGACTCCGCTCCAACATACCAAAATAACGCTGCTAAAATAGCAACCATGAAAACTACTTCAAGAAGAATCCTAACAATTTGCCTTGAAAAAAGCGATTTTCTTTTTTGCTTACGGGGGGATTCTGAGGTTGTCAAAGTGAAAGAATCATCCGTTTTGACTGTTAAATCTCTTACGGAAAAAGCTAAGAATTTAAACCTGAAGAAAAGATAGATAAGTCAAGTAAAACCCTAATTAGTCCATTAAGAAAGAATGAATAAAACAATGTCGAAAGTTAAAAAAAGCATTGAGAAAACTGAGGAGCAAAAAACCGTAAATTTGCCCTGTGGATGCGTATACCAAGATTATGGCTGGATACTTACTCGGATTAACGAATGTGAGTATCATAAGCACAGGAGAACAGCTAAGCGTCCGTACAGGCCTAAAGCTGAATGCGTAAGACCCTAAAAAAATATAATTCTCGTCATTATATTACATTGAGAAAGCAATAAAAGAAGAAAAAGATCAAACACCTCAGCATAAAAAGTAATAATCTGAAATCTATAATCCTTAAATAATTAACCGTAACATGCCTATACAGGTTCAAATGAAGGTTCGCATACCCATTATTCTCTTCATGGCTGTGGCATGCCTCTTAATAATAGCGCCTTTAGGAAGAGTACAAGCCCAAACCTACACCCAATACAAAATCCAACTCAACAGCGACGGGTCAGCTGCTTGGACGATAATTCAGGTATCAGGCTTAAACGGAACAGTTGATACATGGGCAGACTTCCAGCAAAAAGTAACTGCTCTTGTTAATGCAGCAGCTACTCAAACTCAAAGACCGATGGGCGTAGATAATGACACGTTCCAAACAAGCACCACTATCACGTCAAGCGACTCGAAAACCACCGAGTACATGTTCACATGGCTGAACTTCAGCAAAACAGAAAACGCGCAACTGACAGTAGGAGACGTTTTCAGCGTCTCGGGTTTCTTTAGCCAGCTGTACGGTGACGGCGCGTTGCAAATCAATTATCCTGCGAACTGCACGTTGAAATCGGTTACTCCAACACCTGACGAAAGAGATGATTCCACGCAGACTCTTCAATGGCTGGGAACCCAATTCTTCGTAGCTGAGCACCCAAGCATCATCCTTGTAGCTCAAGAACAGGCTTCCGCCAATTCTGGACAACAACCATATTTGCTGATAGGCTCTGTTTCAGCAGTCGCTGTTGCGGCAGCAATTGCAGGATGGTTCTTTCTTGCTAATCGACGTCATAAACTAAACAGTAAAGAATCAACTGTGGCGTCAACCGTGACTTTGCTGGAGACTGAGGAAGAAAAAATTATCAAGGTGCTTCGCTCTAATGGTGGCAGTGCATACCAGTCTGCTATTACTGAGCAGTGCAGGTTCTCTAAAGCCAAAACAAGTCAATTGCTGACTGCTCTGGAGGCAAAGGGAGTTGTGCGAAGGTATAAAAAGGGAAGGGATAAAATAGTGAACCTTAACGAACAAACAAAGGGCGAAAAATAAATGCACATCAACCAAAAGAAAACAAGCATAATTGCACTATTATTTGTCGCTTCATTATTAGTCGTTTTTCCCATTCAAATGGTCAAGGCTCAAACAACGACAACAGTAACCGTTACACCACAAAATAGTACACCTGTCGTTGGTCAAACCATAACGATTAGCATTCAATTAAACAACGTGCAGAATCTATATGGAATCGACGTGACGCTTACTTGGAATACGGCTTTGCTAAGTTTTCAGACTAATTCAAATCAAACCTTTCTAGGAGTTTCCAATGGAGTACTGAATCCCCCCCCATCGTCCATATCTGTGGTTTTGGATTCGGCTTCCCAAGCAATAGGCGAATTCCACCTTGTCGTGACTTCAGTGGCTCCAGCAACCGGATTCAGCGGAAGCGGAACTATAGCAACTTTGAAGTTCACGGTAACAGGTGCAGGAGATTCAAATTTGGCTTTGACATGTACACTTGCTGACTATGCGCCAGGCGGAATTTCAGAACCCATAACTGCCACCGTCACAGGCGGCACGGTTGATGCCACCACCTCGAGTTCATCTTCTTCGCCGTCTTCATCTCCGACACCCACGTCCTCGTCTTCGTCCTCGTCGCCCTCTCCGACATCTACTATTCCGGAGTTCCCATTGATTGCAGCATTATCCATCGTTGTCGTCCTATCGTCAATTGCCATCGTGTTAGCTGTCAAAAAAATCATAAAGCCAACATCCACCAGCAATTTTATCCAATTTCCAGATAATCCTACAACTGGAACAGCAAAAAGTCAATTAGCAATGAAATTAATGGGCGTTTAGCACCATTTTGTTTTTAGGTTCTCTATTTCTTTAAAATGGGTGTCGTCTGAAAAAAGAGAACATTCGTAAATTTGAGCGGTAGCCGCGATTACGCTGTCAGCCATCGGCATTTTGTGCGTGATCCTTATTTCCGCACTTTTTACTGCTGTCTTGTAATCGACGCCGACGACTTTAAAGTCGCGTCTTATCGTGTTGCTTCGCAGGGCTGCAACATCCTTTCCTTCCTTCAAGAAGTTAATGCGGTGAATCTCATGAACCGTTAATGATGAAACCATCCTTTCCTTAACCAACCGCAATTCTTCTTTGAGCTTTCTTAAAAGCTCTGCATCTTCTGAAAAGAAATACTCAACAAAAAAATGGGTATCATACAATCGCCGTTCAGGCATCTTCATCCCTCATTTGATCCAGCATCCGCTTTAACTCGTCGACATTGGCTTTTCCAGCGCCGCTACCCGCCAGGTCAAAGATGCTGGGGCGCTTCTTAATCACAATCATGCCGTCTTGCTCAACAATCTCCACTTTGGAGTTTTCTTCTATGCCGAACTTTCTTCTTATCTCTACGGGTATGGTTACCTGCCCTTTTCTTGTAACTACAACTTCAGTCATACCTTAACCCAAGTATAACTTAACAAAAGTACTACTTAACTATTCCCACACAGAACACGCAAAAGAACCCTAAATCACCTAAAAGAGGCAGACGAAAAAGGCTTAGCTTTCTCTGAATGTGGAAACATACCCGCACCTACGCCTGGAGAAGGCATTTGCATGCAATTCTACATGTAATTTCACCAATTCTGCATGAAAAGTGCGCACCTTAATTCTATGTTGAACTATGCCGTAGTGCATAGTTGCTTGTTGAGCTGTTGACACAACTGTGGACGCAAACACCCGCCAACACCACAACAACAATACACACAACCAAGCACAAACACAAAAGTCGCAACTTATCCCGTCCACAAAATAGCTTTGCTTTATCTGTAAATAAAATCCAGAAACATTTTATTAATCTCAATTGAAAATAGTAATTGTGGATGAAGGCATCTTAAGTTCGCATACCCAGCGGGTCACGGGGTCTCCAGAGGAGGCAACGTCCGCGTTAAAAAGGCATGCGACACCCGAACTCTTTTGTTTCTGGAATTTTGAAAAGGCTTAGAAAACAAACAATCCCATAAACTGAGTGCAAAACGATAACCCCCTTAAAGAGTGCTGAAAGCTTATTTGTTAACCTTAACAATAGTTGTCTGGGGAGCAGTTCTTGAATAGAGCTTCAATGGTTAGATTTACTAAACATGCGGCTGAAAAATTCCAGTTGTTAAAAAGATATGGGTTTATGATAGAAGAAAAACAGGTCCTGGAAAGTGTTCTTCGCCCTGACCGGTTGGATAAGAAAGACGGCCAGTTTCTTTCAACCAAAGTTATAAGCCCAAAGCATGCCTTGCGAGTTGTCTATGAGCGAAGAAAAGACTTTTTAGTTATCATAACCTTTTATCCTGTAAGGCGAGAACGCTATGACCTATAAAATAAAATATGATGATGACTCCGACGTCCTTACCATCGTTGTCAAAGAGAAAGGCAAGCTTTCACATGCTGAAGAGGTAGGCGACATAATACTACACGTTGACGACAAGGGTGAGCCCCTTTTCTTAGAGATTCTTAAAGCCAGCAAGATAGTTCCGCTCATGGTTGAAGGCTTAGCAAAAAAAGAAGTAACCGTTGCCTAAACTATTCTTTCCTAAAGAGTTCTCTCGATAAGTCTATAGAAGGGAGAAGAAGATTGCGGCTTAACCTTTTCTAAAGGAGGAAGCCTTTCTGAAGGTGGAAGCATGGCAGCACCTACCCCTTTAGAAGGCGTTTGCATGCAGTGAGCTACTGCTAAAGATAGTGCCCATGTCATGTCGTCGTGGCTGTTTTGCGGGTGGCTGAACAGTAGGTGTCCGTTTTTGGCGTAGGTGTATTGTTGCTCGTTTAGTTGTTGGCATAGCTGTCGGTGATACGGGGTGGCTAGGCGGTTTTGTTCCATGGCGATTTTTAGGCTGGTCAGCAGTTCTTCTTTGGTTTGTACGGTGAATTTTATGCCTTCAACGTTGTTTAATCCTTGATTGTGCATTTCCTCAAGCACTGGCTCTCCAACACCCGTTTGATCCACAAGCACGCCGCGGAAAGCGAATTTCTGGTTGGCACGCGCCAAATGCCCGATGACCTGCATGTAAGGGGTTTCAAGCGGAAACTCATACAAGTAGACAAGCTTTAGAATTTCTTCTTCGCGCTTGATGACGGCGATTACGCTGTAGTCTTGCAGTTTTCCGAAGTCAACTCCGGCGTAGTAGTCTGCTCTTGGGAAGTTGGCTTCAAGCGTCGGCGCAAGCTCAAGATCAAGCCTTTGTGCAAGCTCCACGCAGCCGCGTATTAGGCTTTGGGGCAAGTAGCTGTTTAGGGCTTCAACGAACTCTGCTTCGTACTCCATCAGATACTGCTCTTGGGTCATGTTCTGCCGCATTTCTTCCAAAAAATCCTTCGTCACCAGCGGGCACTCTTCAGACTTGACTTTGTGGACGCTGTACTGTGGGTTGGTGAAGGCTCGGTAGAAAAAGTGGTTCTTGTCCCAAGGTGTGCTGAGAAAAACGGCGTAGCCCTGAGTGGTTGTCAGCATGGGGAAAAGAACCTGAGTGATTACCTTTTCGGAGACCCATGATGCCTCGTCACAGATGATCATGTTAGCACTGTAGCCGCGGAGACGATGCTCAGAGCACGGCAGGGCGATGATGCGGCTGCCATTTTCAAAGCAAACGAGCGTTCTGGTGATTCTTACCAGCTTGTTTCTTAGGCGCGGTGAAGAGTAAACGAATGAGACTATGCGGTCGAACATTATCATGCTCTGCCGAAGGCTGGGCGCAGTGATTAGCACGGTCATTTTCGGGTTTATATCGGCGAAGTGGATGGCTTTCATGGCTATCGACATGGTTTTGCCCGTCTGTCTTCCCATGCACGCTACAATGCGCTTGCTCTTGTCCTCAAGCAGCCTTGCCTGATACGCGTAAGGCTCAACCCCCAAAACTACTCGTGCATAATCAACGGGACCAGCTATCTCAACCTCCTCTTCGGCGAGAATCTGCTTGATGGCGCGGTCTACTTCCTCAAGTTTTCGCAGTGCCCTTCGCTGCTTGTAGCAGCGCCACCGCTGTTGTAAGTTCGTCAAGTTTCTTCTCAATTTTCTCCCACTTCTCGTAACCAGCCAGCAGGGGGCCGTAGTCCTTGGCTGCTTGGAAAATTATTCTGTACCGCTCCAGCGTGAGCTTATCCACCTTTTCTGTTTGGCAGATCTTGTCTAAGGTGGTGGTGAAAAGCTTCACGACTTTTTCCAGGGTTAAGGCGTCGGGGGCTGGCTCTATGGTTTCCACGGTTGTGCTGCCTTTTGCCGCTGCTAAGGCTTCCATGTTGAGCTGTTTCCTTATCGCCTCATAAGTTCTGCCCGGCAGTTTCCCTGTTTCGTGGATTTGCTGCGCGCCCAGCCCCTGCTCAACTAACTCGCGCAACGCCCTGTTTTCTTCTTCTGTCCATCGAGTTCCGCCCAAAACAGGTTGCCTCAGGTTTAAGTCAGTTAAGTCGGTATTAACATGTGTCACCTATGACACACCAAAGTATAAACATTATCAACACCAACCACTCAAACAACCCCCAACACCACACCAACAATAAACACAACCAAACACAAATAACCTAACAAGCTACCATGTAAAACACAAAACGGAAAAAATACATGTTGAAATCGGTTGGTGTGGGTGAAGTGAAGTTTAGCTTTGGGTTTCTGCCCAGTCTTTGCAGAGCAGTTTTGCTTGGTCTAGGACGGTGTCGGTTGCTTTTTGTTGTTTGTCTGGTGGATAACCGTATTTTTTGAGTATGTGCTTAATCATGACCCGTAGTTTCGCTTGAACGCTGTCTCTTAGCGTCCAGTCGATGCTCACGTTTCTTCTAACAGTTTGGACAAGTTCTCTGGCGATGGTTTTTAGGGTTTCGTCTCCCATAACTTCTCGTACGCCTGGGTGGTCAGCTAGTGCATCATAGAAGGCTACTTCGTCTTCGGTTAGGTTTAGTTTGGTGCCTCTGTTTTGCTCATCGCGCATTTTTCTGGCTAAGTCGATTAGTTGTTGGATGACTTGGGCGGTCTCTATGCTTTTGTTAGTATAAGCTCTGATTGCTTTGTCTAGCAGGTCCTCGAAGCTTCTGGCTTGGATGAGGTTTTTCTTTTGTCTGAAGCGGATTTCGTCGGCTAGTAGTCTTTTGAGTGTTTCGAATGCTAAGTTTTTTTGTGGCATACCTTTGACTTCAGCTAAGAAATCGTCGTCAAGTATGCTGATGTTTGGTTTTTTGAGTCCTGCTGCTGCGAAGATGTCGATGACTCGGTCTGATACGATGGCTTTGCTGAGGATTTGTTTTATGGCTGTGTCCATTTCTTGGGTTTTGTATTGTTTGGTTTCGGTGTTTTTGACTATGGCTGCTTTTACGGCTTGGAAGAATCCTACATCATCTCTAATTGCTAATGCTTCTTCTTTTGGCACGGCTAAGGCGAAGGCGTAAAGCAAGCTTGTGACTTCGCGTAGGTAGCGTTCTTTGCCGTCTTCTTGTTTGAGGACTTGTTCCATGGCTTCCATGATGATGGTCATGCGGTCTTTGGGTTCTGCTGTGAAGAATCGTTTATAATCAAATCCATGGAAGAAGGCCGAGGTTGTTTCGTATCTTTCCTGCATCATGGCGACGGCTTGTTCCTGCGGGATGCCTGTTAGTTTCTGGTCGCTTGCCGAGTAATCCGAGAGTGCCTGCTTAAGCTCGGTAGCTATACCGATGTAATCTACGATGAGTCCCCCTTGTTTTTCTTTGAAGACTCTGTCGACTCGTGCGATGGCTTGCATTAGTGTGTGTCCTTTCATGGGTTTATCTAGGTACATGGTGTGTAGGCTTGGGGCGTCGAATCCTGTTAGCCACATGTCACGTACTATGGCGATTTTAAGGTGGTCGGATGGGTCTTTCATGCGTTCGCCGAGCTCTTGTCTGCGTTGTTTGTTTCGGATGTGTTCTTGCCATTCTGCGCCATCTGCCGCTGAGCCTGTCATTATTACTTTTATGATACCTTTGTCGTCGTCTTTGCTGTACCATTCAGGTTTAAGTTTTATGATTTCGTTGTGAAGGTCAATGCAGATTCTTCTGCTCATGCAGACTATCATAGCTTTACCATCGAGAACGCTTAGGCGGTTTTCCCAGTGGTCGAGTATGTCTTTGGTTATACGTTTGATGCGTTCAGGAGCGCCGACGACTTTTTCGAGGCGTGACCATTTGCTTTTGAGGTATTCTTTTCCCTCTGCTTCTTCGCCTTCAGTTACCTCTTCAAATTCTTCGTCTATAAGCGGTCTTTCTTCGGGTTTGAGTTCTAGTTTTGCTAGTCGGCTTTCATAATAGATTCTCACTGTGGAACCGTCTTCGACAGCTTGGTTTACGTCATAGGCATCAATGACTTTGCCGAAGACTGCGGGTGTGCTGCGGTCAACTTTTTCTATTGGTGTAGCTGTGAAGGCGATGAAGGTGGCGTTTGGAAGTGCGTCTCGAAGGTACTTTGCGTAGCCGTACTTGAGCGCTGCCTTGTCAACGTTCTTTGGAACTTTTAATCCAAAGCCATATTGGCTTCTGTGTGCTTCGTCGGCTATGATTATGATATTCTTCCTTTCGGATAGGAGTGGGTATTCTCTGATTTTGCCTTCTGGGAAGAACTTCTGTATGGTTGTGAATACGATGCCGCCTGAGCTGACTTGGAGAAGTTCTTTTAGTTTTTCTCGGGTTGTGGCTTGTTGTGGTTTTTGTCTGAGCAGTTCGTGGCACCTGCTAAATGTTCCAAAAAGCTGGTCGTCTAAATCGTTTCTGTCGGTTAGAAGGACTACCGTTGGGTTTTCGAGTTGAGGTTCTAGAATCATTTTGCCCGTGTAGAAGACCATGGTTAGGCTTTTTCCTGAGCCTTGCGTATGCCAGACGATGCCTGCTTTTCTATCTTTCTTTGTGGCGGCGACTGTTGAAGCTAGAGCTTTTTGTACCGCGTTGTACTGGTGGTAGGCGGCGATTTTTTTACTGATTTTTATGTTGCTATCTTTGGCATCTTTTTCAGCTTCGTAAACTACAAAGTGTCTAACTAAGTCGAGTAAAACCTCGGTCTTTAGCATTCCTTTTATTATCATATCTATTTGAGGGGTGGTTGTTGGTTGTTTTTTACCATTGAAGGTTTTCCATGGGGAGAAGCGCTCTTCTTTTGCGGTTAAGGTTCCTGCTTTTGCATAGGTGCCGTCGCTTATGACTAAGATTTCGTTGTACCTGAAGACTGAAGGAATCTCCTGCTTGTAGGTTCCAAACTGCCTAAAGGCGCTAGAAATATCTGCGTTTTCGTCTGCAGGATTCTTAAGCTCTATGAGCACCAGTGGCAGCCCATTGATGAATAAGATGATGTCTGGGCGTCGGTTGTGGCGCTCCTCAACAATCGTGAACTGGTTAACAGCCAAAAACTCATTGTTAGTTAAATCGTCAAAATCGAATAGCCAAACTAACTCATCTTTAACGCTGCCGTCAGGTCTCTTATACTGAACATTAACGCCGTTAGTTACTAACCTGTGGAAAAGCTGATTGTTTTCAACTAAATCTTGGCTCTCAGTCCTTAGAATTTTCTTAATAGCTTCATCAATTGCGCCATCAGGAATGGACTCGTTAATTCGCCTAAGAGCATCCCTTAACCTGCCAACAAGCACAACCTCACTATACTTCCGCTCCTCAGCAATGCCACCTTCAGAAATATCAGGACCATAAACAACACCGTAACCAAGGTCCCTAAGCATGCCCAGACAAACATCTTCAACTTCTGATTCAGTCATAATTTTGCTCAATTCTTGTCTGCCCCCTTTTCAACTGTAATCCTTATTTTTCCTGACATCAACCTTGGCAAGATTAAATCTCTGATTTTTGTTAATGTTCTTACACCGAGAATATCGTTAATAATTCTGGCGTTAATCGGATTAATAAAAGCTTCAAAATTTTCAAGTATCCCACACTCAGGGATTAGTATCTTTATTTGCTTCATGGTGCTACCAGTGACTTCACCAAATGTTGAACCGCTGGAAATGCTTTGCACATAAGGAGTTATCTTTCTTATGTACTGATACAAATACTCGGATTTCATGTTATCCTTTGGTACTAGAGATTTGAAACCCTGGTTCGTTGCTATATCATTAAGAGCAATTGCCACGTAACCAATAGGCGCTCTGGATGTAAACAAGATTGTTCCTTTTGGCATGAGCTTCGCGCTACTATTTTTCAAACCTTCTTCGGTTAAGTCCGTAGCGCCTTTTTCGATGAATTTTCCTTCGTAGCCAGACAGATCCTTTGGTGTCAACCACGGAATTCCATTGTTTGTGAAATACGACCCCATTTTCGTTGAGGGTGTTCCTCCACCAATTACATGGGCGACATCTTCAATGCAGCCGACTTCCCACTCTTTCGGAATCTCTTTTTTCCATTCTTCGTTGTAGACCATTTCTCCGCCTGATGATTTGTAGGGCTTGCCTTCTTCATTGGGAAACTCAAAATCAACAAACCAACGCTTAAAAACAGCTTGTCCGATAGTTTCCAGAGTTTCATTCATTTGTTGATTGATCTCAATTCTTGTGTCCAAATCCGAAAGAATTTTAGCTATATCTTTTTGTTCTGAAGGGGATGGAACTGGCAAACTGAAAAAACCCATTTGTTTTGCATTTGCTCCAGGTTGTGCTGAACCACCTAAGATGCTCGTCACAAAATTCTGCCACAACGAAGACTTCAGAATATACCCCACAAAGAAGGGGTTTGCTTGTTTTGGATCTATTCTAAACCTAATCAAATAGGATGCAAATACGGCGTCCTCTTCCAGTCTGATTGTAGAGTTAGCTCCTGTGTTTGCTCCTGTTCTGGCGATTACTATGTCACCCATCTTGAGTGAGTATTTTTCTTTATCCAACTTGTTTATTTTGCAAAATGGAACTGATTGCCAATCAATGAAATATGGAACTATGTCCGTAATTCGCAAAAATTTAGGACCAACGGGTTCTTTATCAGCGCTTGCCGTGTACCCATAGGATATATCCGTACAAAGGTCTCTCAACTGTTTTAACTCCCATTCTTCTGGGATTCGCCCTACTTGAGTCAGCTTAGTTTGGGTTACTACTTTAGATGCCATATCCTATGCGCTCAAAATTTTTCTTTATTTCTTTATCAAGCTCGTTTCCTTTCTCCATTTGCCCTACAAGTTCAACGATGAGTCGTCTCATTTTTTCCTCAAATTCTTCTTTATCTTCCTCTTCATCTTCAGCACCAACGTACCGTCCAGGTGTCAGTATATGTCCTTGTTTTCTTATTTCTTCAAGTTTTGCCGCTTTGCAGAATCCAGCGACATCTGCATATTCCACTTTTTGTCCGTCTACGGGTTCGCCTCTCCAAGCGTGGTAGGTGTCAGCGATTTTTTTGATGTCTTCGGGTGTTAGTTCCCGGTGTCTTCTGTCCACCATAACCCCGAGTTTTCTTGCATCGATGAATAGGGCTTCACCTTTTCGGTCTCTGAATTTGTTGTTTTGTTTATCCCTGGCTATGAACCATAGACATGCGGGTATCATTGTGTTATAGAATAATTGTGAGGGTAGGGCTACCATGCAGTCTACTAGGTCGGCTTCAATTATGTTTTTGCGTATTTCTCCTTCGTTTGAGGTGTTGCTGCTCATTGAGCCGTTGGCAAGGACAAAGCCTGCCACGCCATGTGGTGCTAAATGGTAGATGAAGTGTTGTACCCATGCAAAGTTAGCGTTACCAACTGGTGGCTGACCAAACTTCCAGCGCATATCACCCTCAAGCAACTCGCCTTTCCAGTCAGAATCGTTAAACGGTGGGTTAGCAAGGATAAAATCAGCCTTCAGGTCGGGATGCGCATCATATATAAAGCTACCCTGGCTATTCCACTTCACGAATTTTGAGTCTATATGCCTAATGGCCAAATTCATCTTGCATAACCGCCACGTAGTCGCGTTTGATTCTTGACCGTAAATGCTAAGGTCTCCTCTTTGGAGCCGCTCAGCAGGTTTCGACGGCATCGGTAACCTGTCACTGTGGGCTTCAACGAATTTTTCGCTTTGCACAAACATGCCGCCGCTGCCGCAGCAAGGGTCAAAAACTCTGCCCTTAAACGGCTCAATCATAGCTACAAGCAGTTGGACGATGCTTCTCGGCGTATAGAACTGCCCACCTTTCTTACCTTCAGCATCTGCAAATTGCCCCAAAAAATATTCGTAGACTTTGCCTAAGATGTCTTTGCTTTGGCTTTCTTTGTCGCCTAAGCCAATGGTGCCGACTAAGTCGATTAATTCCCCGAGCCGTTGCTTATCGAGGTTTTCTCTACCGTAACTTTTAGGCAACACGCCTTTAAGCGAGGCATTATCTCGTTCGATGGCATCCATAGCATCGTCGACGATTGTGCCGATTGTGGGCTGCTTGGCATTTTTCTGCAGGTAATCCCAGCGGGCTTCAGGCGGAACCCAAAACACATTTCGCGCTTTGTATTCATCGATATCTTCTGGGTCAGCAAGCTTTTCTGGGTCACTTTTCAACTCGTTGTAGACTTCTGTGAAGCCGTCTGATATGTACTTGAGGAAAATAAGCCCCAACACAACATGCTTGTATTCAGCTGCATCCATGTTGTTTCTAAGCTTATCTGCTGCCATCCACAATTTTTGCTCAAAACCTAAATTCGCTCCATTAGAAGCCTTGGCTTCCTTACCGTTTAGGCTTAATTGTTTGCCTGATGATTTTGCCGTAGCTAACCCACCTCGCTGAAAGGCTAAACATTATTCTATTGTTTTGCTAATAAGCCCTCGCTAGGAGAATCTGCTAATTAACTGTAAGTTCAATGATTCTATTCCATTGTTCGAAAGTAAGACGGAAATTAGTCCCTTGTTTCTTCATTAAAATCTGCATGTTTAAAAGTACGTTATCTCGGTTGCACTCTTCTTGAAGAAGCGGTTTGTCTAAACAAACTTTGAAATATTCTACAAAAGCACTATACTTTTCTTGAAACTTGCTGATGTCATCTGCCCCTAAAAAGTACTTCTCTTAGTTGAGGTTAAGAGGGTTCTTTTTTGGGTTAGTTATTATCTTACCTAAGGCGTAGATTCCAGCTTTCTGCCCTGAACCCCAAATTGCAACTAAATCGTCTTTGTGAATCAGTTGGACATGTTGACTTATCAGCCACTGTTCAGGCTCCTTTGTATCTTTGATTCTGTCAAACCATTTGTAAACTGAAGGGTTAAACTGGAAAAGCCAATGTTTAGGCTGCGGCTTGACGTTAAGTAACGTGCCACAGGTTGGACAGAAAGGACTAATTTTATGCTGTTCAGCGGATACTGTTTTTGCGCATTTTCTGCATTCAAACTCCTTTTCCAATTTAGTTGCCCCCTTTATTGCCAGAAAGAAGTCAGAGCTATTCAAATTTAACGTTTGAGTATGTTGCTGAATATTTAATGCAGTGTCCCATTTTATGGGTAACTGCGTTAAATATTCCATTTGTTTTTAGCACCCTAATAAAAATTACGCAACCTCGCCAACCTCAAAGTCACCTGAAGCAGGACCAAATGAGTTAAATAACTTGTCAATTCTAAATATGATTCTAAAGTTTCCAGAAATTCATGCCTGATGATGCATGGAAAAGTCCAAAGAACGGGAATTGAAAGTTAAGATTCATCGACAAGCTTACTTATTTCAACTATCCGTCTTGGATTGAGAGAAACCTCTAAGCCATAACTAGTTATTTTTGGCAAAACATAGCCTTCACGAATAAGATTTTTTAAGGCTTTTTTAAAGTCGCCTCGTTCATGCCTAGCAAAACCCTTCGGAATATTATCGGCTGAGGTATGCTTGCCACCTACATAACGCTCGTAAAGCATTTTCTTTAGGATTTTCTTTTCAAGCTCGCTTATCATCGTTTGCCCGCTTTCAATTATTACCTATATGTCACACTTATAGTTAATGTTACCTGAATGTCACATTAAACTGCCATTAACGTAAACATTTATAAATATTTACGGATATACCTAAGTATAAACTTAAGGATAACCGCAAATATGAATTGAAGGAGAAAACAAAATGGCAAAAAACAAAAACGAAAAAGCCCTCGAAAGCGGCCCACTAGAACGCTTATACAACGGCATAGCCCCAGCGAAAATACTAGACTTCCTAACCCTATTCCAAGACTACGACTACAGCAAAGCCGACATAGCCAAAAACAGCGGAGTAAGCTTCAGACACGCCTTAAGAGAAATAGAAAAACTCGAACAATTAGGATTAATAAAACAAACAAGAATCGTAGGACGCGCCGAAATGTACAAACTCAACACCGAAAACCTGGCATCCCAACTCCTCCAAAAATTCGCCCTGGAACTAGCAGCCCAAGAATGCCAAAAAATTGCAGACAAAGAAATCACAAACGAAAAACAAGCCAAACAACCAAAAGCCGAAACAATACCAGCCTAAACACCCTAAACACCCTTTTTTAATTTCTTATGTAGTCGTAGTGACCACGCTACATTTATGAACGGTACATCAAATCATAAACACAACTCACCTTAGCCTTAAGCTCAACGAGCACACACATAAAACAAACCTTTCAAAGCTCTACCCTAATAAAAACTACGCAACCCACAAACCCCAGCCCCAAAACAAAAAACCAAAACCAAACAACCCATAAAAACACACCAACCAAACCGCACCCCCAAAAAAGTCGCAACTTACACCAACCACAAAATCGCAACTTAAAAATTAAACCAAAAAACCCCCAAAATCACCCTCAAAAACCTCCCAAAACACACACCAAAAAAACCGACAATAGCAAAAGCGAAAAACTTAAGTGCAGAGAACATGTAGTTCACTCTTAGAATCAAAAACATGGATGTTAAACCAATGGCTGTTGAAGGTTTTTTCGAAAACAAAAAGCAACCAGTAGAAGCAAAAGTCGGCGACTTAACCCCACAATCAAAAGCGGTTAACGTTACGGCCAAAGTAGTATCCAAAACAGAAACCCGCGAAATCCCAATGGGCAGAGACGGATCCCCACACAAAGTAAGCGACGCACTCGTCGGCGACGAAACAGGCGTAGTATACGTAACACTCTGGGACGACAACATAGAAAAAGTCAACGAAAACGACACAATCCGCGTAGAAAACGGCTACGTAACCCTATTCAAAGGCAACATACGCCTAAACATCGGCAAATACGGCAAACTAGAACCAGCAAAAGAACCCCTAACCGTAGAAGTAAACACCGAAAACAACGTATCCAGCAAAACATACGAACAAGAAAGACGACCATACAGAGGCGGCAGAGGCGGCAGAGGGTACGGAGGCGGAGGCGGCTACGGCGGCAGAGATAGACGCGGTGGTGGCGGGGGTTACGGCGGTAACAGAGACAGAGATCGAAGAAGCTCTGGCGGCGGTTACAGACCAAGATACTAAAAGCTTCAAAAATAACCTAATCCTTTTTTGTCTTTTTATATTCTTAATTTAAGTAATAATATTTTTTTGTAAGGGGTAATTTCCATATTGGCTATCCCTGAATTAAGCGGTTTGTCTAAAATCTTTTCGGCGCCTCGTTTTCTCCAACGGCTGAGGAAACATCGGCATGGATTTAGGCAAAGTATATAATTGCAAATAGACATCTCACCGTTTGCCATGGGTGCAAAGAACCAAAATGCAGCCGCCTAAACTAAAATTTTCTTGGAGGTCAGTGCTTTTTCCACTGCTAGGTTTAGTTGGATTTTTCTTATACATTTATGTGTTCAATGTAAACATTTTAGGAATATTTGCCACCGCGAAAACAGCCAATCCATTTATTTATTTGATAGCTATATTTTTCGGTTTATTTCAAGTGTTATTCTTTACTGTTTCTTGGCGTGTGTTGACCAATCACCTTTCAATTAAAATGACTATGGTTCGAGCTTACCTTTATGTTTGGTACGGCATGTACGTTGACACCATCGTTCCAGCACAATCTATCAGCGGAGAAGTAACCCGAACATATCTGCTTACAAGAGACGGGTGCGGCTCATTCGGGAAAGTGGTAGCGTCACTCTATACTCATAGACTTCTTGGAACCACAATAAACGCCGTTGCACTAATCGCAGGACTAGTGTTACTTACCTTTGGAGGCAACGTTAATCCCTTGGTCTTCAACCTGATTATATTAGTTGCTGCAGCAATAATAATCATACTTGTTTTAATGATTGTTTTGTCTTTCAAGCGGCAATGGACCTTAAAATTAGTCAATTGGATAACAAAGTTTGCGCAAAAAGTCAGTATTGGAAAAATGAAACTGGGAAAATTGAAGGAAGAAACTGTCGAAATTACAGAGCACTTTCACGATTCAATGCAGGAGTTCAGGCATACCCCAAGAGCTATATCTTACTCGCTGTTCTATTTGCTTATATCTTGGTTTTTTAGTCTAAGCATACCATACCTTGTCTTTGTATCGCTTGGGCATCCAGTTTCATGGAGCATAATTATCGTCACTTCAGCCATATTCTTAGCGGTCAAATCAATTCCCGTAGGTATACCGTTTGAAGTTGGTCTTCCAGAGGCAGTAATGACTACCCTTTACTTTTCAATGGGTGTCCCTGCAGCATTGAGCGCTACAGTTACCATACTTACAAGAATCATAACATTGTGGTTATTCTTCATTATAGGTTTTGGAGCCCAGCAATGGCTCGAATTAAAACCGGCAATATCCACGGCAGTGAACACAGAAAAAATTAAAATCGACCCTCCACCGTAATTATTCTTAAGATAATAAAATGGAAACAAAAATTGAAACCGCCTCCATCAGGCTGCTCGATAAACTCTGTGAAATTGAAGAGCAATGCTTTGACCAAGAAGCCTTTACAAAACGACAAATATCCTACTTGCTTGCAGATTACAACACAATCGCGTTAGTAGCCAAAGCAAACAGCGACATAGCAGGGTTCATAATAGCACAAGTAGAAATAGAAAATAATACGCTCTACGGGCATATAATAACAATAAACGTGGCACCAACTTACCGACGAAAAGGCATTGCAAGCAAAATGCTAAAAGAAACAGAGGAAATTCTCCAGCAAAAGGGTATAAGCGAATGCCACTTAGAAGTCCGCGAAGACAACACAACCGCATTAAAACTCTATCAAAACAGAGGGTACCAAAAAATCGGTAGACTAGAAAAATACTACGGCAAAAAACATGGTTTGTACCTCAAAAAAAATCTGTAAAGAAATTTGCCCGCAAATCAAACGCTTAATTCTACTTGAGAACAAACTTTAAAAACTATGATGCCTTTTAGATGGAGCGGTGGGGGAGATATGGGAGATTCGCGGGGAAGGAAATCGAAAGAGCAGACGCTTGTTCGGACGATTGTTGTTTTGATTCGCAATACTACTTGGCGATGTGGGAAGCTTGAAAAATCCATTGTTCAGCATCTTTATAAGCGTCATCAAAATTTCGGTAAGGCAGAGGTTTCAGTGAAGGATATAATGCTTAATCTGAACATTACTGGTGAGAAAAAGGATGAGTGTTTAGATGCGTTGCGAAGGCTTGAAAAAAGAAATATTGTGAAAATTACTCCTCTTTAATTCAACCTTTTTTTATTTTTGGTTTCAGGCAGTTTGTTGTGTGTTAACTCTGGTTTTTGTGGATTTTTAAGTTGCGATTTTGCGGGTGTGTTAAGTTGCGACTTTTGTGTGTGTTTTGGTTGCGTTTTTATCGGCGTTTTGTTGGTGAGGTCTGTGTGAAGTTTTGCAACAGTTCAACAATCAACGATACACCTGTTGCCAAAAAGGACACTTACAGTTCGTCATTCACAAAGCAGCCGCGACGACATGACATATGTGCTGACTTTAGATTAGCTCGCTGTGTGCAAATGCCTTTTTCAGGTGTAGGTGCTGTTATGCTGCCTTATTCAAATAAAGATAGACCTTTCTGACTATCCTGATTAGTCGGATGCCGCAATAGCAGAAGGCAGGTTACAGCCAACACGCCAGCCGCCCAAGCATAAAGTGCTTTGTAATTAGACGATTTTTATGTTGTGTTTACCAACACTGGCGAGTTTTTGGTCTCTTGTCAGTAAAACCTCATCGTGGGCCAGTGAAATGCCCGCAATAAGCAAATCGTACTCATTAATCATTTTTCCAGCATCTCTTAGCTCTTCAAAAAGCATGGCGGCTTTTTGGCGGCGTCTCCGTCGAAGGGGTAAACAGTTACTTCAGAAAGAAATTCTTCTGCAAGCCGTCTTTTTAGTTTTGACTTATGCTTAAGTAATTCATACTCAGTTATGCTAGTTGTCTTTACTTCCTCTGTACTGGCGAGTTCTTGTATTAAGGAAACAATCCTTTCGTCGCCAGCTATGAGATCGATAATAACGCTCGTATCAATTAACGTCATCATTCCACTTCAAATGATCTACCGTAATTAGCTTCCCTTTCAGCGGCAATTTGTAATTTTAACCGCTCAAGTTTTTCCTTTTCATTTTTCATGGCTCCAGCAAATTTCATTATATTGGTTTTCTTTTCAGTTGAGCAGAGGCTTTCTTTTATGACTTGGGAGAAGCTTTTTTTGCCCTTTCGCTTTGATAGAAGTTCGTAGACTTCGTTTGAGACTGAAATCTGCCTCGCCATACTATTCACCTATACATAATGTATACATACTTCCGATAAACCTACCCATTCCAATGCGGCATCTACACTAGCCGCGGGTAGCCCGACTAGTTGAATGCCACAGACAACAAAAGACAAGTTACAACCAACGCACCAGCCCACTTTGTGATGTTTAGGGCTCAACCGAAAATAATACATTGATGTTTAGCTTCTATGCTGAGTGATTGATTTGTCGAAAAAGGAATACGATGCCCTTGAAGTTGTGGCGCATGTCGATCTAAAAAGGTACTTGGGCAAATGGTATGAAATAGCGCATCTTCCCTTCAGATTTGAAGAAGGCTGTTCTGATATAACGGCGACTTATTCTCTGTCTGACGATGGCAGCATATCTGTGCTCAACGAGTGCAAAAGGAGTGGCAAAGTGAAGCGGGCAAAGGGCAAGGCAAAAGTGGTTGACAAGAACACTGGAGCGAAGCTTAAAGTAACATTCTTCTGGCCATTTTATGGTGATTATTGGATTATAAACTTGGGGGATGACTACGATTATGCCGTTGTCGGCACACCGAACCGCAAGTATCTTTGGATATTGAGCAGAACCCCACAGATGGATGACAAGCTATTTTCCCAATTAATAGAACTTGTAAAGTCAAAAGGTTTCGATGTTGGAAGCCTTATCAAAACAAGCCATAGCTAAACTTGCTTGACAGGTGTTATCCGTTTCGCAGGTTGAATTTCTAGCCAAGGCAAAGACTGCAACGTTTCTGTTTCAGAAAAGGTCAAGTCTCTATCTTAAACGGCACGGTGCTATGTCAATGGCTATTTGAGAAGTTTGCTTTCGTCTGGCGGGGGCTTGATTAAGCCGTGCTTCATCAATAGTTCAGTTGATTGCCTGGCGTTTTGTATTATGGCTGAAGCTCGTTCGTATAGTTCTTTCCTGCTGGGTTTTACTCTTGCAACGCCTTGCTCGATTGATTTTAATGCGCATGCAACCGCTTCTCTTGGGAAAACTTCCCACTCGTCCATTTTTGGCAATATGTCCTTCTCGTTTATTCCGCGTTCTTGGGCGTAATTTGCCAGCTCCTGTGCTGCTGCGATGCACATGTCGTCTGTGATAGTTTTCGCTTTTACGTCTAAGACTCCTCGGAAAATGCCTGGGAACCCTAAGCTGTTGTTCACTTGGTTTGGGAAGTCGCTTCTGCCTGTCGCTACGATTCGTGCGCCTGCTTCCTCTGCTTCCCATGGCCAAATTTCAGGTATTGGGTTAGCACATGCAAAGATTATTGCGTCATTAGCCATTGTTCTAATCCATTCTTTCTTAATGGTGCCTGGACCGGGTTTTGAAGCAGCAACAACTGCATCCACGCCTTTGAATGCTTCTTGGATGTCGCCGGTTCTGCCTTCGGCGTTAGTTTTCTGTGTAACATCATATTTCCATGGGTCTTCTTCTTTTGTAATGTCTTTTCTGTTCTTATGAACAACGCCTTTGCTGTCAGCAAGTATTATGTTGCCTGGTTTAATGCCCCACCGCATAAGCACGTAAGCTGTCCGAATGTTTGCTGCTCCTGACCCAACCAATGTGATTAGGCTTTCTTGCGGTTTTTTGCCTACGATTTTGAAAGCGTTAATCAACCCAGCCAAAATCACTGTGGCGGTTCCCTGCTGGTCATCATGCCAAACTGGAATATTCAGTTGCTCGCAGGATTTCTCAAGAACATAGAAGCATTTGGGTTTCTCAATATCCTCAAGGTTAATGCCGCCGAAAGACGGCTCAAGAGCTTTGCAAATCTTAACTATTTCATCTGGGTCCTTGGTTCTTAGGCAAATTGGAAACGCGTCGACGCCGCCTAAATACTTGAATAAAAGCGCTTTTCCCTCCATCACAGGCAACGCCGCTTCAGGACCAATATCGCCTAAACCTAAAACACGCGTTCCATCCGAAACCACTGCCACGTAATTCCAGCGATTAGTCAATTCAAACGATTTGTCTGGGTCAGCTTGGATTTCTCTGCAGGGAGCAGCTACGCCTGGAGTGTACCAGATGGCAAAATCGTCAACGGTTCTGATGGCGCATTTAGGAATTACCTGCATTTTTCCCTCATAAAACCTGTGCATTGGAGAAGCTAACTGCGCTGGCTTCTTGGCTTTCGCCAGCAATTCATTGACGGTTGGTTTATCTTTTTCTGCTGAAACCAAAAGAACATCTCTCCTATTCAACCGCTAAAATATCAACTGAACGTTTTAAGTGTTTCCGCAAAGCGGGATTATCGGCTAATTTGGTTTATCTTTAGGGTTTGCTGTGCTTCAATTTTTTTTGGTGTAAAACGGCGTTTGGTTTGGGTTGGTTTGAGTGAGCAGAGCTTGGTTCTGGCTCTTTATACCCGTCACGCATGTACATTGTTACTAGTCACGCATATTCATAGTTATAAGTCACTGCAACTTCAAACATCAGGATGAACTTTTAGGCTGGCTCAAGCAGTTGCAAATAGTAGACCCGTATTAATTTTATTCTTTTGGTTTTTTTGTTAAGAGTTTTGATTTTATAGGTTTGTCTGTTTTTGCGCAGAGTTTTTTGTCTGCCGTGTACAATGTTGCATTCATTTTTTGTGCGGCAGCTATGAATAATGAGTCGTATACAGTTATGTTTTGGGCTATGGCAATGTGCATTGCTTCATCTTTTAATTCTCTTGTTGTGATGATTGTTAATCCGTCGTGTAGTTTTGTGAGGTCTTCGACTGTCAAATTTGCTTCTTGTGGTGTTAGGTCTTTGAGTAAGTTTGTGTGTTTCCAGATTACGTTTAAACACTCGACCAATGCTATATCTACAGTGCAAAGGGTGTATCCTTTCTTTAGGAAGTCTGTGACTCCGTCTCTGGCTTCTTTAGAATCAGGCTCATTCAGTAACAGCTTTGAGAGAATGTTGGAGTCAAGGATTAGTTTTATCGTTCTCTATCCTCTCTGATAAGAATGGTTGAGTCTGCGTTCGTTTTTCTCTTTTCAGCTCTTGACTCAATCTGTTGTATGGTTTTCACGAGCTCAATTTGCTTGACTCTTTCTTCAAGGAAATTTCTGATTTCCCGGCTCCATTCCTCTGGGTTCTTTTCCATTTTCTCCTTAAGCTCGCGCGGAATGCGTATTGTGTATGTTGACGACATAAACTATTCGCCTTAAACTATAGGTTTCTATTAATGTTTACAGAGATAAAAACATTCTTGCATTACAAACTGTGTACAAAACATTTGTTACCCATGCAGAGTGGGTCAAAGGCACCCAAGTATTTTTGAAAGGTGTGTTAGCTTTTGTGCTAGCGCAATCAGTTGTAAATAGCAGCCTCTCTCCCTCTGTGAAAAACGTTTTTTGGGGTGCTTTTTTGGTTCAGGGTTTAAATCGGTTGCAGGTTGAGGCTAGAAAAGATACAAAAAAGGTTAACGCCGACATGACCTAATCATGCTCCCGTTTGTGTGCGCACAAGCCCACCCCTGATCCACTGATGTTTCTAATAGGCTCCAAACATGTTCAACATAGACGCGATACCCCGCACTTTTCTATGCAGATTGATGCTTTTTCAACATACTGAGAATTGCCGAATGCGCTGTTTTTGATTGTCTTTTACACGTCAGAATATTTAAGAGCAATCGTGAATACAATTTTTATGAGTTTGTAAGGTGTTTGTGGATGTCGAGTGTTAAAACTGGAAAAAAAGCGGAAAAAATTGATTTGGGGGCTAAGGTTGCGCCGTACCCGATGCCCGTAGTCTTGGTTGGGGCGAACGTTAAGGGGAAAGCGAATTTCTTGGCGGCTGCCTGGTTCATGGCCGCGGGAATTACTCCGCCGAAAGTTGCAATTGCGTTGAATAAAACCCATTATACTAATCAAGGCATAAAAGATAACAAAACGTTCAGTGTCTGCATACCCTCGGAGGATATGATGAAAGCCACTGATTACTGTGGAATAGTTTCAGGATTAAAAGTAGACAAGTCAGGGGTTTTTGATGTATTTTACGGCAAGTTGAAAACTGCGCCTATGATAGCTGAGTGCCCTGTAAATCTTGAGTGCAGCCTCGACAAGGTCATCGATAATGGCTCACACGAGATGTTTATCGGCGACGTCGTGTCCACTTTCACGGAGGAAAAATATTTGACCGCTGGAGCCGTAGATACCAAAAAGGTGAACCCATTCATGCTATCACTGAACAACAGGATTTATTACGCGTTAGGCGAACAGAAAGGAAAGGCGTGGGAAGCGGGCAAAGACTACAAGCCGTAGGGCAGAATCGGAAAGCGGGTCAGAGCATGGATGCACTTCGTTTGGTCAGCATGGCAATTGCGACGGTTGGATTAATTATTGTGTTGATAGGGCGATTTCTTGCTTACCCATTAGGTTCGTACGTTGGCTTAATTATGATTGCAGCTGGCTTCGTTATTTATGTAGTGAATCTTTACAGGGTGCCAAAGTCAAGCAAAAATAAGCCTTAAATCACACAAAATCAGCGTTTTACCTCTACCAATCAGGTTTTCTCTTCCAAATGTTAGATGTGCATTGACCCCAACAGTAAGAACCAGCCTTGTATTGACAGCCGTTACATGAAATATCAGTGAATTTAGGCACCGACGCCTGTGTTGAGTGAACACGAACAAAAACCTTTTTCAGCTCTAAACCTTGATTCACAGACACACCATCTTTTTGGAACTTCAAACGCAGTGGACATTTTTCATAGATTGAAGAGTCAGAAAAAATAGATGAGGGACAAGTTTGACCTCCACACTCACGAACACTTACTTCAAATTCCCCAAAACCACTCTCGATCTTAGCATACTCACAACAAACCACTTTCACAGTTCCCCAGTCACACACTACGCAATCGAGTATAAAACTTAATCAAAATTTCTCTTCCTTTTTCAGGTGTACTCAATAAAAGGAAATGAATAGTCACCTGACTTTCTATATCGATGTTTTCTAAGGAAGTGCCATTTTCGTTTTTCAAACCATCCTGTTGGCTCGGGCAATCAAAAGAACACAACAAAAACTAAAAAGCCAATCGAACAATATGCTAAGAAGCAATAGAGGAATAACTAATCTCAACACCAGACAAAATGACCTATGAAGAATTCAAAACCAAAATAATACGCCTTCTGACAGAGAATCAAACTGGGTTAACTTGGACATCCATCAAAGAAAAGCTTCAGCTTCCTCAAGCAGTCCCAAACAACCAGTGGGTACTACGCTTAGTAAATGAAACAGGAATGCAAAGAAGAAAAGATGTAGGAGACACCTTTTGGTACTTACCGAACAAAGGAGTAATCTATACCATTGGCTATGAAGGAAAATCAATCAAACAGTTCATAACCAAACTGAAATTTCTCAGCATCGAACAACTAGTCGATGTCAGAGAAATAGCTCTAAGCAGAAAAAACGGATTCGCAAAGAACGCCTTAAAGAAAGAACTTGAAGCAAACGGCATAGTCTACAAACATCTCCCAGAACTCGGCTCACCAACTCCAATAAGACACAAGCTCTGGGAAGAACGCAACTACACACAGTTCTTCAAAGACTACGCATCTTATTTAGAAACTGAAGAACCGCAGAAAGCACTAATCCATCTTGAAGAATTGGCACATATGAGAAGAACAGTCATCATGTGCTTCGAATATCACGTAGACAAGTGCCATAGAAAAATCATCAAAGAACGGCTAATCAATGATGGCTTCGGAGTTGTAGACCTATGACCTACACAAAGAAACAGGTCTTAGTAGTGGCTAAAACCTACCCTAATCTAAGCAAAAAGTACGATAGAACAGTATGCACTGCTGGAATAGACCTACAAGCAAAGTCGTGGATTCGAATATTCCCCATCAGGTTCTTCGAACTTGAATACGCTAAAAGATTCAGCAAATGGGATGTAATAGCATTAGAAGTAGAACCCACAAAGGACAAGTATCTTCGAAAAGAAAGCCATCATGCGCATGACTCATCGATCCAGAAACTCAGACACATCGGCACTAACAAGAACTGGGAAGAAAGAAAGAAAATCATAACACCTATGTTAAAGAAAAGTGTTGAAAACCTTAAAGGTCAATACAAGTTAGACCACACGTCAATGGGAGTAATCAAACCTAAACAGATTGTAGACTTCAAAGTAACTCCAATCGATAAATGCAGAAAATGGGAACGAGACCTTATAATGGGAATCCAGCAAACTCTTGATGGAATGTACCATTCTCCATTAGAGAAAATCCCCTACAAGTTTTCCTATGTCTTCAAGTGTGATGACCCAGAATGCAAGAAGAACCATAACTTAATGATTGAAGACTGGGAGATATGCGAACTATACAGGAAAACTAAGCAAAAGAACAATGATGGGCAGTTTGCTCTTGACCAAGTTGCTCAAAGATACAAAGAGGAGTTCTTGACTAAACACGACCTCTATCTAATTCTGGGTACAGAGAGCAAATGGAACAACTGGTTAATTATCGGTATCTTCTACCCGATGAAACAAGCACAAACTTGCCTAACATTCAATTAAAAATTTAATTAAAGCAAAAAGGCAAAAAACTATTCAAAGAACTCGATAGAGTGAAGAAACCTGAAACTTAAAGTTAAAATGTCAAGGAAGAAATCAAACAAAATCTACTCGTATTTCTTTATCTCTTTAACAGTAATCGTTACTTTATGTTTCTTAATTCTTGGAATCAATGGTGAGTGGATATCACCGTGGTTTTGGGTCGGTCAAATAATCGTTTCTGCAATATTTTTATTCGAAATCAACCGTTCAATGGGGGCTCTCGCTTCCAAAAGATTACTCGCATTCATTTTGATATGCACAATGATAACATTTCCCCTTTTCACTTTGAATATAATAGTGGCAAACCAGAGCACAGCTCAGGGTCTCTCAACACCAAAAGAAGTGGACTACTTCAAAACTCTGCTAGGAACGAGCTACAATTATACTCAACTCATTGTTTGGGAAAACCAGCATCTCAACTTCACATATGGAAATATTGAAAGGAACACTGACCCTATCAAAATATATCAATATGGCGAAGGTAGGTGTCAAGAATTCGCAATATTGTATGCTGAACTCTGCATTTCACAGGGGTATCAATGCAGAATAGTTGACAATGTCTTCAATGACCACGCATTTAATGAAGTACTGTTATCGAATGGCACATGGATTCGTGTTGATGCATCATTAAACTCTACAAGCTCAAGAGCAGTGGGTTATCCGATGTTCTTTGAGCAACAGCCAGGATGGGGAGCACCAGTACTATCATTAGCTTTTGAAAACTCTTCAATTGTGGATGTGACAAGCACTTACAATACCAATGAAATCCGTTTGGATTCACCTATCATTGTTGCATTTTTAATTCTTATCTATGCAGTCAGTATCTTCGCAATTGTAAAGTACTTAATATTGCCAAATTCAAGTTTTTTTTCTGGAAAACTTGCCAAATAGAATGCATTAACCCCTGAATTCTTAAAACAATAAATACTAACTAAACAGATACTAACAAGCATGATAACCGAAGTAACTTTAAAGAATTTCAAAAGCATTAAAGAAATTCAGCTAAAGCTCAAACCACTTACAATTTTCACAGGAACAAATTCTTCGGGGAAAAGCAATATACTGGAAAGCATTGGGATATTTGCTGAAGCATCAAGACTGAGAAGAAAAGCGGGGAATGCTAATACTGTCAATCTTGAAAATGTCTATAGTCAAGGCGACTTTAGGAAGTACCCTAATCAACAAGTAAAGGCTTTTACTGCTTATAGACAGCGAACTGACTTTTCAGTGACTATAGAAGTGCAAATGAATGCTCTAGAGGTCACTAAAAAAAACATTAGCGACTTATCATCTATTCCGTTGGCTAATTTAGCCACATTGTCAAAGCTATCATCAACTCAATCAATGGGATACCGTTTTGAGTTTAACTCACGAAACCAGTCTTTTGCGCAAGGAATAGTTTTTGATGATGAAATTGTAATGGCAGTCTCCAAATCAGGATATAGGCAAACACGAGTTTTAATCCCAAAGGATTTTATGAGAACTCAAGTTTCTGGCGATGCTGAACAAATCTTTGATGGAAAAGCTTTTGTTCCTGAAGACACCAAAAAAGGCGTCTTCATCGAATCAGATATTGCAAGGGTAGCACTAAATTCACTTAAAAGGCGATTTGAAAAAGTATTTCTAATTTCTGGAGAAAGAGGGCTCTTGGATGCAGAGCGTGGGGTTAGCAGTGGAGAATTCCCTCAATGGGTTGGTTATCGTGGTCAAAATGTGATTGAGGTATTATCAAGAACATTCGTTAGAGAACCAGACAAATTTGAGGAAATGCAAGACTGGGCCATAAAGTTTCAGTTACCAGACATTAGAGCAGGATACATTGGAGAAGGTAAACTTGAAGCGTATTTCAAGGATCAAGAACTTAGAATTGCTTTAAACTCGGCGTTAGCAGGTTCAGGAGCTCGTCAAATACTACCAATAATCGTTCAAATCTTCTCAGCAGGAACTGACAGCGTCATAATGGTTGAAGAACCCGAAATTAGTCTTCATCCTGAACAGCAGGTTGCGCTACATGAATTGTTTGCAACAGCTATAGAAGAAGGTAAACAAATAATTTGCACAACACACAGTCCATTTCTTATTTTAGCATTGTCAAAAGTGGTTCGCAAGAAAATGATACCTTTAGAAGACATAGCTGTTTACCATGTTGAGAAAGATAAGAAAGGAACACATGTTAAAGAACTGCAACTTGACAAGAATGGCTTTGTAAAGAGCGGCATTCCAAGTTTCATGAAAACAGAGCATGAGCTTTACCAAGAGTGGTCCGAAAGCTTAGAGGAAGAGTAGTGGGCTACGTAGTACTGGATACTTGCGTTCTCACGCGGTTACAAGGCAAGTACTCAAAAGTGTTTGAGTGCATTCAAACGAATGGAGACATTATTGCTACTTCAAAAGAAGCAAGGAAAGAGTACGAATTCAGGGCGCCAAGTATACTACTTATGCGAGACTTCCTTCAAAGTCTTGAGGATGACAACATATCAAAGAATTTCAATCGAAGCTACATTGAAGCAAAATTAAGACGGCTTGAGCAGCACAACACTATCAATTACCCTGAAGATAATCAAGACCACAAATGGGTCGATTTAGCAGTCTCATCTGGAGCTACTCACATACTGACTACTGACACTATTCTCCTAGATTTGCCACCAAACCCATGCAATAATCACGCAGTTAGGTGTGCTCATCCATTGGACTACCTTAAAGAAAGATGCCCAGATTTAGTTGACCCTTAAAATCGGGTTGAGAATGCTTATGGTGCCAGAAATAAAAGTCGCAGATAATGCTAATTTGTTAGTAACCTTTTAATCTACTCACTGCACTAAGCATAAAAAAGGTAAAGATAATTGAACGCCGAAGCAAAATGTGCAAAACCGGAATGTGACAAGTTTACAGCCATAAATGAATTAGCACGCCGCAGAGGATTTTTCTGGCCGTCATTTGAGATTTACGGTGGCAGCGGCGGCTTTGTGACTTATGGCCCTCTTGGTGCACGGTTGAAACAGAATATTGAGGCTAAGCTTAGAGACCTTTTCGTTAAAAAAATCGGCATTTACGAGATGGAATCATCCGTAATTGCGCCCGCCAAAGTTTTCGAGGCGTCAGGTCACGTGGATCATTTCAAGGAGCCGATGGTTGAATGCCAAAACTGTCATGGTCGTTTCCGAGCTGACCATTTGCTTGAGGAAAAAGGCATCAGTTCGGCTGAAGCTGAAAAAATGACTTTAACTGAGATTAAAGAAGAAATCGAGCGGCATGAGATTGTGTGCCCCGACTGCGGCGGCAAATTTGGTGAGCCCCAGCAGTTCTTAACCATGTTTGAAACAACGATTGGGCCTTATTCGGGTGCTGTTGGTTACGGGAGACCTGAGGCGGCACAAAACATTTTCGTTGAGTTTAACCGCTTGTACACTGTTGCGCGCGAAAAGCTTCCTTTCGGCGTTATCCAAATCGGTCATGCTTTGCGCAATGAGATTTCGCCAAGGCAAGGCTTGATTAGGCTGAGAGAGTTCACGATTGCCGATTTAGAATTCTTCTTTGATCCTGAAGAGCCAGGCTGCCATCTGCTTCCAGAAGTGGAAAATGAAGTCTTGCCCATTCTACTATGCGAAACAAGACTAAAGGAATGCGAGGACACAACAGACCTCACAGTCAGAGAAGCACTTGACCGGAAAATAATTCGCTCAGAATGGCAAGCGTTTTTCATGGCGATGGCAAAGAAACTTTTAATAGAGCTCGGGGTGCCAGCGGAGAAGCAGCGGTTTATCGAAAAATTCACTTGGGAAAAGGCGCATTACTCAAGCCAAAGCTTCGACCAAGAAGTCTTAGTTGACCGCTGGGGCTGGGTAGAAGTCTCTGGACATGCGTACCGAACAGACTACGATTTGACATGCCACATGAAAGCAAGCGGCATCGACATGACCGTTTACAAGGAATACGCCAATCCAGTCGAAAAAGAAGAACTCGTTGTAAAGCCAATCATGGCTAAGCTCGGTCCAGTATACAAGAAAGAAGCCTCAAAAGTAGCTGCGCTGCTCTCTAAGGTGCCTGCACAAGAAGTTGCTGACGCCATACAAAAACAAGGGTACTTTACGGTTGAAAACTATGAAATCAAAGCTGACCAAGTAGACATTAGCATGCAAGGAACCATTGTTCACGGCACCCGCTTCATACCGCATGTGGTGGAACCAAGTTTCGGCGCTGACAGACTCTTTTACGTGGCATTAGAGTACGCTTACGGCATCAAGGACGACCGTGTTGTCATGAGTTTTCCAAGAAGCATCGCACCAATCCAAGTTGGCGTTTACCCCCTAATGAGTAAAGACGGCTTAGACATAAAAGCAGTACAAGTGCAAAAGATGCTGGCGAACGAGGGCTTCATGGTTGAATTAGACGAAACAGGCTCCATCGGCCGCCGCTATGCAAGAGCTGATGAGGCAGGCGTACAATTAGGAATAACCATAGATTACGATACGCTAAAAGATAACACGGTAACCATACGAGACCGCGATAGTTGGCAACAAGTTCGAACCCAAATCAAAGACCTACCGGAACTCTTACGCAGTTACTTCCAAGGAAAAATAAACTTCGAAAATTTAGGCGTATTAATTGAAGGTTAAGCAGCTAACCTTTTTAATGGAACACTCGATAGTAACATGATAAATCAACGATAGTTATAGGCGGGGGAACAAGTGGTACTTCCATCAGAAACAGAAGAACGAGTAAAACGGAGAGCCCTAAACGCTTGCCAAGACAACCTACGCAAGGTTATAGATGTCTCAAGGAAAATTCCTCAACTCGCCGAATACTTTGCAAATGGGGACAAAGAAAACGCAAGAAAGCTTCTCAGCGAAATCAGAACAGGAGAAGAAGAGGTTATTAAAGCAAGACGCATGGTTTCCCAAGAGCTAGCCGAGATAGGCGCCATTTTAATTTCTCGTGAAGACTTCTTAAGATTCACAAACTTATCGAGCGAAATAGCCGACTTCTCAGAAGGAATCGCTTATTATTTAGTCGAAATAATGGAGCATAACTGGAACATTTCCCCAGAAGTCAAAAAAGACCTAATCAAGCTTTCTTCAGCTGTCCTGGATACGGTGCTTAAGCTCAGGGAAACAATGATGGTACTAAACTACGGCTCACAAAAAACCTCAGAAAGAGCCAAAGACGTAGAAATCGCTGAGCGAGTAGTTGACGAACAGTTCCGGGCGTTAACCATAAAAGTTCTCAACGGCAAACTTGACGTTCCAGTACTGCTACTTCTGAGAGACATCCTTCAATTACTAGAAAACTCCGCTGACAAAGCTGAAGACGCCGCAGACGCCGCACGGATGCTTTCGTTCATCATGTAACAAGAGCGACTTCAATGCCAAAAACGAAAGTTGAACTCATCGATAACTTTCTAGTTGTGTGGAATTCTACTGAAGGCTCCCAACTGTACAGAGCGGGGTATTATGGTAAGCCACTTGGGATTCCTAAACCTAAAATTCCAGAGTTTGATGCCCCACTAATCTTGGATTTGATGGAAGGCTTATACCTTGTCGAGAACAAGAAAATAGAAATTTACGAGGATCCAGACGAGAGCAAGGTTAGCCTCAAAAAGCTAAGGCAAAAAGCTAAACAGTTATACGATGAGTTTGAAGAAAAATACGCTGTTTACCATGACCTTCGGGACAGCGGCTTAATAGTTACGCCCGGAATAAAATTCGGCTGCGACTTCGCCGTTTACAAGTACGGTCCCGGCGTTGAACATGCTCCTTACATGGTCTCGGTTAAGAAGACAGGCTCAGAGATTTCAGCAACGGAAATCGTTAAAGCCGGACGGTTAGCCACGACAGTACGTAAGCGTTTTATTATTGCTGTGCCAGATTTGGGTTCAAACAAAATTAAGTACTTGATTTTTAAGTGGTTCAAGGCTTAGTTTACGAAATTTAAGCTCTAAACTCGCTCATTTGACGAGGTTTTCTTTGTATGTTTGTGTTTAAAATGGTTTTATTTCCACGCCTGCATATACTTAAATACTTTCGTGAAACTCCAAAAGAGTAAGCATTATGCTTTGCCGCCGTGGCTCAGCCCGGTAGAGCGGCTGGCTGTTAACCAGTCGGTCAAAGGTTCGAATCCTTTCGGCGGCGCCATTTCAGTTACGCAGTTACACCGCCGCCTCTTGGCGGATCAGGGGTTTCAACTGTTGGCTCAGCATAGTGAGCTAGGGATTTTCCAGCTCTTCTGAGTTTTGCAGGTTGCTGCACACCTTCAGATAGTGCATCTCTTATGAGAAGCTGTTGCGGGTTCATTCTCCATGCGCGTTCAGGTCTTTTGTAGAGCGTTCTCAAAATCGGCTTCGATTTCGTTGTAGTCTTCGATGCCAACTGATACCCGTATCATCGAGTCCGTTATACCTACGGCTCTTTTTTGTTCTTCTGTTAGGTGGCGGTGGGAGGTTTTGCCTGGGTGACTTATGGTGGTTTTGACACTGCCAAGTGACGGAGTCAGCGTGACTTTTTTCAGCTTTTTTATGAATGTGTTTGCCTCGTTGAAACCGCCTTTGAGGTTGAATGACAGCATCGACCCGTACATTTCATCTGTGAAAAGTTCGGTTGCAAGGTTGTGTTGGGGGTGAGAATCCAGACCAGGATAGTTAACGCTAACAACTTTGGTAGTGTTGTCTTGGAGAAATTTTGCTAGTTTCATCGCGTTCTTGCAACTTACCTCTGTTCTGATTTTCCAAGTTGATAGACTCCTGACGGCTAACCAGCAATCAAAGGGGGCTGCAATCGCACCGATTCTTGTGTTGAATCTGGACGCTTGAGTCATTAGGTCGTTGTTTCCGCAGAGCACGCCAATTGTAAGGTCACTATGACCGCCAAGAGATTTTGTGCCGCTGTGCATCACTATGTCCGCTCCGAGGTGATGAGGCCGCAAAACGAACGGGGTCGCAAACGTGTTATCTACGATTACTTCCGCACCGCTCCGATGAGCAATTTTCACGATTTCTCTGACGTCGCACACTTTCATCGTCGGGTTAGAAATGGTTTCGACAAGAAAAACGTTCGCCGCTTCGGTTTTAACAACATTTTCAAAGGTTTCAGGTGCAGTTACATCTGCGAAAAGGGTTTCGATCCCGAAGCGAGGCAATTCATCCCTCAAGAGAACTATCGTACCGCCATAAATGTCGGAAGAAGCAACAATTCGAGAACCGCTCTTCAAGTTTGAACCTAAAGCCACGAAGAGCGCAGCCATCCCAGAAGAACAAATGACCCCTTTCTCGGTTTCCTCAAGTTGGGCAACGCGTTTAGCAAGAGCTTCCGCATTCGGGAGTCCATTTCGACTGTAAATATAACCGTCAAGAATCTTGCCATTGTAATAATCATCCAAGGTTTCAAGGTCAGGATAATTATAGACCGACGTCTGAAAGATGGGTGGAGAAGCAGGAGAAACTCTTTTCCACGAATCCTTATTTTGAAGTGAAGGCTTTCTCGGTTTCTTTGCCGTCATAAACTCTCTTTTTATTAAAGTTGTTTATTAGCTTTCTTGTCGTAGCGGTCCGATCATAACCTCTTCTTAACAGAAAGGATGGAAACGCGCATGGTTGTTGAGACCGTGTGAAAAATCAAATATGATTCGTTTCTGCGTATTTCTCAGCTTGTTACAACTAATGAAAGATTTCTTTTCGCGACTATGCACAAACATATCTTATAAAAAAGGTATTGAAAAGAAATGCAGGTTGGGTCTGAGCCTTAAACATGTTCGCGGTCCATTGAGGTGATGTTTTCGTCGCTTCATGGTCTTTCACCGTTTTGACCACGCTGCTCATCTCCTCACTGCAACATTGCATGTCCAGCCCATTAAAGCAGTGTCTTTGTCGCGTATCAATTTTCCGCTGTTTTAATTGACACGCTCAATGCCTCAATGCATCGCGTCTAAAGCGTGCTCCCCGACCTGCGAAGAGTAATAAGCGTAGGTTTGATTTAACTTGTCTTGAACAAAAGCGCGGCAATAGACCCATTTGTTAAGCTGATAAAGACCTTATTTCTATCTAAATTCTGCCCTATCAACCGAAACTATCTTCAAGAGCCGGAATAACCTGTTTTCGTTTTTGACATGAACTACGCAATTTGACACGAACAGCGCAATTTTTTCTAAAACTTGGTGGCGCGAGGGTTCTCTCAGAGTAGGAGACATTTGTCATAACAAGTCCGCTTAGCCGAGAGGGTCATCGGCGCTGCGTGCTTGGGGTTGCATTTTTTTCTTTCTGTGTTTTGAGTTTGCAAAAGCTCGAGAGAACGTCGGAAATGTATTTTCATTAATGTATGTTAGGCGAAAATAGTGAGCTTTGGTTGGTAAACTATTTATGATACACCAGATACTCCAAATAAAACTTTAGTGAAAACAGATGGTTGAGTACAAGTGGGTTGCGCTTTCGAATACTACGATTGGCACTTTGATGGCTTCAATCGACGGCACCATAGTTTTGATTGCGTTGCCCGCCATCTTTCGTGGAATCAACATTAATCCTTTCACGTCCTTTCAGTATATGCTGTGGATACTTTTTGGATATAGTATTGTTACTGCCACGCTGCTTGTCACTTTTGGCAGACTTTCAGACATGTTTGGGCGGGTAAGGCTCTACAACCTTGGATTCCTTATCTTCACGGTTGGCTCGATCATGCTTTCAATAACTCCAAGTCAGGGCGACGCAGGGGCTATCGAGATAATAGTTTTCAGAATAGTTCAAGGAATTGGCGGTGCATTCTTGTTCGCGAACAGCGCTGCAATAATAACTGATGCATTCCCAAGCAATGAACGCGGAAAAGCACTTGGAATAAACCAGATATCTTTCCTCGCCGGTTCTATAATAGGTCTGGTTCTCGGAGGAATTCTAGCGATTATTAACTGGAGGCTAGTGTTTCTGGTGAGCGTGCCAGTTGGGGTGATAGGCACGGTCTGGTCGTACTTGAAGCTGAAAGAACGCGGCACTATTAGAAAAAACCAAAAATTGGACATTTGGGGGAACATCGCTTTTGGCGGGGGCTTAACATTAATTCTAGCAGGCGTTATCTACGGCTTAATACCTTATGGGAACTCGGCTATGGGCTGGGGTAATCCATGGGTCATTGCTTCTCTCGTCGTCGGGGTAGGCCTTCTTATCGCTTTTCCGTTTATCGAAAACCATGTCGCTGATCCAATGTTTAAGCTTGAGTTGTTTAAGATAAGAGCGTTCAGTGCAGGTAACCTTGCTTCGCTTTTCAGTACCATGTCAAGGGGCGGAGTGATGATAATGCTCGTTATATTGCTTCAAGGAATATGGCTTCCTCTTCATGGGTACAGCTTTGATTCCACGCCGTTTTGGTGTGGCATATTCATGATACCTATGTCTATAGGCTTTATCTTAACTGGGCCGATCAGTGGCTGGCTATCCGACAAGCATGGCGCAAGGCTACTCGCTACTTCGGGTATGGTGATTTCAGCCGCTGCTTTCGTAGGGTTCGTGTTGCTCCCAGTCAATTTCACGTACCTGTCCTTCGCAGCTATACTTTTCATAATGGGCATTGGGGGTGGCATATTTGCTTCTCCTAACATGGCGTCTATAATGAACTCAGTACCCGCGGAACACAGAGGTGCCGCATCAGGAATGCGCGCAACCATACAGAACAGTGCAAATACGATAAGCCAAGCTGTCTTTTTTACAATCATCATAGTGTCGCTCAGCGCGACTCTTCCGGGTGCACTATCAGCTGCAGTTACGAGTGCCGGTGCGTCTTCGCAGCTCGCACAGATCTTCAGTTCTACGCCAGCCTCAGCAGCCCTCTTCGCCTCATTTCTAGGCTACAACCCAGTCAAAACGATACTTCTTACACTTCCTTCATCGTTAGTAAGCACCATACCAAATGCAACGCTGAATTATCTCACGGGATCAACCTTCTTCCCAAATGCAATTTCAGCTCCGTTCATGACCGCGCTGAGAGAGGCGTTCATCATCGGCGCTCTAATGTGCGTTGTAGCCGCAGTTTTCTCCGCGCTAAGAGGCGGAAAATACGTATATGAAGAACAAAAACCCACAGAAAAAGAGTAGACGTTTTACACTCTCATTTTTTTCAAGCGCGCAAATGAAGAAAGCAGTGGATTCCTTGTCTATTCGTTTAACTTAATTAATTTAATTAGGTTAAAAAAATTTGACTCCAAAAATCTTATTTAGGCACGTTTTTCTTAAGAGCTACTATGCCAACAGTCAAAGATATCATGACGAAGAATGTTGTTTCAATCGGTATTAATAATAGCGTTTTTGAAGCTTCAGAGCTCATGAGTTCCAACCATGTGGGCTGCTTGGTTATCATGGATGGCGAAGTGCCCATTGGAATAGTCACTGAAAGGGATATTGTCAGAAGGGTTGTGGCGAAAAAATTACCCCTAGATACCAAGGTCTCGGAGATTATGTCCAAGTCTCTTATTACAGTTGATCCTGATGCTTCGCTTAAGGAGGCGGCTAGGCTAATGTCAAGCAATAAAATAAGAAGACTCCCAGTGTTGAAGCAGAATAGATTAGTTGGGATAGTCGTCGCTGCCGACTTCGTGAGAAATCTTGGAAAAAAATCGATCTCCGAAGAAATACTGGAAGCCATGGGGCGTTACCCTTCGACTTTTCCATAAGAATGTTATAGATCAGAATAACAAAAATCTGCGATTTGAATTTAACTGGATTAATCTGGATAGAAAACAAAGGCATACAAAATATCTTAGGTTGGTTAGGATAACGTACCCAAGAAAAAACGGGCATCCTCTCTCGGCTCTAAGTCCTAAATGTACAGCTACATTTGTGGAGGGTTAGGTTGCGGCTGCGTTTCAGGCGAGGTTTCAGGGGAAACTGAGGGGTTAGGCGTTTGGCGCATGCCGATTTTTTTGGGAAGGTAAACTACTGCAAACCCTATGCCGACAAATATCATCGCGAGTTGTGCAGCTTGACCAATTTGGCTTGTGGTGGCTACGCCTAGAAAGTCTGTGGCATCGTATACGCCATGAATGAGCGCAAGCACAAGTAGGTTTCCTCCTGACCAGTAGTACGTGATGCACATAGCTAAACCGAAACCTATTAAGGATATAAAGGGCACGACGCTGGCGATGCCGTAGGTGGTGGCGTAGTAGGCATGGACGGAAGCAAACATCACACTTGAAACAGCCGCCAAAGGAATCCAGTATCTTCCCTTGAAGATGCTGAGCAGTCCGCCGTAGATGAAGCCGCGGAACAGGTACTCTTCGGCGGGACCCACCACAAGTATGGAGACGGGAATCATCAACCATGCAACTTTGGACGATACGTTGAGCACAGGATTCGGCTTGTTTAGCAGGTTTACGGCATGCGGATAAAAATGCGTTATTATAGCTAAAGCCATGATGGACAGTAAAAGGCTGATCACGACTAAGACGCCGAATAGCCCCAAGCCTAATATGGCGGCCTCCTTGTTGTTTTTGAACGCGCGCTGAAGCAGTTGCCTGCCGAAGAGAAGGCTGACAACAAGAACGGGTATTCCGTAGACGACTAGGTACCCGGTTATTGACCCGTAATGTATGAAGTATTGTGAGTAGACGCAAACGAAGATAGCTACTACGCCTATGAGGTAGAGTTTCTTTGGGAGTGGATTTTCGGGAAACATCTTATACACGCCAATAATAAATTAATGCGGCTGCTAAACGTGGGTTCCAATCCTCTTTGTAAACATTGCGTTTTTAGAGTAAGAATAAAGAAACCAAAAAAAGGCTCATTTTATCTACAGCTACGAGAATCAAGCGTGAAATGCTCCATCAGATAAAACAGGTCAGCTCTGAAGTTTAGTGAGAAACAGAGAAGACTATTTATCGAGGACTTGAAAAAACAATGAGAGCACACATAAGCAAACTGGCGATTGACAGTTCTTCTCGCTTAGTGCAAAGTTACCTCTAAACTAAAATGTAAGTCTTCTTGCTTTTCGTGCTTAAAGCTGTTATTTCTTTCCTTTAGGAGGAAGCTGTTGTCGCATCTGTTTCTTTTTCAGATCCTTCGCTCGCTGAGCTTTCTTCTGCTGCTCAAGCTGTGTGTTCTTCTTTTTTCTTTTCATTACACTCATATAGTCACCCTAACCAAGCAAACAAACGCGTCTCGCATTCTAAAACATTACCCTTTCTGGAAGAAAAGTAGAGAGCTTCGTAATCTTTATTGAGTAACACAAAAACCGCCCGATTTTTTCGAGTTTCAAAGGATTTTTTCTGAATCTAAACAGTTAAAAATCAGTTGCTTACCTTTCCAGTTTAGGCTTTCTTTTTTGTCTCGGATCAGCGCTTGAGGACTGTAGCACAAGATCGAGAATAAAATAGAAGATTTTTTCATACGAAATTATCTTACGTGTAGAGTCCGCGCTTCGCTTGCTTTTAACTCCGAGAAACCATTATGAAAATTGGTCAATTATTAACTTCCCAGACATAAAACGCGACATCTGAAACCACATGATGGAGCGAGAGATACTCAAAAAGTCAACGCTAACTTGAATTCACCATTAGTTTACTATTACGTTAACTTAACCATTATTATTTCTGCTAGTATTAATGATAAGTCTTTAATAGTATAACTGACATACATATAGTGTGAATACATATGTCTAAACTAGAAAAAAGTAAGAACAAGCAAATAGTAGCAAAAGCAACTCCAGTGAAGGAAATACCGGAAGGAAAAAAAATCGCCAAGATTCCCGAGTACGATGCAGTTTTCAAGCAGATTATTGAGAGTCCCGAGCGGATGTTTAAGGTTGAGGTTGAGGGTAAAACAGTAAGATCAATGTACGCGCCATTCTCATTCAGAGTTAAGTCATACAACAAGAAACCAGACAGAAAATTCAATGCAGCACTCAGAGTACGCAACAAAGAAATCTATATTGTCAAGTTGGACAAAAAAGAATAAAACACTCAACCACATTCTTTTTTCTGCAAGTTAGAGCAGATGTAAACTATGTCTGAATATAAATCTGAATGGCCTGAATCTGGAGATCTCGTAATCGCCACCATAGAGAGCGTGATGGATTATGGAGCTTACGCTAACCTAGATGAATACAATAAACGAGGGTTCCTTCACATCTCCGAAATCTCCAGTGCCAGAATAAGAAACGTCCACGACTTCGTTCGTGAAAAACAAAAAATGGTCCTAAAAGTTCTCCATGTAAACCTTGAAAAAGGTCACATTGACTTATCCCTCAGACGCGTTACAAAACGCGAAAGAATTGAAAAAATCAAAGCCTGGAAAAGAGACCGCAAAGGCGAAGTACTTCTGCGTGCGGTCGCAGAAAAAGTAGGCTTGCCCATACACGAAGTCTACCAGAAAGCGGGTGTTATCCTGGAGGAAAGCGTCGGTTTATATGAAGGCTTTGAAAAAGCTCTCAAAGAAGGCACAGAAGCCCTCACCAAAATTGGCATACCTGAAGATATCGCCAAAGTCTTCGTCCAAGTTGCAGAAGAGCGCATTCATATCAAAATGGTGAAAGTCAAGGGTGTACTTGAAATTCGCTGCATGAAACCCAACGGCGTTAAATGCATCCAAGACGCGTTCATCGACGCAAAGAAAGCTCAAAAAGCTAAAGACGCTAAAATCGAATTTTGTGTTATCGCCTCCCCCAGATACAGCGTAGAAGTCTCCGCTGATAACTGGAAACGCGCCGAAGAGGTTCTCGACGAAGTAAGCCAAAGCGTAGTCGCAAACATCACTAAGGCAGGCGGACACGGCTCCTTTAAAAGAGAGAAATAGCAAGGTGAAAACGTGAGAGATGTCAGCGACAAAACAATATGGGGTCATTTAGAAAAACTTGGCAAAGGCACCCGAGCAAACTACGACTCTGACAAAAAAACCATTACTTTCTGCTTCAAAAGAGACCCACAAACATCAGGCGAACAACTAAGAAAACTACGCGAGACTCTCATGAATGAACTAAAAGAACTAGGCTACACAAGTCATATGAAATACAACGGAGAAGTAATTGCAGACAATATAGAAAAAGAAGACGTAGCTCTAGTCAAGAAAAACCACCAACTCATAATTCACCTAAATAAGAAACCATCCGAAGACAAAGAAAAGGACGTTTCCAAAGAGCCAACTTAGCTTTCCTCGAGCACACGCGTTCCACTTATTAGTTACTAACTAAGCCGTGTACTATATTTTGGTCATTTATTCGCGTCTGTGCAGATAGTTACATTCTGTTGAAGTATTCCATAGGGGCATACCAGTAGATTGTAAGTGGTTTTTTGCATTCTGGATTTTTACAGACAATTTTTTGTTCGATGACGTCACCATAAGCACTACTCAGTAAAGGTTTTTCAAGTGTAAATTCAGAATGCCATCTGTCGCTTTCAGGCGGTTCAGGCACAAATATTGAACCACAGTAAGGGCATTTGAGGACGACCTGAGATTCGGTCATAACTCCCTCTCCACCTATTATTGCGCTATTCTGCGTTAAAAACTTGGCGATTTAACAGATGCCTACGAGGGTGTCCACTAGTTTTGATAAAAATAGTTAGAGTCTTTTCTTGCCGAATTTATCGCTTGTAATCGCTGACTATCATGCTGAGTTGCTGATCATTAGTTGAATGAAGTTTGTGACTCAGGAGAATCCAGAGAACTCTTCACAAGAAGAGAAAGAACCAAAGAATGAAGGATAGAGAACTTGCCTAACGCATGCTTAATATGCAGCTTTTTTGTATGGCTAAATATGAGTTAAGACAAGAGTTTTCATTTGCAGTAACTGGTGAACCGTAACTGTTAACCATAACCCTGCTTAGGAAGCATGAAGAAGGAAGATGGCAGTCTGATACGTTGGAGTCTCTTCCGGAGAAGATCAGCGAAGATTCCGTGTTGTGGGTCGATGTTGAGGATCCCTCGGATGCCGAAATCAAAGTGGTAGCGCAGCATTTTGAGTTAGATGAATTAAAGTTGAAGGAACTGACTGAGGAAGGTCAGCGGTCAAAGATTGAGGAGCAAGAGGACTGCATATCCTGTGTTCTTATTTTTCCTAAAAGGGAGGGCTTTGTTTCCGACGTAAAAATGGAAAGGCTCTCGTTGCTGGTGGGGAAAAGGTGGATTATCACAGTTCACAAGGGTTATTCGGATATTACATGTGCCGTTTACAAAAAAATCAGCACGCATGGCTATTTCGCGCTTTCACTCTCGCCTTCCACAGATATTCTTTTGTATATATTCTTGGATTTAACAACGAATGAGTTCTTTTTGATTTCCGACTTAGTGCATGAAAGATTACAGAATTTGACCAAAAAAGCAGGATCCCTCTTTAGAGAAAGGGCACAACGGCCAGAACCGAGTTTTGGATTAGAAATCTCTAAGTCAAGGGACCAAGTGTTAGTCATGAGACAGTCCATAGGTCCCATGCGTGAAATAGTGGGAAAAATAGCTAGAGGCGAGTTTGCTCTAGTTTCCAGCGCTTTACTGCCCCGTTTCGAGGATCTTTACGATAGGACGATCTCTTTGATTGAAGTGGTGGACAACCATCGGGCAGAAATCAGCGATATAACCGACATCTTGATCAATGTTCAAACGTTATCCACCAACAACATAATCAGAATTCTCACCATTATCTCTGCAATTTTTCTTCCGTTGGCCTTGATTGCTGAAATATATGGAACCAACTTCGGAAAAGGGTTCTTTATACCCGGCAGCAGTAGCTCTTTAGGCTTCTATACCATGGGCGCGATAATGATTGCCGTAGCAGTGACCCTCATAGTAATTTTCAGAAGAAGAGGCTGGCTGTGAAGGATAACGCTAAAGCTCAATATCTAACCACCTCCAAGTTCTTAATTTACATTAGTGGATTAAAAAAGAGAAAGTAATGAATAGTTCTTGTCGCTCCGTAAAGCGCATTGCCCTGTCCCGCTATTAGTTATTGACATGCAACAGAACGGCAGGATTGCTACTTTCAACCGGCACCTAGTTCTCTATCTCTTAATTTTTTAGTGACAAGATCCTAAATGTTTTAGCAGCCACAGGAAGAACCTCTCAAGCAACTTTTTATACCAGTTGGAGAATAAAAAAAGGGTTACTATTAACCAATGAGATACTAATAAAAGTGGATGCTATGGTACTAGCTTATGATTTTCTGGATGTTATGGCTTGGGATGTTTCTCTAAGTGCGTTCCTGTTATTCATGGGAGCGATTATGCTTCATTACAAGGTTTCATCAGGTTTAGTTGATGAAAACGTTGGAGATTTGCGGAGAGGATTCGCAATCGCTGCAGGAGCGGCGGGATCTTATCTGTTTCTATCAGGCATGGTGATCAGTTTCACCTGGCCATTCGCCCTCTCAGGCGGAGTGTACAATGTGCTTTTCGGCGGAATCGCGACGCTTGGTGGCCTAGTGCTTTTGACGGGCGCGATCACGTTATTTTTGAATGCTAATCTGAAACCTGTTTCTTACTTTGCCGCGGTAGTAGGCTTGTACGCTTTTGTAGACGCATATTCAATGTTAAAATATAGCCTTACATCTGCACCGTTGCTTTCCGCCTTAGGATACTTGTCTTTCGCCGCCCCAGCACTTCTTTCTGTTCCTGCAACTCATCTGGAGAACAAGTGGTGGAGATGGCTCTTCGTGCTATTCTGTCTCCTGTTTGCAGTTGCATGGCTCTACCAAGCGGCCAACTTCACATACGCACATCTAAACCCCTCATAAACGCGTTGAAGAAAACTGGATTGACGCAAGAAGGAAAGTTAAAAGCTGACGAGACTATTTTGATCAGGGCAGTTTTCCATGCCTTGGCTCGGAGTCAAGCCGTCGGTCACTCTCTTAGGCTTCGAACACTTTTCATTCATTGCAATGAAGACTCTAAAATCCAATCCGATTCTGGGAGGTCTGTCTGGCTCAGAAACATGAAAAGCAAAGTTGAAAAGGTGACGCCCCACAAGTTAACAAAGCCAAAATAGATAATACTTTTAAAGCAAAACAGCGCTTTATCCCAAAGCAAAAGGAGGCAAAATTTTGCGAAAACTCAACGCAGTCATAGTGGCTGGTGGTGCAATAGCGATCATTTTCTCCTGGCTCAACAACGTCTCTGTTCAAACCGAGCTTATTCCAACAATAGTCAACGGCGAAGTAATCGCCACTTCCATCGCGATAATATTCACTGGTGTATTCTTCACAATAGGCTACTCTCACAAACTGTTGGAGCTTCAAAAAAAGAAAGACCACACGTACTTTATTCTCGCTTTACCAGGTTTGGCCTCACTTTTTGTTGTAAGCACTTTCATATGTTTGATAACCAACAATTTCGACATTGCCCTGAAGCTGAGCTTCACAGGCTTGATACTTGCCATCGGAACTTTCATGAGTCTAATAGGATTACTCATCCAGCAGCTAACTCCGCAAAACTCAAACTCCGACAACAAACAGTAAAATCATTTTGGGAAATGGACAAAACGGATTAGCGCGCATTTTCAAGGGGCGTAAATCTTATAAGCCCGCATATCGGTATTTCGATATCGGTAATTCGATATGTGGTTTGATTGGATGAAACACAAACGCCGCGGCCTTCACGGCTGGGTTTTATATGCGTTAGAAATTTCACCAAAAAACGGCGCTGAAATAATGGACGCCATGGAAAACATGAGTCAAGGCTGGTGGAGACCGTCGCCAGGCTCTGTATATCCTCTGCTTGACGCAATGACCAAAGAGGGGTCAATAAAAAAGAGAGAAGATGGCAAGTACGAGTTAACCGCGCAGGGGAAAGAGGAAATGGCTTGGCCTTCCAGAATGAGGTCAAACCTCCCCCGCACGATAGACGATGTCTTAAAAGAAATGAACAGCTTCGTTTCATACTTTGAAGACCTTGCAAAATCCGACCCTTCCAAAATCACTCCTCATATAGAAAAAATCAAGGAAATCCAGATAAGACTCTCCAAAATAACCAATACATAACAAAACCGTTTGAAAAAAAAGAATAGGAGAAAACAAAATGTCGACAAATAAAATTGAAACATCAACTTCGAACATAATTACAGTGGAAAACCTTTCAAAAACCTTCGGAAGCCTCAAGGCAGTTGATAACGTAAGCTTCAACATCAAAGAAGGGGAAATCTTCGGTTTTCTCGGGCCTAACGGCGCCGGCAAAACCACCACCATCAACATGCTAACGACCCTCCTGAAGCCCACGTCGGGAAAAGCTGTGGTCTGCGGATTCAGCATATTCAAAGACCCAAACGAAGTGCGAAGAAGCGTCGGGGTCGTCCCGCAGGAATACACGGCGGACGAAGACATGACAGGAATCAACAACATCCTTCTCTGCGCAGACCTTTACGGAATGCCCAGAAAAGATTCGAAGGCTCACGCAAAAGAACTTCTACAACTTGTCGAGCTTGAAGACGCAGCGAACAGGAAAGTCTCCACTTACTCGGGAGGAATGCGAAGGCGCCTAGAGCTCGCCTGCGGCCTGATTAACTACCCGAAACTGCTTTTCCTCGATGAACCCACGCTCGGCCTTGATGTTCAAACGCGAACTGCAGTTTGGAAATACATCAAGACGCTGAAGGAAGAGTTCCGCATGACACTGTTTCTCACCACTCACTACCTTGAAGAAGCCGATTCCCTTTGCGATAGAATAGGCATAATAGATCACGGCCACTTAGTGAAGATAGGATCGCCCGAAGAACTCAAAGAAAGCGTAGGGGGAGACGTCATGGTCGTCGACGTAAAAGAAAACGAGCCGGATATATCATCCGACATAGCCATGATCCAGCTCGTCAAGGGAGTCAAGAAGCAAGATAACGTTTACAGGATCAAGGCGAACGATGGAGAAGAGGCAGCACCGCAGATAATCGACTTAATCCGATCCAAGGGAATGCACGTCACCAGAATCTCTCTGACAAAGCCCACCTTAGACGAGGCATACCTCGAATTAACGGGCCGTAACCTCAGAGAGGAAGAAGTCGACAAGCTGCAGATGTTCCGTCAACGGGCAACTATGAGGAGAGCAAGATCATAAGGTGACAATCATGGATGAAACCAGTACAGATACCAAAATCGCAACTTCAAAAGATCTAGAAAACCAAACCAAAACAGCCGAACAGACTCTCGCCGAGGAGGAACAAAGATTTAGGGCAGCTCCAAAGCTCAGCAGAAGTCCCTTTCACGGTTTATGGGCGCTGACAAACAGAGACCTTCGAAAGTGGTACACTAACCCAATCCAACTCTTTGTGTCACTAATTCAGCCAATTATCTGGCTTGGCTTGTTTGGCAAAGCCCTGAACTTTGGGTCCTTCATCGCCGGGTCAGGAGCCTCCGTAGCGCAACAGGACATAATTTTGAAGAACTTTTTCGGAACGACAAGCTACTTCTCATTCTTGTCCTGCGGAATGCTTGCTTTCATCGTCCTCTTCACTTCCGCGTTCAGCGGAATGTCAGTAGTCTTCGACCGTAGATTCGGTTTCCTAAACAAAGCTCTGAGCACACCAGTTGCACGCGGATCAATTGTGATGGCCAAAATCCTAAATAGTGTCGGTAGATCTCTGATACAAGCAGCCATAGTTCTAGTGATTGCAGTAGCTCTCGGGATGGATACGTCACATTTCACCATTCTAGGAATCGCTGGTGCATTCCTCATCATTTTCCTTATGGCCGTCGGGTTATCTGCGTTGTTCACGGTGCTCGCGCTAAGATCAGCTGATTGGCAAACACAAATGGCAATTATAAACCTGCTCAACCTTCCACTCCTATTCGCAAGTAACGCATTGTTTCCGGTAAAAATAATGCCAGCTTGGCTTCAAGACGTCGTAAAAGTTAACCCCGTAAGCTACGCAGTCGACGGAATAAGACAGGTGTTGATTGGAGCGATAGGTATGAATAGTTTATGGCTTGACTTCGCGGTTGTGATAGGATTCGCGGTAATATTATCTGCAATCGGGATAGTTCTCTCATGGAGGCTCCTCTCCAAGTAACCTCGCAACACGCAACAGAAAAAAAGGCGTTGATCCTCCACCGATGATACCCACAATCTCTAATCCGCACCTCGGAGCGTTTGCTGACGGCTTATTATATGGATCAGCTGTCTGCACGGTAGCACGTCTACCTTACATCGTAAGTTACATTGCGGGCATCGGCGCTGGCAAAAATGCTTTAGTGGAGAAACGTAAACATGTCGCATAAAGGGGAAGCATACTCAGCGTCAGGCGCCTTCTTTTTAGATAATCCGATAAGACGGCTAATTCAGCCGCCTTCTGAACTTATAAAGAAACTTACCATCAGCCCAAACGATGTCATAATGGATTTCGGTTGCGGACCAGGATATTACACCATAGAACTTGCAAAAAAAGCCGAAAGGGTGATGGCGGTTGACCTTTCACCCGAGATGCTTAAAAAAGCCCGAAACAAAGCCGAGAAAGCGGGAGTTAAGAACATTCAGTTTTTGCAAAGTAACGGCACAAACATTCAACTAGAGGATGGCTCAGTTGACATGATTCTTCTCGTAACAGTTTACCATGAAGTCGGTGAAAGTGAAGCTGTTTTAAAAGTGTTCAACAGGATTCTCAAGCCCGAAGGTAAGTTGATAATTGTTGAGGTCATAAAGAAAGGCATCTTCCCCGGCGCACCCGTTCAAAACCCAGAAACGTTGAAGGCAGAAATTGAAGCGGGCAATTTCAAACTTGAGCAGATGCTGCCGTACAAGAATTACGGCGTTTTCTTTTTCACCAAAAAAGCTTGATTGCACTATATTGATGTTGAAAGTCACTTTAACAAGCAATTTTGCCATTATCTGTATTTTCCAATTTTTCTGAATCGGCAACAAATGTTCGTTTGCCAAACGTGTGACGCAAGACAAATCTGCATGGAATAACTCCTGCATTGGGAAATGGAGGGGTAAGTGTAAACGAGACATCCAACTTCCTCGTGCTTTTTCCAGCGGCATCTTGTTTTAGGCGCTTAATCTTTTGTTGGGTGTTGTTTTGAGGGTCAACAAAGGAGACCTTTAACGAGGTAAGTGTCGATTTTTTGTCTCCATTGTTGTGGACTCAAAAACTAACATTCAGATGGAAGGCACAACCATCCTTTCCTATTCCATGTGAACAATCCAAGACTTCCACCGATATATTTCGCTTTGAGCATTTGACACCCCAATAAGCAACTGACAAGCCTATTGCTACTAAGATAACATCAATAAGCGCGTTTATTGTCTGCTCATCCATAGGTTTCAGTTTTACTTAGCAACTTGACGTAAAAGATTTTCGCCCCATCTGCGATTACGTAAGACAAGGAAAGCGCTGCACGCTTTTTTTGCGACGTGCTTATTCAGAGATAAAAAGGCACAAGCGCAAATGCACAGAGGCTAACCCTAACTAGGGAAGACCGAAGCTGTTGATCACATTGCCTGAGTTGGCATCGATGACCAGCACGATTTTGTTCCCCTTGTGGTCGTACTTCGCGAACCACACTGGAACGTGCAGCAGCTCCACGTCGCCGACATCTGACTCAGTGTTTATCGCCTGTATCATGTGGTATTTCGCGTGCGCCTTTTGTGATTGAAGCTGATCGACAAGGGTCTTTGCCTGAGATTTAGCAACGTCTTCGCTGATGTCTCCGTTGAGAATCCTAACATTCTTGGGTAACTTGGAAATGTCAAACAGTTCTCTGCCTTCGAGATTGAATTGGTAATCTCGCGGCTGATAATCCGTGAGAGCCTTTAGCGCAATCACGGGGAAGTTGTAGTTCGCATCCATTTGATCAGTCTTTCTCATTCCGCCTCCGCCACCGTATCCCATTCCCATTCCCATAAACATTATCCGTATCCGCTTCAACCCAAGAATACCGGCAAACGGGTTGCTTACTCCAAATTCTCCTTCAAAAGCGCGCCTGCCTCCCATACCGCCGCCCCGTCTTCCTCCGCCTCCTCCATAACCTCCACCCATCCCGCCGAATATTACGCCCATCAACGCAGCGGTTGTAGCAGTCTGGGCAACCTGCGCGGTTTCATCTGTAGCGGTGATGGTTGTGCGGGCAGAGACGCTTACAATCCAGTAAGGCACGTACGTGAGGCTCATTTCCTCCTGCTTGGAGTCTTCATGAAGGTGTCTGTGTAGAAGACCCTTATCCATCATCGGCGTGATTATTGAATTCACCTGGTCAACCGTGGCGACCTTCAAAAGAAGCATTGTCTGCTTCTGTATGTTAGTCCAGCCTTGGGTTCCCAGAGTAACTGTGGCGCCACAATACTCGCAGGTTATAACCATCTCTCCAAACTTGGGGGCGAGGGGTGCACCGCAACTCGGACAATTCAACGATGTTACTCCAGAAGGCGCGACAACAGGCGAAGCCGAAGCTACAGCTGCTTTAGGTGTAGTTAATGTTGTTTTTGCTCCGCATTTTGGACAGAACGCTGAATCATCTGGAATCTGAGCACCACAATTTTGACAAATCAAATTTTCCACCGCATTCTTTATTAAAACTTCTTTCTCTTAAATTTACCTCAATAACCTCGCTCATGGGCATGATTAATTTGGAATTTCTGCAATTTACCAACTTTTTTCAGATGACCACCTATTTCTGTGCCCTTGGAAAGTTGAAAGTATACGAAAAAATGAAATAGACCAGCGCTCAACACATAAAGCAAGAGGTCTAACCTTGTCGTTTAAAGCAAAAATGCAGGCAGCATCCAAGAGCAAGAATTCACCGATTGTTTTAGCATTAGATTTTCCCTTTGAAGCTCCAGAGAACCGAAGTAAAATTTTGGTTAAAGCCCAAAAAATCCTCAAGGCTGTTCATCCCTATATTTGCGCTGTAAAAATAAATCACCATCTTGTTCTTCCGCTCGGCATCTTTGATGGTGTGCAGCAGCTTGTGGAGCAAATCCGCGGGCAAGGGTTGCTTGCGATTATGGATGCTAAAGTAAACGACATAGGAGCCACAAACCAAGTCATTGCTGAATATTATTACGCGGCGGGTTTTGACGCTTTAATCGCTAACCCATTTGTAGGCTGGAAGGAAGGCTTAAAACCGCTCTTTGAAGTTTCCCAGAAACTCAATCGGGGCGTAATACTTCTTTGCTACATGAGCCACCAAGGCGCTAGCGAAGGTTACGGCCAAACAATAATCGACTCGGAAACAGACGAAAAAACCCTGCAGTACGTTTCCTTTGCCAAAAAAGCCTTAAAATGGGGTGCTGACGGAGTAGTCGTCGGCGCAACTTACCCAGAAAAGATAGCTGAAGTAAAACGAATTGTTGAGGGAAAAATTCCCATTTACTCGCCCGGTGTCGGTGCTCAGGGCGGAGCCGCGGAAACAGCGCTTAAGGCAGGCGCCAGCTACATCATTGTCGGGCGAGAAATCACTCTTGCACAAGACCCCGCTCAAGCGGCAAATCAGCTTTGTGCTTCAGTAAAAGGGGTTTAGACGGGTTTTTATCTTTGGCGTTTGTTTTCCCAGAGCTCTTTTTTAAGTAGGTCGCGTACTGAAGACCTAATTACGCTGCTTCTGCTTGGATACATGTTAGCTCGGACTAATTCATCTAAACCTTCCAGATAAGCCTCTGGTAACAGGACGGTTACAAGTTTCATTCTGTTTATTCCCTCCTCAAACTATGTTATCCTTATAACATGCCTGAAATATAAGAGTTAACCAGCAAAACCCTAACTAACCAAATCATAGGCTTCTCAGCTGATTCAATGTTCCTAAGTAGGTTCCGTCCAAAAGGTAAAGCTCAGAATTATCGACGTCCACGGCTTCCGAGCGCAACACCGGACCAATCAACGCTTCGCTACCAATTTCTTTTCTGGGTCTCGTTTCGTTTACTGGTCTGCCGCCGAGGAAATCGTTGAAGCTTGGCATTATGAAAATTTCCTTCGCCTTCAGCCTTACATTATAGTGCTTCTTGAGCGTTTCTGCCACGGTGCCTTCGATTTTTACGCTGTGTTTTTGCAACAGAATCTTCGCTAAAGCTTCGGAGTCACAGTTTGCTTTCATCCACACCTGCCTTGTAATTTTGAAGCCGGCTGGGTCACGGAAAACCACAACGGGGTGCAAATGACCCATAACCAACGTTTTACATTGCAGCAAGGCTGGTGAGGGCCATTTGTGACCATGGAAAACCCCTACATCACCAATTACTTCTCCTGTTGCAGGCAAAAGCTTGACGTTTTCCGGTAGCAGCGGTTCAAGGTTAGCGTCATGGTTACCACGTATAATAGTTATGTCGCCAACGTAGCCCAGTAATTTGGCGAAAAAATCTGGGATATCGTGCCACTCACCCAGTTCGCTTGAAATAACCGTGTACTTTACGTCGCCGAGGATAACCAGTTGCTGGGGCTTGTATTTTGTGATTATCGCCGTTAACTTGTCGAGAATTTTAGGGGTTTGGCTCGGGACATGGATGCCTTTTTCTTGAAGGGCCATTTCCCAACCGAGGTGCGGATCAGCGATAAGAAGAGTTTTAGTTTTTCCATTTTTTATGAGGGCTGCAGGGTGGGGCCAAAGCAAATTTAACATGCTGATTTAACCAAGCCCACGATTTTCTTGTGAATTTGCATGTTCCCTGAGGCTATGAAACTCAAGGTTTGCTTAGGATCCAATTCAACGTTCAACGCTTGGTTTTCTGGTGTTGTTACTATTCCGCCTGCCTCTTTAACGATGAGAAAACCAGCAGCAACATCTGTGGTGCGGAGTTTTCCACGAACATCGACAAACGCCTCTGTCAAACCATTTGCTACATAGCAGAGTTCAAGCGCGTTAGCGCCAAAGTGGCGGATATGCTTTGATTGAGAAATCAAAGCATTTAGTTTAGGCACGAGCTCTTTAACTTTGTAAGTGTTCAAGTCTAGACCTACAACTGCATCATCCAAAGAAGCAATCGTTGATGTGTGTATTTTTTCGCCATCTCTATAAGCCCCTTTCCCTTCAAACGCTGTATACGCCACGTCATGGACAAGGTCAGCAACCATACCCGTGTATACATCGGCAAGCATGGGCACTCGGGAAACTGCAATTGAGCAAGCATAGAATGGCAAACCATGCATCAAGTTCGTGGTTCCATCTATCGGGTCAACTGTAACAAAGCATTCTTGGGGTACAGCGCCGAATTTTTTTACCCCTGACTCTTCACTAATCAAAGTGAACGAAACGCCATGTTGAGTCAGAGTTTCAACTATTGCTTTTTCAGCAACCAGATCCACTGGCTTAATAGCGTCTCCGCCAGCGCCCGTGCCCAAGTCAGGTTGAGGTTCCCTGACGGTTGATAGGCATGGTCTAATGCTGGTTTGCACGTTGTTTTTGCATTCGATGAGGATTTCTCGCCAATCGTTTTGGTTTTGCGCTTTCAATGGAATACCTTCGTCAGGTTCTTATGCACGGTCGACTTGATAAAGACTATACTTTAATCCAGCGGGCAAGATTAGGAGTTATCGGTTAAATCGTAGTAAATTTCTGAAACGCCGAAACGCTTATATTTTCTGGATGATGACTGATTGAGCAAGGTTCGAAGCTACAATGTCTGATTGCAAAAGCAGGATAGCAACAAGTGTGTCACAACTCCTTAGCTTCGACTACTACTTTTATCATTATTTTCCTTAAGCCCAGAACTGAGAAGTTTTTTTAGCAAAGTTCTGGGCAAGGCATGGGTGTAAAAGATGAAAAGAAATACTTCTAACAAAAGAATTGTGGTTAAATTCGGTGGTTCTAGCTTAGCGGATCACGAGAGGCTCTTGAAAGCGGTTGTTGCCGTCGTGGACGAAGCCAAAAAAGGCACACAGGTCGCCGTTGTAGTTTCCGCTATGGGCAAAACAACGGATGTTCTTATGGCGACAGCGAAAAATGCTTCTAATGGGAAATTAGAAAAAAAGGACTTGGATGATATCCTCTCGATGGGTGAGCGAACCAGCATAAGAATATTCGCCGCTGCGCTAAAAACTAACGGTGCAGAATCCTGCTACTTCGACCCAATAGACAGCAACTGGCCAATAATAACTGACTCAGCCTTCCAAAACGCCAACCCAATCATTAAAGATTGCGAAGAAAATATTCGCGAATGCATACTCCCCCTTATGGAAAAGGGTACAATACCAGTAGTCGCTGGCTTCCTTGGCAAAACTAAAGACGGCAAAATCACCACCCTCGGAAGAGGCGGCAGCGACACAACCGCGTTTATCCTAGCTGAAGCATTAAACGCTGATGAAATCGTCTTAGTCACCGATGCAGACGGCATAATGTCAGGTGACCCCAAGACTGTTTCCAACCCAGAACGCCTAAGAGAAATCGACGTTAACACTTTAGTAGGCTTAGCTGATTCAGGCGCCAAATTTATTCACAGCAAAGCCTTAAAGTACAAACCAAAAAACATCAACGTCCGAGTAATCAACCACGAGCACGGCAACCTAACTGAAGAGGGCACAGTAATCACAGGCGCATTAGCAACTGAACTGGACGCGGAAATAGCGCACCCCTTCCCAGTTGCTGAAATAACAGTAATCGGAAACGGCATCTCCGCAAACCCTCAAATCATCCAAGAAATGGTGGAAAAAACCAAACAGCACTCCCTGCTTCTCGGCATGTCAATGAACACAAACTCAATCATACTATACGCTTCTCAAGAAAAAAACTTAGACGCGCTCTTCAACGATATCCATGAGTTAACAAAGAGCAACAAGGAAACTATAGCGATGGCAGTCAAAAAAAACCTAGTCTTCATACAAACAAGCGGTGTCGGCTTAGAAGAGACCCATGGCATAATAGGAAAAATCAGCGAAGACCTCAGATTGAATGGCATAAACATTTCAGGCATTCTAACCATAACATCAAGCATTCTACTTTTTGTAGATTGGAATGAACGTGAAAAAGCCTTGAAGTTAATTAAAAACTCATTAAGGAGCCCCAAATAAGCAAAGGTGAAAGAACATGAACGAAGGAAAAACAAGACGAATAAAAAAAATCATGCAAAAAGACAACCGAACAGTAATCGTACCCATGGACCACGGCGTAACAATCGGACCAATCCAAGGAATAGTTAACATGCAACAAATTATCAACCAACTCCTCAAGGGTGGAGTGGACGCCGTACTAGTCAACAAGGGCATAGCTAAGCATGTTGATACTGGAAACGTAGGTTTAATAGTACATTTATCAGGAATGTCAAACCTAAGCCCAAACATCAACAGTAAAGTCCAAGTATGCTCCGTCCAAGAAGCTGTACGCTTAGGTGCAGACGCGGTCTCTGTGCAGGTGAACATTGGTGCACAAGACGAGGACAAAATGCTAAGCAATTTGGGCAAAGTAACCGACGAATGCGACATATACGGCATGCCGCTACTCGCAATGATGTACCCTCGTGGACCAAAAATACAAAACGAACATGCACCTGACGTGGTAGCTCACGCTGCAAGAATCGGCGCTGAACTAGGCGCAGACATAATTAAAGCAAACTTCACAGGCAACATAGACACCTTCAAAACAGTCGTGGAAAGCTGCCCAGTTCCAGTGGTAATTGCTGGAGGACCAAAATGCGCAACATCCCAAGAAATCCTCCAAACCACCCATGACTCAATAAAAGCCGGCGCCGCAGGACTCTCCATTGGACGAAACGTGTTCCAAAACGAGAACCCAACCTTAATGGTTAAAGCGCTCTCAGCAATCGTTCATAACGGCGCTAGCGTGGAGCAAGCGCTCAAAATTCTCGGTGAGCACCCTTGAAGGAGCTATGGGTAGAAATAGCTCAGTCAGCTTCACCGCAAGAAAAAGAAACCTTACTTCGTCTATCTGAAAGTGTCGCTGATGCCATTATTCAAAATACGCAAATCACTACCTTCCCAAGTAAATTGAGCATAACCTTCCTCACCGAACTAAGCGAGAAAAAAATTGCCCAACTCAAAAGTGAAGGCAAAAAAAGCGCGTGGAAAATCAGCATAAAAGGAAAAGAAGATGAAAACAAAGCCGTTAAAGCGGCAGAACTCGGGATTGACTACGTTATCATTAACTGTCTTGATTGGCGAGTAATTCCGCTTGAAAATTTGATTGCGAAGGCAAGAGGCAAAAGTAAACTAATCGCCGAAGTCAACACCGCAGAAGACGCAAAACTGGTTCTTGAAGCCCTAGAACTAGGAGCTGACGGTGTTATGCTGAAAACCTCAAACCCCATCGAGCTTTCAAAAGCCGTCAAAATCGTTAAAGAGCAAATGCCCAAAATAATTTTAACCGTGGCTAAAATCGTATCAACTAAACCGATTAGCAGTGGAGCGCGAGTCTGCGTTGACACTGTCGATTTGATGGTTCCAGGCGAAGGGATGCTGGTCGGTTGCCAGTCAGCAGGATTTTTCCTAGTAGAGGCTGAAGTTAACGAAAACCCCTATGTAAATTCTAGGCCTTTTCGGGTAAACGCTGGGGCAGCGTCAAATTACACGTTAACTTCTCTGCAGGGTACTCGGTATCTGTCCGAGTTGAAAGCGGGCGACGAAGTGTTAATCATTAATAGGGAAGGAAAAGCCCGAATAACAAATGTGGGACGGTCAAAGATCGAGTTTCGACCTTTACTCCTAATCGAAGCCCAACTTAGCGACACAAAAATCAAGATTATACTTCAAAACGCGGAAACCATACGACTAGTAACGCCGAAAGCTTCAAAACCAGTCACAGAACTAAAACCAAACGAGGAAGTCATAGTGCATATAGCTACGAGAGGAGGCCGACACTTCGGCGTATCGGTGCCTGAAGAAACGGTGATAGAAAAGTGATCGCGAGAATCTGCGTCTCGATTCTCCCAAAAAATAATCTTGAAGCGTTAAGTCTCATCGAGAAGGCAGAAAAAGCCCAAGTAAACCTCATAGAAGTTAGGCTAGACTGCCTTGAAGCGTCCGGAAACCTATCAGAACTTGTTAAAAGCACAAAAATCCCCCTAATCGCAACAAACAAGCTCTTGATTGAAAAAGGCTTTTATGCTGGAACAGAAACCGAGCGGCAACAAACATTACTGAACGCGGCCACGAACGGCTTCGAATATGTTGACGTTGACCTGTCAAGCCCAAAACATAAAGAAACAATCGGCAAACTCAAGCAGTTGGGAGCTAAACCAATCGTTTCTTACCACAAATTCGACGGCGCATTGAGCGTTTGTGAAATGGAAAAAGTTCTGGAGCAAGAAATTGCCAGCGGAGCCATCGTCTGCAAAATCGTAACAACAGCAAAGAAAATCGAAGATAACCTGGCAGTGCTGAATTTCGTTTCTGCCATGTCAAGCAAAGCTAAACTTGTCTGTTTCTGCATGGGTGAACAAGGCAAGGTTTCCAGGATTCTTTCGCCGATGTTTGGTGCGTTCTTCACATTTGCTTCGCTTGAGCAGGGTGGCGAAACCGCGGCAGGGCAAATAACTGTTCAAGAAATGAGGGCTGCTTACGACCTCTTAGGGGCCTAAATAAGATGGCTATTTCAGGAAAAACACGTGTTTGCGGAGTAATCGGTGACCCAATAGAGCATACGCTAAGCCCAATCATGCATAATGCGGCGTTTGAGGCTTTGAAACTGGACTATGTGTTTTTAGCGTTCAAAGTGAAACCAGCTGAGGTCGGAGACGCCATAAGCGGAATGCGAGCCTTGACCATTCACGGGTTAAACGTAACCATGCCACACAAAAGCACAGTCATCAACTACTTGGATGAAATTGACCAAGCTTCTAAAACCATAGGCTCAGTAAATACTATCCTTAACAAGGATGGAAGACTCTTTGGCTTTAACACTGACGGCATCGGAGCCCTAAAAGCTCTAAGAGAGAACGGCGTTGAACCAAGAGGCAAAAAGGTGCTGTTGCTTGGAGCAGGCGGCGCCGCAAGAGCCATAGCATACATTCTTGCGCAGGAAGCTGGTGAACTAGTAATTCTGAATCGGACAGCTAAACCAGCAACGGAACTAGCTAACCTTTTGATAAAAACGTTCAACAAAAAAGTCATCGCAAGTGCGCTTACGCCCAGAACAATCAAAGATAACCTCACTGATTCCGATGTACTGATTAACGCTACTTCAGTCGGAATGAAACCAAACGCCAACCAAACCCCAGTCGCATCTGAATGGTTAAAAGCTGATTTGGCAGTGATGGACATAGTATACGATCCAGTTGAAACCAAGTTAGCGAAGAATGCTAAAGCCGTGGGAGCCAAAGTAATAAGTGGGGTTGAAATGTTAATTTATCAAGGCGCTGCATCCTTTGAAATCTGGACCGCCTGCAAGGCGCCGGTTGAAGTTATGAGGAAGGCAGCGCTTGACCACTTGGACGGTGTAGAAGGTTGACTGGAAAAGCTACGGCTATAGCTCACGGCGCTGCAACAATCGTTAACGCAATAGCGTTCGGCAAAGGTGCGGCTTTCGGAGTTGACTTGTGGACTAAAGCAGAAGTGAAATTAACAGATGAACCCCATGTTATCAAAGCAGAAATAACCTCTGATCCAAAAGAAAATACCGCCTTAATGGAAAAAACAGTGACGAGGGTTCTTCAGCGGTTCAGTCTGGATAATAGTTTTGGAGCCAAAGTAAAAACTTGGTCAAACATCCCCATCGCCAAAGGCTTAAAAAGCAGCAGTGCAGCCGCAAACGCAGTGGCCCTAGCAGCCACAGGGGCGTTAAGCAAAACGCTTGACGACTTAGAACTCGTAAATTTGGGCGTAGATGCTGCTTTTGACGCAAAAGTGACTGCAACAGGCGCTTTCGATGATGCTTGCGCTTCCTACTTCGGCGGCGTAGTAGTTACTGACAATTTGAGCCGAGAAATAGTGAAACAGTTGCCGTTGACTGAAGACTTAACCGTGCTGTTCCATGTACCGCCTGAAAAAGCTTACACAGCCGATGCTAACGTTGGCAGGCTTCAAACGGTAAAACCGCTTGTTGAAGTGGCGTACAAAGAAGCTTTGGAGGGAAAGATTTGGGAGGCATTGACGCTTAACGGCTTGATTTACTCATCAGCCTCAGGATACAACCCTTCAATCGCGATTGACGCGCTAGCCGCTGGAGCAATAGCAGCTGGGCTTTGCGGCAAAGGACCAGCATTAACAGCAGTTACGCCCAGGGACAAGATCGATTCAGTCAAAGCAGCATTGCAAAAACATGGCGGTGAAATCCTGCAGGCTCACCTCAACTGTGAGAAAGCCAAGGTGATCTAGCCAATGGCAGATGTAATCATTAAGAAAACTGAAAAGCTAAGCGGTGAGGTTTGTGCTCCTCCATCGAAGTCTTACACGCAGCGAATGCTCATAGCCGCTGCTCTGTCTAATGGCACTTCTAAAATATCAAATCCTCTTTTGTCCGAAGACACCGAAGCAACTTTGCGAGCCGTCACAGCTTTGGGTGCAGAAGTAACTTTGGAAGAAGGTTACTGGACAGTTACAGGTGCAGTGCCGCTTAAAAATGCGAAAGAGCCTATCGACTGCGGCGAATCTGGCGCCACATTACGTTTCATGATACCCGTAGCAGCCTTAGCACCTGACCCATCAATCCTATTTTTCAGAGGTTCTCTTGAACGCAGACCAATCGAACCTTTGCTTCAAAGTTTGGACGGGCTCGGCGCCAAAGCACGCACTCAAAAACTCGGCCACAAAGATGCAGTTTTTGTTCAAGGCGGCGGTATTCTTGGAGGCGAAACATCCATTCCTGGCAACGTTAGTTCACAGTTCATATCTGGATTGATGTTTGCTTGCCCCATGGCAAAGGTGGATACAGAAATTATTCTTGCTTCACCACTTGAATCGGCCGATTACGTTAAAATGACCCAAGAAGTCCTTGCAAAGCATGATGTTAGGGTTGTCATTTACGGAAATTTTGAGCGCATAGCCATCCCGGCCAATCAAACGTACATGCCCTCTGACTGCAAAGTGCCCGGCGACTTCTCTTCCGCTGCCTTCCTCCTCGCAGCCGCAGCCATAACCAACTCGAAAGTGCAAGTCAGCAATCTTGATTATGAGAGCATCCAAGGCGATAAAGCAATTCTGGGCATCCTCAAGCAGATGGGAGTCGCTGGAAAAGTATGCGAGAACAGCGTTGAAATAAGCGGAACCGGCAATTCGCTTCACCCTTCGAATATTGACGCGAAAAATATCCCTGATCTCGTCCCAGTCTGTGCTGTGCTTGCATGCTTTGCGAGCGGCACTTCTCGAATAAGCGGTGCACAAAGACTCAGGCTCAAGGAATCTGACAGGTTATCGTCACTTTATGTTGAGCTGAGAAAGATGGGTGCACAAATAGAGATGGATACAAACAGCCTGACTGTGACAGGCCCTTGCGGATTGAACGGCGCAGTGATTGATCCGCATAATGACCACCGTATCGCGATGGCTTGCGCGGTTGCAGCCCTAGTCGCCCAAGGCGAAACCACAATTCAAAACGCAGAGTGCGTTCGAAAGTCTTATCCGCAGTTCTTCACTAATTTAAAACAGATAGGAGCTGAAATTGTTGGGGGAAAATTCGATAGGTAAAGAATTCACAGTAACCACTTTCGGCGAAAGCCACGGCAAATACGTCGGCGTAGTATTGGACGGCTGCCCAGCAGGGTTGCCCCTTTCTGAAGCGGACATTCAAGTGGAGTTGGATAGGCGCATTCCAGCAGAGCCCAAAATTGTTTCCGGAAGAATCGAAAAAGACACGGCAAAAATTCTTTCGGGAGTTTTTCACGGTTTCACTACTGGTGCTCCAATCGCTTTGATGGTTGAGAATAAGGAGGTTGACTCTACCGATTACGAGGCAATCAAGAACGTGCCAAGACCAGGACACGCCGATTATCCCGCCCGTGTGAAGTACGGTGGCTTTAACGATTACCGAGGCGGCGGACGCTTCTCAGGCAGACTTACAGTTGCACTCATCATGGCTGGTGCCGTAGCTAAAAAACTGTTAAGCAGATTCGACGTTGATGTTTTAGCTTATACCCGAGCAATTGGCAAAGTTAAAGCTGATAAGAAGTTTAGTGCTGAGGAAATCCGCAAGAACAGGTACACAGCGGCTACCCGTTGTCCAGACTTAGCCTGCGCGGAAAGAATGGAGGAAGCCATAGTCACTGCGAGAAAAGAAGGCGATAGTCTTGGCGGAATAGTTGAATGCATTGTCCTAAACGTTCCAGTAGGGGTTGGTGAGCCGCTGTTTGATTCGCTTGATGCTGATTTAGCAAAAGCGTTGTTTAATGTTCCCGCCGTGAAAGGGGTAGAGTTCGGCTTGGGCTTTGGATTTGCAGAGTTAAAGGGTTCAGAAAGCAACGACCCCTACATTATGCAAAGCGGGAAAGTTGCGACCGCAACGGATAATGCGGGCGGAATCTTGGGCGGAATATCCAATGGCATGCCAATCACGATGCGAGTAGCAATAAAACCGACACCTTCTGTCAGCAAAGAACAGAAGACCGTTAACTTGTCCACGATGGAAGACGCGCGTCTTAGCATTAAGGGTAGGCATGACCCCTGTGTTGTCCCAAAAGCCGTGCCAGCCGTAGAATCTGCGGTTGCCATAACTTTGGCTGATCATATGATTCGCGCTGGCTTTATTCCGAAAGTCTTGGAGAGACATAAATGATGGATGAAATCCAACGGCTCAGAAAAAAAGTAGATAAAGTTGACGAACAAATTCTAAATGCGCTAAATGAAAGAGCAAAAATATGCAGGGCTATCGGCTTAGCTAAAAAAGAGAAAGGGAGGCAGATAAGGGACACTGCCAGAGAAAATGAAATCTACAAACGTGTTAAAGAAAAAGCGGTTGAATTTCATCTTGATCCCCTTCAAGTTGAAGCGGTTTACCGCGAAATAGTTAATATGTGCAGTGTTGTTCAAGAGTAGAAAGACCTCTCAACGGAGAGTTAATCCTGTGCTCTATGAAATAAACGAGAAAGCCATAAGGCTCGAAAATGAAGGAAAAAAGATAATACGCTTAAACCTAGGCGACCCAGACTTAGCTACGCCTAACGAGGTAATTGAAGCTGCCTACCGGGCAATGAAGGCGGGCAAAACAAAATATTCTTCCTCTTACGGCGAGACAAACCTTAGAGAAAGGCTCGCTGAACTCCATGGAGTTAAAACTGAAAACGTGGTCATTACGTCTGGTTCAAAATGGGGCATATTCGCCACCATGTATATCATGATGAAGGGGGGCGGGAACGTTATTATCCCGACGCCTTACTGGACGGCTTACGATTTAATCGCTAAGAGCCTTGGTGCTCAAACTAAACTGTTAAAAACGGAGATGGAAGACGGCTGGAAAGTAGATTTAGACAAGCTTGAAGCCATGATTGACAAGAACACACGCATGATAATCCTCAACAATCCTAATAATCCTACAAGCAAAGTCATGGATGCTGAAACGCTTGACGGCATAGTGGAAATAGCCAACAAGAAAGGCATCACAATACTATCCGACGAGATTTATGCAACAATCAGTTTCGTTAAAACAAAAAGCATCCTAGAGTATAACGGCAACCACAAGCATATTCTCTCTAACGGCTTCTCCAAAACATTCTCCATGACAGGCTGGCGAATCGGCTACATCATAGCGAACAAAGAGCTCGTCGATAACATAACTAAACTCAACCAAATCACCATCAATAACGTTCCAGTATTCATTCAAGAAGCAGCCCTAAAAGCGCTGGAAATGCAAAAGCAACCCTCCACAAAAATCAAAGAAGAATACCAAGAAAGAGCAAAAATGGCAACCAAAACCTTGGCTAAGGCGGGCTTTGCATTCACAAAACCTGAAGCGCCGTTCTACGTTTTCCCTAAGCGTTCAGGCTTAAACTCCGAAAAATTCACCTTAGACTTGCTGGACAAAGGCGTCGCGGTAGCTCCAGGCACAGCGTTCGGCGATTACAAAGAACACTTCCGCATCTCCTTAACCGTCCCCAGAGAAGAAATAAAGACGGCATTAGAAATCATAGGCGAGGCGCTTGAATGAAAATCGCCATAGTTGGCGCGGGAAAAATGGGTGTCTGGTTCGCTAAATTTTATCTTTCAAAAGGCTACTCTGTGATATTAGCAGACAGGAAAAAAGAAAAAATAGCCAATCTAAAAAAAGAATTACCCGTTAGGCTGACTAGTGATTTTAAGGAAGCCGTTGCTGATGCTGACCAGGTTCTGATATGCGTGTCCATAAACGCTTTTGAAGAGGTGGTAAAAACTATTAGCCCGACACTTCACCAAGGACAAGTCGTCATGGACATATGCTCAATTAAAGAAGCCCCGGTCAAAGTCATGCATGAGAACATAAAAGGCGCTTTAGTTCTGGGGACTCATCCAGTTTTTGGTCCAGGAAGCAGCGGCGTCAAACACAAAGCATACATTCTCACTCCAACAAGCGCTGAGGAGGAAAAGTTCGCAGAAAAATTCAAGAAGTGGCTGGAGCAAGAAGAAGCGCATGTCTTTGTCATGTCTCCGAAAAAGCATGATGAACTTATGTCGGTTGTTCTTGGTTTACCGCATTTTCTCGGCTTAGTTGCTTGCGAAACGCTTCTGGAACAAAAAGATTTCTCAGAAACAAAAGAGGTCGCTGGCACTACATATCGGATGCTGTTCACCCTAGCTGAAGCAACAGTTCTTGAAACACCTGACCTTTATGCAAGCCTACAGACTAACTTGCCTGAACTCGGAAAAGTCGAAGACTTATTCATGGCTAAAGCAAAAGAGTGGCTTAAAATAATCAAAAACAAGGATGCAGATGCAATCGTAAAAAGAATGGAGCGCTTGAAGGCTAAACTGACGGAAGCGGACCCAGACTTTGCCAAGTCATACGAAGCCATGTACAAAATGCTGGAAGCTACAGAAAAATGAAAAAAGTTGAGGCCGACGACGCAGAGCGCATGATTGAGGAGTACTTGAAGGAGCATTCAGGTCCTAATTTTGCCAGCGAAATAGCTGACGCACTTGGGTTGGATTTCGGCGTAACCTTCAAGACTATTAATAAGCTTCTTGAAGATGGACACATAAAGAAGGCGAAAAAATGACCACGCTAACTAAGGAAGGAGACGGCATAATCGGCAAACGCATAGTCTACGTTGCCCGAAAAGTCTCTGGACCAAGGCTAATTATGAAAAGCGGAAAATACCGAGGGATGGAAGGAATCCTGGATGATGCTGAAGCATATGTGGATGTAGCAGTTGAAATATAGGGTATTCAATCTTATATCTGATTTATGAGAATTAAGCTGTGAATGAAGTGATTAGATAATGAAGTCATTGATTGTGAACTGTTCTCTGAAAGCCACGACCAGCGAGGCTTTACTTGAAGCGGTTGGAAAATTTAGCGAGTACACCGTTATCCAATTCAGAGATGTCGATGAGGGCTACCGCGTTAAGAAGGACATAGACTGTGTTGTCATCAGTGGATCTGCCGCTAGAATAGTCAACCCTTCAGAAAGAGATATGTTCGAAGGAGTAGTTAATCTGATAAAAACCTGCAACCTGCCCATTTTGGGTATTTGCCATGGTCATCAATTGCTTTGTTGGACATTTGGCGCCAAAGTAGGGTCACTTCCTCAACCAGTTCTGGACCAGTTTGAAAAAGTTCGGGTAGTTGACGTTGACGAAATATTTGCGGGCTTTGCAAAACAGGAAACGATTCCGCTGTCAGAGAATCATTACGATTATGTCTTAAAAGAAGGTCTTGACCAGGCTGGCATGGTGTTACTTGCGGATTCTGCTTCATGCGAAGTAGAGGCCGTTAAACACAAAAGTAAACCATTTTACGGCGTTCAATTTCATCCCGAGCGAATAAACGTGAAAAGCGAATCCCATTCTGAAGGGCACAAAGTTATCGGAAATTTCTACAGAAATGTTGTAAAGCGATAGTAGGGTTTGCTGGCTGAGATCAAATAATTTGTGATTTTTAAATTGGTTTGCCAATACCTTGTGCCAGAGCAAAGTCTGTATCGGTTTGTAATCTTTTTGTTCCATATGTAACAAATGCGTTACAATCAATTTTTGCTTACTATGACGACTTGGCTTTGGGGTATGAGCCTAAAATCTTGATGAACACTGCGTACTTTTCCAGAGCTTTCAGAGCTTCAGCGCACGGTTTCTCGCAACGATGCCCCTCAAAGTCAAGGTAGAAGTTGTATTCCCACGCCGTTTGCTTGGTTGGTCGAGATTCGATTTTGGTGAGGTTGATGTCTCTTTTGGCGAACTCGCCTAGTGCATGGTAAAGTGAGCCTGGCTTATGGGCGGCTGAGAAGATTATGCTTGTTTTGTCTTTGCCTGTCGCTGGCGAATCCTCTTTGGATAGGACGAAGAACCGTGTGTAGTTTTCAGGGTTGTCCGCGATGTCTTTGGCGAGGATGCGCATACCGTAGAGGTTCGCTGCTCTTTCGCTGGCAATCGCCGCAGCGTTCTTTAAACCTTTTTCTTTAAGCATCTTGACGCTGCCCGCCGTGTCATATGTCGGTATGAGCTCGCGTCCAAACTCCTCCAAGAAGGCTCGGCACTGTGCCAGCGCTTGCGGATGCGAGTAAACAACTTTGATGTCCGCTAAAGCAGTGCCGGGGTTTGCTATGAGGCAGTGCTCGACTTTGACGATGACTTCGCCGCACACTTTCAAATCGTACTTGAGGAAGAGGTCGTAGTTCTGGGTTACGCTGCCTTCTAAGCTGTTCTCGACCGGTACGACGCCGTGCTGGGTTTCCTGAGTGCATACGCTGTCGAAAACCTCTTTGAAGTCCTTGCAGGGTTTAACCTCTGTGTCGGCTCCAAAGAACTGGAAAACCGCGTTTTCGCTGTAAGCGCCACGTTCGCCTTGGAAGGCTACTTTCACTTTTTGTTTCCCTGCTTACGATTCTTTAGCAAAAGCTTGTTTATACCGTTTATCATTGCTTCAACACTTGCCATAACGATGTCTTCTCCGGCTGCACGTGCAGAAACAAGGTTGCCTTTTTCATCCTCTACCTTGATGACAACTTCTGCTACGGCGTTTGAGCCGCCTGTGATTGCCTCAAGACGATACTCACTGAGCCGTACATTTTCCAAGTTATTGGTTAGTTTTTGAATGGCTTTTAAAACAGCGTCAACTGGACCTACGCCTGTTTCTGCAGCAATGTACTCTTTTCCGTCTAAAGTTAGCCTCACTGAAGCAGTCGGAATAACTTTAATGCCTGTGACGACGGCTAGGTCGCATAAGTCAACGATTTTTTCTTCACCTATCACTTCGCCCATGACTGAAGAGGTTAACGCAAATAAATCAGCGTCCGTCACCATCTTGCCCTTGTCGCCTAGTTCTTTGATGCGGTGGACAATTTCTTTGAGTTGCTCTTCGGTTGGGTGAATGCTTATCTCTTCCAGTTCGGCTTTGATGCCGCGTGTTCCCGCTAGTTTTCCTGCAACTAATTTTCTTGTGCGTCCGACTAACTTGGGGTCTATTGGCTCAAAAGTTAATGGCTTCTCTGTTACTCCGCGAGTGTGAATGCCTGATTCATGTGCAAAAGCGTTTTCGCCCACAATTGCCTTGTTTGGTTGCACAGTTATGCCGGTCAACGATGAAACCAATCTGGACGTGCTGTATAATAATCGTGTGTTTACGCCTGTCTTGTACTTGTAAATCAGATGTAAAGCCATAACCACTTCTTCAAGTGAAGCGTTACCAGCGCGCTCGCCTAACCCGTTGACGGCAACGTGCACCTGATTGGCGCCGGCTTCAACAGCGGCTAAGGAGTTTGCAACTGCCAAGCCAAAATCGTCATGGCAATGTGTGCTAATGGGAACGTTAACTACAGTTTTTAGTTCCTCAATGAGTTTAATGGTTGTTTTAGGAATCATTATGCCCACAGTATCAGGAACATTCAGAGTGTCCATTCCTGCTTTCTCTGCTGCTTGACAAACTTGTTTTAAGAATGCCATTTCTGAGCGCGTGGCGTCCATTGGCGAAAACTCGCATTTGAAACCATGCTTCTTAACGTACTCAATAGATTCCATGGTTGAAGACAGCACTTGTTCAGGCGTTAAGTTCACGGCGTACTTCATTTGCACAGGCGACGTTGGAATAAAAACATGAATTAGGTCAACGTCACAATCGATAGCAGCGTCAATATCTCCTTTTGTTGCCCGCGACAAAGCGCAAATTTCCGGTTCTAACCCGGCTTTTGCAATCTCGCGTACAACTTTTTTTTCGCCTTCGGAAGAGCTTGGAAAACCTGCTTCGATAACGTCGACGCCTAACTTGCTTAGTTGACCAGCAATCTCAACCTTATCGTCTGCAGTTAAAGAAACGCCAGGCGTTTGTTCGCCATCTCTTAGGGTAGTGTCAAAGATACGGATACGTTTTGAGGTTTTACTTGTCATTTTCTCAACCAGTTTTCACTGTTAGGGCTGCAGCAATGGCTTCTGCCATTCCCACGGTCGTGGTGTTGCCGCCGCAGTCTGGAACAGTTTGACCGCTGCGTAACGCGTAGATTACCCCATTCTCTATTGATTTGCCTGCTTGAATGCATTTTTTGTCGTTGTACTTTTCGCCTAGCCAGTCCAGCATCATTTTTGCCGCTAGTATCATTGAGATGGGGTTTGCCGTGTGTTTTCCTGCTCTGTTTGGTGCTGAACCATGGATTGGTTCGAAGAGTGCAAAGTTGTCGCCTATGTTTGCGCCTGGAGCCATACCTAACCCGCCGATAAGTTGGGCTGCTTCGTCTGATAAGATGTCGCCGAACATGTTGCAGGTGCAAAACACATCAAATTCTTGAGGCTCTTTTATCAGACGCATAGATGCTGCATCAACGTATAACTCGTTGAAGGCGATGTCTGGGTACTGTTTTGCTGTTTCGCGGCATATACTGGCGAATAATCCGTCGGTTACGCGCATAACGTTGGCTTTGTGTATGGCGGTTACTTTCTTTTTGCCATTGCGTAAACGGGCTATTTCGAAGGCTTTTTTGGCTATGCGCTCACAATTCGCTCTTGTGATGACTCTCATGCATATGGCTGTGTCGTTGCCTATGGTGAATTCTAAGCCTTTGTACACATCCTCAGTGTTCTCCCTAACAAATATCATATCAATGTCGGGTCGAGCGACAGGAACGTTAGGATAAGCCTTCAGAGGACGCAGATTAGCGTACAAATCAAACATAAAACGTAGTTTAACTATGACGTCAGCTGCGCTTTCGCCTACAGGTCCCTTTAGGCAAACGTGGGATTCTTTGATTTTTTGCACTGTGTCTTCGGGTAGCGCGGCGCCTGTTTTGGCTAAGGTTGCGTCGCCTGCTTCAGCCTCAATAATTTTGAGTTTTAACCCGAATTTTTTCTGTGCTGAGTCTAGGACTTTTAGGGTAGCTTCGGTTAATTCTGGTCCGATGCCGTCGCCTGGGATTAGGGATATTTTGTATTCTTTCATTTTTTGTTCGGTCTCCTTCGTAAGTTTTCGATCAATCCGCCATCCGCTAATATTTCCAATATGAATGGTGGAAGCGTGTCTACTTGAAACTTTTTGCCTTTCGAAATGTTTTCTATCTTGCCAGCTTCAAAGTCCACGGCTAATTCGTCGCCTGTTTCAACCTCATTGGATATGCCTATGCACTCGATCACTGGTAAGCCGATGTTAATGGCGTTTCGGAAGAAAATCCGCGCGAAAGATTCTGCTAACACGCATTTTACCCCTGCGTATTTTAGGGCTAGCGGCGCTTGTTCTCGGCTTGACCCGCATCCGAAGTTTTTGCCGGCTACTACGATCACGCCTTTTTTTGCTTTCTCTGGAAACGCTGGGTCTAAGCTTTCTAGGGCATGCTTTGCTAACTCGTAAGGGTCAACCAATACCAGATATTGTCCAGGCAGAATAACGTCTGTGTCAATGTTGTTTCCGAATTTTATCGCTGGACCTTTAATTTTCATGCTCATGTTTTTGCCTCCAGTTTTCTCGGGTCAGTGATTTTGCCTGTGACTGCTGAAGCAGCTACTGTTGCTGGCGAAGCCAAGTATAGGCTGGCTTGGGTGCTGCCCATTCTTCCGATAAAGTTCCTGTTTGAGGTGCTTACGCAAACTTCATCTGCTGCTAATAATCCTATGTGCCCGCCTAAGCAGGGACCGCATGCTGAACCGCAGACCATTGCGCCTGCATCAGTGAAAATTTCCAGTAAACCTTCGTTTAACGCTTGCTTGTAAACTTCTTGGGAAGCTGGAATCACAAGTGTCCTAACATTGTCTTTTACACGTTTGCCCTTAAGGACTTGAGCGGCTAAGCGTAAATCTTCGATTCTGCCGTTGGTACAAGAACCAATAAACGCCTGCTCGATTGAAACGTTGCCTACTTCTGAAACAGTCTTAACGTTGTCAACTGATGATGGACAAGCAACTTGCGGCTCCATCTTTGAGACGTCAAATTCCAAAGTCCGCTCGTAAACCGCGTCTTTGTCGCTTTTCAAAGATTCAAAGTTGGGTAACGCTTTGCTGGTTCTGCCTTCTAGGAACTTGCGAGTTGTTTCGTCAGGTTCGATGATGCCGTTTTTGGCACCCATTTCCACAGCCATATTGCACAGCGTCATTCTCCCAGCCATGCTCATGTTTTTTATGGTTGGACCGGTGAATTCAGCGCTTTTGTATATGGCGCCGTCAACCTTTATTCGCCCGATTATTGATAGAATTAGGTCTTTTGGTGTAACGTACTCTTGGAATTCTCCAGTTACGTTTATTTTAATTGCTTCAGGCACTTTTAACCAAATCTTTCCAGTAGCAAAGACTGCTGCTGCTTCGGTTGAGCCTATTCCTGTGGCGAAAGCTCCGAAGGCTCCGTAGGTGCAAGTATGTGAATCAGCGCCTACGATTACTGTTCCAGGAACCACATGCCCTTTTTCAGGCATGACTTGGTGGCAGATTCCGCCTCTGCCTACGTCGTATATGCGTAGTTTTTGGTCTTTGGCGAATTGGCGCATGGTCTGATGCAGTTCTGCCGCTTTAACGGACTCAGCCGGCACCTGATGGTCCAGAACCACCACTACTTTTTGGTTATCCCAAACTTTTTCTACGCCTATTTTTTTGAAGGCTTCAACGGCTAAAGGTCCAGTTAAATCGTGCACCATCATCATGTCTACGTTTGCATCCACGATTTCTCCCGGGCGCACAGTTTTTTTCCCTGATGCTTTAGCCAAGATTTTTTCTGTTATATTCATGTTTTTTCCTCCTGTTACAATTATCTATTTATTAGAGTATCCTGCTGTGAGGGTTTCTCAAATTTTGAGAAACGAAGAGTTAAGGGTTTCCGTTGGGGGAGGCGATTTATTCGTCGATTCTTATTGATTTTGCTCCTCGCGCCAGTGCGGTTATGCCTGTTCTTGCAAGTTCAATAACGCCCGCCGTTTTCATCAGGTTTAGGAACGCGTCGATTTTGTCGGGTGTTCCTGTGATTTCTACGGTTAAGCTGTCGGTTGAAACGTCTATGATTCGTCCTCTGAAGACTTCTACGCAGTTTATGATGTCGGAGCGTTCTTTAGGGCTTGGCACGCTAACTTTTATCAAAGCCAGTTCCCGCATGACAAAGGTTCCACGCTCTAGCTCCTCGACTTTAAATACATCAATGAGCTTTGCCAGTTGCTTGATGACTTGCTCTATTGTTTTTTCATCTTCGTTGACTGTTATTGTCATGCGTGCTAAGTCTTTCTTTGCAGTGGGGCCGACGGTGATGCTTTCAATGTTAAAGTTTCTCCGTCGAAACAGGTTGGCCACACTGTGAAGCACACCTGGCTTGTTTTCGACAAGCACGGAGATTATTTTTGTGTTTTCAGCTTCCATTTAGTAGTCACCTCTCTGTTGCGGTAAACCGCAGCCTGGAGGCACAAATGGTACAACATCCTGCTCCGAGCCGATAGGCACGTCGATTACAGTTGTAACTTTACTGTTTATCGCGGTTTTTACAGCTTTTTGGAATTCTTCGATTGATCCTGCTCGGAAGCCTTGTGCTCCGTAAGCCTCTGCCAGCTTCACAAAGTCAGGTGTATTTCCTAAGTTAACTGCCATATAGCGGCGTTTGTAGAGCATTCTTTGCCACTGCGCAACCATCCCTAACACCGAATTGTTCAGCACTATGACTGTGACAGGGATGTTCTCTGTTACAGAGCACGCGAGTTCTTGTTCGGTCATTATGAAGCTACCGTCGCCAGCTATGTCCACTACAGGTCTGTCGGGGCAAGCGACTTTTGCTCCTAGCGCTGCTGGAAAACCGAAACCCATTGTTCCTAATCCTCCTGAGCTGATGAAGGTTCTTGGTTTTAAAGCTTGGAAGTATAGAGCCGACCACATCTGGTTCTGGCCGACTTCTGTGGTGACTATGGTATTTTCAGGCAGTAGTCTTCTAAGCTCCATTAGTAAGGTTTTTGGTAGAAGGTCTTTAGGCATCTCTTTTAGCATTGGGCTTAGTTGTTCCTTGGCTTCTTTTACTCTTTTTGTCCAAGCACTGCCTTCGTTATTGCGCAATTTCTTCTCTAAGGCAGCGTGCAATAGTTTCATAGAGATTTTGGCGTCGCCAACTATGGGAACGTCAACTTCGATGTTTTTTCCAATTTCTGCGGCGTCAATGTCTATATGGATTTTTTTGGCGTCGGGGCAGAATGTATCCAAGTTTGCTGTGGCGCGGTCAGAGAATCTCGTTCCAACAGCTAACAGCACATCAGCTTCACCTATCAACTTGTTCGCCGCTGGATTTCCATGCATTCCAATGCTTCCAAGTGATAAGGGATGGCATTCAGGGAATGCGCCTTTACCCATGAACGTTGTTGCTACTGGCGCCATCAGCAAATCTGACATTTCCATGAGTTCATCTGAAGCGTTGGAGATTATGACTCCGCCACCTGCCAGTATGATTGGTTTCTTAGCTTTTACAAGTAGATTGGCCGCTTCGCTGATTTTTGCTAAATCTGGCTCGTACACGGGTTTGTAGCCTCGAGCTTCAATTTTGACGGTGATTCCTGTATCTACATCGGCGGTTCCAGATTGCACGTCTTTTGGTAAGTCGATTAGGACTGGCCCAGGCCTGCCTGAGGAAGCTATGTAGAATGCGGCGTTAACCATTGGTTGGATTTCAGCGATTGTTCGGGGCTGATAATTGTGTTTAGTAATTGGCGTCGTGATGCCGATGATGTCTGCTTCTTGGAAGGCGTCTCTCCCAATCATGTAGGAAGAGTTAACGCCTGTCGTTGGAACCTGACCTGTTATAGCTATAATTGGTGAGGAATCCAGGTACGCGTTTGCTATTCCTGTGACTAAGTTTGTAGCTCCAGGTCCTGATGTTGCCATGCACACTCCTACTCGTCCGCTGGCTCTGGCATATCCATCGGCTGCGTGGGCTGCTCCTTGCTCGTGTCTGGCGAGTATGTGCCTGATTTTCTTGTTGCTGCATAATGCATCGTAGACAGGCAGTATTGCTCCGCCTAAGATGCCGAATATTACGTCCACGTTTTGTTGTTCAAGGGACTCTAAGAGTGCTTTTGCACCAGACATTTTGGTCATTTCATTGTTTCTCCTTTTTGATGAATAAAATCTCGTCTACAGAAAAATTGGTTTGAAAATTTTTCAGTAGTTTCAGAGGGTTCCCTGGAAAAATCAAAGAATAAGTACCCGATGATCCCAGCTATTGAGGTGACGATCCCTCATCTTAATTCCTCTTGAAATCCACGTTCCCTAAAAGGGAACCATTGTACCAATAAAAAGTTTACGGTGTCTATCTCATTTGTTTACAATTTTTTGTCAATGATTAACCTACAAACCTAACCCAAAACTGGGTTTCCAAGAAAGGAGCTAAAGACTTTCAAGACCACTTGGTTTTTTCCCTGCGTAGTTAGAAGCGTGGATAAAAGCACTTATTACCCAGAATTCCCTTTTTTCAATATAGTGAAACTTTATGTGTGAATTCGACATAATCTTAGACGGAAAAGTGGAATTCAAGGATGTAATTTACGTTAAAGTTGAGGGCGACGACGTGAGAGTTAAAAATGTTTTGGGAGAAGGCAAAGAGTTCAAAAATTGCAAGATTGTTGAGGTTGACGTAAACTCTACTAGGCTAGTTCTCGCTACCTTAAAACCTTAATTTATCCGCACTCGAATCCCGTAAACTCTGCCTTTTTACGTTTTTTTCCACGCAGCTAAACCCCATTCAAACCCTAATTTTTCAATCTTTTCCCAAAAAGGAAGCATTGAAACTACATCTTAGCAGAGTAGAGTCCTTACTGAAAGTGATGGTAACGCATGACTCGCGCGCTAGGAAAAGAATACGAGTTAACCTAAAGATCGTGACGTTTGTATGTACCAATATATACGCTAAATTTCATGTAAGGCTTTAAACCAAGCCTAAAAAAGGGAGAAAAACCAAATAACTTGACAAAACTGTAGTAATTCTCTCCTATTATTGAAGCAAATTGACCAAGAAAAAATCGAACATGCTTAATTCCCACCATCGCAACCTATTAGTTGGAGGAGGCCAATCCATGAAAAACTTACATGTAGTCAGGGTTGATTCTAACGATGGAGATACTCACTACGTTTTTCTGGATCTTCAGTCTTCCGGAAAAAACCTATACGCTCAAGATTACGACGAGATTGAAATAAAGAAAGCATCAAAGCAAGAAGCATCAAAACCCCTTATTCTAAAACGTGCAGAATAAAACCGCGCTTCCTCCAATCATCTTACCGCAAGCATCACAGGAACTAGGCAAATCAAACATAATTGGAAATGAAGGATAAAATGCTTAAAAGGTAAATGATGAAACGACTTTTCAGCGCAGTGGAGAGCTAAGTGCTTAGAAAATAGGTAATAAATCTTAAGAACCACAAAAGCTCTAAAGTTAGCGCATGCGATAAAAATTGAATTTAAACTGAAAGCATAATTGATACCTTTACAAACTCTAAACCAAAAACCAACTCGAAACAAACTCGACAAACAGGGGAGAGAGGGACTACTATTTACTGACTGCTTCTACACGTAAAAAGTGCCAAGTTGAGTAAGCCTAAAGCAGCCAGCAAAGTCGCACAGCCGTTAACTAACCGCAAAGATTACACTGTTTGATGTATCGCGAGAGATTCATTAAGCCGATTTGTTAATGTTGACAACTGTTCTGAGACCAGCTGGTCGCTAAACGTTTCTGGCTTTATATATTTTAAAGGCATTAGGTTAATGGTTGCCAGTCCAATTGGCAAGGAAACAGCAAATGAGTAACAGGCAAAAATTCGAGCAAGATTTAACGGTTCTATTATCAAGGCTTACAAAGGATTCTGATAAAGAAGAAGAAAACAAACTCAACATGCTAAAAGACTGGCTCGTAAAGCTGCAAAAAGAAAACATTTTAAAAATCAACCATTCCGTAATGGAGCTTGTTTGCGCTAAATATCTCCTCCAAAAAGGCCACGAAGTTCAACTCGAATACCCGTTAAACGAAATTTTAACCTGCGATTTGTACGCCATAAAGGGCTACGGAAACCTAATCGTTGAAGTAGAAACTGGTTATATCCCTCCTGAAAACGCTTTGGCGCCGTTAACTTACACTACTGCAAGATTGGCAAGCAAGATAATAAGGTACAGCAGTTTCGCAGGAAAATTCGCTTTAGGCGTACCACCCCACTATATTCTGCCTTTTCCCCGTCCGCTGGCTAAACCTCCAAGAAACCGAACTGAACAAGAAATAATGCAGATAAAAAAGCTCTGTGACGCATACTACCATAAACCGCCAGTCGCCATTGAAGAAATAAGAAATGCACGCATACAAGAAATCTACATAATCGACGTTGACCGCGCAATAGTCCAAGAAATCGACCCTGAGGCTTACCTCAAAAGAGCTATGCAAAAAGGCATCGTTTACAATTACCTGCCACCCCAAACTGAGGAGCAATAGAGCCAATTGTTATTTTACGTTTACATTTTGCTATGCAGTGACGGAAGCTTCTACACAGGTTGCACCAAGGACTTAGATGCAAGAACAAAACTGCATCAAAACGGCAAAGGCGCAAAATACACAAAATCACACAAGCCAGAAAGGCTTGCGTACGTTGAATTGTTTGATTCACGAAGCAAAGCGATGAAACGTGAAAGAGAAATAAAAAAGCTGACTCACCAGCAAAAACTTGACCTAGTAAGGTCTCAAAACAAGAAATAAGTTTCTAAGAAGTTTTATAAAACTTATCTAAGTATACAACTTTTTGGTTATATTATGCCCACAAAGAAAAGAACATGGCAAGAAAAACTAAACGACAGCAAAGGCTACCCCAAGGTTGAAGAAATCAGTAGTAGAATGAGTAAAAAATGGGGTACAGGCACCTTAGTTATCCCAGCTCCAATCGAAGTAGACCAGTTAATGAAAAAAGTGCCCAAAGGCAAACTAACGACAATCAACGAAATCCGCTCAACCCTTGCAGCCAAGCACAAAGCAACAATCGGTTGTCCATTAACTACTGGAATTTTTGCTTGGGTCTCCGCATTTGCTGCAGAAGAACAAAAACAGCAAGGCACAACTGACATCACTCCTTATTGGCGGACACTAAAAACTGGCGGGTTCTTAAATGAGAAATACCCGGGCGGTTTGGAAGCTCAAAAGCAACTTTTAGAGCAAGAAGGGCACACGGTAATCAAAAGAGGCAAAAAATATTTCGTTAAGGATTATCTTAAGGCGGTAGTCCTTTAGATAAGCAGGGTCAACACTGCTGCTGTAATCACTGGCACGGCCACATTATCATTCACGGGCAGAGGAAGAACCTCAACGGTCATAGCGACTGCTGCCCCAATCAAAGCCAATAACGGCGAGACAAAAAACGTGCCAGCTAAAAACGCAAAAAAGAAACCAGCCAGCGAACCTTCCCAAGTTTTCCCCTTGTTAAATGGTAAAGACGTTGAAATAAGACCACCGAAAAGAGAGGCTACGCTATCGCCTAAGCAAAACATAGCGATGGCGGCGTAACTTGCGGGGTGAGGAAACACAAGCAAAGTAAACAAGATACCGAAAGCGAAGTATAATGGTGCTGCCGCAAAGCCGCGCAATTCTGATTGACTGGCAGCATGACGTGTGATCGCTGAAATGATTGAAAATTCTTTTCCTTCTAAACGCCAAAGTTCCGATATAGTGTACATCACTGATATTGCGAAAATTAAAACGCCTACTATGGGAACGCCGATTAAGGAGGCGATAACTGGCACAAAAAATCCGGAAGCATGAATGTCTTCTCTTAAGAAATCGTTCCTTGACGGAAAAGAACGTTTATGTGGTTTCCCATCGATGATAGGCAAGATTGCGGAAAGTTTGCCATTTACCACCCTGTCAGCTTTAACTCTTATAACAAAATCAGGATTAAAACCGATTTTCAGCATTCCAGGCAAAAAGATGCAGCTGTTGTTTCTGTCATCAGCGACAACGATGCAATCGCTTAACCGTAAGCCTTCAGCAGTTAAAATTTGCGATAAAATTTTCAGTTTCCCCTCCGGTTCAATCGCGTCACCCCAGATTTTACCGGTTAGTTTGCCGTCTTCGGTTTCAACTTCAATGCCATAGGCGTAGTCTGCACCTACAGCGTCAGCTAATTTTTTAACAATAACTGTTGGTAACCCAGAACTAATCAAGGCAATCTTGCAGTTTCTCTTTTTTAATTGGGAAAAAAGGTTTTGCAAAAGGGGCGTTGAAGGAATTTTTTCAAAAATTAAAGTTAAAGTTTCAAGCTTAACCCCTCTTGATTCCTTAAAAACATGCTTCAGCACCGATTGTAACTTTAAAATGCCTGCTTCATAGAGCAAACCGAGAAAAAGGATCTTAACCAACTTGATGAAGCCTAAGCTTTTTCCTACTTCGAAAAAGAAGCGGTTTTTAGGGATAAGAACTCCTTCAACGTCGAAAATTACTAGCCTAGGTTTCTCTATCGTAACCATGTCGCTCTAAACTCACGAATGCAGCATGCTGAAGAGGAAATGGTAACTTGCTAAAGATAAATTTTGTTTGTCCCCCGAGTGGTATAATACAAAAAACCCATCAAAATCAAAGAGTTTTATAGCGCAAAGAGGTGATAGTTCTTGAGCCGTATTACAGATGAGACGTTACCTTGGATGCTGACTTTCTCCAGCGCAAAGACTTGGCTTAATACAATACGGTCTGAAAGAACAAAAGAAATCTATGTCTTGCGTTTAAAGCAGTATTGCGATGCAGTAGGCAAGAATCCCGATGAGCTTATAGCCTTGAAGATTGATGGCTTGAGAAATGTAGCTACTGCCAAAGAGTTCCAAGCAGAAGCACTTTTGAACGATTATCTATACCACAATAACTTAACAAGTAATGTTCAGATGGCTGTTCTTGCAGCTGTCAAGAGTTACTATAAGGCGAATTGGCGAGAACTAAACTCGAATGTAGGAACCAATATTGAGTCACCTGAACCGAAGAAGCGAAGCCCAAAAATGCAGGATATTCTTGAACTTGACGAAGCTATGACTTATCAACGAGACAGGCTATTCTGTGGTTTTTGGAAAGTGCGCCCTTCAGAAAAGCAACTTTAACAAAACTGCTCTGGAAAGACTTGAAATCAACTGCTGACTTTCTAAAGCAAATTCGCGAGGAAGCAAAAGGACAGATTAGCAGAACACCAGAAGAAGACAAAGAAATCGCTGAGAAAGTTCCCTTTTACTTAGTTATTGAAAGTGCTCGGCTAAAAGGTGGAGGAAAAGACAGATACAAAGGTGTTAAACAAATTGGCTTCATACACTCCTATGCTGCTAAGAAGCTTGAAAAGTACAAAGTGGAGCTTCGAGAGCGTGGTCTGCCTCTAAATGAGGACTCTTACATCTTCGTTACTTACTCTCATAATTGGTGCGTTGGAAAAGGAAGCAAGATGGAGATTGCAGCCTTTGATGATGCATCCCTTGTTGCTTGGCAAGACTTAGAAAAGAAGCGGTTTAGTCCGCAAGATATGCGAGATGTGCTTCAGAGTGCACTTGAAAACGCTAAAGTTAATGCAAACATAGCAGCACCTTTGTTAGGTCACAAAGTCAAAGGCGTGGATAAACACTACAGCAATCATGAAATAGACGAGTTTTTGCGTGCTTATCTTGATGCTTTGCCGTGGCTTATTCCTCAAACAGTGGAGCAAGTGAAAGCTGAGACAGAGAAGAAGCTGGAAGCAGACAAGATACAAATCACTGACATTAAGTATCAGAACAATACGTTGAAGCGAGAAGTTAACGGATTGCAGGAACGTGACAAGGCACGAGATAAGCAAATCGCCGATTTATACGCTATGATGCAAAGGCTGTCTGACCGTCAAAGAAAGGAATTGGAAGCGCAAATGCAGAAAAATGAAGAAGAAGCACAAGAACGAGAAAGACAGGAAAAAGCAAAAATACTTGCGGAAAACCAAGCTGAAGATGAGAAAATAATTAAGGAAAACCTGAAGAAGCTCCCAAAAATCATAGAGGAAGACAAAAACAAGAAAGAACTAAGCGGAATTGAATAGTTCTTCCTCATTTCCTATGTTTTTTTAGGCTTATCAAACAATAGGGCAATGAAACTGAAAACTCCTAGACAGAACAGGACCGCGCTAGTTAAGAGTGCTGCGAAGCGTTCGGGTCATAAACGGTAAGTTGCTCATATAAGTTGCTAACATGAGCTTCTAAAGTCGCTATTCTCTTTTCAAGTTCAATTATTTTTTTTTCTAGTTCTATTCTTGCTATTTGTTCGTCTGACATTTATTTCTCCTCCAAATATGGAATATCGAAATCCTGTCCACAATAAGGGCAGGTAACTATTTGCACAATTTTATTTTTAGCTTTTTTCTTTTTACTCGTACTCATTGTTTTTTACCGCGCGATTAATCAACAGTGCAAAGTGCAATTAAACCGAACACTTATTACGACATAGACAAAGCTTGGGAAGAATTCACATCAGACTATAATATGGTTCAGACTAATCGACAATAAAGACATAAAATATATCAAAGAAACAGCTAAGTCCACACGTAATCGACAAAGCGAATATATGGACGCACCAGCTAACTAAAGCTCGGTGAATAAAATGACCGACAAACGATTTATAGCGGTCGGGGGGAAATTAAAAAATAGTGTAGCAACGCCCTGAGAAGCCACTATATTGCTTTAGTGTATTTGAACCGATTTGTATCCAGTCAAACAACCAGACAGAAATAAGACATTCATCATTTATGCTATTTGTCATAGTAAAGTGGTTCCAGCGAAGCACGAAAGCAGGCATGCTTTACTTAGTAGCCAGAGTCGGTAGCAAAGTCGTAGGGGGCGTTATCATACAAAGCTTCATTGAATTCTGGCGCCAGGAATTTTACACATACTAATTGCTACGCACAAGTTGTTAATACTGATTTTAGTCTTTCTGTAAGTTGGGTTAAGTATGAGGCGTTCCAAAATAGAAATGTGTGTGGATGTTAACGCATAAGTCGGTGTACGTTCATGGAACAAATTCAGGCGGTTAACGATTTCGATAAACTTCTTGTTCATGTTACCGAAGAAACGATCAAATACTGTTTAGGAGACGGAAACGCAACTATTGTTTGGAATTATCTTGAAGAACGAGACTGCCCGATGAGTGAAATTCCAATCAGACCTGAAATTTTTTCGCAGGAACTTAGAAACATATTAGGTTTTGGGAGGCGCCAGATTCTTGGGGCAGCAGCCATACTTGAGGAAACTATACTTGAAATCTTTTGTAAAAAGCTGGGAATCAACTTTGAATTTGAAAAACCAACAAATTTTCCACGAGAAGTTAGAAAATTGCGTGAAATTTATAAGAGCAGAGACGCTTGGAGGTGAAGGTTATGGCGCAAGAAAAATTGCGAATCCTAATTGTAGACGATGACAAAGGGATCACCGGATCTTTAAGTGCAGTTTTGGAATCTGAAGGGTACCGAACCGAGGTAGCTCACTCCGTGAAAGAGGCGATTGAAAAGTCTTACGAAAACGATTACAATTTGGCGATTTTGGATATCAAGCTTCCAGATGGGGAAGGTACCAACCTTCTCAAGGCGCTGCGGGAGACTTCGCCAAAGATGATGAAGATTATGCTCACTGGATATCCGATGTTAGAAAACGCGGTTAATTCTTTGAATGATGGTGCAGTTGCCTATCTAATTAAGCCAGTTGATGTAGAGAAGCTTCTGGAGACAATAAAAAGTAAAATTGAAGAACAGAAGACCGTTGAAATGGCTACTGAAGAAAGCATTGCTGTTTTTCTCCAAACCAGAACGAAGAAACTATTGACAGAAAAATATGCTGCTCGCAAGGCTTTAAATTGAGCAACGAATTATGAGATGATAATCCAGCCGCGATACTTATTGTTGGGGAGGTAAACATGCGAGCGAAAGTAGCTGCTGTCTCGAAGAAGAATGGTTATGCAGCCAATCTTGCTGTTGGAAGCGAAGTCGCAAAGCGAACAGATGATGCCTCATTTAACTCGACTTTAAAAGATGACCTTCTCCCTGAAATAGAACGTATAACGCAATCGCTTCTAAAAGTTCAAGAAATCATGTTTGCTGCTCACTTGCTTTGGCAAAATAAGAAAACAGCGAAAAAAATAGCCACGGATGCCGTCAAAATCATAAATCAAGTTTGCAAGAGAAAATTTTCTTTTTGTAACGGAAAAAACTTAAGGTGCATAGTGGGCGGATTATTCTATCTTTTGGGCTTCAAATATGATGATCCAAAGAAGCAAAGAGAAATTGCAGTTGCTCTTAAAATAACGGATGTCTCTATAAGAGCCTCTTACAGAAGATGGCTAAAAGAGTTTCCAGACTTGTTTCAAGGCGTAATAGCAAAAACTTGACTTAGAGTTGTGTCATCATTGTTAGCGTGCTTTTTCAAGATTCTTTTTCAGCGTATGAATTGATTCGAGAGTATGCGTACTTAGTTGTGTATTTGTTTCCTATAGTGGGATGGATTTTGCGTAAATGTTTATTCTGTGCGATGTTGCTGATAAATATGGGTTAGCTTTGGAAATAGAAAACGAAGTTTAATAATAATTTTCGGTTTGTCTCTACGTCGCCTATTTAGCGACAGACCTTTGACGCCGCTTGTTCCACATGAGTCAACATTGAGCGTGAACGCGGGTACATTGTTCGGCGAAGATTTTGGGCAAATTTTCAAAGCCTCCGCAGACAAGTGAAATAACAAATTTCGGATTTGATTGTAGCTGTTGGTTGGATTTCGGAAAATTCATAAAAAGGGAGAAGAGAAAAATGTGCTCGCGTCAAAACAATTGAGTAAATATACTTCAAATTATTAGACAAATTTGCACTATTAAACGCATACGCTTTAAAAGTGTGATTAACGCTATACAACAGCGTTTAAGAACTTTTGTTTTTGAACATCGCAGGATGCTTAGTGGTTCAACTCAAAAAAAAACGATTCAGAAAGAGCCAAACAACACAATCAACTAAGCATTTTGCATGTTGATGATGATTTATGTTTCCTTAAAGTTTCCAAATTGATATTGATGGAGATGGATGCTCGATTTGATGTTGACCATGCATGTTCTGTTGATGAAGCTTTAAGTAAATTGGAATGTAAACGATACGATGTTATAATTTCTGATTACATAATGCCCCAAAAAAGCGGTCTACAGTTCTTGAAAGAGTTGCGTGAAGCAAAAAACGAAATCCCTTTCATCCTATTTACCATTGAATCCAGAGGAGAAGTAGCCATAAACGCATTAAACATTGAAGTTGCAGGGTACTTTTGCAAAATGGGTAAACCTGAAACAATTTACAGAATTAACGCATGGAATCGTTGCCTCTGTGGAACGCGCTAAGTGCGGCAAGTTGAAGACAAGAAATTAACGAATTAAGAAAATATTTTCCATTTTTTCAATTTTAAGATTTCGCTTTTCCAATATAGGCTCAATAGTTTTTAAAAAGTCATCATCTAAATTGTAATTTATTTTTATCACGTGGTCTTCGGGTGACTTTGAAATCTTTGGGTCTATACTTATATAGATATTTTTTTCAATTGTAGGATTATCGATTGCAAAATTTCATGCATCGTGAATAAAGCTTGCATTTTTTCCAAGGTGTGGCAACGCCTTCAAAATTTCTTGTGAAAGTTAAATATTAAGTTTATTCCGAAATCGGTTTCCCGCATTTTACATGCTTTGATACTACGGGCATCTGTAAGTTTGCTTCTCCAAAACATGCCAGCCCTTTCAGAAAAGTGAGTTGCGGGGAGGGAGTTTCATCTTTGAGCTTGGTAACTTTGGCAACCTTGACAGTTTAAGAAACCTGTAGGATTGGGGAAAACTCATTGTTCAATTTGGTAGTTTTCTTTCCCGTTCTTATTTAATTTTGGAATGGTAATTGTGAATTTTGCTCCTTCACCAGGAGTACCGTTCTCTTGGATTCGCCAGTCGTAAACATCCATCATCTTCTTTATCAAAAATAAGCCGAAGCCCGTACCCTCAGTGCTGAAACCCTCCGAGAAAAGACGCGGTTTATTCTCAGAAGGCACGCCTACACCATCATCCTCATAAACCAATTTTAGGCTGTCTTGATCCGCTCTTTCGAAGTACACTCTTATAGTTGTGGTTTTTTTACCGTATTTTCTCGTATTATCAATAAAATTATAGAACAGTTGCCTCAGAAATGAGTCCGCCAGCACTGTTAATCCGTGGCATTCATTCATTATCGCTGGGGTAGGTCCCGAAAAAAGAGCAGCTGCTTCCTTTAGTTTCTCTTCCACATTAATGTAAGTTAGCTCTTCTTCGCCTAATTGCTCGTACATTTTGGCAAAATCAAAAATCCTAACAGTCTCATTAACAACCTGCTCCACCTTACACAAACCATCAACAATATCCGCCTGACCGCTATGCTTTTTCTTGAGTATATATGCATAACCAGTTATCACTGAAAGCTTGTTACGGACATCATGCCTAGTTAAACCGCCTACTACTCGGAGTTTTTCATTTAATTGCTCAATTTTATCCAAACTATTCGACAACGAATCTAAGGCAAACGTCAAGTCAGCCTCTGTATTTTTTTGCAGGGTTATATCTGTAGTAATACTCGCTGCGCCAACAAATTCTCCATCTCCATTGAAAATAGGCGCCCGATTTAAAATTACTGGCACAAAAGAACCATCTCTATTCTTAGCTAAAGCTTCATTTGACCAGCTTTCACCCGCCATTAACCTTTTTGTTATTTCATCTGCTTCCTCTGAAGTACCCCCTAATAGCTCATTAACCTTGTGACCCAAGGCTTGTTCTTCTGAATAGCCATAAAGTTTTTCTGCTACTTTATTCCAAAAGCGAATTGTTCTATTGTTATCTACCATTATGACAGCTTGCCCTACGTGATTTAGCAAATCAGCCTGAAACTTAATCGCATCTTCCGCATTCTTTAGTTCAGTGACGTCGCGGACCGTAGCCTGCAGGACTTCTCGACCTTTCAGCGGCGTCCTTGTTAAAAGTACATCCGCAGGAAAAGTTGTGCCATCCATCCGCTTGTGCATCCAGAAAAAGTGATCAGTACCCGTCTGAAACGCTTTTTGGATGTGGCTCATAGCAGCATTCATGGATGGTGTGCCGTCTGGTTGAGTTGGAGGCGATAAATCTGCTGGATGAAACTTTGTAAACTCCTCCACTGACCTGCAGCCAAACAGCTCAAGAGTAGCTTTGTTACAGTCAAAAAAACCCTTCTCGTCAAGCAACATCAACGCATCCATCGACGTCTCGAACGTAGTTTGGTATTTCTCTTCGCTCTCCTTGAGTTTCTCTTCCGCTTTTTTGCGTTCAGTAATGTCCTCTAGGACCGCCGCAAAATAACCTTTTGCTGGACTATAAACTGAAACATTCAGCCACAAGTTTAGAGGTTTAAGGACATGTTCAAACTTCTTTTTTTGACCTGTAAGGGATACTTTTCCGTAAATTTCAAAAAGTTCTGGATTAGTTTCTTTAATCTCAGGTATTGCTTCTGATACTTTCTTTCCAATAATTAAGTCCCTTTTCAGACCAGTTATTCTTTCGAAAGCATCATTGACTTGAAGATAAACAAAGTCGACAGGCTTGTTTGCCTCGTCGAAAATCATTTGACAATAAGCAAAACCATCGATCATGTTAGCAAAAAGAGAACTGTAGTCTTTCTCACTTTCCCTTAAGGCATCTTCAGCTTTCTTGCGTTCCGTGATGTTTCTGGCGATTGCTAAAATTGCCTGTTTTCCTTGATAAATTATGAGGCTGGAGCTTATCTCAACTGGAATTTCCGTCCCATCTTTGGTGGTGTGTACTGTTTCAAAAACCTGTGTCTCACCAGAAGCCACACGGCTCATGAGATTTTTGATTTGCTCTGCGTTCAAGTGGTTATCAATGCCTTTAATCCCCAACGATTGCAACTCTTCTCTAGAATACCCTAACATCTCAACAGCGGCATTGTTCACTTCTAAAAAGTTTCCGTCAAAATCAATAACCCAAACCGACTCGTCCATGCCGTTAATCAAGTTTCTGTAATTTTTCTCGCTCTCAATTAACACTTCTTCTACTTTCTTGCGTTCGGTGATATCGCTGCAAACAGCTACAGTGCCCAGAAATTTGCCGTTTTCGGACACAAATGAAGTAACATTGAGTTCTCCATTTCGTTCTTGCCCTTTTTTGTTCTGGTAAACTATTTCTCCTCGAAATTGACCAGCAGTCTGCAATTGACGCAATAATTCATCCAACTGGGGCGTTACTTGTATTTTTTTGAAAACATCGCCTATCTTTTGTTGAAGCACTTCAAAGGAACTGAACCCGAATAATTCTTCAGCGGCTTTGTTCCACGCGGTGATTGTGAAGTTTGCATCCGCCGAAACTATGGCATCACGAACACTGTGAAGTGCCAGAGAATCATTTTTAATTCTAAGCTTGGAGCGGAATTTTTCTACTGCTGAAGAAACTAAATGTGCCAATTCACTGTAGACTATTTCGGGTGAGCCCTGCTTGTTAACGTAGTTGTCTGCACCTAAATTTAGAGCCTGTATAACAACTTCTTCTCTTCCTTTACCAGTGAATAATATAAACGGAATGTCGTTTTTTCCCTCACGCAACTCCTTTAGAAACTGCAAGCCATCTTTTTGAGGCATCTCATAATCAGAAATGACAACGTCGTATTGTCCCGTTGATAGTTTCTTGAAGGCTTCATCCACACAGCAGGCGCTGTCAAACTCAAAGTTGCAATCCATATCCATCATGATCTGTTTTGAGATCTCCAGTATGCACGAGTCATCGTCAACATGCAAGACTCGAATGACGTTCTTTTTGGTTGAAGACGCCAACCCAGGTAATTCTACAAGTATTTTGTTCTGATTGAGGGCTTGTATTAGCCGTACCCCACAGCCAAATAGATAATGGTTAATAATAAGTCAGTTATGAATCCAGAATATTGATTTCATTTGGCTTCTATTTGGAAACAAATTAAAAGGTGCTTTTCTGCCAACACAATCGGTCTGCAACTAGTTTGCGCGATTTGGTCAATCTTTCAGAAAAATGATTTGCAGAGGTATTCTACGAACATTCCAGCAATAACCATATACCTCTTGTCTCCTTTGCTTAGAAGTCAAACGAAATTGGCGATGGAATTTGAACCATACTAAGGTCAAGTCAGGTGTCAGGTTGTGTAGTAGAATATTTACACGTGCAGATTTGAAGAACTGTTTGTAACGCGGAAAGAAGCAATGGAGTTCTTCAAACAAAGGAACTTGGTTAGTATAGAACTGTAAATAGCGTGGAAATCAACAGATTTAGTGTGTGGGTAGACAAAGCGAATATATGGACGCACCAGTTCTTCTACTTTCGGTGAACTAAATGACCGACAAACGTTTTATAACGGTCAGGGGACAAACAAAAGATAAATTATCCTGTCGGGTCTGATGCGCGGCATTAAATTAACTTTTGGGGACTGAACATTATCGCGGAATAATTGGCACAGGCATCCCAAATAGAGGAGTAAACCCGGTCCACTGGATTCAATTTTGCTTGAGAAATTCACTAGCTAAATTGATACCCTACCCCGCCTTCCCAATTTTCGATAACCATAGAAACTTGTTATGCTCAAGCCTACCTGGATCTACTAGAGCCTCCAATATTCTTCAAATACTTTAAAAAGCACACTTGAAAAAAGTAAAAACGGCATGCAGAGGTTTTCAATATTTGTAGCTGGAAAAACCGTATTGACTGCTTGTATTGATTTATATATTATAACGACCTAATTTTTTGTAGGTGAATGATCTTGGTTTCTGAAAAGCTTTTAGAATTTTTAAACAAGGGTATAGCTCGTGAACTTCAAGTCAGTATTCAATACATGTGGCAGCACGTCCAGGTCACTGGCATGGACGGGGTCATCGTGGAAGACATTTTCCGCAAGACAGCCATTGTCGAAATGAAACATGCCGAACGCTTGGCAGAACGTTTAGACTACCTGAACGGTGTGCCCACAACCAAACCCGACCCGATTTTCGTCGGAGGCAGCCTGATCGAAATGCTCAAACAGGACGAGCAGGACGAAGAAGAATCCATTGACCTCTACAAGCAGGCAATTCAGGTTGCGGCGGAAGAAGGCGATTACTCTACAAGGCGGTTGCTGGAAGAAATTCTTGCTGAAGAAGAAAACCACATTAACACTTTTGGCAAACTCCTCGTCGGCATGACTGAACCATTCACTCAGCCAGGAACATCCCAAATTGAATAAACAAAAAAGAAAAAAGGCCGCTCTCACCACAGCTTCAAGGCGCTCAGCGCGTCTTTTCAAAAATCGAAACCGCTAAGAACGAAATAACCAGTTACATCACAACGGTACAGATAGTTTAGTCAATTTGATTGAAAGCGCACGTCGTTGATGTCACCGCAGAACCCAGCAGAAATATATAGCCTATTTTCGGATTCATATTTTTGATTCATAAGCCTTATTTTCGTTGAATCAGCAAAGATTATTGAGCAGTTTGAAAAGCGGTCAAAGCTGTTTCAGGGCTACAACAATTTAGAGGGTAAGTTTAAAAATGAACGAGGACAAAATTATTGAAAAATGCAGAGTTTGCTCCAAACGCAATACATGTAATTTAGAAGATTGCGCTTTGGAGGAATTTCCTTACGCTTTTTATCGGGATTCTGATTAAAATGGATAGATGCACTAAGCGCGGTTGCGGAACATGCTCAGAGTACAACGCAAGCTACAGTATTTGCAATGACAAAGACGTGGGCGGCCAAAAAAACCCGTTTTTAACCTATGAGAACTGCCCTAAATGGCATGGCATAGCAATTAAGCCATAAGCCCCCAAAAAATAGCCCTGCCCTTAAACATCTAGGACTAACAAAAAAGAGGCAAAAAATTTGGGCATCAATGAAAAAACCTTAGCTTTTTGCGCTCTAATACTTCTGGGTTAGCATACGTTGTTGAGTAACCTCACTCATACGAAAAAACAAAGAGAAGCCTTCAAGAGAAATGGCTTTACTCGTTTACTTTAACTATTTGCTGTCGACGAGATGGGCTGTGCCGTCTGGACAAAAAACTTTCTCGCCTAAAGAAACCTTGGCGAAACGGCGTTTACACTCGGCAAGCTGTCTTTCGCATCCGTCACAATCACGGGATAACATATCAGCACCTCAGTATGACACGTGTCATGAGCTGCTTATACGGTTTTCCACACCCACAAACCAAATCCCATGCTCCACGTTGCCACTCGGGCAATAAAGCTAACGTAGTTAAAGCGATAAACGCCAAGCTAGGCGACGAAATAGACATCTAAGTACAAGGCAAAAAAATAATCATTGAAAAACACTAATCCCCAATAAAAAGAAAAGAAAGTTGGGATTTAGCGAAGTTTCATGAGAACCATTTCTGCGGCTAGCACCATGGGTTCCCAGGTTTCGCAGAGTGGTGGCGCGTAGGCTGTGTCTGCTTTGGCTAGTTCGCGTACGGTCATGCTTTTCTGGATGGCGAAGCTGATGCAGTTTATGCGTTGGGTAACTTCTTCTCCGCCTATGACTTGACCGCCTATGATGCGTTGGGACTCTTTCTCGACGACGAGTTTGACTTTGATGGGTTTGGCGCCTGGGAAGTAATCTGCTTTGGTCTTGCTGGTTATGGCTCCTGTTACGACTTCGATGCGGTTGCGTGCAGCGGCTGCTTCAGTTAATCCTGTGTTGCCTGCTTCAATCTCAAACAACCGCGTAACAGCCGAAGCCAAAACGCCCGTGAACTGCGAGTAATCGCCTCCAGCGTTTGCTCCCGCAACTTTGCCTTGTCTAACCGCGATGGTGCCAAGCTGAGCGCACATGGGTCGATGCGTGATAATGTTTGGAGCTTCAGCGCAATCGCCAACGGCGTAAACGTCTCTCACATCGGTTTCCATGCGTGCGTTAGTTTTAATCGCACGTGTTTCACCCAGAGGAATCCCTGCGTCAACTGCGAGTTTAGTGTTGGCTCGCACGCCAAAAGCACTAATGAACAAGTCAGCCTCGATTTTTTCTCCGCCAGCCATGATCGCGGTAACTTTGTCGTCTCCGAGGAATTCTTCAACGCCTTTGCTGATAAGAATGCGCATGCCCTTCTCCTCCAGATGCTCTTGGACAAGTTTTGCCATGTCCGCGTCAAGCAACTGAGGCAGAATCTGCGGTAGCATTTCCACTACGGTGACTTTCAAGCCTTTCTCTATTAAGCCAACGCCCACTTCCAAGCCGATTAAGCCAGCACCCATAATAACCGCTGATTTCGCGCCAGCTTTAACTGCGGCACCAATCTTTTCGCCGTCTTCTATGCCTCGTAGGCTTAGGACTCCAAGTTTTTCTCTGCCCTTAATCGGAGGCGTAAAAGAGTCAGCGCCCGTCGCAATTACCAAGCTGTCATACTGCAGAACTTCACTGGTTCCTGCCTTGTCAACAACTGTAACAGTTTTCTCTTTAGTGTTGATCGCAGTGGCTTTTGTTTCGTTGCGCAAATTCAACTTTAACATCTGAAAATATGCTGGTGGGTAAACTATCAAATCGTAAAAACTTTGAATCTGCCCGCCAATAACAAAGGGCAAACCGCAACGTGAGTAACCAGCATTTTTCTCCTGAGTGATCAACGTGATTTCGGCTGTGCGGTCTTTTTTGCGTGCAGCAGAGGCTGCTTCAACGCCTGCCGCGTTAGCTCCAATAATAATAATGCGTCTAGCCATCCAACTCTGCCTTCTGCCTATTTGGGTTGAGCTTGAGCCTTATGCCACTCAACAGCTTTGTTGAAGTCCATTAGGTTAGCAAGCTCAGCCTGCAAGTTTGAGGGTTTAACAAGGATTAACCATCCTTTCACGTAGGGGTCCTCATTTAATGTTTCAGGTTTCGATTGGACTTCATCGTTGACTTCCTCTATTGTTCCGCTTACGGCTGCAACCAGGTCTGATACCGCCTTAACAGACTCCAATGTTCCGTACGGCTCACTTTGCTTCACTTCTGTTCCAACGCTGGGTAGTTCGGCATAAACGATTTCTCTTAGCGACTTCTGCGCGTAGTCGGTGATGCCCATGCGAACTTTTTCTCCTTCGATTTTTATCCATTCAAAATCTTTAGAATAATAGAGGCCTTCAGGCACTTCGTATGATTCAACTTTTACCATGCACTTCAACCTTCTGAGTACTGATAGGTATCCATTTTAGCTTTCAAGCTTAAAAAAGCTTTCACAAAAGGTTGGATTGGTGTGGTTTCTGGTTGGTTTTTTCTTGATCTTTGGTAAAAAATTTAAGTTGCGATTTTTGTGTGGTGGAAAGTTGCGATTTTCTATGTTGCGGCATGTTTGCGGTATTGTCGCTGCGTCGTGTGGGTTGTTCGGTTGTTGGCTGGGTGCGTTTTTTTTGCTGATGTGTTTAGCGTTCGCGTTTGCCTGCTATCCAGTCTTCCGTCCATTGCCTCGCCTGCGAGTCAGGAACCTGAACTGGCGGATGCTTGAACGCGTAGGATGGCATGCTGATGAGGGTGCCTGAGATTTTGCGGTCAAGTGCGATTTTTGCTGCGCGTATGAGGTCGATGACTACGCCTGCACTGTTCGGGGAGTCTTCTACTTCGAGTTTTGCACTGATGGTTATTGGGCGGTCGCCGAACGCGCGGGTTTTGATTGATAGATAGCATATTTTCTTGTTCTTGAGGAACGGCACATAGTCTGATGGTCCGATTCTTGTCGGTAAATTGTAGGGGACAAGGCTGGTGACGGCTTCGGTTTTGCTGATGCGCTTGCTGGTGAGGCGGTTTTCAACGGTCATGTTTTGGAAGTCTGTGTCGCCGCCAAGGTTCAACTGGTATGTTTCATCTATAATGGCGCCGCGGTCAAGGCAAAGCCTCACAAGGGTGCGGTGAAGAATGGTGGCGCCAACCTGGCTTTTGATGTCATCTCCAAGAACGGGTAAACCAGCCGCCTCGAATTTCTTTGGCCACTCACCCGACTTGTCTGAACCGATGAATTCAGGCATACAGTTCACCAGGGCGCATCCCGCGTCGATTGCACATTGGGCGTAAAATCGGACTGCGTCGTGGCTTCCCACTGGCAGATAATTAACAAGAACCTGAGTTTTGGCGTCCTTGAGGATTTTGACGATGCTTTCCCTGGTGGTTTTGGCGTCGTCGTAAACATTGAAGGTCTCCCTCATGTGAGGCGCCGCGCCGTCAAGAATGATGCCGGGAGAAACTTTCACGCCCAAGTTGGGAACATCGGCGAATTTTTCGCAGCAGTTTGGTTTGAGCCAGATGGCTTCGGAGAGGTCTTTGCCGATTTTGTCTTTGTTGACTTCGAAGGCGGCGACGAAGTGTATGTCGCGGATGTGGTAGCCGCCGTAGTTTACGTGCATCAAGCCAGGCACGGTTTCGTTTTCTTTTGCGTCTTTGTAATACTGAGTTCCTTGAACAAGGGCGCAAGCGCTGTTGCCAACGCCTACTAGTGCTACACGAATTTCAGGCATGAAGCTGTAACCATCCAAGAGTTTTCTATGTTAGAATAGCCTTAATGTCCACGTACGCTATAACTTTTTCCCAAGTTATGGCAGCCCTCGCTTTTTCACTTAGAGCCAATCTTGCGGTGATTCTTAATTTTTCTTGGGCAGGCAAATTGTCACTCTGTGATTTTTACCCTAAGCGCACGGGTTAAACGGGGTTCAAAGATTTCCTAAATTGCAGCAAAATAACAGTTTTCCGTTGAGATTGAAGATGAAAGGAAAAATTGGGTCTTGTTTTTTCCATTTCCATTATTCGCTGAAATTCTGAAGAGGCAAAAATGTTTTTGTTATTTTATAACAATTAACAAAACTTTTTAATCGCTTGTGAGTATTATAGTCAGTCACTGCAGAGAATCAATGAGTAGGGTTGAATGTTATGGGAATAGAATGTTACGAAGGCATCAAAATAGAAAAAGATGCTGATAGAATAAAAGCTAGAAACGAGCTTGTCCACGTTCATTCCAGTAGGCTTGTTGCAGACCTAGGCGATGGATTATTCGTAGTTAGCAAAGGCACAACGAAAATACTTGAAAGAAAAGGAATAACATACAAGAAAGTTAAGTTGGTTAAAGGTGTTCCGCCAGAGGTAAGAGAACAAAGCAAGCCCTGTTTCTCTAGTGGTGCTGCACACTAAGTGTGAGACTTCTTGAGCTTTTCTCCATATTTTTGGAGGTTCAATGTTCATCTACCGCTTCTTTATAACAATGGTGCTCAAATTGAGCCAGAAAAAATAGATGCGATGTTAGAGGATTTGCAAAAGCAATTTGGAGGTTACACCAAGACTCCTCACATCGGTCACCCAACAGTCGAAGGATTCTACAGATCAGGTGACAAAATTTACTACGACGCGTTATATCTCATAGAAATAGATGTCCCTGACTGCGAGAAAGAGCAAGCGATAAAATACTTCAAAAGCTTCCGAGATAAATACATGAAAATATACGACCAGGTTGAAATATACATAGTATACTATGATATCAACAGGATTATCTGACAGGCCTGCACTTGAGTTAACGTAGAAAGAATTGTACTGGGAATGGCAAACGTCACTTTCCTACTGATCATAGTACTTCCTCTAATGTCTTGAGCAGCATCTCCGCCCCATATGGAACTATTCTGTTGTCTATTGCTTCCCAGGCAATGTTAGGCTTTTTCTGTTTAAGAAGCTCCAAAAACTCACTATAGGTTAACACCGTCTCGTGGATTGCCAGTGGGCTAATACGCTGAACATATCCTACAGCTGCCTCTACCTCTTTTTCTAAACTGCGCTCAGGAATTATTAAGAGCACGTCTAAATCCGATCTTGTTGAAGCAGTGCCCTTTACGTGGGACCCAAATAGTATGAGGGTGAAGAAGGGCGATGAAATCTTTGAGGTTAAATCGCTAACTAGGATTTCTATGTCTTTATGTTTCTCAAAGAATCGGCTAGCGCGTACTCCTTCTATGTAGGCGAGAAGTGTCGAGTTGCCTTTGAGGTTGAGTCTGCAATAGGTAACTGGACGTTTCTTCTCCGCAATTATGTAATGTTGCTGGGCTAGTCGCATGGTCATAGTGTATGTGATTTTGTAGTCTTTTCGGATTGCTGTAGCTATTTGTCTCACTGTGAAGCTTTCCCGAATTCTTGAACTCAGAAAGGCTAGGATTTCGATTGAAGTCTTAGTTAACGGTTCTAAGTACATAATATTATGTACTTAAATACATATGTTGGCTATTAATTTTGCGCTATCACAATGTCAAATTTTGGTTGGCATCCTTATAAAACTAAGTTCCCTGAATCAGGCGCAAGCGCTGTTCCCAACGCCGACCAAAGCTACACGAATTTCAGGCATCGAAAGATAACCATCCCAAGTTTTCTGTTGTGTTAGTTTAGCCTTAATGTTCGTCTACGCTATAACTTTTTCCCAAGACCATTAAGAAAAAACAAAAGTTAACACTTGCCGCGGCTGGTGCACCCGAGCAAAATGTAACAAAAACTAAAAAGACAAACAAACAGTAATGTAGAAAGCAACAGAGGAATAACTCGTATCAACCAAGCCAAACGGACGCCTATCGTTCCAAGAAAGTCAACTTCACTTGCTTGTTCAAGACCTTAAGAAAGGTTATATTGATAGTAACTATTTGAAGCGAAAACAGCGCACCAGAAATATTCTAAAGCGCATCGGCATAGGCTTCCTGTTATACAGAGATATTGACACCAAAATCGATGTTTTTGATTAACTCCACGCTGGAGACACTGTCAGGCCAAACGTCTTTAGCTAAACCTTTGAGTTCGCATACCGGGTCTTTTGTTCTTGGCTTGACAGATCGCCTTTCTGCTTTGGGGCCCAGTTTGGTCCTTGATTTTTCATAGCGGCTATGCTTTTTTCTCAGGTTTTTTGGCATTTGTATCTTGCCTTCTTTTCATATATCAACTGGATTTTCAGTTTCATTTTCGTATTCGCAGCAGACTTGCGTTTACTCCGTCAAATTCTCTGTCGCTGCCGACTACTAGCTTAGCTTTGTAGGCTTTGGCTGTTGCAACTGCGAAGGCGTCTGCAAGCGACATGGGGTGTTTAGATTTTAGCTTTGCGGCTTCACGCCACAAACCGTTATCTTCCACGGGAACAACAATCAAGCCCCACTGGCGAAGTTTTCTCTCGACATCACTTGCCACCTTTGGGTCAACTCGGCTAAGGATGTAGCAGATTTCGGTCAAGTTGACTATGCTTATGTTGCCTCCTGCAGAGCCCTCCTGGACCTGTCCGAGAATCTTTTCCACGATTTCTGCGCCTTCCTCATCCATGTAGAAGGCAAGTATGGCTTCTGCATCAAACGTGTAGTTTTCGGGCATGCCGTTCGAGTTCCTCTTCTTGGGCAAATTCTTCTCTGCGCGCTTCTTCCAGAAGCTGCCTTGCCGTTTTTCCTTTAAAAAGCTCCTTTAGGGAGCCGCGTTCCTGACTGGGAGTCGTAACTGGTTTCAGCACGATCCCGCATTCGTTTTCTTCGAAGATTACCTTGTTCTTGATTCCGTATTTCTCCCGTAGCCTCTTAGGTATCGTCGCTTGACCCTTCTTGGTGACGGAGACAACTTCAACCATCCAAACGAACTCCAAGTAATACCATTGGAGCCAGTAATACTTAAACTTGCTGGAATACTTTTTCACGAAGTAGCACGTCAGTTCAGACACTTGCAATAAGGTTTATGGCAATATTAAAAGGGAACCGCCGACACACTATCTAACCAGCCGAAGTGAAAGGTCAATGAGCAAAACTGAAGTCGCCGTCACATATAGTCCCTTCAAGCAAATAATTATAATGGAAAAAACTTTCTTTAGCACGCCTGACGAAATGGCAAGATTTACCTCTGTGATTGCAGGAGGTAAACTAGCTGGGTTATACTGGGTTGAGGGTGTTGTCTTCTTGTATTTTCCTCTACCTGCTTCAACAGCCGTAGTGGCTAAAGCCCTGTTGGAGGACGGCAAAGTTTACTGGACCTTCGTTGGTTACTCGTTGATGCCGAAATATACGCCGGTCATTGAAACTAAAGAAAAAATGATTGTGCCAGTAGTTGACATATCATCGGATCCTATTCTTAGAAAAGTCGCCCAATGGCTAAAAGAACAAAAACCATAAGCTGCCCCGAAGGCTGCTTTTTGAGTGAAATAGTATTCAAGGGCACAGTTTTTTCTGGTACCGGTGAAGGACGAAAGTTTATTGATTTACCATGGGTTAAACGGCAAATACAAGAAAAACTCGGTTTTACTCCCTACCCTGGAACATTAAATATCCGCCTTACAAAAGAGAGCCTGAAGCAGAAAAAAATGCTTGAAAACGCTAAACAGCTAGAGGTTTACCCCGAAAAAGGTTACTGCACCGGCAAACTAATCAAAGCGCACATTGACAGTTTAGAATGCGCAATCATTATTCCGCAGATCCCCAATTATCCAAGCGACATTGTAGAGGTTATCGCTCCTTGGTATTTACGTGAGCGCCTCAAGATAACAGACGGCAGCGAAGTAGCTGTCACCTTCAACGTGTAGGGTTGCACGTTGTTTTCTTAATTTGCGCAATGTATTCCTCTGCACAATTGTTTTTTGCCAAGTATGAGCCGTAGGTTACCAGGGCTTTCATGGCTCGCGCAGCATCCTCAGGCGAAGTAAAAGAAGGCACACAGAGTCTGTCAAACCTTGAACGTGTATAGAGTGCCATTTCTGTTTCACCAATGTCGCACATCACTATGGGCTTGGTATATTTAGCGGCAATTTTCACAATGCCGTCAATGTATTTCTCTTTTAATCCTGGCATGTGATGCAGCCCAAGCAGAATTATGCCATCGATTTGCGCGTCTTGAAACATTAAGTCAGCGGAAACCTCGAACATGTCATCAGTCACTGAACCGGTGAGGTCAACCGGGTTCAACGTAGCAGCAATCTTCAAAATGAAATTTTTGTCTTTGAGATCTTGGAATTTCTGAAGTGTCGCGTCATCGAAGCGGTCCACTGTTAAACCCAAAAGTTCACATTCATCAACGGTCATAACGCCAGGTCCACCTGCATCAGTAAGTATGCCAACATTTTTACCCAAAGCCGGCGGCTGCATAGCTAATGCTTTTCCAAGATCAAAAAATTCCTCCATATCCCTCGCCCTTATGACCCCGCCCTGCTCAAAGGCAGCATCATAAATTTTATCTGACCCTGCAATGGCGCCCGTATGTGAGGCAGCTGCTCTTGCACCCGCAGCGCTCTTGCCAGATTTTATGACCACCACTGGTTTTTTGAGAGTAACTTTCTTGACCACTTCTAAGAATTCTCTTCCATCTATGATATCTTCTATGTAGACGAGGGTGGCTTTGGTTTCTTCATCATAAAGCAAGTAATGAAGTATGTCCGTTTCGTTTACATCACATTTATTGCCGAAACTTACGAATTTACTAACGCCCATCTGCCGACCAGTCAAGTAATCTAAGGCTGCAGAACCGAAGGCTCCACTCTGAGTAATCATCGCTATGCTGCCCGGCATCGGCCTTGGCGTCGCCACAACTTCCTCTCCAGTTGTGAGAACCTTTGTTTCTGGAAGAAACAGGGTATCAATACCTGTTTTTGAATAGAAAACTCCTAAGCAGTTGGGTCCTAAAACCCGTATTCCGCCCTTTTTAGCAATGGCGACAACTTGATCTTCCAGTTCTACGTTTCCAACTTCTTTAAAACCTGCAGTAATTATGATGGCGGCTTTAACTTTTTTAGTAACCGCTTCCTCCATAATGCCGGCCACAACATCCGCGGGGACAATAATTACAATTAAATCCACTTCATCAGGAATGCGGGTTAATGAAGGATAACATTTGAAACCTAAAATTGAATCCTCATTTAGATTAACAGGATAGAGCTCACCCTTGAAAACTCCTCGCTCCTTGTTTGTTGCAAAATTTTTGAAAATTACGTGCCCTGCTTTATCAACTTTCTTCGTAGCCCCGATTATTGCAACCGAACGAGGATTAAAAAACGCATCCAACTGCTGTAATGCTTCTTCCATACCTAATTCACCTGTTCAGCTATTTGCCTTCGAAATCTTATTTTTATACGTTACCCCTCAAGAAAGTTCTTTTTCAATTAAATGATTATCCGTTTCTCCCGTATTAACCTTAACGTACATTTTTTCTAACGATGACTAATGGTTTATGCCTGATTTTAGACAGCATTTCCCAGCTTACACCGTTGACTTCCACTTGAAACCTCGCCGCCATATCCCAGACCGTAGCGCCTGAACCTGGACCTCTGGCTTTGTCGGCTATGTTAGTGATTTTTAATGCCTCGTTAGCTTGGGGATTGCAGCCTGCAACCGTTAAAGGGGTTGAACTTTTTTTGAGTTTAAGCATTCTGCCCATGACGTACGCAGTGTATCCTCCGAAGGAATGTATGCCTTTCATTGGGTTTGGTCTTGGAGTAAAAAAGAAATTCCTAAACTTGTAAGTTTTGTCGGTGTCAGCAATTATTACATAAACATTTCTTTTCAATTTAACAAGTATCTGTTCCCGAATTTCCTGTGCCACTTCACCTGCATCGTTCAACGGCAAACTTACATACGAGTAGGGTAAGTTGGAGCCGTCGATTCCTCCTTCAGAACCAAACATCAGAGCCTGCAAAAAACCCGCATATTGCAGCGCTACTTGCTTATGGCGACTTCCAGACTCCACAGGGTACTGTCTTAACCTGCGCAACAATCGTTGTCCAAAATGGCATAACACACCGAGGCAGTATCCCCAGATAATTCTCATCCAGAAACGCGCAATAACCCTTGCGTTTAAGCTTGGTTCTATGGTGCTTTCGTCTACTATGTTGCCCTTTGCTGTTGAAATCGCTTTTTCCGAAACGACAACGAAATCTCCGTTTTCTATTTTGCCTTCTAAAGCGCTGATTATCTTGCTGGTGTAGTTGTCGCCTGGTTTCCAGTAACTGGTAGTTAATGCCAACGCATAGTACTTAGTCATTGATTAAGCACTTTTACAACTGCACAGTTTCCGTTTTGCTTAATAAAGGCTTAATTTTGTAGCACCGTGCCCTAAGCAAGAATCACCTTGCGGGTAATATGGAAGCTAAAACAGTGAGTAGGGAAAACGCAAGTTGGACTGGTACACTTTGCCTTTTATCGGAATTTGTTGTCCGCACACAGGACACCGCATGTCGCTGGTCAAGTTCCATTGGGTTATTTCGAAACTGTATCTTTTGATTAATACTTCGTTACAGTTTGGGCAGTAAGTGTTTTCGTACGGGTGACCAGGAACATTGCCGAGGTAAACGTAATTTAATCCTTCTTCTTTAGCAGTCATGTACGCCTTCTCCATATCCTCAACTGTAGTGGCTGGGATTGTAGTCATTTTGTAGTCAGGATGAAAACGCAGCAGGTGAAAAGGTGTATCTTTCCCCAAATAATCTCTAATCCACACAGCCATCTGTTTTATTTTATCCACTGAATCACCAATTTTGGGAACAGCAAGGTTCGTGACCTCTATGTGGACGCCGTTTAGTTTGAGTTCTTTTAGCGATTCATAAATTGGGGTAACGCTTGGCACCGCCGAGACTGATTTGTAGAAGTCTGGGTCGCCGCCGCCTTTAAAATCAACCGTTGCCGCATCCAAGAAAGGCGCGATAGTCTTAACGGCTTCAGGAGTCATGTACCCATTCGTGACAAAAGTGTTAAACAATCCTGCTTTATGCGCAAACTTTGCCGTATCATAAGCGTACTCCATGAAAATGGTGGGCTCAGTATAAGTGTAGCTTACTCCTTGACAATTACCGTTCAGCGCTGACTTCACTATCTCCTCTGGAGGAAAAGGCCTTCCAGCAACTTCACGATCTTGACTTATCATCCAGTTGTCGCAGAATTGGCAGCGAAAATTGCAGCCAGCCGCCGCGACAGACATCACTAAAGCTCCAGGGTTAAAATGGAACAGCGGCTTTTTACTTATAGGATCAACACCCGCTGACACAGCTTTCCCATAATTAAGCGTGTAAAGGGTGCCGCCCTGATTTTTCCTTACTAAACAGAAGCCCGATGCTCCATCGCTTATCAGGCAACGGCGGGCACATAAGCAACAGTTTACTTTGTTCTCATCCAGCTTTTCATAAAGCATAGCTTCATGTAAAGACATAATCTCTCACCTAATCCCTAAAGAATAGATAGAGCCTTTTTCTTAAAAGCATTAACTACAAGAACTTGTTACGAAGCATTGTTAAAATTTTCTAACATTTTAATGACTTGTTTCTTAAGCTGAGGCAGGTCTTTTTTAACTGTCTCCCAAACCAGGGGCAAATTCACGCCAAAATAAGCATGAATCAATTTATCCCTCATTCCAGCGATATTTTTCCAATCGATACCAGTGTTTTTTGTCTTCAGCTCGCCGCTCAAATTCTTGGTTGCTTCACCGATTATCTCCAGAGCTCGTAAGACAGCGTACTGTTTTTCTCTGTTCCCAAAAAATTCTACTTCAGACACTCCTTCCATAAACTTTTCTATGTCAGAAGTTGCATCCAAAATGTGCGTTAAGTACACCCTATCTTTTTTCATAAATAATGAGCATCTCTTTCTTCACGTCTTCCGCTATGTAAGGGTTTAAGCTACTGAAAACTCCAAGGTCCACCTTTCTCTTGAACACCTTACTCAATTCATCTTCCAAACGAACTAGATCTAAGAGTGTTTTTCTTTTGCTCTTATCAAACTCAATTGCGATATCAACATCGCTTTTTTTGTTCTGTTCGCCTCTAACAAAAGATCCAAACACTGCCAAAAAGACAACATCGTTCTTCTTGCAAATCTCCGCTAACTTTTCTTCTAAACCCCTTTTCCTTAGCGCTTTTGGTAGCTTTTCAACTTCTATTTCCATGATTCTTAATTAAAGGATACGAAGACTTAAGGCTTTTCAACTTACTTTAGCAGAATGCCTTTATAGTTATATAACGATATAGTTACGTGGTGTAACAAATTGAGTAAATATGCTACAATCTCTGTTCCAGTCGAAGTTAAAAAGCGCCTACAAGAAGCAAAGGGCGAAAAAGAGTGGGGCGAATTCCTCCTAGAAATGTGTGCTGAAGAGCAGCGACTTAAAGGGAAGAAAGCTTTCGAGGAACTCCGGCGACTCCTTTCAAAAGAGGACCTAGATGTTATGCGTGAATCTAGCAAAGAATTCAGGGAGAATTTTAAACTTCGATGAACCTCTTAGATACGGGCGTAATCATTGATAATATTGCTGAGGACAATTACGCGCCAGCCATAATCTCGCCGATAACTCTTATGGAGGTATTGCGCGGCTTCGAAAATAAAAAAAGACTCCAGCTGAGGGAGCTTTTGATGGAAAGCTTTTCCATCTTGAACATAGATAGCAGTATAATCGAATCTTATTGCAAAATTTATCGCAAGCTAAAACAAGACGGTAACTTGCTGCCTGACGCCGACCTAATTATTGCCGCGACCGCTATAGCACATGATTTAGTTCTTGAAACCAAGGATACTCGCTTTCTTAGACTAAAAGCTCTTGGTTTAAAGATAAAATAAAACAAAAAGTTGAGGAAAGCGCTCAGCACATTTTGTTGTGGAAGCAGGTGTATTCTCCGGTGTGGCAGGCTGGTCCTTTTTGTTCGACAACGTAGATTAGTGCGTCGTAGTCGCAGTCGGTTGAGACAGAGACGATTTTTTGGGTGTGCCCCGAGGTTTCTCCTTTTACCCAGAGTTCGTTTCTGCTGCGGCTCCAATACGTACCTTTGCCCGTCTTTAGTGTGTGCTCAATGGCTTGGCGGTTCGCGTAAGCTAGCATCAGAACCTCCTTGGTTTTGGCATCTTGAACAACCACTGGTACGAGCCCGTTGCCTTTTTTGAAGTCAAGTTTTTCAAGCAACTCCGATGTGTTCATTGTCTGATAGTCACCCCCGCTTTACGCAAGAAGTCTTTGATGAGTGGGACGGGGTACTTGTTGTAGTGGAACACTGAAGCCGCTAACGCCGCATCCGCTTTGCCATCGGTGAAAACGTCAAGAAAATGCTGTGGAACTCCGGCGCCGCCGCTGGCGATAAGTGGAACATTTACCCTCTCAGAAATTGCGCGCGTCAGTTCGATGTCGTAGCCGTCTTCTGTGCCGTCTTTATCCATCGAAGTCACAAGGAACTCGCCTGCTCCAAGTTTCTCGGCTTGCAGTGCCCAGTGTATAGCGTCGATTCCTGTGGGTTTTCTTCCCCCGTAAGTGTAAACTTCAAACCACACTCTGCCTTCGTCCGTGTCAACCATAATCTTGCCTTCGCTTGGCGTCCTGTTTCTTTTTGCGTCGATGGCGGTGACGACACATTGCTGACCGAAAACTTCAGCTAACTCCGTAATGGCTTTGGGGTTTTCAACAGCTGCCGTGTTAACCGAAACCTTATCGGCGCCGCTGCACAAAACCAGCCTTGCGTCTGCGACGTTGCGGATGCCGCCGCCGACAGTAAATGGGATGTTGATTGCCTTCGCTACGCCTTCAACAACTCCACGCAAAATGTCCCGTTTTTCTGAGGAGGCTGTTATGTCGAGAAATACCAGTTCATCTGCGCCTTCGTCTGAGTAGCGTTTAGCCATTTCAACGGGGTCGCCTGCCCGCTTTGGATTGAGGAAGTTTATGCATTTGACCACTTTTCCGTGGTCAACATCGAGGCATGGAACTATACGTTTCGCTAACGGCATATTTTAAGCTCCTATCTTTTGTATGGCTTCTTTCAGAGTGAATCTGCCTTCATAAAGGGCTTTCCCGATAACTGCACCTTCCACACCGATGTCTTTGAGAGCTGCCAAATCTCCTATGCTGCCGATTCCGCCTGCCGCTATGATTTTGGCGTTTGGGTATTGAGTGGCTTGACTGAGCGTTTGCAAGTCTGGACCATTAAGCATGCCGTCTTGGGCAATTGAAGTTATCAGAAAATTGCGAACGCCAATACCAGTGTATTTTTCAAGCGCTTCATCTACGGTCATGGCAGTTGCGGTTTTCCAGCCCTCAACCATGATAAGCCCTTCCTTATTGTCTAAGGCAACGATTACTGAGTCTAAGCCAAATTTCTTTTGGATTTTGCCGATGGCTGAGGGGTCGCTGAAAGCTAAGGCTCCAAGGATTATTTGGGTTATGCCAGTTTGGAAGAGTTTTTCAGCTGTTTCATAGCTGCGTATCCCGCCGCCGACTTGAACGGGTAATTTGATATTTTCTGCAACTTGGGCGATGACTAAGAGGTTATTTCCTGTCCCAAAGGCTGCATCCAAATCGATAATATGCAACTTACCAGCGCCCTCATCACGCCAACGTTTTGCCGCTTCAACTGGTGTGCCGAATTTGGTTTCATAGAATTTAGCGGTCCTTACTTCTCCGCGGGATAACCTGACGATTTTGCCGCTCATAAGGTCGATGGCTGGAATTAACTGCATCCCAAAGTCACCTTACCACAACTTTAGCGAAGTTTTTCAGAATTTTTAAGCCTATGTCGCCCGATTTTTCTGGGTGAAACTGTGTGCCATAAATGTTTTTGCTGGCTATTGCTGAAGTGAAGGTTGTGCCGTATTCGGTTTGCGTGCACACTATCGTTTTGTCAACTGGAACAGGGTAAAGTGAGTGCACGAAGTAAACGTAAGAGCCCTCCGCTACGCCGTTGAAAAGCCCGTTTTGTTTTATGATGTTTAGTGTGTTCCAGCCCATGTGCGGCACCTTAACAGTGTTGGGTAAGCGGACTGTTTTGCCCTTGAAGAGTGCTAAGCCGTTTCCCGGTCCTTCCTCGCTTTCCTCAAAGAAAAGTTGTAGCCCTAAGCATATACCAAGCAGCGGCGTCCCGTCTTTGACCTTGTTCATGAGCGCCTCTTTGGCTGCGTCGAGTTTTGTGGCAGCAGCGCTAAAGGCTCCAACACCCGGCAAAGCGATAGCATCCGCCTCAGCTAATTCTTTTGCTGAAATGCCGATTGACGTTTCTAACCCTACTTTTTCCAGGGCGCATTTTAGGCTGAGCAAGTTGCCGACGCCGTAATCGAATATCACTGCTTTTGCCATTAAATGACTCCTTTTGAGCTTGGCACACCTTTGCGTCTTGGGTCTAAGGCTACCGCCTGTCTGAGCGATAGGGCGAGGGCTTTTACTGCCGCTTCTGCCTTGTGGTGATCATTGCTGCCGTACTCGACGAACACGTGAACGTTTGCCTGCAGCGAAGTGGCGAAGGATTCAAAGAAGTGGTTAATATCTTCGGTCGGCATGTTCTCCACTTTCTTGCCTCTCAGTTTAAGGTCAATTTTAAAGTACGGACGCTTCACCAAATCCACAGCTGCAAACGCTAAAGAGCAATCCATCGGAGCGACTGCGTTGCCGAAGCGTGTGATGCCTTCTCTTGTGCCTAAGGCTTTGTTTAATGCTTCGCCTAAGCCTATGGCTAAGTCTTCAACTGAGTGATGCACCAAATCGCCTTTCACAGAAGCAGTTATGTCGATTAGGCTGTGGGTGGCAAGTGAAGTTATCATGTGGTTAAGGAAAGGCACGCCCGTGGTCACTGTTGCTTTTCCTTCCCCGTCAAGGTTCACTTTTACTTGAACTTCGGTTTCTTTGGTTTTACGGTAAACTTCTTCAGCTCTCACTTTATTTCACCTTGAATTTGCTTTAACGCTTCAATTAGTTTAGCATTCATTTCTGGCAAGCCAACTGTAACGCGGAAGCAGTTTTCGTATTGGAGGATTCTGCCCAATTTCTTGAGCATTATGCCCCGTTTTAGTAGCTTCTCGTTAACCTCTTCGCAGGGTTTTTGTGTGTTGACTAGCAGGAAGTTTGCTTGTGAATCGAATGCTTGCACGCCATCTATTTCGTTTAGTGCCTTAATCAGTTTTCCCCGTTCGCGTTTCAGTTCCCTCACGGATTCCCTCATCAAGTCAACATTATCCAGCATCTTGCAACCCATCCTCAACGTGAACCCACTCACAGGATAAGGCAACGGAGTTTTCTCGGTCAAAATCTTTGCTAACTGGGGATTTGCCACGGCGTAACCAAGCCTCAATGCGGCTAAACCGAAGGCTTTGGAGAACGTTCTGAGAATAATCATGTTCTCAAATTCACCTATTCGTGGCACCAGCGAGTAGTCAGCGAATTCAACGTATGCCTCGTCTAAGATGACGATTCCAGGGAAAGCTTTGGCTAAGGTTTCGACGTCTTCTACTTTAAACTGGGTTGAAGTCGGATTATTGGGCGAACAAAGGTAAAGTAGCCTAGTTTTATCTGAAAACTTGGACAGCAACCCTTTAACATCAAGCTGCAAGTTGCTTAGAAGCGGCACCGTAAAGTATTCGCTTTCTTGCCGTTTAACGCAAAGTCTTGGAATAGCGAATGTTGGCGCAAACGAAACTGCACTTTCACCCTTCTCAACAAAGAGCCTAACGATTCGGTCGATTAATTCGTCGCTGGCGTTACCAACAACGAGGCATTCCTTTGGAGCCTTAATGTACATGGTAAGCTTTTCCCGCAGCTTTGCCTCTTCATCCTCAGGGTACAGTCGCAAATCAATCTCATCAGCCAACTCTTTAACAAGTTTAGCTTGCTTCGCTCTTGAAATGAACAGGTTCTCGTTGAAATTTAGCTTGATTATTTGTTTTGTAGGGACGCCTATTTGCTTCGCTACCATTTCGGGTGAAGCTCCAGCAGAATAGCAGTCTATTGCTTGAAGCTTCACAAGTTTGTCTTTTAGCCATCGCCTATATGACGCGCTCATTTTTCAAACCTTGCCTCTATCGCTTTGTAGTGATTGGGAAGATTTTCCGCTTCCGTCATAACCTTAATGCTGTCTTTTACTCTTTCTAGACCCGTTCTTGAGCTTTCGACTATGCTTACTCGCCGCATAAAGTCCAAAGTGGATAAGCCTGAAAACGACTGGGCGAAGCCGCCTGTTGGTAGTACATGGTTGGTTCCACTGGCATAATCGCTTAGTGCAACTGGACTGTATGGGCCTAAGAGTATAAGGCCAGCAGTTAGCTTCTCTGCAATCTCCTTGGGCTTAGCAGTCATAACTTCTAAGTGTTCAGGAGCAAACTGATTGACTAAACTGACCGCCTCTTCCATGCTTTTGCAGACTATTATGAAGCCGTATTTGGCTAGTGCCTCTGAGACTTTTTCGCCCCTTCCTGCTGAAGCGGCAACCGTTGCAAGATTCTCTTGAACTTGCAAAGCAACTTTTTCAGAAGTTGTTATGAGTCCAGCAACACTGTCTCCACCATGCTCAGCCTGCGAAACCATATCAAAAGCTATGAACCGTGTATTCGCTGAGTCATCAGCCAAAACGAGTACTTCGCTTGGGCCAGCTGGCATATCAATTGCTACATCTTTTAAAACCAAAACTTTAGCCGCAGTCACGTATTTACTGCCTGGACCAACGATTTTTCGTACAGGCTTTATGGTTTTTGTTCCGTAAGCTAAGGCGGCTATGGCTTGGGCTCCGCCAACCTTGTAAACCTCATCGACTCCGCAGATGTCAGCGGCGACAAGTACGAGCGGGTTAACTTTGCCCTTTGTGTCTGGTGGTGAACAAACGACAATCCTTGGGACTCCTGCTACTTTGGCTGGAACCGCCGTCATGATAAGCGTGCTTGGGTAAGCGGCCTGTCCTCCTGGAACGTAGCAACCGACACTTTCAATTGGACGCAGAACAGTCTGAACCCATATGCCATCGCTGGAGGTCTTGATTTCAGTTTGGGTGAGCAGTTGCTTTTGGAAGGTGTTGACTTTTTCTTTCATGAATTTTAGAGCGGAGACTTGTTCGAGGCTGGCTTTATTGTAAGCTTCTTTGATTTCTTCCGTCTTGACTTTAAGGGTTCGCAGGGTTAGTTTGGCTTTGTCAAATTTTAGGGCAAACTCAACCAGCGCATCATTGCCGTTATCTTTAACTTGCTTTATGATGGATTTAACGCTGTTTTCAACTTCTTGAACTGCCTTTTCGTCTGCTTTCTGCCGTTTAAACCAGTTAGGCGGCAGCGCGTCCGCTTTCAAGATTCTTACTTGGGCTTGCTTTTGCACGGCTTCTCCTCTCTTTTACTGATCTCGTCTAAAGCCAGCACCTGCCGTGGCTCATACACCACTAACCCTTGGGCAAGTTTGCGGATTTTTGGCAAGAGCTCGATTAAGCAGTCTTTCTCGATAACGGTGTTAACGCTGACCCAGTTCTCATCTGCCAGAGGCGCTATCGTTGGGTTTTTCAACGCTGGCAGTTCAGTGAGCAGTTTCTGCAAGTTGGTTTTTCGTACATTAACGAATATGTGTATTCTCTTTGACCCGTCCACGACGCCTTTGAGCAGAGCGACGATGTCGTAGATTTTTTCTTTCTTCTCCGGGTCTTCTAAGGCTTTCCTGTTTGCGATCAGCACGGCTGAGGACTGCATAACTGTTTCAATGATTTTGAGGTTGTTTGCTTCAAGGGTTGTGCCTGTTTCTGTCACGTCGATTATGCAGTCAGAGTTTTCTGGCGGTTTAGCTTCGGTTGCACCAAACGAAAGGAAGATTTTTGCTCTCGGGTTGTCGCCTTTTCTCCACCACGGCGTCACTATCATCGGGTCTGCATCGCCGAAGCGTTTCTTGTACGATGGATTGCTTTTTATGTAGTCAGAAGCGATGTTTAGGTACTCGGTTGACACGCGGAAGTTTTTGCCTCTGCTCCAAACGTTCTCCATTATTTCAGACATGCCGCCGATTTCGCTCAAAGCTTCTGGTACAGCCACGACTAAGCGGATTTTTCCGTACTCAAGGTTCTGCAACACTTCCACGTCGGTGTGTGTTTCGCGTATCCAGTCTTCGCCGGTGATGCCTATGTCTTGTAAGCCTTCGCTGACAAAGAAGGGGATTTCTTGAGGTCTGAGGATTTTTAATTCAATTTTCGGGTCGTTTATGGTTGGTCGGTAGGTGCGTTCTTGACCTTGGACTTTATAGCCTGAACGCTGGAATATTTCAAAAGTTGCCTTTGATAGGGAACCTGCTGGTATAGCAAATTTTACTTTATCCATAATTTTTCACCTAATTTTTTAGAGAAACCTCTAAGGGTTTTTTGTTTTGATAAAACGGTTTTTTGAAGGAATGCGCCTAATGTCAAGTAGCTTTTCGTGTTTAGACTTAGACGGTTTGGATTGCTTTTAATGAACGCAATCGCCTTGTATGAACGCAATCCCTCATCATTTACCACTGCAAGACACCTGAACGCCTGACTTCCTAATAAACTGTTTTCCTAATATTTAACTGTCGGAATGCTAAAAAGGCATTAAATTGAAGGCGGCTTCCGTTTTTTAACTTCAAAAACCAGCGGCGGCACCGAATTTCGGGTTTCTAACTCTACACTTAAGAGTCCTTCCATGATGCCTTTCCAAATCTCACAATCATTAATGAATGGAGTTTTCAAAAGCAAAAACTTGTCTTTCAAATAGAAATCTCCGAATCCCTGCACTTTCAGCCGTTCAAATATTTTTTCCCAATTTTCCTGTTCGCTTGCTTCAATTCCCAGCGTTGATGATTGGATAGAAACTTTTAGGGCATCACCCATTTTTTCACCGATCTCATGCCACCTTTCCTTAGGAATCTGCTGAGTCAGTATGTTGAATAATTCAACGTTCACAAGGGCTATTCGGCTTATTCCACAGTAGTATTCGCCGGGGAAACGCCAATCATAAATCATCATGCTTCTGTAAATGTCAAGCATTTTGGAGATAAGCGGTTTGATTCCAGACTCTTTCCCATCTTTAATTAATGATTCGATGAATTCTCGTTCGCTCTTTTCAAGGATAATCGTTGTTCTTTTTGCTTCTTCACTTTTCTCTTTAGGTACAGCATGGCTTCTTAGCTTGCTTTCGTACATACAAGCTATTGCTACGTTAATATTTAATATGACTTATGTATTCAGGAAGTATATTTATAGTCAAGTTTCTCTTCGAAAGTTCAACGAAGGGTTAAATAAAACAGGTTATGCTTCTAGAAGTTGCCGATGAAGAATCCAAAACGCTGATTGATGATGCACCCTGGGGTATCTGAGGCAAACTTACACTGTTATTAGCTTCTTTCTGATAAGGAAAAGCATGAGCACCATGCCTAATATAAACAGGATAAAGCCGATGCCTATTGAGACAAAATAGTGTATTTTAAGGATTTTCACCATGGTGTATGTACCGTAAGTTGGACCCACGAAGATTAGAAGCATTGATAAAATTACCAGTGTGATTCTCCAGAATTTCGAGTATATACCGGTGACACTCTCGTTTTCTTCATTTTCAGTCATGCGACACCCAACTTACTGTTCTTCTGGTGCATTGTTTTCTACTAAACCTTCTTTTATCTCTTTTCCTAAAGCCTTCATCAAAAACTTGAAAACGAGAAACCCAGCTTCACGGTCTGCTCTGAAACCGGTTGTTGTTCCAAGCAAGCTGACCCCTTCCAGCTTCATTTCCTTCGCCATCGCCAAGGTAAGCCCTGTTCCGCCTACGATTCTGCCTTTGCTGTAAATCACCGCGCCTTTTTCCATGAACTCAGTCGCCAACCTCGGTGAGGTAGCGGCAATGTAAACCTGAGCTTTATCCTCGGCTATCGGTATGCCACCCATGGTTACGATGAAGCGGCAACCTAACGTTTCAACAAATTCAATTACTTCTTCACAAACCTCGTAGTGAGCAACCACATCATCAAAAGAAGGCTGAATTTCACCCGTCATAATGACCAGGTTGTTTTTCTCAATTGAAGCATGATAAAACTCGTACCGCGGCAAGTGACAAATGCCCTTAGAATTTATTGAAACGTAATCGGGAAAAGAAGGAGAATATAACTCGGCAAAAAGCTTAGCGTCACAGAACTTTATAAGCAAATGAGCCGCAATCCTGCCAACATTCCCAAACCCGGGAAGACCCTGAACAAAAACTGGATTTTCAAGAGTCGGACTTGAAAGCTTACGCAAATACGGCTTATCCATCAGCAAACTACCTTTGCTCCATAGAATATTAGTCGCCACTAAAATGCTTTGCCGACAATTAAAAAGAAACTATTAATATTTGACGAATAAACTAATAGATGCTAAAACAACCCTTATAGAATAAATATAGCGGGGTGGGGTAGCCAGGATTAACCCGCTGGGCTCATAAGAGCGCTCGTAGCTCAGAGACACCCAGAGATCACTAGTTCAAATCTAGTCCCCGCTACCAAATTGTTAAATTTTATTTTCACATGAAAGCGTTCCAATTGCTTAAGTAAGTAAAGTTAATAAAACTCTTCTCAGTGGGAAAATGGCGCTCCTTCATAGAGAAGGATTCACAGTAACCTTTGGATTGCCAGCTCGGTACTTTGCAATTAACTTTTCTATACAAAGTTGGCGTAAGTTTAATTGATTAGAAGTTTGATTAGTCGTTATGCCGCGCTTGTGGTTTGACAAGGGCACCATTCTGTTGAAAGGGGAGGTTGGAACTCCATATGGTAAATGGGACCCCCGAAGCGGCTGTTACCGACTTAAGGCTAGCCACTACAGGGACGCCTTGGAATATTTTAAAGAAAGCAAAATCCGATACGAAGATGATGTTCCGAATCTGCCTCCTCTTGAACAGGTAAAGAGTAACGTGGAGTTGAGAACTTACCAAAACAAGGCTTTAGACAACTGGAGCCGTGCAGGCAACAGGGGAGTACTGGTTTTGCCCACAGCAGCTGGAAAAACATTCATCGCACTCAAAGCAATTGATCTGCTCAGAACACAGACGTTGATCGTTGTTCCCACTTTGGATCTAATTGACCAGTGGAGAAAGCGAGTCAGAGAATGCCTCGGCATGGAAGCTGGCGTCGTAGGCGGAGGTGAAAACACCGTGCGAATGGTGACGGTTTCAACCTATGATTCGGCTTACTCTCAGGCGGCACAGTTGGGGAACAGGTTCATGTTCTTGGTGTTCGATGAGGTGCATCATTTGGCTTCCCCGGGTTACATGCAGATCGGCGAAATGTACATTGCACCCTACCGTATGGGCTTAACCGCCACCTACGAAAGAAGCGACCAGAGACATGCGCTTCTTCCACTGGTTGTAGGCGACCCGGTCTACTCTATCGACATTGAAGAACTCGCGGGAAAACACCTCTCACCCTACACCTACGAAAAAGTATCAGTCGAACTGACCCCTGAAGAGCAGCAAACCTACGAAGCCCAAATGAGCGTCTTTAGAAACTATCTTCAACAAAGACGAATCGTCCTAAAAAGCGCCGCTGATTTTCAAAGGTTCATAATGACAACTGGCAGAGATCCACATGCCCGAGAGGCGCTTCTCGCACGAAACCGCGCCCTGAGAGTTGCAGTCAACTCCGAGGCAAAGCTCAACCTGTTAGCCGAAAGGCTTGAAGCGTACAAGGACGAGAAGATTCTGATTTTCACGCTCTACAACGACTTGGTCTATACGATTAGTAGGCGTTTTCTGATTCCAGCCGTTACGTATCAGACTCCAAGAGAGGAGCGCCGAGAGATACTGGTCAACTTCGGAAACGGGAAGTACAAAGTTATAGTTACTTCTCAGGTACTGGACGAGGGCATGGATGTTCCAGACGCGTCAATCGGCTTAATACTAGGCGGAACTGGAAGCACGCGTGAGTACGTGCAGCGACTAGGGCGGCTCCTCAGAAAGAAGGAGGGCAAAACCGCCAAGCTTGTGGAGATAATCTCCAAGGAAACCATGGAAGTCGGCATAAGCCGCAGACGACGCCTAAAAACTGGGGAGGCATCATAGTTGCTTCCAAGTAACCTGCTTGTGGTCTGGAAGAGAAAAGGCGAAATCCTGCCCCGCTACGCCAAACTCTCCAATGACAATCTCGAAGTTGCAGGCGGTCTTATCGAAACATACAAGGAAAATGTTGGAGAAAAGAAAAAAGTTCTGAAAGCCGTAGTCACTGACCTTGAGAATAGAGGATATGAGTATCGCTTCGTTAGGGGGTTAGCTTTGCTGCTTGACCGAAAAGGCACATTCACCTGCAACAGCAAAATCAACCCGGTTGACTTGAGAAGAAAAATTTTTCAAGCGACAGAAAAGTCTGGTTTACCCACAACTCCAGAGAAACGGCAAAGAATAATCGACGCAGCCGCTTCAGAAATGGCGCTGACTCCAGAAAACTTTGAGGAGTACCTTTACGCTGACTTAGATGACGAGTTAATTCTTGAAAAGTTTACCCCTCCCTCAGCGCATGAACTTCTTGAACAGTACAATCTTAGTCTTTCACAGACGCTTCTATTCGACTCCACAGAACTAAGTTTCACAGCTTCCGGTAACTGGCAGAACCTGTTTTATTTTGTGAAAAAACTGGGCCTTATCTACGAAGTTTACCGTGATAACGGTTTATGGGTGAAAATAGACGGCCCAGCTAGCCTCTTCAAACTCACAAAAAGGTATGGAATCAGCATAGCCAAACTACTTCCTATAATAGTCGCTAATCCCGAATGGACCGTCACGGCAAAGATACTGTGGAAGTACACAAACGAAATCTGCAACTTCAAAATCGAAAGCCAAAAACATAGCTCACTGCTAAAGAAAACCAATTTGCCAGCTGTAACCTACGACAGTGCTGTCGAAGAGAGCTTTGCCTCACAATTTCAAGCCGTAAAGTCTGGTTGGACTTTGAAAAGAGAGCCTGAACCCGTTCCCGCAGGTAACCAGGTGATAATACCCGATTTTTCCCTTGAAAGAGGCGGCGTCAAAGTCTACCTGGAGATTGTGGGGTTCTGGACAGAAGAATACATACTGCGAAAAGCAGAAAAGTTGAAACAAGTAGAGGATAAGATGCTTCTGCTGGTCAATGAGGATTTGGCATGCGAGAAACTCACTGCACTGGAGAAGCGTCCGCAGTTGAACTTCATTTACTATCATGACAAGATTCCCCTCGCTTCAATTCTGCGTTACTTGGGAACCGCTTTTGAAATGGTTAAAGATAGGGAGATTAAATTCTTAGAGAATCTCTCAGTTAAATTTACAGAGCCAGTTGTCTCCTACGACGAATTCGCCGCCAGAATCGGCATTTCCACAGAAGCTGCAAAAGCAGTTCTAACAGTTAATCCTCCTCCAGGCTATGTAGTGATGCCCAACATTTTAGTGAGTAAAGAAAAGTTAATTCAAATAGACAATCAAATCGAAGAATGCCTAAAACAATCAGGAAAGCTACCTCTTACCCAAGCAATAAGACTTATTGAAGCTAAAGGAGTAAGCGACGCGTCCTGCGCCTTAACTCAACTCGGTTATAAAATTACCTGGCGCGGAATAAACAGCGAACAAGCAGAAGTCACAAAGGCTTCCAAAAAAAGGGAAGACGAAGTTGTGAAATCCCCTGCACCATAAGGATCACTGCTCATGAAATATGTAACCGATTTTTAGTGTAACTGCTTCTGGAAGATGTATTTCCGCAGGGTCAACGATGAGGGAGTAGTAATCCGTACAGTAGGTTATCTGCCCACTACTGTGAACCGGAAGATTCCACGCCGAAAAAAATTCTGCTAGAAGCTGAGACGACCTTAGCAATTATGACCATGGTGGAAGTTCATAGTGTTTACGTGCATGCAAATCTAGTTCTTTGCTTTTTTCAAAATTTGAGCCACACCACGGGCATTCAAAAGCGTCCTTCATAATACCATCAAGCATACTAAGACCGCTTTGTTTTTAAATTTGTGTGGGTGGCGAGTGGATACAACAATTATTCAATCTAAGAGTAAAACAGAAAAATTAAAAAAAGCTTCCAGTGCAGTCTATGCCTCTTATTTGCGCAAACAATTAAGAAAAAGCGTTCTTGGATTTGTTAAGCAGGGCAAGACGAAAAGAAAATCAAACGGTTCCTAGGAATCAAGACAGCCGAAGAATTGAACTTGTATGCTTTTCGCTTGTTTCATTGTTTAAGTCAGCAAGGGTTTGCTGGGGTCGTTTGTTCTTTAAGGAGAAAAAGAACCGTTCGGGAAATTATTGTGTTTGTTGATTTTTTCAGAGCCCTCTCAGACTCTTCCAATGACTGAAAAAACAAAAAAAGGGGAAAGATGTTGATTTGTTTTGGCTTTTTTATGCGTGTTTTCTGAGGATTAATACGCCGACTATGGCTATTGCAATGACTATAACGATTACTGCGACGGCTATGTACGTTATCAGGTCTGTTGTATTTGCCAGGTTTGAAGGAGGTGATGTAGCGGTAGGAGTTGGAGTTGGAGTTGGAGTTGCCGTGGGTTGGCCTACAGAAACATATGTGGTTGCCCATGAATTGCCATATGAGTCGTCGCCGACGAATGTCGCTGTGACCTTGTACTGGCCTGGGGTTGTTGGAGCCCATGTGTAGCCGAATGTCCCTGTTGTTCCGTCAGTTGTTACTGTCGCAATGTGTATGTAGTTGCCGCTAGGACCAACTGCGTCGATGGATACTGGAACACCGGTGATTGTTACGTTGTGGAATAGTCCGTCAATTGGCTGTTGCATGTGCAGGTATTCCATCCATGTGGCCATTGAACTGTCTGAAACGCATGGTGTGCCTGGTTGTGCTGGAGATTGATCTAATACGGTTCCACTTAGTACTATTCCTTGACCGGGCGACACTGCAATTGCTGGACCGGAAAGTGTTGTTGAGCTTTTGCCTATACCGTAAACGTATAGCTTTCCGTCGGCTGAGTTTCCAGCTACTAGGTATCCGTCAGATACCGCAGCAGGAGCTTCGCTTGATCCGTAGATTTTCCATATGCCTGCTCCAGTAGTGGCGTTGATGGCTTGGATTCCCCATCCTCGAGTTACGGGCATGGTTGGTGTATGTTCAGTGTTGTAGGTATAGAATACGCCGTCAGCAATGAAGCCGCCTCCGTTAAATGAGTATCCTTGTGTTCCGTTAATGTTGGTGTATGGTGTTTCGAAGGGTACTGCCGGGTCAAAGTAGTGCCAGACTATGTTTCCGTTAGTCCAGTTGAAAGCGTAGACACCGTCGTATGCACAACGGTAGAACATGCCATAAGCTGATATGAATGAGTAGCCGCCGAAGCTGTCTGCGCCCCATGGATAATCCATTTTCTGCGTTGTCCACACTAATTGTCCTGTAGCTTCGCTGAAACCAGCATAGTATCCGCCTTCCATCAAGCAAACGACTATTCCGTGATCTGCTCCGAAACAGGCTGTACTGTATCTTGTCATGGTTGGATATGTCATGTTCCAAACCAGTTGCCCTGTAGACATGTCAATACCCTTTATCCATGTTCCGTGGTACACGCCCAGTCCTAGTGGTGCTATACCTGCCATCCAAAATATCATGTTCGTTTGGAAGTCGGGAGCAAATGTACTGTAGCCTAGGATACCAGCAGGAAATGAGGGCACATAAACTGGAATGCTGACGTTGTCCATTATTCTCGAAGCGAAGTTTGCTGAACTTCCAGCTGTGGTCCAATTGATCAAAAAGTTTTGTGCTGTAACGCCTGTTCCAACGGTTTGGACGCTTAAGACGTAGGGGTCTTGGAAGAAGCCTGTTTGTGCGACGCTGCCTTGAATACCTCCGAGTAGTTGTGGACCCATGGCTGTCACGTTAAGAGTTATTGCTCCAGTCCATGGGTTGATTTTATACATTTGGCTATAGAGTTGGCCGGGGGCTGGGCTGGTTAAGTCAATAAGGGACACTGTGTAACTGCCGCTTGCTTCAGCTCCTTCTTCGCCTGCAACTGCCGCGGATGATGCTCCTGGGGGAGTATACGAAATAACGTTGGGTGTGACACCGCCTGATGCTATGGGTATTGCATAGTACTGGTATCCAGTCTGCAGATCAAAGCATACTGCGCAGCTAGTTGGAACACCGTTAATTGGCACTGTCATCGTTTCATAGCATCGACCATTGTAAATTACACTTGGAGTTGGCACTGATGGAGTGAGTGGATAGGCGCCCGCTGTTCCTCCGATTACTCCAGCATCAGCTTCAGCTTGCATGTATTCTATGTGGCATGAGGTTGGTCCTTGGACGTAGGGAACGTAGTTGTAGTTGCTCATGTAGGTGTTTGTGTTTGCTGGCCAGTTTGATCCGCCGCCGACGATACCGTAAGGTGGATAGTTGCCCAAGATTGGCGCCCACTCTCTGTTTTCAGGGTATACTGGTCGTGTCCAGTAGCCTGATACACCATTTGTACCAGGAAGCGCTGCTGCAGGCCAAGACGACACTAGCGCTTTTTGCACAGTCAGGTTTTGCCATCCAGTAGAGGCTGGCGCATAGTAGGCATCTAATAGCGCATAGCCTATAGCTAGGTTTGTCGTTAACAGTCCGTCGTACCATTGTCCAGCTGGGAAATACTCGCCGCCATAAGTGAATTGGAATTGGTAGGTTCCAGTTTCGCTGGGAATCCAGTTAAACCATGCTGTAGCGTCTGCTTCATAAGAGGTTAATGGTCCGATAGTTTCTTTTGTTCCATCAGGGTTTATGATTGTTACAACGTAGCCTGATTGAAAGCGCATAGGACTGATTGGCGGAGTGGTCCACATGTTGACAAGTATCATTTGGTTTACTCCGACGGGGTCAGGTGAAAAGCTGAGAAACGCCTGAGGGCTAACTGTTATGCTTGGAGTAACGCCTGCAGCTAATGGTCCAGTGATGCCTGAAGTGGGCCCCTGATTGGGGCTTCCTGTAACATAGCCCGTGTTTGGAAAACTATAGGTTTGAGCTTTAGCAGTCAGCAAAAGTGGCGAGGCTAATAGCAAAGCAGAAGTCATCATTAGAACTGCCAAGATTAAAGCAAAGGATTTCTTTTTAATAGCTTCTTTTGTAAAATTTTTCATTTTTTTCCTTCCTTAATTTTGCTGCTTCTAATTGTCAGAAGGCGCATTTAAGAATCACTCACCTATTGTGAATACAAGTAAATGTCAATTTAATATCCAAAATGAAAAAAATCGCATACTCAATTGCTTTGTTTGATGAAAGAAGAATATATTATAACGAGAGAAACGAAACAAGTTATCTATATGTACGACTCACTGAGGATTACAGTAGAAGTTATTTCGACGGTCATTTGCCTAATTCTTGTCAAGTTTATGATTAAACCCTATTAAGCCAATCTAGAAAGCCGATACCTCGGTCCGCCGCTCGGATTTGGATTCCCTTGAGTAATATATATTGCTTCTGCCCTTGTGCATTTTCAACATACTTTTCCCGGGGCAAATTCTTCGTATCTTTAACTTGTGGTAGGGCATTCGCATTTTTTCTTTCCAGTAGTTACATATTATTTTTCAAAAAAAATCTGCAAATAGTCGACGACTCTGTAATATCACGTTTAACTTTGATAATGCCGTGTCCAAAACTACGTTTAATCCTGCCTGTTATGAGCTAGATTAGTGCGCGCTGGGTGGTTACTCAAAGAGAGAAAGTCAAGATAAAAGCATCCAAGTGCGTGCACTATCGGTCGGCTATGCCCATGCGTTCCATGAAATCAAGGATTTTCTTGTACTCATCTAGATATTGTTTGCCTTTTTGAGTAAGGTTGTATGAAAGCTGATCTTCGATTAAATTGAGGTCTTCTAAATCAGAAATGTAGCTTTTCAAACGGTCGAAGGGAACATTCATTTTTGCCTGAACGCGGGTCAAAACTATCTTGTCCGTGTTGCTTTTTTCAGCCTTAAGAATAAACAAAAGATCTCCATAGATTTTCATTTTGGTCCTTCTGGTTTTTTTTCTTCATCCAGGGCTCCTTTTTTGTGACCCGAAAAAGGTTCGGCAAGCAATTAGGAGAAAAAGAACCAATGCTATCCAACGAAGCACCAAGTCTCCGTAAAATGCAAATGTGGCCCCATCAATAGCCCAAATTAACAATGAGTACTGGCCTATTCCAAGGAGCATGTATCCGAACGGGGTCAATATTGTTTTTGAATCTTGAGCTTCTAAGTGACTTCTGAGTGTATGGATAGTAATGTAGAGCAGGCAGACTATGTCAAAAGCTCTGGTGTAAATAGATAAGATGCGATAATTGCTAAGAGCGAATGATGGGGCGACACAAAGCAGAACAAACATGGATGTCAAAGCAACGATTAGTACACTCAGTGTTATATCCCATATTAGTCGAGTATTTTTTGAAGATTGCTTGGAAAAATAATACGTGAATGCAAGAAATACAAAGGCATATGGCCTTGAGAGAAGTTGGAACCACGTTAAAGGATTAACCGAAAAAGTAGCAGGCAAATGTGCTAAACCTGAAAGCGCGTACGAGACGCCAAGGAAGCCAAATCCAAGGGGAAGGCCCAAATATCGACTTTCTCTAGTTAACTGGTACGGCTTTATTAAGAACCATACGAGAATAAAGCAAATGACGGCCGAAAAAGTTTCTTCTGCAACTAGAAAAACCTGTTCTGAGATTCAGGGGGCCTCCTATTTAGCGTACTATAGCTAGGGTTTGCTGGGGCTCAGGTTTTCTTTTTAGGAGAAAAAAGAAAAATGCATTATCTCGAATTCGTTCTTGTTTGTTTTCCCCGAGCCCATTCAGCCCCACGCGCGCCACTGGAATTGATAGCAATGAAAATAAAGTCATCAAGATTACTAACACGGTTGCCATATCCTTAATGGTTGTTTTCATTGAAATCAATTTTTTTTCTCTCGATTTGTGATTACGCATGTGTTATCAAGTTTCTAATAAAGCGCACTCACCTATCGTGAGCACAGAAAGTGTTAAGTACTCTTTGATATTACAGACGTACACTTCAAATTATTACCAAAAAGAAAACAAATTAAAGGAGATTTTGATATATAAATAAATACTATGCTCAATGCGCCAATTCAGGTACTAATTGAAGTCGTTTCTGCAATTCTATGCTTCATTCTTCTACGTTTCATGATCAAGCCCTATCGGCTTACTGGGGAGAGTCGTTATCTTGGCCTACCGCTCGGATTTAGTTTTCTTGGCATTTCATACGTCCTTGGGGCCATAGCGTTCGCCCAACCATCTTTTTCCATTAATGCGTTAGCGTGGCTTCAACTTCTTTCCCGAACATTTGCATATTCATTCTGGGTAGTTACTTATTACTTTTCAAAGGAGCCTTCGAAAAATTCCCAAGTCACTTGGAATATAATAATAAGTTTGTTAATTGTTGCTCTTTTATCGTCAGTTGCAGCAGTAGTTATTGTTCCACAATTTGCAGCCAATAGTTATCAGGCCACTCAAATATACGTTCGGATTTTTAACATAATTTGTCTCATCTACATTTCTATTCATACTCTCAGAAGTCACTTAGAAAACCCAGCCCCAGAGACTATTTGGACTCCATTCGGTTTTATTCTGCTTGGAATAAGCCAGTATTCGTTACTAATTTGGGCTATTGATTGGAGCAATACTGCATTTATAGGAGCGTTGGTACTTCGTTTGGCAGCTTTGACTATTTTTCTTTTAATTTCATATAGAACATTTTATCCCTCAAAAAAAAGGTGCCTAAATGAAAAAAATTTCACGCAGGGATAAACTGAAAATTTACGGCGACCTTTTGAGAGCACTTGACAGCGAACCTAAAACTGAAAAAATAATATTATCAAAGGTTCAAGTACGAATTAACGTGCCTTTCGACCGGTTAAAACAATACATATCAGACCTTAGGGATCTTGGCTTGATTAAAGACGACACACTTCATCTTACCGAAAAAGGCAAACAATACCTTATGGAATATGAAAGAGTCCTTGAATTTATGAGACGCATGGGTCTAACTTACTGATAGGAGACCCGACGCAGATCTTTACTCATAACTTTCTTTTAAAGATCGTTGCATTAAAGTTTCACCTTTGCGGAAAAAAATTTGAGTTCCGGATTTCAAAAAATTTCTTCGAAGGATTGAAGCAAACATTTTCTGCAGAAACCAACAAATCTATGTTGTCTGTTGATTTCCATTTTTATTATTATGCAGTTCCGATAATCTGAGAAGTGTCTCTTTGTAGACCTGAATGGCGTTCAAGTACTCGCTTATTTCAATGTGCTCATCTAAAGTGTGATCAAGATGCGAGTCGCCTGGTCCGTAGGTGACTATTGGCAGGTTCATGGCTTTGCCAAGGATGTTCATGTCGCCGGTGCCTGTTTTGCGCAGAAGCGTTGCAGGCTTGTTTAGCACTTTTCTAATAGATGACGACAGTACATGCACTATTGGTGAAGCCTTGTTAACTTCGAACGGCTCAACGGTGTCTAGTACGGTTGCTTTCACTGTAACCTTTGGATTGGCAGTGTGGTACTTCGCAATTATCTTCTCTATCTGCTCAAAAACCTGAGCCGTCGTAAACTGTATTGGCACTCGGACGTCAAGGTTCATCTCAGCCTCAAAGGGAACAACAGATGTTGCTCTGCCGCCCATAACTTTAACCAAACAGGCCGTGACAGCATTGAATGGACTTTCCGAAGGATCCAACGACGGATATGAAGAAGCATTTTTAATTAGGTCCCAAACCTCATACGCTTTCTCCAAGGCATTATCGTAAAGCCAAGGCGTAGAAGAATGCCCCGTCTCAGTTTTGCAAACGATTTTGAGCTGGATTTGCCCTTTGTAGCCGATGGTTACGTTCTCAACGCCGCTGGGTTCACCGAAAATAGCGTAGTCCGCCTTAATTCCCTGAGTTATCAGGTGCTTAACGCCTCGGCTGGTGGCTTCTTCTTCCACAACACTGGCAACCAAAATTTCACCCTTAAACCCCGGCTCTTTAGCAGCGGCAACCGCAGCTATAATCATTGCGGCAAGCGGACCTTTCGCGTCCACGGCGCCTCGAGCGTAGATTTTTCCTTCTTCAATCCGAAGCGGCAGATGCCCGGCTACCGTATCCATGTGCCCGCACAGTAGGATGACTGGTTCGCCTTCACCGACAACGCCTATTACGTTTCCAACGGCGTCTTTGCCGACCTCAAAACCCATCCGCTTCATTTCATAGGCTAGAAAGTTGGCTGCATCCTCTTCTTTTCCTGAAGGGCTGTAAATGCCGAGAAGGTTAGTTAGGAACCGTACTGCTTGCTCGCTCATTTTCCTCTTCTCCCAAAACCTCATCCAGAACCAGGACCGCCCGATCGATCTGTTTTTTCTCAATCACCAACGGCGGCAACAGTCTAACCACAGTTCTTCCAGCATCCAGAACCAAAACACCTTTTTCCGCCGCTTTAAGAATTACGTTATGAACGTCGAAGCGCAGTTCGATGCCAAGCATTAAGCCTAAGCCGCGAACTTCCTTGACGATTTTATGCTTAGCCTGCAAACCTTCCAGCTGAGCCTTCAAATACTTGCCCATGACGGCTGCTCGCTCCGTGAGTTTTTCTTCTACAAGCGCATCTATGGCGGCGCATCCAGCGGCACAAACCAGCGGGCTTCCACTGAAAGTGGTTGAGTGCTCGCCGATTTTGAACGCTGACATAATGTTCTCCTTAGCCACGGTTATGCCGATCGGTAAACCGCCTGCAAACGGCTTCGCCAAACACATAACGTCAGGCGTAACACCCCAGTTCTGGCACCCGAACAGTTTGCCCGTGCGTCCGAAACTGGTTTGCACTTCATCAAAAATTAACAAAACATCTTTCTCATCACAGATTTCCCGCACTGCCTGCAAGTAACCATCGGGTGGAACACGAACACCGCCTTCACCGCGAATAGGCTCTATCAAGACCGCAGCTGTTTTCTCAGTTATGACTTCACGGATTTTATCGGCGTTGTCAGGGGCTACATGCTTGAACTCGGGAACCAGCGGCATGAAAGGCTCCCGGTATTTCTTGTCCCATGTTGCTGATAATGCGCCCATAGTTTTGCCATGAAAAGCCCCCATTAAGGCGATTATCTCTGGTTTGCCCGTGTATTTGCGGGCGAGTTTTATAGCGCACTCAACGGATTCAGCTCCACTGTTTGAAAGGAACGCTTTGTCCAAGCCTTTCGGCGTTATCTGCACAAGTTTCTGTATGAATTCTGCTCGTTTGTCGTTGTAGTAACCGCTGTGACAGGAAATAAGCTGCTCTGCCTGAGCTTGGATGGCTGCTACAACTTTTGGGTGGCAATGCCCCAGCAAAGCGACACCATAGCTGCTTGAGCAATCAAGGTATTCTTTGCCGTTTATGTCCCAGACAACTGCGCCTTTGCCTCTGGTTAGTATGATTGGTTTTTTGGAGAAAACATTCGCCAAGAACCGATTTTCAATATCCAATATGTCTTTGTCATTCACCAGTTATCACTGTACCAACCTTATGATTCAAAGCACAACTAATAGGCTGAGTTCCCGTACCCGCGGTAACTAAAACTTCCTTGACGCCTTGGTTTAAGGCTTCCAGCGCCGCGTGAACTTTGGTGCTCATGCCTTGCCCAATGCTTGACATGACCTCTTTGATCTCTGTTGCGCTAATTTTTGGAACACACTCGCCTTTGAGCATTAAGCCCGCTACATCGGTGAGCAGGATTAAGCGGTCTGCTTTTAGTGCGCCTGCGATCATGGCAGCTGTTCGGTCGCCGTCCACGTTGAGTGGTTCAAAATCTTGGCTAAGCGCTATAGGTGTCACAACTGGTAGGTAGCCTTTTTCAAGCAGAAGGTTTAGCAGTTCAGGGTTGACGCGGGTTATTTTTCCTGTATAGCCGCCGTCGATAACTTTTTTTCTGCCCCGTTCATCAATGTGGATGAGTTTGGTTTTTCGTTCAGCTTTTAAGGTTGCCGCATCTAAGCCGGTTATGCCTACAGCTTGGATGCCTTGGCTTTGCAATGCCAGAACGATTTGCTTGTTAATTTTGCCTGCCATAACCATCGTGTAAATTTCCATTGTTTCTTTGTCGGTGTAGCGGCTTCTGAATCCTTCGGGCGAAATTATGAATTTTTGCTCCTTGCCAAGTTTAGACGCGATTTCGGTAACTTCAACCCCTCCGCCGTGCACAAGGATGACCCTGTTGTCTTTGGCTACTTCTTTTAGGTCGACGACTAAATCTTGGGATGCGCCCTCTTTGAGTATGCTTCCGCCCATCTTAATTACAAGCAGCATAGCTATCACATCGGATGGAAACCAGTACTCTTTAACCCGGTTGTCTCATCAATGCCCATGAGAATGTTCAGGCATTGCACGCCTTGACCTGAAGCGCCTTTAGCCATGTTATCAAGGGCTGAGAAAAGCAAAAGCCGATTCGCATGCTCATCTATCTCGAAGCCGACGTCACAGTAGTTTGTGCCCATGGTCACTTTCGGATCGGGCAACTGATACGGCCCCTTCTGATACTTCACCAAGCGTACGAACGGTTCACTGCCGTATTGTCCGCGGAGAGCTCTCCAAATGTCTTTGCTGGTTACGGGTTGTTTCGGGAAAGTGTGAATAGTGGCAAGGATCCCACGCACCATGTTTACGGCATGTGGAGTGAACGAGATTTTTACGGGTTCATTAGTTAACGCGTTAAGTTCCTGCTCAACCTCAGCGATGTGACGATGCCCAACAACCTGGTAGGGTCGCACTCCACTAAACCGCTCAGGATGATGCGATGATATAGTTGGTTTGCTGCCGGCACCGGAAGAACCAACTTTTAGGTCCACTACAATTTTGTCTTTGTCAACAAGCCCAGCTTTCACTATAGGCGCTAAGCCCAAAATAGCAGATGTTGCCATGCAGCCTGGACAAGCGACAAGCTTAGCGTTTTTTATTTCTTCCCGATGAAGCTCAGGCAAGCCGTATACCGCTTCTTTGAGCATTTCTGGGTGCGCATGTTTCCAGCCGTAGTAGGTTTCGTAGTCAGCGGGGTTTTTTAGGCGGAAGTCAGCGCTCATGTCTATTACTTTTAACTCTGCCTCTAAAAGTTTAGGAACTAAATTAACTGAGCCTCCATGTGGGGTTGCTGTAAAAATTAAGTCGCAGTTTTTCTGCAGTTCATCAATATCCTGAGGAACAAATTTTAGCTGTGTCAATCCTCGCAGGTTAGGGTGCACGTTGAAGACATACTCTCCTACGCTTTGACGTGAAGTAACCATAGTTACCTCTGCTTGCGGATGAAGAAGCAGCAACCGCAACAGTTCGCTGCCAACGTATCCTGAACCGCCGATTATTCCGATTCTCAACATTTCTGTTTACCGCTTTTTTGATTAATGGTCGATTAGGCTTTGGGCGCCTTTCAAGAGTGGAACCGCCACGTTGAGGCCTGTTGCAAGCCGAGTGTTCTCCCAGAACTCTGGGCAAGAATTCGACTCGTGAAACACCAAGGCACTCTTATTATTTTCTACGCTTTCTTCAATTATCTTTTTAACATTTTCGTAATGCTCACTATTCGCATAGCCTTGGAACGCTTTTTCTAGTTTACCGTTCCATGTTTGGAAGGCAGTTAGGCGACTTTCATCCTGCTTAACCTTTTGAACAGGCAAAAACGCTTTTGCAGCTTTATCGAGTTCGCCTTTAAGGTAAGCGTCGTCCACCTGTTTGTTTTCTTTAACGTTTACCATGGCGTCTAAAGCGAAAATCCACGCTTCGCTACCTTTGCCGAGGGTTTTGCCGCATTTCACCGCCAACTCCTGAATGCTTTTGGGTAATTTGGCGCTGAAAACCAAGTTGCCCAAGAAAGTGTTTGTTCTAAAATCCTTAAAGCCAGCTCTCGCCATTGCCATGTGATAGCAAAAGGGTTGTTTACCTTTCTCTTTGGAAACGATTATTCTTAAGTCATAAAACCACTTTTCAACCAGTTCCTGCGCGATTACGCCAACAGGGTTAATTATTGAGGGCTTTGCTTCTTGAATGTGAGCGATGAGTTCTTCATTGTTTTTTGCAAGCATGATCATTCTGCCGTGGGTTCCAGCGTCGGCTTTAATCACTATGCCTTCTGAAAGCGGGATTTCTTGTTCAAACAGTTCTGCAATGTCTTTCTCGTTGTGAATTACTTGCCCATTCTTCAAAGCGTCAATTGGGTCGCATGGAACATAGACTGTTTTGGGAATCGGAATGCCTTCTTTCCAGAGGCGTAGTAATGTGCGCAGTTTGCTGTAGCAGATAAATTCGGTTTGCGAGGAGTTTAACGTTTTTTTGCCGAGCATTTCCATGAAGTATGCGGCTTGGAGGCGACGGTTTTTGCTCTGCGCACGGTTAAGCACGACAGCGATGTCTTTGATTATGCTTGTGTAGTCTTTGCCTTTCGTTTTAGCACTAAACCCGTCTTTGGAGATTGATAAGGCGATTTTTCGAAATGGCAGAAAAGTTAAATCAACACCCAACTGTTGAGCGGTTAGTTTTATACCGTTTTCGTCGTTTTCCGACCGCTCATACAAGAGTGCGATGCTCATCGCTTTTCTGCTTCCACCAAAAAATATTCAAAAAACTAATTAAAATAATGAGGGCTTGCCATAGATGCTGTTTATTCGCCCCAATCTTCTCCTTCAATGGTTAATTCTTGAAGGTCTACGCATCCGCCTTTTACTTGTTTAACTTCAAGTTCAAGTCCGCATCCGGGGCAACTCAGAATTTCTCCTTTCTCTGTATCTTCTGGAACATCAATCTCTGCATCGCAGTCAGGGCATCTTGCCTTGTTTATAGTCTTCATTTCTTGAGGGTTTATATTTACTGGTTTAATCATTTTTATTCGTCACTTTATTATCTTTGGAAATGTCTTTTTCAATAAACCCGAGTTTCATTTAAACATTTTGACTTAATTGTTACAAGTAAGACTGTTAATGTTCCATTTGGTGCAAATATTTAGCCTGTAAAAAAGAGCTTCAGGAACTGAAAAAAACTACAATAAAACACGTAAGCACAACGAAATCCGCATCACACTTCGAGCGTTAAGTAGGGAAAACGTTAAATTTTTCCCAAGGCAATACCCTTCAGGCGACAGGAAATGGATGAAAAAGACAGAAAAATAATAAAACTCCTAAAAGATGACGCAAGAGCAGGCTACGGCGAAATAGGCGCAAAAGTGGGCTTATCCGAAGGCGCTGTACGGAAAAGAATCAAAACATTAAGCGACGAAGGAGTCATACGCAAATTCACAGTAAAAATCGGCGTTGCAGAAGGCACCCAAGCCATAACTTTACTCACAACCAACCCAGCCCATCCAACACAGGAAGTGTCAAAAAAGATCCAAACAATCCCAAATGTTGAAACAACCTATGAAGTCAGCGGCGAATACGACATCGTTGCCGTCATCAGCGGAATGAACATGACAGAAGTTAACGAGTGCATAGAAAAAATCCGGTTGGTCGAAGGCATAATGAAAACCAACACAATGATCGTCCTACGCAGTTCCTGACCTTCTTCCCCCAGACCCATTCAAAATGTTACAGAAACACATCTAACTAATAGGAAGACAACAGGGTCTATTCGGGCTTTCTGTTAAAGCGACTTGCTTTAAGGTCTCTATTTCGCGTTGTTAGCATTAGAGTCTTGAAAGTTGTTGAATCGTAGATGTGCTGAACAGACGAGCAGTAACAAGTTAAATCAATAATATTTATTAATACTCACGACACAGTGTCATTAGGGCAAAGAAAAATGGTTGAAAAATTACAAGAAAGCGCACAGTCTCTAAAATGCTTAAACAACATAGAGATCGAAACTTTCAGACTTTATGAAGCGTTAGCCAAGAAAATCAACCCTCCTGAAAGCAGCTTCATTTTATCTTTAGCGTATGACAGCCTAAAATGCGCAAAAATCATTCAGGGAATACTCGAGTACATTGACCTGCCCGAAACAGAAAACAACTGCAAAAAGAACCTGACAGAAATAGCAAACAATATTTCCAAATTTACCAAAAAACTATCCAAAACAAACAATCTAAATTACGAACTTTCATGCGAAATACTGAAAGAATTAACTGACCTTGAGGATCAACTCAGCGAAGTTTACACCAATTACTTGCAATCTCCCGCAATCAAAAATATAGCCGATGAATTTTCAAAGTTAGCATTAAACTTAAGCAATTTCAAGAAGATCATTGAAACTTTCATAGAGCAAAAACAAAAACACAGAGAAACCCTCATCGACGTCATATATTGTTTCGAAGCAAAAGAAGCAGAAAGACTCAGAACCATGGCGCCAACATTCAAATATAAAAACCCTGACGAATGGATCCACGAATCCACACTTCATTCCTTCTCAGACACACAAGTCAAAGAAACCAGTTGAAAAAAGTTCCAATCAACATCCTCAAACTAACTATGGCAGCTATCAGGCATAGCTACTGTAATAATATTGCGAAGAAATATTGGTATCAAAAACAAGTTATTTTTCAACCAAAATTAACTCTTTGCCCTACGCTCAATTTCATCTCTGATTTCCCGCACCTTATCTATCAATTTACCTTTAGGGTCTTCAAGCGACCAATCAACAGTTTCCTTAAAGAAGGACCCGGGCAAAAGGTCAGAGGCTCAACATGGTTACGAGATGTTGTTGAATTTTGGCTAGTCTATCCAGATGGTTTCGGGTAGATTTTTAAAATGTTCGTTTCCGGTAATGATTTTGCACTTATTTATTCTAGCTGTGGCGTGCAAGATAGCGTCGAATAATCTGGGGGTTGCTTGGAGATTTTTGCTTTTTTTGCGGTGCTTAAAACTTTATTTTCTTAATTATCTCTACGGCACTAACTGTTCCAACGTAAGCAATATCAGTTAACCCAACAAAAAAACCAGTTTCCATAACGCCCGGAATCATCTTCACCTTTACCTCTAACTCTGCTGGTTTAGCTATCTCACCAAAATAAGAATCCAAAATGGCGTTACCGTTATCAGTTATCACTGGACCAAGCTTTCCTTTACCTTCACGCAAAACAGGCTTTCCACCAGCATCAACAATTTTTCGTTTTACCAGAGAAATGGCAAAAGGCAAAACCTCAATCGGCACAGACTGGTCATTTTCACCAAGCACTTTCACTTTTTTCTTCTCATCAGCAATAATAATGTTAAGTTTAGAGGCAGCCGCAACAATTTTTTCCCTCGCCAAAGCCGCACCCATACCCTTGATCAAAAATAATTCAGGAGTTATCTGGTCTGCCCCGTCAATGGTTACATCAATTTCGGGATGCTCATCCAAAGTTGTAATTGGAATTCCACATTCAACCGCTAACAGGAAGGCTTGATAAGAAGTAGGGATACCCATAACACGCAGTTTTCCACGTTTTATTCTTTCCCCTATCGCTTCTATGGCAAAAGCGGCTGTACTTCCGCTGCCTAAACCAACAATAAAGCCGTCCTTAACATGTTTAACCGCTTCTAAGGCTGCTTTCTGTTTTGCCGCTTGAATTGGGTCAAGGTTAGCTTTCAATTTCCATCTGCCCCAGCTTATCTAGAACCTTCTCAACTTCACTTCTAATCGACTCAATCCTTTTCTCAGCTTCAGTTTTAGCATCAGGCTTTTCTTCTGGAGGTTTCCGCTTCTTTTTCTGCTTTTCTTCCCCTGTTTCCTCCTCTTCCTCCTCTTCCATTTTTTGCATCTGCGAAGCGGGTGTTTGAGCTGGGAATTTTATAGGTATCTCTGTTATCGGTTTAACATCAATCTTCGTTCTAAGCTCTTCAACTTTTGAGGTTAATTCTCCGAAGCGTTCACTGAAAAGCTTCATTAAATCTTCCTGCATGTCCTCAAGATCATGCAATGCAACTATTGTTTCATCTTTTGAAATGGATTCTTTAATAGACGTCATTCTTGCCTTGTAGGATGCGGCAAGCTGTTCTCTTTCCGCCTCTGAGATTTTCCCCTCTGCTTGCGCTTCATATAAACGGCGTATTGCATCGCTTAAAATCTCTCTTTCTAAATCGAGCATCCGCAACTCGTCTTTTGCGTTAGAAGCTGTTGATGTTTGGACGCTTTTGGAGATTCTGAAGGGCGAACCTGCATATTCAAGGAGTTGATCATTATCTGTTTTTTGAGGTTTTTTCCGCCGGGGTTTACTCCCCAGTTTTCTCATGGCATAAATAACTACTCCGCAGGCGAAAATTATCACTACCGCTACTGCAGTGACTGTTACTGGGTCATCGTACCAAGCCATGTCAGCTGTCCTCGATATCTTGATTGCGCACCATGCATATATAAATTAAACACTAACCCCAAGCAATGAAGAAACAAAATTCTAATATCAACCAAATGCAGTTCCATAATCCAAACAGCTTAAATCAAGCTTCAGATAACCAAAATGTGCGGGCCGGTCGTCTAGCTTGGTTAGGACGTTGGCTTTACGAGCCAAAGGTCGCCGGTTCAAGTCCGGCTCGGCCCACTCAATATAAATTTGATTTTAAAACGTAGTTATCAGTTGAAGAATTCAGTGAATCAGTCATTAAGGTAACCCATTTTTTCCTTGGAGAAGCATTTTTGTTCGTCCAATAATAAATATATGCATGTATGTATAGTAATTAATTGGGTAATATAATTGGTTCGAGTGATATCGATATCAGATGAAGTCTATTTTGAGCTATCTCGAATGAAAAACGGGAAGTCATTCACGCAACTGCTAAAGACTCTGATTGAACAATGCGAAAATAAAGGTGACCCCGAAAAAATTCTTGAGTTTCTAAACACGCATGAGCCCATAAGCGAGGAAGACGCCCAAAAGATGACTGCTGAATTGGAAGAAGGCAGAAAGCGAGCGGTCAGACGCAATATCTCGATTGAGTGATGCAATGGTAGTCTTTGACTCATCTATAATTATCGATGCATTAAGGAAAAAGAAAACTGTCGTGGACTTGATAGAGTCCTATTCTAAAAAGGAACGGGTTGCTATTACAGTTATCAGTAAGTTTGAAATCTTACGTGGAACTACTGAGAAAAATGTAAGTTTGGTTACAGAGTTACTTAGCCATTTTGTTGTTTATGATTTTGAGGATGACGCTATAAATGAAGTGGTAAAAGCGTATAAGAAATTGAAGGAGAAAGGTAGGATGGCAAACGAACTCGACATCCTTATTGCAGGCATAGCAGCCTCAAACAATGAAACGCTGATAACAAAAGACAAAGATTTCTTAAACTTTGAAAGCGCAAAAATAATAGTACTCTAAGCTATAATGAATCATGGAAAAGGCTCCAATCCAAGTCGCGCAAGCTTTTTACCATATGTAGACATTGGCTTTACGAGCCAAAGGTCGCCGGTTCAAGTCCGGCTCGGCCCATGTTAGATCCAAGCCAAAGCGGCAGGGCATTCATTTGCCTTTCTCCAGAAAAAGAATCATCTTTCTTCTTACGCCCACCTTTTGCGCGAGTTGTTCCTGCGTCAACTGTCAAGTCTCGGAGAATGAACAGAACTTAATGAATACACCGCAATTGTTTCAGGCAAGGTTAATAGTTGGACTTATAACTTTATTTATCTTCGAATCATAAACGTGCAGGAATCATGTTTATCGCCAAGATAGGGAGCGGACTTAACTACGATCAAGGAAGAAAAAGTTAATCGTGCAGGCAACATAAACGAGAGAACAAAAACTAACGCAGTCCAAAAGGATACGTTCGCACAGAAAAACACTAGAAAATCAGCACTGTTTTCCGCCGCTGTAAAGATGTCCCTCGACGGCATTATTATTGGAGACCTGAACGGTTACATAAGTGACGCAAACGACGCAGTAATCAAAATGTATGGTGCCACTGAAAAAAGCGAATTTGTGGGCAAGCATGTACTTGATTTTTTGGTTGAAAGCGACAGAGAGCGTGCGTTGCGAGATTCTTTGGATTCGTTATCATCGGGTCAGGGTAGGACAAATGAGTATCTTGCGCTTTCAAAAGGTGGGGAAGAAGTGCCCATTGAGGTAACTACAGCTTTTTTAAGGGATGAAAATGGGGAAAACATTGGCTTTGTAGATATTATCAGAAACACATCTAACCGCAAAAAGAACGAAGAGGAGCTGAAAAAGAACAATCGAAAAATGGAGTTGATGAATGAAAAACTCCGTGTGATAGGCGGACTGACACGTCACGACATCCTAAACAAACTGCAAGTCATCAATAGCGCCGTTTTCTTGGCTAAAAAGAGTGGCGGAAATATCCAGGCTTTGGAGAAGATTGAGAATACTTCACAGCAAATAAGAAGCATCCTTGAGTTTTCCAGAGATTTCGAAATGCTGGGCGAGGAAGAACTGAAATACATCGATGTAGATTGGGCGCTTAGAGAAGCTGTTAGTTTGGCATCAGATCTGAAAGGAATCAGAATCTTGAATGAATGTTCAGGATTAACTGTTCTGGCTGATTCTCTTCTTAGAGAGCTTTTCCATAATTTAATAGATAACACTTTGAAGTATGGTGAGAAAACCAGTCAGATTCGAGTTAGCTACGAAGACATTGGCGGGCAGCTTGACCTCGTTTTCGAAGATGATGGAGTGGGAATAGCCACAGAGATGAAGCCGAAACTGTTTACAAGAGGTTTTGGAAAGGGCACTGGTTTGGGGCTTTTTCTCATCAAGAAAATAGTGGAATTTTACGATTGGCAGGTACAAGAAGAGGGAACAGAAGGTAAAGGAGCAAGATTCATTATCACTATACCGCAGAAGAACGCCGAAGGAAAATACAACTATCACATAGAAAGCCCTAACTGAGTTGATAAGGCGATTTTTTTCAAACAGCTTACAGCCACCAAGTTTATTGTTGTTTCAGCGTTTTTGCCTGCGGCTACGAATAGAAGATAGTTTTTTAAAAAAAAATAGATGATAACCTCCCTCCGTCTCTGTCTCATTTGCACGCAGCAAATAAAAAACATATAAAATATAACGTACACACAACACATAATAGAATCCTTGGTGGCAGAAATGGATGATTCAGATAAACCAGATATTGGAATGCTAGTGACATCTATAGGAGTGATTTTAGCCATAATAGGCTTTATTTTGGTTGTGGTTTTTGCGGTTGTTAATCCATCCGTCCATCCAGGCACCACACCAATTCAAATTCAAAAAGTCTATGCTTCAGTTGGATTCATCATTTTAGGTCTTATTCTAATACCCATTGGAGCTTTCATTTCAAAAAGATAGTTACAAAATTACGATTTTGAGATTCTATATTTTTCCTTCATTTCTGGATACATTGGAATTGACTTTTAAAGCCTGTTAATGCCGTCTTCTAAGGCTACAACAGCAATAGCGATTGCTATTATAATTACGATTACTGCGGCAATTAAGTCGGCTTCGGGACATAAATTAGGCATAGCAACCGAGGGAAAGTTTAAGAAAACCGCAAGCTGTCTATTTTTACAAAACAAAGGTCGTCGGACTAAGTCCCGCTCGGTCCATTTCCAAATGCTATTCTACGGTTGGTCAGCACGCCATGAAGAAGAAAGTATTCATATCGGGCCCTATTCTGGGCATGGAAAACAATCAAGGATACCGAAAAGAAATTAGTGATGTCTGTGTTAGGATTGGGTTTGATGTGATTGATCCGTGGAATAGAGAAAAAGTCCTCTATAGAGGAGACAAGGAATGCTGGTGGGATAAAGTTCCAGCGTTTGACTTTATTCAGAGGGACCTAGATGACGCTGACAGATGTGACATCATGGTTGTTTATCTGCCCAAACTCTCAGCAGGAGCATGTATGGAGCTGTTTTACGCCAAGCAGAAAGGCAAGAAAATCATAGTTGTGTCGGAAATGGAGTGCTTGAGCCCCTGGATTATAGCGCATTCCGACATAATTTTGAAAAGTTTAAATCAGCTTGAAGATGCACTGAAAAAAATTCAATAGCACAATCATCATAACTTCTCAATTCTAAACAAGTTATAACTTGCCTTTATTATGGCAAACGTAGAAAGACAGGATTAATTTAGTGCTGAAGGTTATCTTATTGCTTCGTCTATCCTTGAGTCACGTCTAGTTCTTGTGACTTCTTTGAAAAGCTCCAAACACTCTTTTTTAGTTGGCGCTTCAATACCTATGCTTCCATAAGCGCCTATATCAATTCTATATTTTTTTCTGTCCCTCTCTTCACCTTGACTCATGTAAACTTCTCCCCTCTCTCTTCCATTATCCTTATTCGGATAATAGATTGTTATAACTAATAATGTAAACTATTTATAAGTTTAATGCCATTTCACCGATAAATCCCATAACTTTCTTAGGACTAAAAACAATAAACACTGAATTTCGCATGTACCTGCCGATTTTCGGAATCAATCCTGCAGCGTCTGTCCCAAGTTTGCAGGTTAAAGCGTGTTCGAACAATCCTAACGTTTCCGTGCCAATAATGTCCCTGTTTAGCCTTGTCCGTTCAAGCACCGTTTCTATCTGGCTAAGTGATGCATTTAAAATTATTAGCCTGTCTAAAAGAGACTGCTGCCATAAGCGGATTTTTTCGATCTGAACCGTCGAAAATTCCGCTTGCAACAGCTTGTCTTCCTCATCATTTAAGGAAATTGTTTTGATGCTTAACGGTAAATTCACACGGAACCCATAGACCTCTGAGATTTTCTTTAAATCAACTTTTCTGCCATCGACAAGTTGGGCTTGCAAATACGCCAAGGGTATGGTTGCTTGGATTATCTTAGGCTCGAAAATGCCTACGTCTACCTTCAATTCTTCATTGTCAGAGTCAACTTTAGAGATGTACCCCTTTAAAACCGAAAACTTTTGCACGTTTTTTATGTTTATGGGGCAGGTGCCTATGTTCTTGTTGATGTAGCTTGTAGCTATGACTTCGTCTTCGCCTGAAAGGGAAACTTGAACCCACCTGTTAACTGGATTGCCTAAAACCTTTACATCTAAATCCAAGTTCTCAAACTCGGATTTCAATAGCTCATCTATCTGTTTTAGTTGTCCAGGATTGGAAGCTTTAACCAGCAATGTTAAGGTTGCCATTTCTAATCGCTCAGTAGACGAGTTATTTCTTCGTGGAGCTTTCTAACTCTTTCTGCAGCGTTTCTGTGTTCAACTTGAAGTCGCTCAATCTCCAAGTCAATGGGAACTCTTTTTGAGTTGTCAATTAGCTTATCGGCGTATGAAACAATTTTCTCCTCCAAAGTCACGGGTTCATAAACATCTTTTGGCCAACCAAACCTCTCTGCTTCTTGAGCCGTGATTCCGCCTCCCACGTGCCTCTTAATTATTCTAACCACTTCTTCTGGTAGATCTTCTGATTCAGCTATTTTAGCACCGACAACCCCGTGGTCAACAGCGTGGCTTTTTGAGCGGCCGATGTCATGTAAAAGAGCGCCTGCTTCAACGAGTTTTAAGTCTGTTTTTATGCCTTTCTTTTCAAGTTTACTTGCGATTTCTAAAGCGAGTTTTGCGACGGCTTCGCAGTGATTGATGATTTTAGGTGGGCAATTGTTTTTGCGCAGAAGCTCGATTGCTTGCTCCCTTGAAGGAAGCTCTTTACTCACCGAGTTCCTTCCTTAACAAATCAACTTTCTCGGATAATTTACTTATCATTTTTCCGTTTGCAAAATGCACCAGTGGTTTGCTG
>Ga0326728_10000463_pt1 | contig 158829 bp, 137 predicted proteins | sample MB3enrmetagenome_FD_207602 | JGI IMG/M metagenome (GOLD analysis project Ga0326728, IMG submission 207602) | Lab enriched peat soil microbial communities from McLean, Ithaca, NY, United States - MB31MN | ecosystem: Environmental > Terrestrial > Soil > Wetlands > Peat | place: USA: New York... | reverse complement strand
CCGCCAGGGCGACTCTTCCGAAGGGATGCAGGAATTCATCACGCTTCTGAAGTCGCTCCATGAGCCGAGGGAGGAGGCAGAGCGAAAGGCCGCTCGCCGGGAAGCCCGGAAGCGTCTCAGCCGGCTGATGGAAGCTTACGAGAATCTTGCCTGGAAGTTTGGGCGCAAGTCCGAGAAAGTCAAATCTTTGGAAAATCTGGCCGCGCTAATGGCTCCGGAAGATAATAAGCAGTCCGCGTATCTGCAAAGACTGGAGGACTCCTATTTGCGGCGGATGTGGCGTCTTATCAATGCATTCGGGAAGGTCCGGGAGGGAATATTGCAAAAAAAGATGTTAAAAAAGTGCGAACGAAGCCGGTATGTATATGAAAACAAACAAATCTCGGACAAAATGCCCTAGAAAAATTCGGACATTTTTGTATTACGTTCGGACATTTTTGTCTAACTGACACGGATTTTGCAGAAAAAATCGGCTTTGTGACGAGATTTTACGTGCATAATGCAACCCGTCTTCGAAGTAGAATAGGCCGCCCACGGGCCAGGCTAGCCAATTGCTTTGGCATTTTTCACTGGCTATACAGGGCGACATAAATTGTAGCGTCGATCTCTGATCGACGACGGCGATCGGAGACCGCCGCTACAGCCGAATGCGCAATCATTTAAGCCGCTCTACGATGGTGAGGGTAATTCAATTCGGGGGTTCAACCATGCGACGTGTTCTCAAAGGACTCATTGCAATTTTCGCTGCCGCACTTTTATTGGGCGCAGGATTGTGGGCGGGCGGGGGCACACCATGGCGCGTCCCTACGTCCCCCCAAGCGGTGGGCCTGGCGCCGACGCCGCCCATGGGATGGAACAGCTACGATGCCTACTGCGGCGACGTGACCGAGCAGGAAGTAAAAGCCAACGCGGATTATATGGCCAAGCACATGGCTCGCTTTGGCTGGAAGTACGTGGTGATTGATTACTACTGGTATTTTTCCCACACGTATCCGAACCGGGAGCAGGAAAAGTGGGAATACAACCTGGATGAATATGGGCGGCTGATTCCCGCTCCCAATCGTTTTCCCTCCGCCGCCAATGGACAGGGATTCAAACCCCTGGCCGATTACCTACACGGCAAGGGGCTGAAATTCGGGATTCACATCATGCGCGGAATCCCCCGCGCCGCGGTGGAGAAAAACCTGCCGATTCTGGGCACGTCCGCGCACGCCCAGGATGTGGCGGACACGGGGAATGAGTGCTCATGGTCGACGGCGATGCACGGAGTCGATGTCAACAAGCCCGCCGGCCAGGCTTACTACGACTCCATTGTGGCTCTCTACGCGAAGTGGGGCGTGGACTATATCAAGGCGGACGATATGAGCCGGGGGAACAGGCCGGCCGGGCGCGAGGACTACCACGGGCCTGAAGTCGCCGCTCTGCACCGCGCCATCATGAAGTCGGGCCGCCCCATCGTGCTCAGCCTTTCGCCCGGGCCGGCGCCGCTGGATCAGGCTGCCCACCTCCAAGAGAACGCAAATTTGTGGCGCATTTCCGGCGATTTCTGGGACGACTGGAAAGCTCTGAAAGAACAGTTTGCCCTCTGCCGCGCCTGGGCGCCTTACATCGCCCCCAATCACTGGCCGGACGCGGATATGCTGCCCCTTGGGCGCCTGCGCATTCGCGGGTATGAGGATCCGGAGCGGCAGTCGCGTTTCACTCCGGCGGAGCAGCGAACCCACCTTACACTCTGGGCGATTTTTCGCTCGCCCTTGATGATGGGTGGCGATCTGCCCACCCTGGATGCGGCGACGCTCGAAATGCTGACCAACTCTGAGATGCTGGCGGTAGATCAGAACAGCACCCACAATCGCGAGTTGTTTACGCGCGGAAACCAGGTGGCTTGGGCTGCGGATGGTCCCGGGTCGCGCGGCAAGTACCTGGCGGTTTTCAACCTGGACGATCAGACGCCCGGGGAAGTGGCAGTTAGCTGGAGTGAATTGGGCCTGGGAGGGAAGTGCGCCGTGCGTGACCTTTGGCTGAGAAAGGATTTGGGGGTTGTTGAGGCCGCATTCGCTCCCAGAATCGAGCCGCACGGCGCGGGGCTTTACCGGATCACGCCCCAGCAGTAGGTGTCAGGTGGCAAGTGCTGGGGGCTGAGCAAGGGTAAAGGATAAAGGGTAAAGGGTAAAGGAAAGACGGCTTCGTATTTCATCCTTTACCCTTTAACCTTTACCCTTTATAACTTCCCAGTCGGGGTTTCCAGCAGCCCGAACCAAGCACCTGGCACCTGACACCTAGCACCTGCTTATGATTTCGGTCATCATTCCTACGTACAACGAGGCGGCGCTCATCGAGGAGACTCTGCGGCGTGCGGCGGCGGCGCTACGCAGGGCGGGCGAGGATTTCGAGCTCGTCGTAGTGGATGACGCGAGCGCGGATGGGACGGCGCAACGAGTGGAATCGCTCGCCGGAGAAATCCCCGTCCGTGTGCTGAGGCGACCGGGGCGGCTGGGACTGGCTACGGCAGTGCTGGACGGATGGGCGACGGCGCGAGGCGATGTCTGGGGGGTCATGGACGCGGATTTGCAGCACCCTCCCGAGGCGCTCACGGCGCTGGCGGCGGCGATGCGCCAGGGAGCGGATTTGGCAATCGGAAGCCGCTACGTACCCGGCGGCGGCACAACGCATTTGACGTGGGTGCGCCGCTTTATTTCGCGCACGGCCACGCACATGGCGGCCACCGTGCTGCCCCTCAAACTTGCGGCGGTCGGCGACCCCATGTCCGGCCTGTTCATGGTCCGGGCTTCCGCCCTGCAAGGCGCTCAACTGAACCCCTTGGGTTATAAGATTCTCTTGGAGGTTATTGCCAAGGCGCATTATAAGAAGTTGGTGGAGGTTCCCTACGTTTTTCAGGAACGCGAACGCGGCGCTTCCAAGCTGGGTATCCGCCAATATGTGGAATATCTCCAGCACCTGGTGCGGCTGGCCGTGGGGACGGGCCAATTCCTGGGGTGGATCCGCTACAGCGCGGTGGCGCTCGCGGGCGCCTTGATTGACATCGCTCTGTTCGCCACGCTGGTGAAGAAAGGGGGTTGGCCCCCCGTTGCGGCGTTGCTGGTGGCCATTGAGGCCGCGTTGTTGAGCAATTTTGCTTTCAGTGAAGCCTTCACCTTTCGATCAGCCCAAGCACCCCCGTTTGGCCCAGGGGTATGGGGCAGATTGGCACGGTACGAATGGATCTGCCTTGCCGGCGCGGTCCTGAATTTCTTGGTCACGCTCTTGTGGATGGCGAAGGGCGGAGGAATTCTGAACGCTGCGGCGGCGGGAGTCGTGGCGGGCGGCGCATTGAACTTGCTGATGAACATTCCCGCTATCTGGAGGACGTGGGGAGGCCGGCCCGCGGGTGTGGCGTCCTCAGCGCGGGTATGAGGAGGTGTATTTCTTCTCACCGGACTGCATATTCCAAAGCGGCGCAGCGCGCCAGGACGTATGGCCCTTCTGGAATGACCGCGACTCGCGCGTTTCTTTCCAATGTCCCTGCGAGCGCGCGGATAGCTTCCTGAGGACTTTCGTAGGTCTTTCCCCAAAGAGCGGCGTGGAATTCACGCGGCAGGCCGGGGACGTAATACAGGACTTCCGCCCGGGCAGTGACCAGGGCAAGTTTCTCGAGTTGCCATTGGTCCACGGTCACCGGCGCACCCTCAATCTTCTTCATGAAGAGGTGATCGGGCGAACCCTCGGCCAGCATGCGAGCAAAGTCCTGCCCGCCCACGCCCTCCTTGCAGGCCGCGAGAAGCAGGATTTTTCCGCCGGGTTTCACGATGTGTGAGGCTGCGGTAATGCCCTTCACGGCCTGGTAAAAGGTCAAGTCAAGGGGGTAGCCGGCCGCTGTCGTAATCACCGCATCGACAGGATGGGGGAGCGTTTCCAGCATGACGCGCGAGACAAACTCCACGCCTTGCCGGTGCGCAGCCAGGGGGTCGCCGGCAAAAACCGCGGCAATGGGCCGGCGCGGAGTGCCACGGGCCAGCGCCACGTCCACCAGAAAATCGTGGCGCGCCATGCCTGCAATTTCCAGGAGCTCGCGGTGCAAGGGGTTGTCTTCAATCGAGCCTTCCACCGCGCGCGGGTCGCGCATGTAACGCGGACTGTGCAGAACCTTGATGGTCTCCTGCGCGGCGAGGCCGGGAGCGATGAGCTTGCGCCCGCCGGAAAAGCCCAGCATCAAGTGCGGCTCAATAAATCCCAAAGTGATGTGGAGGTCGGCGGAGACAAAGCGATCGTCAATATAAACCGGAGTACCAGCCGCGGTCTTTCCCAGAGCGCGATGCTCGGAAAGTTCGCGCGCGTGGTGATTGAGCACGCGATAACGGGCGGCGGTCTCTTCCCCGCAGATTTCGCGAAACTCCGCTTCGGTCGCGGGCCGGTGAAGCCCCGTGGCGATCAGGATGGTGATGTCCCGGCGCGGGATGCCGGCCGCCTCCAACCGGGCCAGCACCGGAGGAAGCACTTCCCGGTTGGGCGCCGGCCGCGTGATGTCGCAGACCGAGATTGCCGCGGAGCGCTTGCCGCGGGCCAGCTCGGTGAGCGGCGGGCAACCGATGGGTGCGTCGAGCGCCTGCTCGATGGCCGTTGCCGCGTCCTCCAGCGGAACGGCCGACGGCGCTTCCAGCACGCGGTAATCAAAACCCTCCGGCAATTCGAGGGTCAAACCGGTTCGACCAAAAGCGAAGTTTACCTGCATGTTGGCATTGTAACCCGAAGGGCTGCCGGTGTCTCTGCCCGTCTCCTATGGCGCCCGCATGGAAGACCACCGCTCTGCCCAGATGGCTGACCAGTAACGCTGGCCACTGCGTTTCTTTATATGCGTCCCCTGGCCACTGTAAACTGCCCCCATGTCGCAGGCGCGGCAACGCCGTGAAGGCTGGGCTCGCGAGGCTGCAATGTGAGGGTGGGACGCACACATCGAAACCAATGAATGCGCCCGCCGCGGCACGAAATCGAAAGAAGAAGGGAGCCTGTTGATGGATGCAGAAAACACCCCGCCCAGACGAAAAAAGGCATTAACGCGGCGGGAATTCCTGGCGGCAGGATCGCTCGCGCTGGCCGCGCGCGTCCGGGCAGCGGGCAGCGACAGGATCGGCACTCCGTACAAGCTCGGAAAATACGTACTGAACGCCTCGGGTACACAAGGCAGCTTCGACGCGATTAGCGTTGACGGTCCGTTCATCTTCCGCCACAAGGGTCGCTACTATATGACCTTTATCGGCTTTGACGGCATCGGTTACCAAACAGGACTCGCCTCCTCTTCGGACTTGGTCAACTGGCAAAAAGAAGGATGCATCCTGAAACGGGACCCAACCTCTCCGATCCTGAAATACAACGCCGCGATGAGTTGGATTCTGCGGGAGAATGGCCTGTATTCCCCGGGGGAGCTGAAGCAAGTGGATGGGTACTATCTCGGTGCATACCATGCGTACCCCGGTCAGGGGTACGAACAGGGGCCTGCCGTCATCGGTCTCGGCCGCAGCAGAGACTTGCGTAATTGGGTATTAGATCCCCCATGTTTGCTCGCGCAAGATGGCGCAGATTGGGAGCGTGGCGGTCTCTACAAACCCTGCCTTCTACATCACCACGGCAAGTATTACATGTTTTATAACGCCAAAAATCAGATGAAAAGAGGTTGGCACGAACAGACGGGCGTGGCCATCTCCAAAGACCTGAAGAGCTGGACGCGCTACTCCGGAAATCCCGTCATTGCCAACGGGGTGGCGGGCAGCCTGGACGAACGCTTTGCCAGCGATCCGTGCGTATTGCAGGACGGAAAGGAATGGGTTCTCTACTATTACGGCTTGGACGCTAATGCCGTTGCCAGAGATCTAGCCGCCACTAGTCCCGATCTGCTGCATATCACCAAAAGCAACAGGATTCTGATCGATGTCGGTCCCGAAGGCTCGATTGACTCCCGATACGCCCACAAACCCTCGGTGATTCAATACCAAGGAGACCTTTACCATTACTATTGTGCGGTGCACCGCGAGGACAGGCATGAAATTCGCGGCGTTTCTGTCGCTCGTTCGCGGCCCTGGAAGAGTTATTGAGTGAGGTTTGGCGGCTGCCCTCCTTCCCTCCAGGGTAACGGGACCTGGCGCAAACCGCCATCGGAAGGTGTAGCTGTTCACACTGTGGCATCGGGGTCACGGCTCCTAGGTCTGTGTTAAGGAGCAGGTAGTGGTCAGCGGTCGCAGAGCCAGCGCCGCTGGCCCCTGGACGGAACCCCGTTCGGCCTAACCGCGCCCTCCGCTGCAAGTATCAAGCCCCGGCGCACCCTTATTCGGTTCGTGTATAATTGCCGTCACCCTTATCGTCACCGAGGGATTTTCCTGTAACACTAAACTGCGACGATGCCTTTGGAGGCTTAAATGCGCCGACTTGCTCTATTCCTGGCCAGCTTGGCTCTTATGGCTGCCTCTCTGCCCCTAGTTTCCCAGGAGGCGAAGCTTGATGCGCACCTGAAGGGAGCCTTCCGCAGGCCCGCGCAGAATGGCTGGATTTTCGTACACTTGGAGGGGACGCCTTTCGATATGGGATTCCAGCACGGATACCTGCTGGCCCCGGAGATTGCGGACGCGGAGAAAGTCGTCGTCTTGGAGCAGACCCACAACGGCAAGCACGACTGGAATTTTTTCCGCGATGCCGCGAAGGACATGATGTGGCCGCACATCGAATCGCAGTATCGCGAGGAATTGCAAGGCATCGTCGAGGGTTTGCATGCGAAAGGCGAAAGACTGGATATTTGGGATGTGGTGGCGCTCAACGCCTTCTGCGAATGGGACTACTACGTCAAGGAGTACGACTGGCAGCATCACCCCAGGGCGCAGGCCTCGCTGGCTTTGCCGGAGCATTGCAGCGCCTTTGTCGCCACCGGCAGTTACACGAAGGATGGCAAGGTCATCATCGCCCACAACGATTGGACCAGTTACCTGGAAGGCCCGCGTTGGACCATCATTTTTGACATCGCGCCCGCCAGCGGCAACCGCATCCTGATGGACGGCTTCCCAGGCGCCATTCATAGCGCCGACGACTTTGGCATTAACTCCGCCGGGATCATGATTACGGAGACCACGATTTCGCACTTTTCGGGTTACGACCCCAACGGCATCCCGGAATTTGTCCGCGCGCGCAAGGCGATGCAGTATGCCGCCTCCATCGATGATTTCGCGCGCATCATGAAGGAAGGGAACAACGGCGGCTACGCCAACACCTGGCTAGTGGCAGATCGTAAGACCAACGAAATCGCCAGCCTCGAACTGGGGCTCAAGAACGTCACGCTCCTGCGCAAAACGGACGGCTATTTTGTGGGCGCAAATTTTCCTGTCGACCCCAAGCTTGTGAAAGAAGAGACGAACTTCAACGTCAAGGATATGGCGAACAGCGCCAACGCCCGGCACGTCCGCTGGGAACAGTTGATGGCGGAATATAAGGGGAAAATTGATGTGGCGGTCGCCCAACGTTTCCTGGCGGACCACTACGACACGTTCGAGAAGAAGGAGGATGCGGACGAGCGCACCATCTGCGGCCACGTTGATCTTTCGCCCCGTGGCAGTCCACCCTGGCAGCCGCCGTACGGGGCGGCGGGCGCCGTTCAGAACAAAGTTGCGGACGCGACGATGGCGGAGCGCATGTCCTTCACCGCCGCGGCGGGGCACGCGTGCGGCCTCAGCTTCAAGGCGGCCGAATACCTGCGCCAACGATTCGCATTTTCCTGGGAAAAACCCCTCCTGCGCGACATGGATGCTTATCCCTGGACCACCTTCTCCATCGCCCCGCAGCCTGGGCAAGCGGCCATGAACCGTTAGTGCACAGTTTCAGCGACGGTGGGTGAGTGGTCCGTGAGGCGGGCGGGTTGAGTCATGCGGTAGAGGTGGTTCAACGGAATGCGGCCGGGCCCAATGGGGAAGGCCTGGCGGATGGCTTCGAGCACATACGCCTTAGCGAGCACAACGGCATCGCGCAACTGGCGTCCCAAGGCGAGGTTGGCGGCCACGGCCGAGGAAAAAGTGCAGCCCGTGCCGTGCGTGTTGTCAGGCTTGACGCGGTCGCCCGCGAAAGATTCCATCTTGGTCCCATCAAAGAAAACGTCGACGGCCTTTTCCAGGTGCCCACCGGTCACCACCACGGCGCGCGCACCCAATTCACCCAATTTGCGCGCCGCAGCCTTCATACTCTCCAAACTATCGACGGGCATATCGGCCAGCGCCGCCGCCTCCACCAGGTTAGGTGTCACCACCGCCACCCGGGAGAGCAGTTGCCGCCGGACAAAGTCCAAGCCCGCAGCATCCAACAGGGGAAAGTCATTGGAGGAGCGCACCACGGGATCGAGCACAGAAGGAAGATCGGGATTCGACTCGAGAGTCTCGAGCAAGACTTCGGCGGTGGCCTGGTTACAGAGCATCCCGATCTTGAGAGCTTTCACACGGCCATCGGAGAGAAGGGAGAGGATGGATTCTCTGAGCACGGCCGGTTCTACGGGGTGGACGGATGCCACCCCCTGGGTGTTCTGCACGGTCAATGCGGTGATTGCCGCGACGCCGTAACAGTTGTGCGCGGCAAAGGTTTTGAGATCAGCCGTGATTCCGGCGCCGGAGGAGGGATCAAATCCGGCTACACTGAGAACCACTGGCCATGCCGTGCTGATGGATTGATTCATTCCTTCCTTTGCGTACCTCAGGCTTGACCGTGACTTGTACCGATTATAGAGGCGCTTGCCTCTTTGTCAATAAAGATTTAGCCTGGGGTCACGGCTTGCTTCCGTCAACTTCCATTTCGGTGTCGGACTGGATTTCGAGTCGGGGAGCCTGGTCGTCGGGCGCAACAAGGCCTTCCCTGTTTTTCATCAGGGCGCTGAGGGTCTGGTGCAAGGTGGAATGATTCTGGAGCACGCGGCCGTCATCCAGCGCCACCAGAATCCGGCCTTGTCCCTTGCCGGTAATCTGCATCTCCAGCCGAGCCCCCGTGGCTTCGAGTTGCGGAAGCGCTCCCCCCTTGCGCAAGCCCTCTTGGGCGGGAGTAAGTGTGTTCTCGACGTGATAATCCACGATCGCTGCCTTTACTCCCTGGTAGCGAGTCTTGCCGGAATAGTGCAAGGTGTTTTTTCCCTGCACCTGGAAGGGATAATCCTTGAGAGGTTGGGCGTCGAGGTTTTGCGACCACTCATCGCCCACACGGACAGCGTGGTCCGGATAGAGCGACTGGCCGCCCATTTGTTCCAGGAACATCCGCAGCATCTGTTTGAGCGGCTCTCGTACCGGAGCGTCGAGATCGCGGAAAAGGTCGTCGGCGCCCTCAAAATCCACCAGCCGGCCATCATGATCGTAGTGGGCCGTCAGCGTCTGCCCCACCATCCGCTGGCTCACTTCTTGCTGGGCCTGAGTTATGGAATCTCGGATGCTCCGGGGGAATGCCTCGAGGTCGGTCTGGACTTCAAACTTGTCGAACCGGTGCTGAACATCCGCCGCGCCATCGGGGGCCACTTTCGACACCGTCACGGTACTTTGCTGGTTCAGGCGCAGGTTCGTGGGCATGGGTGGGAAGAAGTCCTTCAACTCGGGTGGATTGGAGTTGATTTTCGAGCTCGTCTGCACCTTCGTTACGTAGACAATGGACCGCCCTTGGCGATATTTGCGGGTTAACAGCACTTTGCCACCCGCACCTTGCGCCACCGTGGCCGCGGCAAGCGCCAGGAGTAGAAGCCCTACTCCCCTCGCGGGCCGCAGGGGGCAAGGCAATGTGCGCCGAGGCTGAGGCTGGGTCAGGCCGGCGCAGCGCACGGCCGCCCGAATGGGGTCATCAGGAAGCAACATGCTCAGCATCCTTTTGGTATTTTTCCAGACACTCGCGCGAGCAGAAGTGGAGCGTGTCCTTACCGCGCCTCAGTTGCTGGGAAAGTTCGGTGGAAACAAACATGCCGCACACCGGATCACGAGCCATTTCTCCTCGATGCGGTGCGGCATCGGGAGGCGGCGGTGGAGAACCTCCCGAAGTCCGAATGCGAATCCGGGGGGAACCAAATAGAGACCCGAGATTTCGAGCCATCGCCTTAAGAAAGAGCGCCAGGATGACGAATTCGAGAACGTCGAGGAGAAAACTTCCCATAAGAGGTCAGACGGCCGTTCACTCCGGGGAGATGCCGGAGATCTAGTGTGGTCCGGAGGCCCCGCCGGATGCGCGAGCGGCATTGATTTGTTCTTTTAAACTCGCCAGCGCGGGGTGGCTGGGATTCAGCTTGTATAAACGGTCCCAGGCTTTCTGCGCTGCGGCGAGATCGTGCGTGCCCTGCAGGTTCACGACGATGGTATTGACAAGGGTTGGTTCGTGCTTGGGATCGATCGCCAGCGACTTGTCATATTCGCGCAAGGCATCCTGCGGCCGCGCCAGGTAGAAATACGCGGTGCCCAAATCGGTGCGGGCATTGACATTTTTCGGATCAAGCTCCAGCGCGCGTTCATACCACTCGACGGCTTTGCTATACTGCTTTTGGTCGTAAAGAAAATCGGCGAGTTTTAGGCGGACGTCGGGGTCTTTAGGGTTCTGCGCCGCCATGTCCTCCAACTGCTTGACGATCGCCCCGCTGTCAATGGGAGGATGGCCCTCCGGCAAGCCCTGCTGCGGCATCGCTCCAGCGGCGGGAGCCGAGGCGGCGCCGCCTGGCGGCGGCATTTCGGATGGCGCCGCGGCCTGCGCCGCCTTCTGACGGGCGCTCCAGTTCATCTGGGCATCAGTGATGTAGCCGGCCAGAAAACCCACCGCCAGAAAAATCACCGCCGTAATAATCGTTTCCTTTTTCATGAGTCCTTCTCAGTCGGATTAATTGCCAGTCTAATGGACATGCGGGGGAGCGTCAAGTTGATCGGGTGATCAGCTGATCGGGTGATCGGATGAACATAAAACTGCTAAATCGTCTTTGTGTTCACCCGATCACCCGATCATCGGATCACCCGATTGCCTGATGTCCTGGCTTCCATTGCTCAAAAAACGCCTTAATGCTCTCGTAGCTCATGTGGCGGGCGTCGGCGAATTGCCCTTGGTCCATCGCGTACAAAAGGTTCCCGCGCGAGTTCAATACCGCCAGGGCGGGGATCCCGTGCTTGATGGGCACATGGTACTGCTCAGTTATATCCAAGTTCTTATCCTCGCGCCCCACATCGACCTCAACGATGACGAAGTTTTTTTCGATGATCGACGCAAGCTCTGTTTTGTGCATCTGCGCATCCAGCGCATGACAGTCGGGTCACCAGTTGGCGCCAAAGATGAGGACAATATTCCTTTTGCTCGCCTCGGCGTTCGCAATCGCCGCGGCAATGTCGCGACGCGCATCCGCCTTCTCATCATAGATGGACGCGCTAGGCTGCTGTCCGGCACAACCGAAGATCAGCAAGAACAAGAGGAGAAGCCAATACATAGGGCGATTCATCAAGACTCCTTTCGCTTTCATCATAACGCAGATTTTCCCAAACCCCGAAGACATGCCGTTAACTACCCACCCATGAATGGGCTGTGGTAGCATCAATATACACCATAAGGAAGCGGAATCACCCATGGAGTATACCGGACAAGCTGCATCACGATTCGCCTTTGCCGACATCCTTTATGAAAAGAAGGAAGGAATTGCCCGCGTCACTCTCAACCGTCCGGAGATTTACAATGCCTACTCCTCCGACACCCTGCGCGAGATGACGGAAGCCTTTCGCGACGCCGCGATGGACGATGCGGTGGGAGTGGTGGTGCTCACCGGCGCCGGCGACAAGGCATTTTGCGCGGGAAGCGATGCCAAGGAGTTTTCCAAGGAGTTCCTTCGCCGTCCGCGGAATTTCTGGAAGTTTCAAGGTTTGCTGGCCGAGGCGCTCAATCTGTTTCGCCATCTTGGCAAGCCCACGATTGCCCGGCTTAACGGCGTGGTGGCGGGCGCGGGGAACGACTGGAACCTGGCGGCGGATTTGGCTATCGCGGCGGATCATGTCCGCTTCATGCAGATGGGCACACGCGTGGGGTTGGTAGATGCCTGGGGTGCAACCCAGTGGTTGCCTCTGGTGGTCGGCGAGCGGCGTGCGAGAGAGATGCTCCTTACTTGTGACGAGGTCACCGCCGACCAGGCGCTGAATTGGGGGCTGGTGAATCAAGTCGTCCCCCTCAAGCAGCTCGATCGAGCGGTGAACGCCTTGGCCAAAAAGCTGATCCAAAAATTCCCGGAATGCACCCGTTATACGCGCCAGCAATTGGATATGTGGAAGGATTTAGCGTGGACGCTCACCACGGGCCACGCCCGCGATTGGCTTGCCGTGCACGCCACTTCCTGGGAGCCCTACGAAGGCATTCAGGCTTTCATTGAAAAACGTCCCCCCGATACCAAGAATCTACGGGAGCTGGCGGCGGCAGGGAAATCCAGCGAGTTCCTTTGGGGCGCCTACACCCGTAAGTGCGAGAACTGTGGGGCCAAAGGCATTCCGGAAAAGTTTGACTATTGCGGGAAATGCGGCAGTAAACTGAAATAGAGCAGTGATGAGTGAAGAGTGATGAGTGACAAGCAACCGAAATTCAAAAATCGAAACTCGAAACTCGCCACGATTTTCGAGTTCGATTTTCGAATTTCGCTTCTTGCTGCTCGTCACTCATCACTTGTCACTCTTCACTGCTCTTAGGAGGACTCCATGGCGGACGAACCGGTTGAACAAATCCCCGAAAGCGCAAAGGAAGAAGCGAAGAAAGATTTCAGATTTATCCGCTGGGATGACTCGGGGGTGGTGGCACATCTGAGCCTGAATCGGCCTAAGCAGAACATCATGAACATCGGCATGCTCCGGGAAATGGCGCGGGCTATTGAAAGCCTCTCCGCCCGCGAGGATGTGCGGCTGATCCTGCTGGATGCCGCCCCGGAATGCGAGGGTTACTTCTCCCTGGGCGTGGGCGCGGAGGGGTACACCCAGCAGATGGTGTTTCAGATGATGGACGCTTTCCATAACGTCTTTCGGGTCATGAATGAGCTCTCCAAACCCGTGCTCGCCGTCGTGGAAGGCGTGGCCTCGGGCGCCGGCGCTGAGTTGGCGGCATTCTGTGATTTGGTGATCGCCACCGAGAATGCGCAGTTTCGCCAACCCGAAATCAAGCTGGGGGTGTTTCCGCCCATGGGCGCAGTTGTTTATCCGCGCGTTATTGGGCCGCGCCGCGCCATGGAGCTGCTCCTTACGGGGGATCCCATCAATGCACTTCAAGCGATGCAAATGGGCTTGGTCAATCGCGTTGTGTCGCGTGAAAAGCTGAAGGAAACGGTCGATACGCTGGTGAAGCGTATCTCCGAACAAAGCGGTCCGGTGCTGACCTTGCTCAAGCGCGTGGTTTTCGAAGGCACGTGGCGGCCCTTCGACGAAGCGCTGAAGCGGGCCCAAGACCTCTACTTGAACCAGTTATTTGATCTTCAAGATTCCCAGGAAGGCCTGCGCGCACTCATCGAGAAGCGCAAGCCCGTGTGGAAGAATAGGTAAGGCAGTGACGAGTGGAGAGTGATGAGTGACGAGCAAGCGAAAGGCGAAAATCGAAACTCGAAATTCGAAACTCGCAGCGATTTTCGGCCTTCGATTTTAGAATTTCGGTCGCTGCCGGCTCCTCACTCATCACTCGCCACTCATCAGTGCTCTTCAGAGCTCTCCTAAGGATTTTTCCACATCATCCAACGCCGTTTTGGAAAGCTCGCTGGGCAGCAGGTCGGTGGATCTTCGCGCGTAGACGTGATCGCCGGACTTCGCTGCCTCCACAATCTCCGTGGTGTTCTTATCTCCGAATTGGACGTTGAAGCGGTAAGGCGGTTTGGCCAAGCCAAAATCCGCCAGGCTTCCACCCTTGGGGAATGAATCCGCACGCAAGTCGCGCAAGTGGGTCAAGAAGGTATCCATCTTATCGGAATTGACATCCTTGGACTTTGGGGCGATCTGCTTCCACTTACCACCCTGCTGCTCGAAAACCCAATGACCCTTGGGCGTGTCCACTTCCAGATGCTTCACGTCGAATGAGGAAAATGAAAACAGGTCCTTCTCGCGTAAATCCGCCGGATTCTTCTTGAACTGGGTGACAAACTCGGAGTTCAGAGTAAAGACCGGGTCGAGCGCGGCATTCATGGCGAAATAGTGATCCGAATCCTTATCTTTTTTCCCCACTACGATCGACTGCGTTCCGTCGCTGCCGGTTAATTCCAGGTGCAATTCCGGTGACCCGAAACCAAAGTCGCCGTTTTTCTTTTTGTCCTCCGCCGCGATCGTCTGCATGGTCAGACCCCGTAATTGACTGACCAAGCCGTCCACCGTGAAGCGGTCGGCGCGCACCGGGGGCGGGAGCACCAAATCCCACACGCCCTCGGGATTTTTTTCCAGCGTCCAGCTTGTACCCTTGTATTCAACCCCAATTTTCTGAAGCTGGTCAGCATTCAGGGTCAGCGCCCGGCGGTCGCGCAGGTCGAAGACTTTCTTTTCCAAGGAAGATTTCAGATAACTCGCCAGGGTGAAGACTTGCGGATTTCCGCTGGCCTGCGCATACAAGCCGCCACTGGTGGGCGTGTCGTCACCCAGCAGCAGAGTGAAAGACTCCGGTTTGGCATCGGTGGTGATTTCCATTGCGAAGCTGGGGGGATCGAGGCCAAAATCCTTCAAACTGGTGGGATGGGGGTCAACGACCTCGTCGGCGGTGGCGGTGGTCAAGCTATTCAGAACCCCCGAGAAGTTGCCCTGGTCCACTTCCAGGTGGCGAGGATCTGTGATGGCCCACTTCCCGCCTTCACGGCGGCAGGTGAATGCCTCACCGTCGCGAGGCTTGAAGGTAATGGACTGGATGTGCTGCGCATCGAGGGAAAATATTTTCGTCGGATGAGTGGTTTCGACGGCGGGTTTCTCGCTGCCCTTGTGCTTGTCGTAATAGATAAATGCGGCCCAGGTGGCCGCCAAAACCACCAGGGCAATCAGGGTATTCAAGTATTTTTGCTTCTTCATGGAATTTGCCACAACACGACGCTTTTAGGACTATCAACTATTCACTGTCCACTGTTCACTGCTCTTTTCACCGGCGCTGCCACCACACCAACACGCCTGCCAGCACGATCAGGATAGGGATTCCGAACACGCCCAGAATGAGCACGCGGCGCATCTGTTCCGCATTCATGTTCAGATGCTGTGATTCCGGTGGCGTGGGCCGAATGGAAATGAGATCTTCATCGGCCGACAGCCAGTTGATCGAGTTCATGATGAAATCGCGGTTGCTTTGAAAATTCAGGAAGCTGTTCGCCGCCACCAAGGAAGTTCCCAAGGCGACGAAGCGGCCCTCCGTCTTCTTCTCTCCTCCCCCCGAGATCGAGCCCGCCACGGCCACGGTGAGGGGACCTTTCAGGTCTTTGCCCGCGTGGAACTGGATTTCCTTTATCGTGGGATTCCAGTCCGTGACGTCATAACTGTCGGCGGAAGTGTCGCAGAGAGGGTCATCGCTTATGCCCGGTTTGGACTCCTTGCCCACCTCAAACGAACGCGAGAGGGGGAACAGTGTGGCGCGCCCGTTGAGCGGCTGAACGATGGGGTTCGTGCCGTACTTGATAATCAGCGGCATGTAGGGTTCGGTGCCGAAAATCTGGGCCACCGGATTTTCATCGATCACCAGATCGTTGCGAGCCGTCACACCCCAGTCACCCAGCATTTTGGTCAAGTTGGGAAGATCGACTCCCGGATCCAGCATAGCGAGCACGCGCCCGCCATCATGGAGGTATTTGTTAATGACGTCTATTTCCGGGGGGAGATAATCATTCTGCGGCCCGGCAATTATCGCCATAGTGCAGTCCTTGGGGATTTCCATCTTCTGCAAGAAAGGAAGCGTTTCCGTCTGGTAGTTCTCGTTGTCAAGTTGTTTCTTGAAGCGGTCGTAACCGTCGCGCTCCGTGTTGTCCAGATTGCGCTCACCGTGCGTCTGGATAAAGCAAGCCATCCGCTGGCCTTTCAGAACACGCACCAGGGCATTGGTAATGCCTTCTTCGCTATCGCCCTGGGCTTCCATATGGCGATCGCCGGCGGCCACCACAACCGTCCCATAACTGCGCACGGCAAACTCTTTGGCCAGAGCGGGCTGGCGATCGGGGTCAACGTACTTCACTTTCACGCGGTTCGAGGCTGTTGAATACATCCCGAGCACGTCGCGGCGTTCGCCGAAGCTGCGCTCCCGGTCGAAGGCGTAAATGGTCACGTCTCGGTTCAATTCCTTCAGTATTTTGCGCGTCTGGTCCGAAAGGCTGTACTTCTTGTTGGGCGTCATGTCCCATCGGTGGTCGTGGTTGTTGACAAACCAATTCACCAGCACGATGAGGGCAATCACAATGAGCGTGTAAAGAGCCCAATTGGCTCCCGTCAGAACTTGTTGTCCGGTGCGGCCAGCAATGCGATCTTTCCAGGCCATGGCTACGGCCTCCCTTTCAGGGCTTCCACGGAGCGCGCGGTCAGAAAAATTCCCAGAATGATGACCGACGAGTAATACACTACATCGCTCAGTTGGATGACGCCCTTCGAGAAATTATCAAAATGGGTGGTTAGCGCAATATAAGACATCACCTGCCCGACGGTGGTCATGGAGTACGCACTTACCCAATCCAAAAGGTATAGGAGCAGGAAAGCCGCCAAGCCCACCGCGCCCGCAATGATCTGATTCTTGGTAAAAGTGGAAATCCACATGCCCAACGCCATCAGCGCACCGCCATAAAGCAGCATTCCGAGCGCATTGGCAATAAGTGGCTTGGCATTGGGATTTCCATAAATAAAGAGGATCGCGAAGTAGATAAACGTCAAGGCTTCCAGGATCGCAAACAGAGTCATGGCGCCCAAGAACTTGCCCAGGATGATTTGCATGTCCGTGAGCGGGGAGGTGAGCAACAGTTCGATCGTCCCGGAGCGCTTCTCTTCAGCGTAAAGCCTCATGGTGATGAGGGGAATCAGGAAGAGCAGCACCACCGTAAGCACCCCGCCCAGGATGGGCCGGATGACGTATTCATTGAGGCTCATGGGCGGCATGCCACCCATTTCCCCCTGCGCCTCCATGCGGAAGGATTGGAGGGCGAAGAAAGCTGTCGAGCTATAAAATACAAAACCGCATATCGCGGTGTACACGGTCATGACCAGGTAGGCGATCGGCGAATGGAAGTAAGCTTGCAATTCCTTCCCTGCCATCGCCATCACATTGCGCATGGTGCGTTTCCTTTCTACTCTTCGGGCTACGGGATACGGGGCACGGGAACGCGCCCTCGAGCTTAATTCTTCACGTGTCCCGTTTCCCGTATCCCGTGTCCCGGGTTTATCAGTTTGCCGCCTGCTCGGCTTTCGCCGCAGCCTCTTCGCTAATATCCTTGGTGGTGAGTTTCAGGAAGATTTCCTCCAGGCTCAGACCGCTCGTTTTCAGTTCATATAGCTTCCACCCGGATTCCACTGTGGCACGCGCCAGGTCCGCGCGCACATCCTTGTCTTTTTCGGAGTGCACTTCCAAGGTCACCCGGCTATCAACGGCTTCGCGGGGTTCAACCCAGTTCACGCCGCCGATCTGCTGGAACTTCGCAATAATGGCCGCTGCCGGACCCTCTACGGTGACCAGGACGGTTTCAAACCCTTGCAGGCGCCGCATGAGTTCCTCAGGCGTTCCCATCGCCACAATCTTCCCCGCGTTGATCACCACCACGCGCTGGCAGGTTTTTGAGACTTCCGGCAGGATGTGCGTGCTCAGGATCACCGTGTGCTGACCCGCCAATCCCTTAATCAGTTCGCGCGTTTCGATGATTTGTTTGGGGTCGAGGCCGGCCGTCGGTTCGTCGAGGACCAGCACGTCGGGGTTATGGATCAGCGCCTGGGCCAGGCCTACTCGCTGCCGGTAACCCTTGGAGAGTTTCCCCGTCTGCCGATTGCGCACGTCGGCCACCGCGCATTTCTCTATGATCTCGTCCAAGCGGGTTTTCATATTACGACGCGGTACACCTTTGATCCGCGCCACGAAGGCCAAGTACTCCGTCACCGTCATGTCCGGGTAGAGAGGAGGTGTCTCCGGAAGATATCCGGTGCGCCGCTTGGCCTCCAAGGGCTCCTCCACCACATCGTAACCCGCCACGCGAACCTTTCCCTCCGTGGGGGGAAAGAATCCCGTGATCACGCGCATGGTCGTGGTTTTCCCGGCGCCATTGGGACCGAGAAAGCCCAGCACCTCTCCCTTCTGCACGCTGAAGCTCACGCCGGAAACGGCCAACGTGGGTCCGTAACGTTTGCTGAGGTTTTCAACTTCGATCATGGAAAGCCACCCTTCCTGCTTCCGAGGATATGCAACTGCTTCCGATCTCTCCCGCCCATCCTGTCGACGTGGGTCTTAAGGACAATTGACAGATCAAAATGAATTTCCTGGCTTGCGGATGCCAAACCTTCTGCGGATTCCCAAGCGCACTCAATTTATTAGAATTATCAGAAAAGGCATAGGGTTGCCAAGTAGTTTGATGGATTGCAGAAGTAGGTGGTAGGTCAAAGGGAGGGTAGGTAGTAGGTTGTAAGTGGCAGGTGAGGGCCCTCCCCACATACGACCTGCCACCTACGGTTCACCTTCGACCCACCACCTACAGTTTTTCGCACACGATCTCCCGCTCAACAAACGGCACCAGGCGGGCCGGTCCGTGCCAGCCATCCAGATCGATGTTATTAAGATTGGAGCGCCAAGTCCCCACCGCGCGGGCATTGGCCTCGGTGTTGACCACCCGGACCTTTATTTGGTTTTTCCCAGGGTGCAGTCGTTCGGTCACGTCGAACACGAACGGACCCCACGGCCGCTTCCCGACAGCCTGGTCATTCACCCAGACTTCGGCGCACACTCCGACCACGCCGCAATCCAGGAGCAGGCGCTCCGCCAGAAGCGACGCCGGCACGTCCACGGTCTTCTCGTAGACCATGGTTCCGGAGAAGTGCTCCAGTCCCGGCACTTTCCAAGTTCCGAGGAAAAGCATCGCCCGGGCCGTGGAAAATGCCAAGGGATGATCGAGCACTTCACGCGCGCTGACCCGCAAAGTCACTGTGCGCGCGCCACGGGAAAGAGGAATCTCCGCTGCCGCGGGAACCTGTTTATCACCGACGAACACGAGATACTCATCCCGCAATGCAGGGACCCGCAACGCTCGCGCCACACGTGGAATCGCGAAACTCAGCCATCGGTGACCTTGCGGCGCCGCCTGCGGATCATCGATAATTCGCGAATTCGACACCAGGCCTTCGATGGCGGCTCCATGGGTCTGCTCGATGCGGCAAGTGCATTCCGGCGCCTTTCCGTCGTCCGGACTATTGTGGAGGAACTTGATCAGAATGCTGTTCCATCCGCTCTTGAGGCTAATGGGAATGCGCGTCGCAAATCCATCGATAGGGTCAAAATAAAGGGGGCGCACGAAGCGCGAATAGACCTTTTGACGATTCACGAAAACGGTGGTGGGGTGAGGCGCTCCCAGCAGCATCACGGCCTCGCCGCCTTGTGGGTGGTAAACGTTGGTTTGCAGGTAAACCGTTCCCTGCATCACCGGCGCGCGCAGCACGCGCCCATAGTTGACGATGTAGCTGGCCGCACCGTAGGACCCGCCTGCCACTTCGATGGTTCCATTCCAAGTGGACGCCAGGGGCACAATGGAATCGTCGGCAGAGTTGAATTCCGCCCAGTGGAGTTGTACGCCATCTTTGCCGATGTAGTCCTGGGCATAATCAACGCGTTCGTCGCTCTCCGGCGCGTAGGCTTCCTCCAAGCCGCGGTCCTCGGGGTTCGGGAACAGGCCGATCACATTCCACTTGTGAATCGAGCGCATCTGCGGAGCGAGCCAGAGGGGATTCCAACTTGCCTTGTCGCCGGTCTTGGCATACCAGCGCTCCTTCAGGCCGCGGCCCGTTGGATCTTCGCGCACCTGCGCATAGGGCGCGTCGATGGAGGGTGCTTCCACCGTGACGTTCCACTCGCCCGAGATTTCCAGCGGTGCAGCACTCTTGGATTGATACTCTCCCCGGTAGCGGGTCTGGCCCTTCTGCAATTCCACGTACCCGGTTTTGTCGCCCGGCACGCCGCGCCCGTGCACAACCACTTGCTTCTCGTCGGCGCGCAACAATTGAAACTCCTCGAGGTTGGTCGGGGCGAGAGCCAGGGGTTGGGCCGGGCCCGTGGGATCAAACACCACGTAAGCGGCATCCCAAGGCCCCAGAGCCAGGCGTACCAGAGTCTTGTCCCCCTGCGTTTCGTAGAAGAGCGATGAGCGTTCTCCCGTGGGCGCTTCCCATTTTTCCGGCCGGCCCTTCGCCTTGAATCGCAGCACGTGGGTGCGCGCCTCGGCCTTATCATTGACCACCCAGTAGAGATCAACACCAGCGTTCCGTTTGTGCATTGCGTACAGGTTGTCAGTCGGCCCTTCCACCAGCTCGATGTCAGGGTCTAACGCCTCACGAATAATCTCCACAAGGTCGGTGACATAACCTGGCACCCAATAGGAGCGCCCGCCGCCTGTGCTCTTGCGCATAACGTGAGGTTCAGCGGAGGAACGAAGATCGAACACCTCTTCCCAGATCGCTTTCAACTCGGGGTCGTCGCGGCCGGACTCGACCGAGGTATAGGGTAGGCGGCGCAGAGCGATGACGGTTCCACCCGCCCGGTAATAGTCGCGCACCCGCAGCGCCGTGCTCCGGCGCGTGGTCGACATAGGGGGAAGAATTAAGAGCTGAAACTCCGAATTATTGATGCGCAGGCGGCCGCCGGCAAAATCGCTTTTCGCGAAGTAGTAATCATCCGCGACCATAAAGTCGTAACGCGCTTCGGTAAGGCGCATTTTGAGGTCAGCGTACTGCTCGCTGGTCTCCACCGCGTCAGGACTCCAGTTGGCGTTCCCTAGCAGGTGGGTGAAATCGTCGTTGCGGAAGGCCGATGCCGATTGCCCCCAAATGGAAACTTGCGGGTATAGCACAACGAGATCGCACAAGCGCTGGCTTTCTCGATTGACGAAGCTGATGCGCCGCATCTGGTCAGCGTAGAAGTGAAACCAGGGAAGGTACGGCTGCCCGCGGAACCAGTCGGGCGGGAAGTTGGTGCGCGTCAGGTCATAATTGAAGGCGTGCGGAACGAACTCACCGATGTCCCAGGCGCCCAGGCAGTTGGAAACCCGGCGCATCATTTCGGGGCTCAAATAGGAATCGCTGCCCTGCACGCCCTGATTCTCGCATACCACATGTTTTCCCTCGAAGGCGGCGACGGAAGCGACCTCCCTCAGCCAAACCGACTCGTGCGCCCATTCCATCAACGTGTCGCAGCCGGGGGCGCTCATGGAACGCAGGACGCGATAGAAGTCACCTTGCCACGCGGCCCCCCAGAAAAGCGACTCTTCCCAAACATGCCCCGAATGTTGGATGTGGTGCTGAACGCACCAGTCGCTGACCTGCTTCCAGAAGCTGTCGGAATACAATTCGCTGATCGTGTCCAGGAGATCGCAGTGGAGTTTTTCCGTCATAGGACCAATGTCGTAGGTAAGGCCCGGAAGGCGGGGAATGAGATCATAGCCCGCCTTGCGCTGGAAGGTTTCGAAAAGGTGTGGCGTCCAGGGCAGCTTGTCTCCGTAGGAGCCCTCGTGATCGGCAAAGGTGGCGGGCATGGCGTTGCCAAAATACTGGCTATAACGCTTGTAGAACTCCTCGTAATAGATCTTGATAAATGTAGCAATCGCCTCCCGGCTCATCAGGTCCACTGTACCCCCGTTGGGCATCGCAGGTACCAGGTCGTAGGTCGTGATGAGCCATTCTCCTTCGGGCACGTCCCAGGAAACTTCCTTGGCGCCCGCCTCCCAAGCTACCGCTTGCAGGGTATTGCCATCTAAGCGGTCCGGCCCCAGGCGCTTCCCGGCTACCACCGCAACCGTTTTCTCGGCAAGGGGCGAACTCCACCGCTTCGGTCCGTGGACGATACTTTCCGTTGACCGCATGCGGCGCGAGCGGAATTCAGGATTGGCTTCAACCACGTGGCTTTTGTTGACGCCCGGCATCCAATAATCCCGCGCCTCGCCGCTGGGCCACTCGAACTCATCGCACAGGCAAAGAGAAAATCCGGCTTCCTTGGCGGCCTGCAAGCCCCCGCCCAATGCCTGCCACCACTCTTCCGACAAATAGCGGGTCTGGAGACCATCCCGATTGTGGGCATAAGCGCCGTAAACACCATTCTCCACCATTTGGCGAATTTGGCGCCCCAACTCCTCGCCCGTTAGTGTGCCGTTCCAAAACCAAAACGGCCGGATGCTGTATTTCCTGTCCGGATCGAGAAACTTCTGGTAAAGCGCCGCCAACCCGCCAGAGATTTCCGCCGGCTGGGCCGAAAGCGTGGAACCATTTTTCAACGCCAATGTGCCCAACCCGGCTCCTGTGACCTCCAAGAAATCTCGCCGTGTCATCTTGATCATAAATGCCTCCCGAAAATTATGAGTGCAAAAATCAAACTTTTCCGACGTTTATTTGACCACCGAAAGCCGGCAATGGATGTTCCGCGCGGGAAAGATCCAGGCGAAGTGTTTTTCGTAGAAGTCTATTGAAATACCGGCAATAAGCCGTCCCAAATTATCCAACAGAAAATTGTGGCCGAAGGTCAGATGCCGATCCAGAATCCGGAAACCCCCTGCGTTGTAAGTAAAATTTTCAAAACTCCCTTGCGCGAAGTAATCGAAACTGTGAAATCCCAGATGCACGAGGTGAGTCGGGTCCGTGTAGGAGTCCATCGAGCTGTAATGCGGCGTCACGATCACGACCTCCGCGCCGGGCTTGGCGATGCGGTGCACCTCCGCCATGGCGCGTAGGACATCAGGCTGGTGCTCGAGGAAATGGGAAAGATAAACCTGGTCAGCACAGGAATCGCGGAGTGGCCAAGGAAAATGTGCCAGTTCACAAAGGATGTCGGCATCCGAACCCGGTTGTCGGTCCAGTCCAATTGCCCCGGCCACCTGTTTCTTCTTTCCGCAGCCAATGTCGAGAATGAGCATCAACCCTCCTCGGCGCAGATGCACACCATAACAGAATCGGGTCATTTATTCATCGGGCCATCGGGCCATTGACCATTTGAGCTTTTCCAGACACTCGTCAGCGATCCGGCCTAACGATAAACTCCCCTGCGGTGGCCGATTCTCACCACGATGATCACGAGTTGGTGGGCTTCGACTTTGTAGATCACGCGATAATCGCCCACGCGGATTCGATAGTAAGGCTCCTCTGCATGCAGCTTCTTGGCACCTTGTGGGAAGGGATTTTCCGCCAAGCGATCCATGTGCCGCTGCAAACGTTGCTGGACAGTTCTGTCAAGAGCAGAGAAATCGCGCCGCGCATGTGGGGTAAACCGGATGGAATAGGGCATGAGCGCCTCCCTCTGAATAGAACCAATGGAGCCCAATTTACGGCAGGGTATACTGCATGGAAGTGGGCAAGAAGGCGATGCCTTAGAGCTTCAAATCCTTCTTGATCTTCTCCCAAGAGATCAGGCGGCCGGGCTTTTTCATGATGTCCCGTGCCTCTTCCAAATCCCGCCTGTCTTCGAGAGCTTCGAGAATCTTCAGATCCTCGGCTGAGACGACCGCGGCAACATCCTTCCCGTGGCGGCGAATGACGGTGCGCTCGCCCGCGAAACTTGCGCGGTTAACTGCTTCCGCAAAAGAAGCTCGTGCTTGGCTGGCACTAAGTCGTCGAGCCATGTAACTTATCTCCTCTGTACAAATTGTACAATTTTGCAGCGTGGCGGGCAAGGTCAAATCCATCTTGGCGATTCACCGGTTTGTTTATCAAATCACTAAATCCCTCAATCGCTAAACCGCCCAATAACCCGACCTTAGTGACCAAACCTGTAGGTAAAGTTCACGCTCGCGTATGAAGGTATGCGCACCCCAACGACTTCCGCAATCGGGTTCTCGGGAACCGGTAAGGGACCTACATATCCCGGCTGATAGTTCGTAGCGAAGTTTTCTGTGGTTTGTCCGGTATAGCCGCTGGCAATCATCATGTTTAGTCCGACGTTGATCCTTCCCTCAAGAAATGGCCGCGCCAGCGCCAGCCGGAACTCCTTGTTCGGCACCCCGAGGCAGTAGGAGGTCAGGTCGTTGGAGTCGCTCTCATCGCATCCATTCCCAACCACCTTCCTTCCCACGTACTCGAATTCGCCTTTCACCTGCAAATAGTAGGGCAGTTTTTGATACGTCCAGGAAAGATCGCCGATCAATCTCGGAGCTTCCGGCGTCACCTGCCCTGTGTTCAGATCGCGCGCATCGGCCTGCTCAAGGGTCGCCTGGAGCGATCCGTATCTGAAGCTCTGGCGGAGCGTAGCCGCCAGATAGCGTATACGGCCCGGCCCCAGATCGAATTGCAATCCATCGTCGGGGTCGATCTTGCCGTACTCGGCGGTTTGCGTCTCGTGTCCCAGTGTTAGCTTCAGATCCGTCCTGTGGAAGGTCTTGCTCGCAACCAACTGATACGAGCGTGCCGTCTCCACCGGGTCAACGGCTGCGGGTGCTCCAGTGGCGGTGTCCTGTCCCGTGGCCGATCCCGTTCTGGGATCTTCCGTGAAGAAGGATTTGCCAAAGCTGAAGGCAACCTGAGGAACGTACCAGGATTCCTGCGGAAAGAACGTTATCGTCGCTTTCGGTGAATTCAGGCTCACCAACTTGTTCCAGGAATTGGCCGGAGTCACCAGGTCCTGGTTGTCGATGCTAATCTCATCGCGTCTCCAGCCCAGGTAGTAGCGAAAATATTTGCTCAGCTCGCCCTCCCCGGCGATGTAGGGCGTTACCGGAGCGATGGTTACATTGTTTCTGTCCACCTTGATGAAAGGTCCGTAGTAATTCGGGTCGGCGGGACTGTAGAAGTTGTAATGGTCCAGATCGTCGCGGCGCGGCGCCTCGCGCGCGTAGTCCGTCCCGGCCAGGAACGTGAGGTTCTTCGAGAACTTTTTCGTATACGCCGCACTGCCGCCGGCTACGGTGCGGAACTCGCTCTGCCGGATCAGCCCGACCGCAAAGTCGGAGAAAAGAGAGAGATTGTAGGTGCGGAAGAACCCGGAGAGCTGAAGTTCCTGGTTGTCGCCCAGCTTCCACACATCGTTCAACGCCACGAGCGCCGTGTGCGTCTGGTCCTTCTGCCTGGGGTCAATCGTATCCGGGTATCCCTGCCAGCCGTCGGCCGCATCGACGGAATTGAATCCATAAATCGGGCGCAGTCCCGCCACGTCGGAAAAGCCGTAGTATCCGATTCCGAACAACGTCAGGGTGTGATCTCCCAAGTAGAAGACCCGCCCGCCGTTGATCTTGAACTGCTTGCGGTGCTCCAGCCGGTCCAGGAATCCATTGCCGTACGAGAACTCCATCGCGATCCACGAATACTTCGAAGGACTCATCCCCGCCGTGCCCGTGATGTCGCGCTGGTCTCCGGTCAAGGTGAAGAACGGATCGAGATGCGAGCGCAGGGAATAGGTCGTCGCCAGGTTCAAGGCGTGATTGCCCTCGCGCACGTTGAACGCACCGCCGTCCCCCTCAACGCTCTCGATCACATCCGCAATGTAAATGTTTGGATCGGTGTAGCCATTGCCGTGCGCGTTCGCGGACAGGTTGTTGGGAACCAGGTAGCTGCCCACCTGGATGAACTGCGCGATTGGCTCGCCGTGGTCACCCGCTACTCCCGGCGCAAAATACTGCGGCGCCTTGATGCCGCTTGACGCTGTCTCAATCGGGTAGCCGGGAATCGAAATCGGCGCGCCTGGCCGTCCCGGGTTTGCATCCAGCAAGTCCGCGCTGGCGAAAACCTTCTCGGCGGGATCAGGCGATAGGACATCGACCTGCGTCACGTCCGCGGTCACCGTGATCGCTTGCTTTTGCGAGGCCAGATGGTGAAACTGCAAATCGGCCTCTATCCGCGCCCCTGCTTCCACTCGGACGGCCATCATGACCGGCTCGAATGCCAGCGCTATGGCAGTTACGCTAAACTCGCCCGTGCCGATCGAGGGGCAAAAGAAGTATCCTTGTGCGTCGGAAGTTGTTTGGCACACGGTGGATTTGCTCTGGTCGCTGACCTTGATCTGGGCGTGTGATACCGTACCCCCCTGGGGGTCAGTGAGCCGGCCGGAGATTCGCCCGGCGGGGTCGGCAGCGAGAAGGGTCGCTGTCGCCAGGGCGATCCAGCACAGGAGACGTAAGACCGGCACGAATGACGACGCGATGGATTGGCGATGCCGGAGGTAGCGGGAAATCCGCACGCGATATTTGGGTCCATTCGCACCGGCTCGCCACGACAAAGAAGTTTAAGTGGGGCCGGATGAATTTCCACCCCATGGATGGAGTGTGAACGATAACACGATATTTAAATTCGTGCTACCGATTTGTGGGGCACAGCTATTTTCCGATGGTCAGGAGGCAGATTCATGGCCCACTTGGTGAGAACCGGGATTTCGCTCGAAAGCGATCTGTTAAAGAGGTTTGATCGCGTTATTCGTAAGAAGGGCTACAAGAACCGCTCGGAAGCCATTCGCGATCTGGTGAGAGACTACGCGGTGGCCGAGGACGTGGAAGCAAACCGCACGGTGGTGGGAACCTTGACTATGGTTTACGACCACCACCGCCCCAAGCTCGCGGAGCGGCTGATCGAGGCGCAGCATCACGCCGAGGGCCAAGTGCTGGCCGCCACACACGTCCACCTGGACCACCACAATTGCCTGGAAGTGATCATCATGCGGGGGCGTAGTTCTGAGGTGAGCCACCTCGCGGATCGGATTCTGAGCTTGCGAGGGGTAAAGCATGGCAAACTCGTGCTCACCACGCAGGGGAAAGGCTTGTAGATTCATTGCCGATTTTCGATTGCCGATTGTCGATTGAACTAATCGGAAATCGTCAGTCGTCAGTGGAAGCCGGTGTAGCGCGGGCCTGATTTGTAGGTCCGCGGCTTTTTCGCTAGCTCCTACTCGACCGCCAGCCCGCCGGCTGCCGGATGACGCGCTAGCATCAAGACTGCAAAAATTGTGATCGCGAACCACTAGCATGGGTGTACAGTGAGGGCTGCCAGGAGGCCAAAATGGAAATCCTGGGTTAGCCAGATTCCGCGAGTATAGGAGTGGATTCATGCCAAACAAAGAGGACATCCTTCGCGAGAAAACCTACAAAAACGATGGTCTAGAATTAGAGAAGCGCGTGTTCTATACGCTTTCTGACGAGAAGGGTCTGGAGCACCATCGTAATTCAAAGGCCATTGCTCTACTTGTGAAAGCCCTGCACGAAAAGAAGCAGCTATCTGATGAAGAAGTCGACGAACTCTTGCTTGAGTGTGTCTGGTAGTAGCCAGCCCAACAATGCTGGCTAATCACCCGCTGCAGTGTACCGGCCCGGCAAAGTGGTTCTTGTGATTCGGGGCTGGCGCGAAGCGTAGCTCTGCGATGCGCGACGTCGCCGGTCCCCGAGAGCTTCCCGAAAGAGAGCATCTCGATAATAAGCATTAAGATTTCTTTTTAGGATAATCGTGATTCCCCACTGGCCCCCAACCCTGTCTCATGATCCGCGTAAAAGGCTTCTCTTCCCCCTTCCACTCGGAGGCATCAGGCGTTGAGCGGTGTGGTTCAATCGGAGGTAAACCGCGATGAAGAAATTCGTTGTGATGTTCGTTCTGCTGTTTTCGGCTTCGGCGCTCGCTCAAAATGAAAACTTTGAAATAAAGGGACACGTTATAGGAGAAAGCACCGCCGATTTTCTGGCTAAGGAGCCTGCTGTAAAGGGATCGCTCGACAACTGTCTGGCGGAACAATCCAACCCTAAAAGCCGATGGTACAAGCGCCACAAAACGGAGTGTCAAGCAACGATATTGGGCTTTACGGGAGGCGCGCGGATATTCTTTGAGTATAATCCGCAGTGGCTGTTCGACGGTGGGAAGCTCGTGAAGGTATACATGGATTCGACGGACTCCAAAGTAGTGCTTAGTGTGTTGGTCTCGCAGGGAAGGTCGGAGTACCACACTCCGCAAGCTGCACTGGCGGAGTTGATTGGGAAATTGGGCCAGCCAACATCGGACATACCTACCGAGGTGCAGAACGGGTTTGGGGCTAAGTGGACGCTGCACGAATTTTTATGGAAACCTCCGGGAGTCATCGTATCCCTCGCAGTATATCCAGCGTCGGTCCTGCCTGAGTCTGTGCCAGGGCATGTTGATGGAGAGTGGAAACTCACGGCGGAAACCACCGGTGAATTCGAGAAAGAGAAGGCTGAAGTCGCGCCAAAGTCTGGATTGCTAGACAAATGAAACGCAACTGATTTTGCCACCAAGTGCAGTATAAAAGAAGGAGCGGGCGACCAATGAAAACCTGCACATGCGGAAAATCGCTAGCGGCCAATGCCTACACCTGCCCCAACTGCGGGAGAAGATTCACCCCGTGGTACGTCTGGGCCTTCGGCCTGGGCCTGCCCATTTTTGGACTATTCCTCATCGCCTACAGTTGCGGACGCTAACCTAGCCCGGAATCACAGGCAGGAAAGGCCATTTATGCCCAGACCAGTGCCCCTTGTGATATCGCGAAATATACCAGTAGAGTTTGGCAACTCACCAGGGGAGAATTCGAATCAAACCGTGGGGTTAGGAGCGTATATGAAAATGACGACTTGGCGACGGGGTTTGGTGCTGTTGCTTCCTTTTTTGCTGGCAGGTCTTTTTGCCTCAGCAGTTTACGCGGACGATGGTGATCCTCCGGCGCGCGTTGCCCGGCTGAGTCTTGCCGAAGGCAAAGTCTCATTTCAGCCTTCCGGTGAAACCACTTGGAGCGAGGCTTCGGTGAATCGGCCGGTCAGCACGGGGGACCGTCTTTATACTGACCCGGACGCCCGCGCCGAACTGGAAGTGGGTCCCTTTGCCGTGCGCATCGGGCCAGGCACGGATTTGACCCTGGCCAATTTGAATGACCAGATCATGCAATTGGGAGTTGGCCAGGGCACTGTGCGCGTCACAGTTTACGAAATGCCGCAAAACAACTCCGTGGAGATTGATACTCCCAACGGCGCGCTGATCCTGCAAACCGCAGGTTCTTATCGAGTGGATACCGCCGCCGACGGCAATTCCACCCAAGTCACGGTGAACGCCGGCAGCCTGGAAATCAGCGCCGGAGATCTTTCGAAAACGCTACAAAGCGGAGAAGCCGTGCAGTTGACGGGCACCGGGCCTGTGGCGGCTTCGCCCCTTTCCGTGCCCCCGCCGGATGACTTCGATAAATGGTGCGCAGAGCGTGATCGCCGGATTGAAAATTCCCCTTCGGTCCAGTCTGTCGGCCCCGCTGTCCCCGGGGATGAGGACCTTGACACCTACGGACAGTGGACCACCGAGCCCGACTATGGCCTGGTGTGGGTTCCCGCCAATGTGCCCCCGGACTGGGTTCCCTATCGGAATGGGTATTGGGCATTTATCGAGCCTTGGGGCTGGACCTGGGTGGAAGCTGAGCCCTGGGGCTATGCGCCATTCCATTATGGCCGCTGGGCACATATTGGACCGGTTTGGGCCTGGGTTCCCGGCCCGGTGGTGGTGGCGCCGGTATATGCTCCGGCGTTGGTGGCGTTTGTCGGCGGGCCGGGCTTCAGTGTTGGGATTGGCGTCGGAGTGGCGTGGTTTCCCCTGGGGCCGCGCGAGCCTTTCCTGCCCTGGTATCACTACGGTCCGACCTATATTCGTGCCTTCAATGGTGTCAGCGTGGTGAATTTTGCGTCTGTTCACTACGTAAATCGCGAGGTCGCCGTCACCGCGGTTTCCGGCGATGTCTTTCGCAGCGGCCAGCCGGTGGCGCGGGATTTGGTGCATATGACCCCGGAGCAAGTCGCCCATGCGCAGCTCATTCCCCATCCGGAGGTTAGTCCCACGGACCGGGCGGTTTTTGGGGCAAGGGCAGTGGCGGCGCCGCCAGTTCCCGCCGCAAGGTTTGGATCTGCGAGGGCTGCGTCACCGGGTGAGCCCTCAGGCCCGCGAACCCCTGCGCCCGTAACGCGTGAGGCGGAGCCCACCGGTGGACCACCCAACACTCCGTTTCCGCACATGTTCACTCGAAGTGCGCCTGCCCCTGCGAACGCTCCTTTTGCCGCGCGGCAGGATGCCTATTCATCCCATCCCGGACGTCCGCTGGAACCGCAGCAGATGGATAACCTGCGCGCGGGAAAGCCCGCCGGGCCGATGCAGGACAAGGAGAGCCCTCCTCACCCGGCAAAGGAACAAAGCAAATCATCCTCTTCTTCCCGCGCAGGAGGCGAACATCACTAAGCGCTGCGGAGACCGAACGCGTTCGTTCCGCCGGGTAGGCACGGGAAATTCCCTCGCACCCCACACCTTGCAGGCGCATCGTGACGCAGCGCGTGTTACGGGCATCTTCCGCGACTCCCCGCGTCGGTCACGGCCAAAATGTCCGTCCGACTTTCTGTCAATCTTCGGACCCCGAAGTTCCAGATCGCAATTCTGCTCAAGGAGAAAAGCGCATGGCCAAAGTACGCGTGCGGTACACCGATTATTTTGCGCAAACGATCCAGCGAATGCGCGAGGACGGCTTGCTGCTGGTGACTCAGGGCGCGGACGGAAAACCCAATGTCATGACGATTGGCTGGGGAATGCTGGGGTCAATCTGGGCGCGGCCGATTTTCATCGTGCTGGTCAGGCCCTCGCGCTACACCTACAGTCGGCTGGAAGAAATAAGCGACTTCACGGTCAACGTGCCTCCGCGGGAACTGGCAATGGCCGCCAGCCACTGCGGAACGGTTTCCGGGCGGGATCACGACAAGTTTCAGGAGATGCACTTGACCGCCGCGCCCAGCCGCGAGGTGCGCGCCCCCATTGTCCAGGAATGCATTGTCCACTATGAATGCCGTACCGTGCACCGCAACGATGTGGTTCCCGACGCGCTCGCGCAAGCCGTCCGCGACGAAGCCTACCCGGAGGGAAATTTCCACCGCGTCTACTTCGGTGAGATCGTGGCTGCTTACGCCGACGAAGATGCAGAGCTGAGATTTCGCTTGAGTGATGCACCACAGAGGCACTGAGACACAGAGTGAACCGGTGCTTGAGTCCCTTGGTCCTCTGTGCCCCAGTGGTTCATCAAGCCGTTAGAAAAAACGGCAGGTGATCATGGGTACAGGAGATACTGGGCGCGGACTTTCTTGAACCTCTCCACATCTTCCTGCCAGTCGTACCAGATGCGCGAGGGGCTTTCGCCGACGCGGATGGATTCCAGAACCTTGTGGCTTCCCACCAGATGCAGCGTGCCATCCAATTTGAAGTTCTGGGGAGAAAGCCGCCAAAGAGCCGCGAGCATCTCCACTCCCATTTCCGTGGGCTCCAGCGCTTGACGGTCAATCAACACGATCTGCACGCCGTGGCAAACTTCGCCTTCGAAAGTACCGGAGGCCGGCTTGAAATCCAAGGGCAGAAAGCGGACCCCCTGAATCTTCTTGCCGTTTAGATTTGCAGCCAGCTCTCTGCCGTCAATCCAGGGAGCGCCGACCATTTCGAAGGGCGTGTCCGTGCCGCGGCCCACGCTGACGTTTGCGCCTTCGAGCAGACAGACGCCGGGGTAGAGCGTTTCTTCCGTCAGGTTGCGCAGATTCGGGGAGGGGTTGATCCAGGCTTGGCCCGTCTCGTCAAACCAGTCCGTGCGTTGCCAGCCTTGCATTTTGATGACGTGCAGCTTGGCGTTCAGGTGATTTTCGCGGTTGAACATTTCCGCAAGTTCGCCCACGGTCATCCCGTGGCGAATGGGCATGGGAAAGTAGCCGATAAACGAACGCAGGTCCGGGTCGAGCACGGGACCATCGACCTCGGCGCCGTTAATGGGGTTCGGCCGGTCGAGGACGTAGAACTCGATGCCCTTCTTCGCCGCCGCTTCCAGACAATATCCCAGCGTGGTGATGTAAGTATAGAAGCGCGCACCGACATCCTGAATGTCGAAAACCAGAGTGTCGATGCCCTCCAGCATCTGGGCGCTGGGCGCCTCGACGTCGCCATACAAGCTGTAGACGGGCAGGCCGGTCGGGGCGTCGCGCGAAGATTCCACCTTCGCCCCTTCCGCTGCCGAGCCTTCCAGCCCGTGCTCGGGGCTGAACAGCGCCACCAGCTTCACGTCCGGGGCATGATCCAGCAAGTCGATGGTGCGTTGGTCATCGCTCGCGCGGCCGGACGAGTTGGTGATCAGCCCCACATGCTTGCCGGCGAGCGCGGCGAAGTGTTCCGCTTCCAGCACGTCAATTCCGGTCTTCACCTTGCCATTGCGCAGCCCTTGCACCCGGTAACTCTTCATCAGCTCGGAGTAGCCGGTGAGCGAACGCCGGCTATCCAGAATTTGCTGCGTCGAGAGTGGCCCCAGCGCCCCCGCCACCAACGTGGCAAGCCCCGTCCGCAGGCTTGCCACCTCGCCTTTGTTGTTGGGGTGCACGCGATTGGTCAACAGAATCACGTAGGTTTTGGTTACGGGGTCAATCCAGATGGAAGTTCCTGTATAGCCCGTGTGCCCAAACGAGCCCACGTCGAACAATTCACCGCGGTTGGAAGCGAAAGGCGAGTCGAGATCCCAGCCCAGCCCGCGCAACACCATCGCGTTGGGAGGAGTCTGCGGCTCCGTCATCTTTTCGATCGAGAGCGGGCTGAGGATGCGGACGCCGTGGTAAGTGCCGCCATCGAGCAGCATCTGGGCGAAGATGGAAAGATCGTCGGCGGTGGAGAACAGGCCCGCCTGCCCGGCCACACCGCCCATAAAACGGGAGGTGGGATCATGCACCACGCCCCAAAGCACCGGCCCGCTGCTGCCGTGCTCGTATTGCGTGGGGGCAATGCGCACGCGCAGCGCGGCGGGGGGCTTGAACAGGGTGTCTTTCATGCCCAGCGGCTTGAAGATGTGCTCCGCGCAGTAAACGTCCAGAGGTTCCCCGGAAACGCGGCGCACAATTTCCCCCAACGTTTCAAAATTGATGTCGCTGTAGATGAAGCGCGTACCGGGCGGCACTGTGAGCTTGGCGGCAACGATCATCTTCATGGCCGTGTCGTAACCCGTCCAAGCGGGTTTCAGTTCCAGATCCGGGGGCAGGCCGGAATAATGCGTCATCAGCTCGCGGATGGTGACGAGCTCTTTGCCGTTTTGCTTGAATTCCGGCCAGTAGTCGCTGGCCGGCGCGCTGAGCTCGATTTTGCCTTGCTCCACAAGCTGCATCACCGCCGTGGTGGTGGCCATCACCTTGGTTATCGAGGCCATGTCAAAGATTGTGTCTGCGGTCATCGCCTGCCGCTCTGGCACCAGGGAGCGTTCGCCGAAAGCTTTTCGATAGACCACTTGGCCCTCGTGGCCGATCAGAACGACGGCGCCCGGAATCTTCCGGGCCTGAACCGCCGCTTCCACGAGCGGGGCAATTCCCTGCAGACGCTTTTCACTCAAGTCGGGCGCGGCCAGCGCGGCCGTGGCTGCCAGAATTACTGCCCCAAGGCACCACGCCACGGATTTGATTTGAATCCCGAGATGACGAATCACACTGCACTCCCTCCCCTAGTTTACCGCGCTTCAAGGTCGCAATTTGCGACCTTGACTCCTTACACGCTCGATGCCTCTGATGGAGTTTGCAGACATCGAAGTGGCCTTTTTGCTATATACTCGCGGCTTCTTGCTGTCAATTGATATTGATGATAGACGATTCTCGATTGACGATCGAAAAGCCAGAAAGCCCAGCGCGGGTAAAAGCCAATCGCTGGCGGAAGAGCATAACGCCGAGGGCACGAGTTGTGCCGAGCGCAGGACTACGGTGATTTTCAATCGACAATCGTCAATCGGCCCATAAGGGGATATCGGCCTCATGAAACTTACACTCGCAGATTGGCTGGTGGTCGCCGCTTACTTCCTGCTCAATCTCATCATTGGGCTCTATTATCGCAAGAAGGGGAGCGCCAGCACGGACGATTTCTTTGTGTCCGGTCGCGAAGTGTCTTGGTGGCTGGCGGGAACCTCGATGGTGGCCACCACCTTTGCTGCGGACACACCCCTTTGGGTGACGGGCCAAGTGGTGCGGCGTGGCGTGGCCGCCAACTGGTTTTGGTGGAGCTTCCTGCTCAGCGGCATGATGACCGTGTTCTTCTTCGCGCGCATGTGGCGAAGGGCGGAGATCATCACCGACGTGGAACTGGTCGAGTTGCGATACGCCGGGAAGCCTGCGGCTTTTCTGCGGGGATTTCGTTCGCTTTACTTTGGCATCCTCATCAATTGCATCATTCTAGGATGGGTGAACCTGGCGATGGAGAAGATCCTGGGGATATCACTCAATATCCCAAAGTTCTGGGCTGTGGTCATCTGCATGGCGATCACGGCGATTTACACCTCGATTTCCGGCCTGTGGGGTGTGCTCTGGACGGACCTGGTGCAGTTCATTCTGAAGATGGGCATGCTGATTCTTCTGGCCTTTTACGCGGTGCGCGCCGTGGGCGGCATGGGGGCACTGAAGACCAAGCTCGCCGCGGTGGACGCAGCGCGGGGCGCGGCGGTGGGCGGCTCCGGGTCCATCCTCTCGTTCATTCCGGATTTGCACTCTCCCTGGATGCCGGTCATGACCTTTCTCACTTACATCGGGGTGTACTGGTGGTCGGTCTGGTATCCGGGAGCGGAACCGGGCGGGGGCGGCTTCGTGGCGCAGCGGATCTTTTGTGCCAAAGATGAAAAGAACTCTTTGCTTGCAACCTTGTGGTTCAACATCGCCCATTACGCCCTGCGGCCCTGGGCCTGGATTCTTACTGCGCTGACCGTGGTCGTCCTTTACCCTCAACTGAGTTTGCCGGGCGCCGACGCCGAGGGCGGCTTCGTTCGGGTCTGGGTGGATTACTTGCCGGGAGCTTTTCGCGGCCTGATGCTCGCTGCCTTTGCCGCCGCTTATATGTCTACGATTGCCACGCAGCTTAACTGGGGGTCGTCCTACCTGGTGAACGATTTCTATCGCCGCTTCCTGGCGCGCAATCGCCCTGAGCACCACTACGTCATTGCTTCCAAAGTCTCCACCATGGGACTGATGGTCCTGGCCGCGGCAGTCTCTTACGTCATGCACACGGTGGCAGGCGGTTGGGATATGGTGGTCAACATCGGCGCGGGCACGGGAGCGGTCTACCTGCTGCGCTGGTACTGGTGGCGCATCAACGCTTGGTCGGAAATCTCTTCCATGGCTACGGCGGCGGCGGTCTCTATCGCGCTGCGTTTCGCCAGTCCCTTCCCGGCTTCCGACCCGAACCAGTTCGCGAAGAACCTGCTTTTGACCGTGGCACTCACCACCGTGGTGTGGGTGGCGACCACGTTCCTGACGCAACCGGAACCGGAATCCAAACTCCTGGAGTTCTATCGCCGCGTCCGGCCGGGAGTGGCTGGATGGCGGCACGTCGCCGTGCTCGCGCCGGAAATCGCTCCCACGAAGGATGGCTGGTACAATTTGATGGATTGGGTCATGGGTTGTTTGCTGGTTTACATGATCCTGTTCGCCATCGGCAAACTGCTGTTGGGCGCCACAGGTACCGGCCTCTTGTTCCTGGCCATCGCCGCCGCGTCCGGATATATCATTCATTGGGATTTGTCGCGCCGTGGGTGGGAGACGCTTTCGGGGAAGGAGTGAAGAAGGTGTCAGGTGTCAGGGATAAGCAAGGCGTGAAACTTGGGACGGGTGGTTTGCCTAGCCCGGATTATTCATGAATTTCTTGGAGGGGCTGGAGGAAGGCAAAGAATTTCGCACAAAGGTCGCAGAGATAAGGCACGGAGACCACAGAGGGGTCCCGAAGTCGCTCTCTGTGCCCTCAGTGGTCGAGTGGTCCAACAACGCCGAGGGATAAACCCCTCCGTGAACTCTGTGTGAAACGCTCTTAAATCCTCCCTCAGCTTGCCTCCTTCATGAATATTCCGGGCTAGGGCTTTTTCTGGTACGTTGATTGCTTGGGGGGTGCCAATCGCCAATCGCAAATCACTCAATCACAAATGGCAGGAAAGTATAACGGAGCGAGCAAACCCCGCCTCGGCTTTCCTCGATACCGAATCCACGCAAGAAATCCTGCGCATCATGAATCGCGAGGATCAATGCGTGGCGCCGGCGGTTCGCAGGACCCTCCCCCGAATTGCGCGCGCCGTCGACTGGGCAGTCGAGGCCATCAGGGAGGGCGGACGGATGGTTTACTTGGGCGCCGGCACCAGCGGACGGCTGGGAGTGCTCGACGCTGCGGAGTGCGTGCCCACCTACGGGACTGACCGCGTGGTGGCGATCCTGGCCGGCGCTCCCGCATCGCTCACCTCCTCGGTGGAAGAAGTTGAGGACAATCCGCAGCAGGCCGTGCGTGACTTGAAAAAGATCAGATTTACTTGCAACGATCTTCTGGTGGGAATCTCCGCCAGTGGTGGCGCGCCCTATGTTCTGGGGGGAATGCGCTGGGCGCGCAAGGTGGGCGCGAAAGTGGTGGGCATTACTTGCAACCCGAAGGCTCCCCTAAGAGCTTTTGCTGACCTCACCATCATTCCGGTAGTCGGACCGGAAGTGATCGCCGGGTCCAGCCGATTGAAGGCCGGGACGGCACAGAAACTTGTGCTCAACATGCTCTCTACGGCGACGATGGTGCGCTTGGGGCGAGTGCTTTCGGGTAATATGATCAACGTCCAATTGTCGAATCAAAAATTGTGGAAGCGGGCCAAGGGAATTCTGGTGAGACTCACCGGCGCCAGTCGGGCCGCGGCCGCCAAGGCATTGAAGGATTCCCGCCGCAACCTGCCCGTGGCGCTCTTGATGGCGTTGAAGAAGATCCCAAGATCAGAAGCCTCCCGCCAGCTTCAGGAAGGGCCGAGCGTGGCGGCGGTCTTGCGCGGAGCATTGGAAAGAGTGAACCAGTGAATAAATAGGTTAAAGTGAGCATGAGGTAACGACGAAAACACCATGACAACCGCGACCACTGAACTGAAAAACCGGACCAAGAGATTTGCCTTGGAAATCATTCGGCTGTTTCGCTCACTTCCCAAAGGAGAGGAGGTCCGCATCATTGCCAGGGAGCTTTTGCGTTCCGGTACCGCGGTGGCCGCAAACTATCGTGCCGCGTGCCGGGCGCGCAACCGCGCGGAGTTCTTGGCGAAGATCGGCATGGTCCTGGAGGAAGTGGACGAGTCCGTATTTTGGTTGGAGCTTCTCGTGGAAAGCCACTCGGCCCAGCTAGACCTGGTCGCACCGGTCGCTAAGGAAGCGAATGAGCTCCTGGCTTTCTTCGTTGCCTCTCAACGTACCGCCTGGCAAGCGGTCAAAGACTAACTCCGTGACCCAGTTTAGGTGACGCCCATGGACAAATTCCGAATAACCGGTGGCCGGCCTTTGGAAGGCCGGGTGGTGATCAGCGGGGCCAAGAATGCGGCGTTGCCGGCATTGACGGCGGCGCTGCTGACGGACCAGCGCGTGGTTCTCCACAATATTCCGCGCGTACGCGACATCAGCACACTGCGCAGCCTGCTGGAAGATCTGGGCGTCGATTCCTCCGTCACGCACGAAGCGCATGGCAATCGCATGGAGATTGAAGCCCACCAGTTGCTCAACCCCTTGGCGCCTTACGAACTGGTCAAGCAAATGCGGGCGTCGGTATTGGTGCTGGGACCGCTCGTGGCGCGCTTCGGGCAGGCGCGAGTCTCGTTGCCGGGCGGCTGTGCGATTGGCGTTCGACCCATCAACCTTCATCTCAAGGGACTCGAGAAACTTGGGGCCTCCATCAGTTTTGATCACGGGTATGTAAATGCCCGGGCCAACGGCCTGCGCGGGACGGACTTCTACTTCGACACGGTTTCCGTAACGGGCACCGAGAATCTCATGATGGCAGCTACTCTCGCCGACGGGATAACTGTCCTCGAAAACGCGGCGCGCGAACCTGAGGTGCAAGACCTCGCAAACTTGCTCAACAAGATGGGCGCGGATATTGAAGGGGCAGGAACACATAAGATCCGGATCCGCGGTGTCAGCCGCCTGCACGGCGCCGAGCACACGATTATTCCTGACCGCATTGAAGCCGGGACATTTCTGATCGCAGCGGTGATTACCGGCGGCGAACTCCTAGTGGAAGGCTGCAACCCCGAGCACCTTACGGCTGTCCTTGCCAAACTGGACGAGCTGGGCGTGCCAGTGGTGCGACGTGAAGGTAGCGGCTCGAACGGCCGCCACGCCCTCATGGTCAAGGCAGGAGGCAAGCTGCGCGCGCTTGACGTGACCACCCAAGAATACCCCGGTTTCCCAACTGACATGCAAGCCCAATACATGACGCTCATGACGCAGGGTGAGGGTTCTTCCGTAATTACGGAAACGATTTTTGAAAACCGCTTTATGCACGCCCTGGAACTGGCGCGCATGGGGGCGGACATCACGGTGAACGGCCGGCGCGCTGTGGTTCGCGGTAGAACTGCTCTGAGCGGGGCGAAGATTCAGGCCTCGGATCTCCGCGCCAGCGCTTCGTTGGTACTGGCCGGATTGGCCGCGGAAGGCGAAACCCTCATCGACCGCGTCTACCACATCGATCGTGGCTACGAGCGCATCGAGGAGAAGCTCACCCAGGTGGGCGCCAAAATCGCCCGCATCTCTGAATCAGATTGACTGTCCCGGAGAAACCAGGAAATCCACGTGTGCACCGGCTTAGGGTGGAAATTCAGCATCGATCTGCGGGAGTAGTCAAATGATAAAACGAAAAGTGGAATTTATGGACTTTAAGCTTTCTTTATCTCATCAGTGAGTAATGGATATAAGGCTAATCTTCATCAATCAATAGAAGATTAAACATTATCGATACTATGAATTCTTCGATTCCCCTCACGCCTTAGAACCCATCCCCTGGGGGCTTGTTGATCAATCTCGGCACCCCGACTCTAATATATTGATTTAAAAGCTTAAAACGGTTGGTGTCGACGTTTCCCAGTTTTCAGTCAGATGTCAATGGCCGGATTTCCCTACTACAAGACGGCCTCCAATCATCTCGACCCGCGTCGAGGAATGTGTCGGGGCAGACAAAAATGTGATCGGCGGGGCCAACATTAAGCATCCTTGAATTGTTCCTACGGCCCACCCCATCCAGTACTTTAGTGTAGATAATTTGCTGGAAAGGAGGTAACGACCATGCTATGCTTCAATCGAAAGCCGGTAAGCGGTCCCCCGACGCCGTGGCCCCCAGAAGGCGAGTGAGAGATTACTCGGCCAAGGATGGGTGAGCGCGGCTCATGCGGTGCCTGCCCATCCCCGGCCGAATTTATGCATATTCTGGGAATGGCAATCAGCTTCTGCGTGCCTGTCCTTGAGGTCTTGCTGATCCTCAGAGGGGTGGGCAGCAGAGCATTTAGGGTATTCCCGCTCTTTTACTCTTACATCATCTATTGCACGTGCGGCTTTATTGGCATCTACGTGATCTATTGGTTTGACCCGGGGGAATATCCGTCTGCCTATTGGATTTACTATTTGATCAGCATTCTCGCGGAATTTACGATCCTCGTCGAAATTTCCGACCAGATATTTCGGCCCTTTCCTGCCCTTCGCAACCTCGGGCGCGCGCTGACAGTCCTGATCTCCTTGGGCCTTGGGGCCCTTTACATCTTGCCAACAATCCTGGGGGCCACCAGCAGGAGCCACCCGTTGATCGGTTTCACTTTGCGGGCTTCTGTTACCAAGGCCATTATTCTGGCTGTTTTATTCTATGCGGCTCGACACTATGGTTCCCCCTTGGGGAGGAATGTTGGTGGCTTAATGCTCGGCTTCTCCATCTACGTGGCCATGAACGTCGCCGTTTATGCCGGCGCTATGGCGTTTGGTTCAGTGCTGTTTGCTCCTATCCTTTGGGTCATGGGGCCCCTTGCCTTTTCGCTATGTTTACTGGTATGGACCATTTCCCTCTGGGACCTTGCACCCATGCCAATCCTGCGTACCATTTCAACGGCCACGGGAAGAGACTCCGAAGGTGTGGCTCTTGAATTAACTCGTTTCAATAGCGAATTGAACAGGCTCTTGCACAGATGATTACGCTCATCTACGCCGCCATTGCGATCGCCTTTCTCATCCTGGTCTTAGGACTGTTCAGAAAGACTCGGCCCGACGAACCCGACGAGTGTATGCCCGACAAACACTCTGTCCCCAGCACCGGGAATGGTCGCTGGCTGAATCTTTCCGAGCGCATCTTCGATCCCACCGATGCCCGTTGGCTCGCAGAAGAACTGGGCTTCCCGAAGTTAGCCCATACCCTGATACTTACACGCAAGCGCATAGCGATCCACTGGCTGGAGGCCTTGCAGGCATCGTTCGACGAGTTGGTGCGGACGCCCGAATTTATGCCCAGCGAGGTTCCCGAGGAACGCTCTGTGGGCAATTGGCAAATGTTGTGGCTCACCCTCCGCTTCAAATTCTTGATTTCTTATGCCTTGCTGGTGGTCAAGTTGTTTGGCCCCTACCACCGCTTGATGCCCTCTTTTTCATGGTTTCCATTTTCACAGGGAAGCGAGCGCCGTTTCCGTCGGCCGGCTTTGGCCAATAGCCGGAGTTCCCACTAACCCCGACGTGCAGTTTACCGGCGGGGGAAAACGGTCCTTTCTGTATGAGGCATTCTTCCCCCGCGTGGTGAATTTCACCCCATAGCCGTGTCTTCTACCTCTTTATACCCTTGAGTCCTGGCAAAGGTTTCCGCAAGTCACCTGTAACTGAAAGTATCAAAACAAGTTAGCCCGACTGCCTTGCTGCCCTTCTTGGCCCTCCTGTTGCTTCCTTAAGGCGTGAGCTTTAGGGGAGCTCCCACGTTTTGGTTCAGGTCTTGAATAAATACTTTCTGCACGACGGAGTGAAAAAGATGACTCGAAGCAAGGTAACGATTGACGGGAACGAGGCGGCTGCCCGCGTCGCTTACCGTATCAATGAAATCATAGCCATTTATCCCATCACACCTTCTTCTCCCATGGGAGAGTGGGCGGATCAGTGGTCGGCGGAGATCCAACCCAACATTTGGGGTACGGTCCCGCACGTGATCGAGATGCAGAGCGAAGGAGGCGCTGCGGGTGCGCTGCATGGCGCCATCCAGGCCGGTTCGCTGGGTTGCACCTTCACGGCCTCGCAAGGCCTGCTGCTGATGATTCCCAACATGTTTAAAATTGCCGGAGAGCTGACGCCGACCGTATTGCATGTCTCGGCGCGCACCTTGGCCACCCACGCCCTCTCCATTTTCGGCGACCACAGCGACGTGATGGCGACGCGCTCGACGGGCTTCGGCCTGCTGGCGTCGAATTCCGTCCAGGAAGTGACAGACTTCGCCCTCATCGCGCAGGCCGCCTCGCTCCAGTCGCGCGTTCCATTCCTGCACTTTTTTGACGGCTTCCGTACCTCGCACGAGGTCGGCAAGATCGAGGAATTGACCGACGAAGATCTGCGCACATTGATCCCCACCGACTTGGTGGAGGCACACCGCAAGCGCGCCCTTTCACCGGACCATCCCGTGCTCCGCGGCACCGCGCAGAACCCCGACGTTTTCTTCCAGGCCCGCGAGACCGTGAATCCTTTTTACTTGGCTTGTCCGGGGATTGTCCAGAACGTCATGGACAAGTTCGCGAGCGTGGTGGGCCGCCAGTATCATCTGTTTGATTACATGGGCGCGCCCGACGCCGAGCGCGTGATCATCATGATGGGCTCCGGCGCCGAAGCCGCGCAGGAAACGGTGGATTACCTCACCGAACGCGGCGAAAAAGTGGGCTTGCTCAAGGTCCGTCTCTATCGGCCCTTCTCGATCGAGCACTTCCTGGCCGCCCTCCCCAAGACGGTAAAGAACTTGGCCGTGCTGGACCGCACCAAGGAAGCGGGCGCCGCCGGCGAGCCTCTTTACGTCGATGTCATCACCGCCCTCAGCGAAGGATTGGCCGCGGGCAAAGCGCCGTTCGCAAGCTTCCCCCGCATTATCGGCGGGCGCTACGGCTTGTCTTCCAAGGAATTCACTCCCGCCATGGTGAAGGCGGTGTTTGACGAAATGCTGAAGCCCGCGCCCCGCAACCACTTCACCGTGGGCATTGTGGACGACGTCACGCACACCAGCCTGGAAGTTGACACCGCCTTCTCCACCGAAGACCCCAAGACCGTGCGTGCCATTTTCTACGGCTTGGGCTCCGATGGCACGGTCGGCGCCAACAAGAACTCCATCAAGATCATCGGTGAGGACACTGACAATTACGCGCAGGGCTACTTCGTGTACGACTCGAAGAAATCCGGCTCCATCACCATCTCCCACCTGCGCTTCGGCCCCAAGCCGATCCACTCCACCTACCTGATCACGCAGGCGAATTTCGTGGCCTGCCACCAGTTCACCTTCCTCGAGCGCTATGACATGCTCCAGGCCGCCGAGCCCGGGGCCGTCTTCCTGCTCAACAGCCCCTACGGACCGGACGAGGTCTGGGACAAGATGCCCCGCACCACCCAGCGGCAGATCATCGAAAAGAAGCTGCGCTTTTTCGTGATCGACGCCATCGAGGTGGCGCGTGCCGCCGGCATGGGCGGGCGTATCAACACCGTGATGCAGACCTGCTTCTTCGCCATCAGCGGTGTGCTGCCCCGCGAGGAAGCCATTGCCGCCATCAAGCACGCCATTGAGAAAACCTACGGCCGCCGGGGCGAATCCGTGGTGCAGAAGAACTTTGCCGCTGTGGACGCATCACTCGATCATCTCCACGAGGTTAAGGTTCCGGCGGAAGTCAGCAGCGGATTCGACATGCCCCCGCCCGTACCGCCGCAGGCGCCCGAGTTCGTGCGCGAGGTGCTGGCCAGGATCATCGAGGGCAAGGGCGATGATTTGCCGGTCAGCGCCATGCCCAATGATGGAACCTTCCCCACCGCCACGGCGCAGTGGGAAAAGCGCAACATCGCGCTGGAAATTCCCGTCTGGGACGAAGTCCTGTGCATCCAGTGCGGCAAGTGCGTGCTGGTGTGCCCGCATGCCGTAATCCGGGCCAAGATTTACGATCCGGCACTGCTGGGTAAGGCCCCCGCCGCCTTCAAGTCGGCAGCGGCGCGCTGGAAAGAGTTCAAGGAAATGAAATACACGCTGCAAGTGGCCCCGGAGGATTGCACGGGTTGCGCGCTGTGCGTGGAAATCTGCCCGGTCAAGTCCAAGAGTGAGGCCAAGCACAAGGCCATCAACATGGCGCCCCAGATCCCGCTGCGGGAAACCGAGCGCGAGAACTGGAATTTCTTCCTGGGGATTCCGGAAGCCGACCGCCGCACGCTCAGCCTGGGCCAGGTGAAAGACGTGCAGCTACTGCAACCCCTGTTCGAATTCTCCGGCGCCTGCGCGGGTTGCGGTGAAACCCCTTACATCAAATTGATGACTCAGTTGTTCGGCGACCGCGCGCTGATTGGCAACGCCACGGGTTGCTCGTCGATTTACGGCGGCAACCTGCCCACCACGCCTTACGCCGTCAACCCCGAAGGCCGCGGCCCCACCTGGTCGAACTCGCTGTTTGAAGACAACGCGGAATTCGCGCTGGGCATGCGCCTGGCGGTCGATCATCAAACCAAATACGCGCGGGAGCTTGTCCAGCGGCTTGCGGCAAGCCTCGGCGACGAACTTGTGCAGGCCTTGCTCAACGCCGATCAATCCACGGAAGCGGGCATTCGCGAGCAGCGGGAGCGGGTTAGAGCCCTGAAGGCCAAACTGGAGGGATTATCGACGCTCGCAGCGCGTGAACTCGCGATTGTTGCCGACACACTGGTCAAGAAGAGCGTTTGGGGCTTCGGTGGGGACGGCTGGGCTTATGACATCGGGTACGGCGGGCTTGACCACGTGCTGGCCAGCGGCCTCAACGTGAACATCCTGGTTCTCGATACCGAGGTTTACTCCAACACCGGCGGGCAGATGTCGAAAGCCACCCCGCGCGGCGCCGTGGCCAAGTTCGCCGCGGGTGGAAAGCCCCGGCCCAAGAAGGACCTAGGCATGATGGCCGTCAGCTACGGCAACGTTTATGTGGCGCAGGTGGCCATGGGTTCGAGCGACATGCAAACTCTGAAAGCGTTCCTCGAGGCCGACGCCTACAACGGGCCGTCTATCATCATCGCTTACAGCCACTGCATCGCCCACGGCTACGACCTGGTGCACGGATGCGATCAGCAAAAAGCCGCTGTACTGTGCGGCTACTGGCCGTTGTACCGTTTCAACCCGGATCTGGCAAAGCTGGGAAAGAATCCTTTCCAGTTGGATTCGCGCGCGCCCTCCTTGCCGCTCGAGAAATACATCTACAACGAAACCCGTTACACCATGCTCACACACAGCGATCCGGAAGCCGCCAAGCGTTTGCTGAAGCTCGCAGAGGAAGACGTCCACGACCGCTGGAGGCTCTACCAATACTTGGCCGCCATGCCGGTAAATGGCGCAGCGAAGGAGGTAAAGTAAATGATCGACCTAACCACAAAATACCTGGGCATGACCCTGAAAAATCCTCTGGTCGTTTCCGCCTCGCCGCTTTCGGAAGACCTGGGCAATATCCGGCGCATGGAAGACTCCGGAGCCTCCGCCGTCGTCCTGCCCTCGCTGTTCGAGGAGCAAATCCAGGTGGAAAGCAACACGCTGGATCACTTCCTGTGGCAGGGAACGGAGAGCTTTGCGGAATCGTTGACCTACATCCCCGACATGCCGGGATATCACTTGGGGCCCGACGGCTATCTCGAGCACGTGCGTCGCGCCAAGCAAGCCGTGAAGATCCCCATCATCGGCAGCCTGAACGGAGTTTCCACGGGCGGCTGGGTGGGGTACGCAAAAAAGATCGAGGAAGCCGGCGCCGATGCCTTGGAGCTGAACATCTATTTTATTTCCACTGACACCGAGATGAGCGGCAGCCAAGTGGAACAAATGTACGTTGACTTGGTCTCCAAGGTAAGAGCCAGTGTGCGCATTCCCGTCGCGGTGAAAATCGGCCCCTACTTCAGCTCCCTGCCCAATACTGCCAGGCGCCTGGACCAGGCCGGCGCAAATGCCCTGGTTCTGTTCAACCGCTTCTATCAGCCGGACTTCGACCTGGAAAGCCTCGAAGTGGTTCCCAACCTCATCCTGAGCACCCCGCACGAATTGCTGCTGCGCCTGAACTGGGTGGCGGTCCTTTACGGAAAAATCCCGGCGGACTTGGCGATCACCGGTGGTGTGCACACCGGCGTGGACGTGCTGAAGTCTATGATGGCCGGAGCGCGCGTGGCTATGATGACTTCGGCGTTGCTCAGGAATGGCATCGGCCACCTGGCCACCGTTCGGACCGAACTTCTAAAATGGATGGAAGAACACGAATACGAGTCCATCCACCAAATGCAAGGGAGCATGAGCCAACGCGCCGTAGCTGACCCCTCCGCTTTCCAGAGGGCCAATTACGTTAAGGTGCTGAGCTCGTACTCCTTGAAAGCGGGGGCAGCTTGATTTTGGATTTTGGATCCTGGATAGATTGACGTCCTTCTGGAGGGCGTGGGAACGCGGTTGTTTCTGTGTTAAACTGTCAATTTATGGCAGGATTAGTACAATTGGACTGGCAATCGTTGGCGAACAAAGCCCAAGTTCGGGCTTTGCTGGAAGACTTCGTTTCCCACTACACTCTGTCTGCCGTAAACCAGTTGGCCCTGGCAGTATGGTTTGAGAGGTCCCCGCAGGCGGGCGAGCACAAGCTGCTCATGCTTTTCACGGGGCCTGAGATGAACAAGTTTGAGTTTGAGCGCCAACCGTTACTATGGAAGGCAGGCGTCGAGGGTCCTCCCTTTATCCTAATTCAATGGACCTCTGTAGCGTTTTTCGCTCAGCAGCTCCGCGCAAACTCCGATTTCGTTCAACACTCCTTTCCTGACCCCAAGGTCGTTTATTTCCAAAAGGAATTGCTCCCTCCAGACATCCTCAATGAATTCAAGATCGTCACGGAGCCCCGGGGCCTCATTAAGGTTTGGTGCGTGAGTCAAGACCAGTACAAGGGGCAAACTGTTCAAAGCTTGCTGGCCTCGCGTGTCGGCTTCAGGCAAGAGGTCGGCATCGTCAAGACCTCGGAGTCCCCGGATTTTGAGACTTGCAAGGCGATTGTCCACGTCGAGGTTGGCCAGCTATGGCGGCCTGCAATCTTTGAAGGAATCAAACAGTGGTCCGGTTTCTACAATGACTGGGAGAAGGGGCGGCAATGTTACTTTCTCGAGGAGACTGGAGTTCTCTACGAGATCGTCAAGTTCGAAGTGATTCACGATCCTGATTACGGACGGCGAGTTATAGAGAGACGGCCCGATGACAGATACGTTGAGGTCTATCTGCGAGCAGTCCACCCACCTGAACAACCCGCGGCTTGACTTCATTCCTGCCACCTTGGTACGCCACAAAGAAATCATTGTAAGAGACCTGCGGGAACTGGTTGCGGTGGCCTCGGACGGTCATGAAAAAGCCTGCGTAATGCTGGCTGGGAGTGTGCTTGAGGGAATCCTATTTAGCTTCCTCCAGGGACAGGCGATGCAAATTGCAGCGCGTCGGGGGAGGTTTTCATTTGACCCCGACCAAAGTTTGCAGAATTATCTGGACATCTTCAACAGGTGGTTCGGAAGAGACTTCCCAAACTTGGAACTCCCGGATATCCTCGTCGATTACCGCAATCTTGTCCACTTCAACCGGGAACTGAGCTTGCCAGCGCATGAATGTAGGAAGGCAGCGCTGATGCTTTTGAGAACGTTGAACGCTCTCATCGGTGAACTGGCAGCGTATGGCAACGCCCGCCTTTGAGGAGATGTCTACCGTATGCCGCTGATCGTCTACACCTCCGACTTACACGGTGATCTTGACCTGTACCGCGCAGCAGGGGAAGCGGCAGTCCGCACGCGTGCCGACGCCTTGATTTTCGGCGGAGACTTGTGTCCCGGCACGCCCACAGGGCCCTCTCCGCGCCTGCCGATTGAGCAGCCGGAATTCCTTCTCCACCGTCTGTCCCCACTCCTCGGCGAGTGGAAGCAGGTGCATCCCCAGCTGCGCATCTTCGCCATCCCCGGCAACGACGACTGCCAAACCGTTCTCCCTGCGCTGGAAGAGCTCGCAATGAATGACCTTATGGAGAACCTGCATCAGGAGACCCGAACCTTGGGCGCCTACACCCTCGTCGGCCTTTCTTATGTGCCGCCCACGCCCTTTCACTTGAAAGACTTTGAACGCTGGGACGACGCGCCGGACCCGGATTCCGATTCCTATTCCTATCGCTGCATTATAGGGACGCCGCGCGGCTTCCGGGTGATCGACGATCTCCACTCTTACCTGGATTCCCTACCCAGTCTCGCTCAGGAACTCCGGCGGCTTCCCGTTGCGGACCCCGCGCACACGGTGGCGGTCATTCACACCCCGCCGTTCAACACGCGTTGTGATGTGCTCTTCGATGGCCGCCACATTGGCAGCAAGGCCGTGCGGAGTTGGATCGAGAAAAATCAACCGCGCCTGACTCTGCATGGCCACATCCACGAAAGCCCCAAACTTTCCCGATCCTTTTACGACCGCATCGGCGCCACCACCGTTATCAACCCCGGCTGCGACCACGCGCGGCCCCACTTGGTTTTTATCGACCTCGACAACCTCAGCGACATTGAGCATTCACTCTATGGGAAGATGGCATCTCAATAGGAACGCTCGGGGGGGTTACTTTGATGTCGAGGCGTTCCCCGGCATCATGCGCCTGTCGAAACTCGGATGTGCGGATGGGAATTCCATACCCTGCCCAAGACGACAGACGGCGATGACGGGTTCGGAGTCCGGGACGGGATAGCGATCCGCGTCGTTACGTTCGTTGAAGAGCATCGACAAGAACTTTTCACCTCGCAAAGCAAGCGCGGCGCCTCAATTTCCATTTAAGGCGAAGTTCACATCGATCTCCGTCGCCACCTCCACCGGCTCACCATTCAAGAGAGTGGGTCGATAACGCCACTTTGAAACTGCATCCAAAGCCGCCTTCGCCAGGAGGGGGTGTCCGCTCAGCACACTCAAATCCTGGATCGTGCCATCCATGCCGATCACCACATTAAGGCGCACCCTGCCCCGGATGCCTGCTTCTTTCGCCTCCTCGGGATAGCGGGGCTTGGGTTGATAAATCAACTTGGCTTGCATCCTCTGACCGCCCACACGAAGTCGTTTTGGCGGATTCTTGGCTTGGAGGGTTGTTCCAATCTGCATCTCCTTGGCGGCTTCAACATCATTACCTTTACTCCGCAACTCCCTCGCGAGAATAAAGTGTCCCCCGGGATTGTCAGGAGCGAGGTGGATTGCCTCTCGTGCTTGCGCAATAGCGCCATCCAGGTCACCCCTTTTCTCCAGCAGTTCTGCCAGTTCGGTGTGGAAAAGGGCTTCGTCCGGCTTCCGGGCGATTGCCTCCTTGTAGGCCGCCATGGCGCCGTCAGCGTCGCCCTCTTCCACCAACAAACGAGCTAGTTGATCACACGCATACGCATTATCAGGGTCCAAGCGCACGACCTCGCGGTACTCGACGATGGCCCCTTTGGTGTCGTGCTGGTGAAGGAGAGCTCTTCCGATATGAAAATGAGCCATCGCAAGGTCGGGCTCAAGGCGGAGCGCTTCACGATCCTCGGCGATGGCAGCATCCCATCCGGGCTCGCCAAGGCTGGCAGGCAGAATATTCGACAAGTCAACGTGGAGGAGGGGATTGTTCGGCTCAATCGCCAGTGCCGAGCGGAGTTCCTTCTCAGCCTCCGGAAAATTGGAGAAAAGGCTCAGCTCGGCGGCTGCAAACAGATGCCGAAGGACCTGACTCTCCCGCGCGGCGGCAGGACCGGAGGATTCGGCGGCGGCGCTCGACCCAGGTGCGAGGGTGGCTCCGGCCACATGGGCGGCGGGAGCGGGAGCCTTGCGAATGGCCTCAATCAATGTGTCAGGTGCTCCGCCAGCTTCGAGTCCGTTAAGGTAGTCCTCTGTACGCTGAAAACCAATCCCCCTTTGCGCGACAGCCTTCTCAAGGTGGCCTTGGCCGGCCAGGAACAGGGCCAACAACTCAACTTTGCCCAAGGGCTTTTGAGGTTGTGAAGGGGCCTGCGCGGTCAAACGGCAAAACGGAAATAAAAAGATGAAGCAGAGTATGAGCGTGGGTTTCATTAAGGCCGCCTCCTTAAGAGGTTGTTAGTGTACACCTCGCGCGGCGTAAGGCAAATGACCTTTGCGCCTGCGTTATAATCCCCAACCAAACCTCATGGACCAGTGGGACGCATGGCAACCAAGTATCTGAAAATCAAATGGTTAACTCTTGGCCCGGCATTGGCCTTTTAGCTGCATACGTCGCCGATGGTGGGGTGATAGTGTCTTTGCCATGACCCAGCAAAAGCTTCCCCAGTTCCGGCGGCTATCGCAGATCCTGTTTCTGCTGTTCTTTCTCCTTCTGCTGATGAAGACGGAAAGCTTCAGCTCGCTGCGCGCCGTGCGCGATGGCGTGCGCCCTCCATATCCCGTTGGGTTCTTCCTTCAGCTTGATCCCCTCGTGGCTCTGGCCAGCGCCCTTTCAACCCACACGCTCTACCGCGGACTCCTCTGGAGCCTGGTGATTCTGATTCCCACTTTATTCCTGGGCCGCTTTTTCTGTGGCTGGATTTGCCCGCTGGGAACGCTGAACCACTTTCTGAGTAGTTGGAAATCGGAGCGCAAGCGCGGGCCGGAGCGGCTCGAGCGGAACCGCTACAAGAAATGGCAGACCCTGAAGTACTACGTCCTGATTGCCGGCCTGGTCTCAGCGCTCTTCGGCGGCTCGCTGATCGGAATCCTGGACCCCATCTCGCTCACCGTGCGGTCGCTGGGAACGTCCGTGTTCCCGGCGATCAATTACGCTCTGGACGCATTGCTGGGCGCCCTGCATCATTCCTCGGCTGCGCCCTTGCGGGCCGTCGGCTACATTGCCCAGCTTGTTCTGAATGAAACCCTACTCAGCTTCCGGCAGCCGCACTATCGCCAGGCGTTTTTGCTGGGAACGATTTTCATTGCCATCCTCGTGCTCAACCTGCGCATCACGCGCTTCTGGTGCCGGGCGCTGTGTCCCTTGGGCGCGCTGTTGGGAATTGTCTCGCGCTGGTCGATTCTAGGATTGGAGAAGCTTCCCGATCACTGTGACGACTGCAATCGCTGCCTGCTCGATTGCCAGGGTGGGGACGATCCCCAACCCCAAGCCAAGTGGCGCAAAGCGGAATGCCACCTGTGCTTCAACTGCGTGGGCGAATGTCCGGAAAGTGGAATCCGTTTCAAGTTCTTCCCCGCCACGCCCACCAGTATCGAAACCCCCAACCTCCAGCGTCGTCGCACGCTGGCGGGAGTGGCGGCGGGCGCAGCGCTGTTGCCGATGCTGCGTAGCGGCCCGGGATTGGCGGTGGCAAAGGATCCGCGTCTGATTCGGCCGCCCGGGGCGCTGGACGAGGGGAGCTTTCTTGCGCGCTGTATTCGCTGCGGCGAGTGCATGAAGGTGTGCCCCGACAATGCCTTGCACCCGGCGTTGCTGGAAGCGGGTCTGGAGGGCCTGTGGACGCCCGTGCTCGCGCCACGCATCGGCTACTGCGAGCCCAGTTGCGTGCTCTGCGGCGAGGTGTGCCCCACCGGCGCCATCTGGGAAATCACGCAGGCGGAAAAAGCCTGGCTGCCCGCGAGCGCCGCCAAGGACGCCAAACCCATCCATATCGGCACGGCTTTCTACGACCGTGGGCACTGCCTGCCCTGGGCCATGGCGGTGGAATGCATCGTTTGCGAAGAGTGGTGCCCCACGTCCCCCAAGGCCATCTACCTGCGTCCCGTCGAGGTGACGGATTCCCTGGGGAGGGTGAAACAAATTCGCCAGCCCTACGTCGATCCTGACCGTTGCGTGGGGTGCGGCGCGTGCGAGTTCGCCTGCCCGATCAAAGACCGCCCGGCTGTTTACGTCACCAGCATCGGTGAGAGCCGCTCGAAGACCAACCAGATTCTGTTGAACCGGCAGGAAGGCGGTCCGAGGTCCGAGGTCCGAGGCCAAATTTATGAATTTTTTCTTCTCCGCGCAAGAGGGATTCTGTTGGCGTCAGAGGCGTCTCAGTGTTCTCTGTGCCCTGAAAAGCCTCAACACAGAGGCCACCGAGAGGCTCTGTGATCTCTGTGTGAAAGCCTTGGAGGTCCGGAGGACACGGAGAAATATGTCTTGGCGATGGCCATTCGGGTACGCTCTAACAGCTATCCTCGCCGGTCTCCTAGTGGGTTGCCGCTCCAAAGCGCCTTCCGGGCCCGTCGACTTCTTCCCGGCCGGCAACTCGGTGCCGGGTTGGGTGAAATCCAGCGACACGCGTACCTTCGAAGCCAGCCATTTGTGGGAATACATCGACGGCGATGCGGACAAGTACGTGCAAGCGGGCGTGGTGAAGACGCTCACCAGCGACTACCGGTTCAACGGCAAAATCGATGCTGCTGTCGACGTGTACGCCATGGGTGACGCGGCGGGGGCGCGGAAAATCTACGATTCCGAATCGGCGGAAGGAAGCCAGCCCATTACGATGGGCGATGCCGGCCGGTACGCCAAGGGCAGTTTGACCTTTCGCCAGGGACGGTATTTTGTTCGCCTCGTTGCCTACGAGGATTCGCCGGAAATCGCCAAGGGCCTGACCGACCTGGCGCACGCAGTCAGCAGCCGGCTGAGCCAAGCGGGCCCGGCGGCTTAATCTCTACTCTAAGGAGGATTTATGGCAGACAAAAATCGAATCGGGCGTCGGGAGTTCATCGCTACCTCTGCCGGAGCACTCGCCGCGGGACTGGGTAGCGCTTGCGGGCGCGTGCCCATAAGCGAGATTGAAGAGGCCGCGGCCAAAGTGGGCCGCATTCCCCAACGCGTATTGGACCGCTCCGGCCGCAAGGTCAGTGTGCTGATCGGCGCGGCGGACGACTGGCCTCCGGAAGTCGTGGAGGCCGGCATCTTGTGCGGGGTCAATTACTGGCACAAAAGCGATAAGTGGGACCGCGACGAAATTCCTCAGGCGATCCGGAAGAATCGCGAAGCCCATTACTGCGAGGTGGCCGTCGACCGCGTGCACGGGAATCACGAATCCGGAGTCATTGACGAGGAAGTCTTCTACCAGCACGTCAAGCAGGCCCTCGAGCGCTCCGGCCTGTCCTACTACGACGATCTGCTCTGTCCTCACTTCGGCTATCACAACACCGCAGAGATAAAGGACAACCGGGGGGCCATTCGCGCCTTCGAGCGCTTGAAGAAGGAAGGCTTGGTGCGTCACCTGTGCATCTCTCAGCACAACTACAATGGCAATGGTCGGGTGCCCGAGGGAGAGGATGCGGCCACCGTCCTGACCGCCCTCGTCGAAGAGGGCTTGTACGAGCACGCCCAGTTTTTCTTCTCCTTCGGCGACGAGGAAGAGATTAACAAGTTCGTCAGCTTCGCCAAGACCAAAGGGTTCGGGACCACCGCCATGAAGACTACCCGCGGCGCCTCGCGCATGCAAGCCGACTCTGAGTTCATGAAGCAATTCCCGGCAGGCACTACGCCCCATCATGCCCTGGCGCGCTGGCTGACCACCGCCAGCGACCTCAGCAACGCCGTGATTCGGATCCACAGCCTCGATGAGTTCGTCGACACCTACTCGGGCGCCGGCAAGCCGCTGCGGGCCGCCGATGCTCGCGGCATCGAGATGATGACGGCTTACGCGAATCGCGAGGTCTGCCGCCTCTGCAACGATTGCATGAGCCATTGCGCCCAGGGCGTGGCCATCGCCGATATCCTGCGCTATGAGCGGCTACGCCATCGATTACGGCGACCGTGAGCGCGCGCGGCGGCTTTATGCCCAACTCGATAAGCGCGGCGACGCCTGTCAGGTGTGCGGCTCCTGCCTGACGCACTGCCCGCAGGGAGTGAATATTCCCGTCAAGCTCGCCGACGCCCATCGCCTGCTCAGTTAATCTCCGGTGGCGATTTCGGGATGGGCGGTTATACTACTGCCATGAAAATAGCCGTCTCCATTCCTGATCGCATTTTCCGCGCGGCGGAGCGGGCCGCGAAGCGCCAAAAGGTCTCGCGCAGCCACTTTTATGCCCAAGCCGTGGAGGCTTATCTTAAAACGCATCTTAAAACGCGGCAGACCAAGGGAGTGAAAGAGGCGCTCGACGCCGTTTACGGAATCGAAAGCTCTGAACTCGATCCGGGTTTGGAAGCCGCTGCTTACCACCTCCTTGCTGAAGAGAAGTGGTGATTCGAATCGGGTAGATGACATGGATCTGCAAACCCAAATAGAAGAACTCTATGCCCGCGAGACAAAAGAATTTGGCGCGGAGTATTTCCACGCCTTCGACGAATTCAAGACCGCGCTGAACGAGGGCCACATTCGTGCGGCGGAGCCGAATGCGGGTTCGCCTTCCGGCTGGCGGGTGAATGGCTGGGTGAAGAAAGGCATCCTGCTGGGCTTCCGCCTCGGGCGCGTGGTATCCATGCCGCCTGTCGACCTCCAATTCCGCGACAAGCACACGTATCCCTTGAAGCAGCTCCCCGATGGCCAGAACATCCGCGTGGTGCCCGGTGGCTCGTCGATTCGCGATGGCTGCTTCATCGGGAAGAACGTTACCTGCATGCCGCCGATGTATATCAACGTGGGAGCTTATGTGGACGAAGGGACCATGATCGACTCGCACGCGCTGGTGGGTTCCTGCGCGCAGGTCGGCAAGCGGGTCCATATCAGCGCCGCGGCGCAAATCGGCGGCGTGCTGGAACCCATTGGCGCGCTGCCCGTGATCATCGAGGACGAGGCGCTGGTGGGCGGCAACTGCGGCGTGTACGAGGGCACGATTGTGGGCAAAGGGGCCGTGCTGGCCGCCGGAACCATCATCACCGGTTCCACGCCCGTCTACGACCTGGTGCGCGACACCGTGCATCGCCGCGAGGGCGACGCTCCGTTGAGGATTCCCGAGGGCGCGGTGGTGGTCCCCGGCGCGCGCGCCGTCACCAAAGGTCGAGGCAAAGAGTTGGGAATTTCCCTCTACACCCCGGTCATCATCAAATACCGCGACGAGAAGACCGACCAAGCCGTCCGGCTGGAAGAATTGCTCCGATAAGGAGACCTAAGGCATCCTTCTGCTCATGCAACCCGACCATGAAATCATAGACCGGTGGAGCCGCTCCGCTCCTTTCTGGGAAAGGCACCGCGAACTCATCCGGCAGATGTTTGCGCCCATTACGGAGGCTCTTGTCGAAGATGCAAAGATTGGCAGCGGGCAAACGGTTCTGGATGTTGGGACCGGATCCGGCGAGCCGGCCTTGAGCCTGGCGGAGTTGGTCGGAACGGAAGGGAAAGTCATTGGGGTCGATCCGATTCCCGGGATGGTGGAAGCGGCGCGTCGAGCGGCAGCCCGCCTTGGGTTAAGGAATGCACAATTTGATGTCGCCTTTGCAGATCATCTGCCGTTCCCGGCCGACACCTTCGATGCCGTGGTCAGCCGGCTTGGCGCGATGTTTTTTCCTTCTCCTGTCGAGGCAATCCGGGAGATTCTGAGAGTGCTGAAGCCCGGGCGGAAAATGGCCCTGGCGGTCTGGCATTTTGCCGAAAGGAATCCCTTTCACTGCGCGCTGTCTGAAGTCATGGACCGGTATGTCAATTCGCCTCCACCTGGGCCGGATGATTTGGACGCATTCCGCTTTGCCCCTCCGGGGAAGTTACGGGAGGCGCTTTCCAAGGCTGGCGCAATTGCTTCATCCGAGCGCCTGCTGCAATTCAACATACAAGCACCGCTCTCCGTGGAAGAGTTTTGGACACTGCGGCGCGAAATGTCTGACAAACTTCGGAAAAAGCTCGCCACACTTTCCGAGGCACAGATGGCGGAATTGCAGCGCGAAATGCTGGAAGCTCTCGGGAAGTACTCCACCGGCAGCGGAATGAGTTTCCCGGCTGATGTTCTTATTGTGAGTGGGATTAAGAGCTTTCCTGCATAGCGGGACTATTGGAGTAAGCGTCGTCCGGCCATCCGCCTTCGAGGCTTGCAATCCCCCTTATGCCTCCTCCCCATAGGCCTCACGGGTTTTAATTCCCCCCCCCACCTGTCACGAGCCCCAAATAGGGATTGACTCCCCAAATCCTCCCGTGGTATTTTTCCCTACCGACTGGTCGGTACCAGTACCCGACCGGTCATTGAGAGTGAGGTTATGGGTAAGCTTGTTTCCGGTTCCGAGATCCTGCTCGAAAGCCTGAAGCGCCAGAAGGTGGATGTGTTTTTTGGCCTCCCGGGGGGTGCTGTCCTTCCCCTTTACGATGCCCTATACAGCGCGGGCATTCGCCACCTCCTGGTACGGCACGAGCAGGCGGCAGCCTTCGCCGCTGATGGCTACGCACGCGTGACCGGCAAGCCCGGCGTTTGTTTGGGAACCTCCGGCCCGGGCGCCACGAACCTCATCACCGGTTTGACCTCAGCGATGATGGATTCCATTCCCATCGTCGCCCTGACCGGCCAAGTCCCGTCGGCATTGATTGGGAAAGATGCCTTTCAGGAAGCCGACACGATCGGAATCAGCCTCCCCTCCACCAAGCAGTCATTTGCCGTTCGCTCGGCCGCGGACATTCCCCGGATCATCGATCGGGCTTTCCGGGCGGCGATCTCCGGACGACCGGGGCCGGTGCTGGTGGATCTCCCCAAGAGCGTGCTCATGGAAATGGCCGAGCCCAACTACCCATCCACGTTGGGCGTCGCGCGGCCCGAGCGGCTGCGGGAGTTTGTGGACGCCGACGTTGAGCGCGCCGCTGACATGATCCTGGAAGCCCGTCGCGCGGTGTTCTATGTGGGTGGCGGAGTGGTTGCTTCCGACGCCTGGCAGGAACTGCGCGAGCTGGCCGAACTGACGCATATCCCGGTCACCACAACCCTGATGGGGTTGGGCGCATTCCCTTCCCACCACCCGCTATCGCTGGGGATGCTGGGCATGCACGGCTCGTACGCCACCAACATGGCGATCTGCAACTGCGACCTCCTGGTGGCCATCGGCGCGCGGTTTGATGACCGCGTGACAGGCCGCTTAAACGGTTTCGCCACCGGCGCCAAGAAGATTCACATTGACGTCGATCCCTCCGAGGTCAACAAGAACGTGCCAGTGGATTTGTCTCTGGTGGGCGACGCGCGAGAAGCGCTGAAGGCTTTGATTGAGGTTTTGAAGCGACGCCAGGCGGCTCCCATGCCCGATCGCCAGCGGTGGCTCCAGCGCATCGAATCCTGGCGCGGCGAGCATCCCCTCACCTACGACCGGTACGCCAACACGGTGAAGCCGCAGTTGGTGATTGAGTCTATCGCCCAACACGCCGCGGAAGACGCCATCATTTCCGTGGATGTGGGGCAGCACCAGATGTGGGCCGCGCAGTTCTACAACTTCTCACGGCCGCGCACCTGGCTGTCTTCCAGCGGACTGGGCTCGATGGGTTACGGCTTCCCCGCCGCCATGGGCGCGCAGATGGCTTTCCCCGACCGCCAAGTGATTGCCATCGTCGGCGACGGCGGGTTCCAGATGACCCTGAATGATCTGGCCACGGTGGTGCAATACCGCGTCCCCGTGAAGATCGCCATCATCAACAATCGCGCCCTGGGCATGGTGCGCCAGTGGCAGGAGATTTTCTTTGAGAAGCGCTACTGCGACATTGACCTCGACTTTGCCCCGGACTTTGTGAAGCTGGCGGAGGCTTATGGCATCCGCGGCGCGCGCGTGGAGCACCGCACCGACGTGGCTGATGCGATCGAGGATTTCCTGAGCGATCGTGAGCCGCGTTTGCTCGACATCTGGGTGGACCCGGCGGAGAACGTCTATCCCATCGTTCCCCCGGGAGCCGCGCTGGCGGAGATGGTGGTGGAACCGCCACGCGTGCAAGTGGAAGAAGAAGAAGTTTTGGACGATCTGTGGGCGGTGTGAAAAACCCGGGACACGGGACACGGGGCTCGGGACACGGGGAAGGACGAAACCCGAAAATAGAAACTCGAAAATCGAGATTCGGCATCTCTCACGAGTTTCGAATTTCGATTTCCGAATTGCGTTCTTTCCCGTGTCCCGTGTCCCGTGTCCCGTATCCCGTGTCCCGGCTAAGGAGTTCAACATGCAGTGGCTCATCACGCTTGAAACCGAGCTGGACCTGATTGTGACTTGCCGCCTCCTGAACGTTTTTCGCCGCAAGGGACTGAAGATCACGACCCTGGCGATGGCGGCCCGGCCCGATGGCTTTTCCATGATGGCCGTGCTGAACTCGCCCGAGTCGGCCATCGATCATCTCTTCAATTTCCTGCGCCGGACGGAAGGCGTGGAGCGCGTCTCGTACTACCAACACCAGACCTCCGCTGACGCTTCCTTCGTGTTCATCGATGCCGATGCGGACACTACGCGTGTGGCCGAAATCCTCAAGACTTTTCCAGGGTCGAAGTTGATCTTTGCCAGTCACGGAAAATATCTCCTCGAGGTTCCTGCAGAAAGCCGTCGGCAACCCGCTGTGCCGGCTTTCGGTCTGCCGGAATTCCTCCCCTTCGCCTGTGTGAAATCCACCCGGACAGTGCCCAGCCCGGTCATGGCAGGGGCGCAAGCGTGAGAAAAGCAGTGGTTAGTGGATAGTGGTTAGTGGTCGGCGGTCGATGGCTAGCCACTAACCACTAAACACTAGCCACTGTCTTTCCGACTTCGTATATAATTTTGCTTTCCAAATTCCATTAACGAAAAGGATTCAAGAGCTATGGCTAAAGTTTATTATGAGAAAGATGGCGATCTGAAGGATCTGGCCGGGAAAACCGTGGCCATCATCGGTTACGGCAGTCAGGGTCACGCGCACGCGCTGAATCTGCGCGACAGCGGAGTGAAGGTGATCGTTGCCGAGCGCATGGGCGATCCGCCCCGCACCAAGGCAAGAGACGCAGGCTTCGAGGTCTATGACGCATCGGAAGCCGCACGGCGCGGCGACCTGATCGTCATTCTCATCCCCGATCCCATCCAGGCAAAGATTTACCAGGAGTCGGTCGCCCCGCACCTTGGACCCGGCAAGACCCTGGTATTTGCCCACGGGTTTAATATTCACTACAAGTTCATCGTTCCTCCGCCCACCGTGGACGTAATCATGATCGCGCCCAAGTGCCCCGGCCATCGCCTGCGCGAGCTCTTTACCGAAGGCATTGGCGTGCCTTCCCTGCTGGCCATCGAACAGGACGCCTCCGGCCACGCTGAGGCGACCGGCTTGGCGTACGCCAAGGGCATCGGTTCGCTCAAAGCGGGCGTGATTCGCACCACGTTCAAAGAAGAGACGGAGACGGACCTCTTCGGCGAGCAGATCGTTCTTTGCGGCGGAGTCTCCGCCCTCATCACCAATGCGTTTGAGACGCTGGTCGAGGCCGGCTACCAGCCCGAGATTGCCTACTTCGAGTGTCTCCACGAGCTCAAGCTGATCGTCGACCTCATCTACCAGGGCGGCATCAAGTACATGCGCTATTCGGTGAGCGACACGGCCGAATACGGCGACTACACGCGCGGCCCCAAGGTGATCGACGCGCACGTGCGCGAGACCATGAAGCAAGTCCTGGCCGGCGTGCAAGACGGCTCCTTTGCCAAAGAATGGATGGACGAAAACGCCAAGGGGCGCCAACACTTCCTGGATATGCGCGCCAAGGCTTCCGCACACCTCATCGAAAAGGTGGGGAGCGAGCTGCGCAAGATGATGCCGTTTATCTCCACCTCCAAGCAAGAAGTCACCGCGGCCCAGGCGGCGGCGCGGGAGTAGGAATTTTAGATTTTGGATTTTAGATTTTGGATTCGCGCCTCGCGACGTGGCATTTTGAATGTGGCATGAGGATTCATCCCGGAGCGTTTCTGCCGCGGCGCTCCCAGCCTTCGCGGAGTCACGAAGCCTTGCACCTCAAATTCGCAATTCTTCTGAAGTGAGAAGTCAGGAGCATTCAGCTCACTTGGTTAGCAGCTAGCCACTGACCACTATCTTTTGCATCTACGGGACCACGATGAAAACCACTGACACCAAAGTTGTCCGCGGCGCGCGCGATTTTCAAGGCAGGGTGAAAAAGCTCGCCTTGATTGGCTGTGGGAAGCTGGGCGAGGGCCTGCTTTCCGGCATGTTGGGTTCGCAGCTCATCCCCGTCGAGCGTGTGGAAGTGACCGTGGCGCACCAGCCGCGCGCGGATTTTCTGGCCGAGAAATACGGCGTGAAAGCTCACACCAATAATGCCCAGGCGGTTAAGGGCGCAGACTTGGTGTTAATTGTTTTGAAACCCCAGCAGGTGAAGGGATTTCTGCACGAGGTGAAGAAGGTGCTGCGCAAGGACGCAGTGATCATCTCGGCCGCAGCCTCCGTCACCACCGCGCTCATTGAGCGCGAACTGGGGCGCCCGGCGCGCGCCGTTCGCGCCATGCCCAACACTCCCTGCCTCATTCGCCAGGGCATGACGGCCATTGCCGCCAGCCCCCACGCGGCGCCGGACGACGTGGCGCTGGCGCGGGAAATCTTCAGCTCCATGGGCCGCACCGTGGTGGTGGACGAAAAACACATGGACGCCATCACCGGCCTTTCCGCCTCCGGCCCCGCTTACGTTTACATGATCATCGAATCGCTGGCCGAAGGCGGCGTGAAGCTCGGCCTGCCGCGCGAGCTCTCCACGGAGCTTTCCGCGCAGACGCTGCTCGGCGCCTCTTCACTCGTGCTGCACACGGGCGAGCATCCGGCCAAACTGAAAGACATGGTGACCACGCCCGCGGGCTGCACCATCGATGGGCTGTTGGAACTCGAGGAAGGCGGCCTGCGCGTCACGCTGATTAAAGCCGTGGTGCGCGCCGCCCAACGCGCCAAGCAACTGGTGGAAGGGCAGAACTCCTGATGGGTGATCCGTTTTACCTCTAATTTGAGATGCCAATCGCAATCAAAATGTCCCGCCAATTTGTCCCCTAAATTCTGCGGTTGCACGATTTATCATAACTACCTTAATTTTCAATGGGCTGGTGGCTTCGTTTCTTTCTGACTCCATCCACTCACTCTTTCTTTTCATTGTTATGGCGGCTTCGTTTTTTACGGTCATTTTAGCCATTGACTGACATTTGGGCCGGGCGGTGTTCCCAATGTCGCAGCGGATCGAATGCTTTTTTCTCTACCTTCCCGCCCCACTACGCATCCCCCGCAGTCTGCTGCGTCAACTCGCTGCCCTCGGCATTGTCGGCGATCGTCGGCGGGGTTTCTGCTTGGGGAAAGCTTGACTCCCGCCGCCGGGCGTAGAACTGGCGCAGCTTGCGTTCGATCTGGTTCTCCAAGTGCGTTTCATAGCGGATGATCAGGTCCAAGTCATCGCCCGGCAACAGCAACTCGGCGTCCTGCTGAAGAGGATCCTCTTTCACATGCTCGGCCAAGTAGGCCGCCTGCAACTGCTCGTAGCTTTCAATCTCCTTGTTCAGGTCGGCCAGGAGTGATTTCCGGCCCTCGTCAATGGCCTCGCTGTGCCCCACTTTCGAGGCCTTCGCCAGGGTCTCAAAGCGCGCCTTAAGTATCGTGCCCTGGGGACCCGGAGTCTTCCCATAGATCATCGCAAAGAAGGAGGCAGCCTCGTCCTCAAATCTCTCCGCTTCGACGACGTCGCGGAGTTGCTTGAGGAACTCAATGACTTGCTGGAATTTCATTGCGGAATCCGGGATGCCGGTGAAGCCTACGAGACTAACCAGATTATTGAGTTCCAGGCCGGCCACGCCCGTGGGGGGCACGGCCTCACGCCGGCGCTGGGTTCTGAATCGGCGTCTGTGCACGGCCAAGGTTCCCGCCTCCGCCCGCTGCAAGCGCTCCAGCCTCCAGCGCAGCATCGCGATGTCCTGCACCCAGGCAGCTTCCCAACCGTCACGTGGCCGCATGGCTTCGGACAGGGCATTGAACCTCTGCTCGAATTCCGCCGGATCTTCACCGAGCTCCTGTAGGCTGAGCTCTCGGACCGGGGAATGGCCGCGCGGCTTCAGCGCGTTGCGGCTGGAAACGGCTTTGCCTGTCTCACTGCGTGGCCCGGTGGAGTGCAAGCTGTTGGCGCGGTTCGCCGCGAGCTGCGCCGGGGTGGGTTCTCTTTTGATCAGACTCATGGTTTTCTCTCCTTATTTTGGGGCCGACGGCGCAAGCGCACGCCGCCCTCGCGTTCCCCCAAAAGCCGTCGGCGGATAAAATGTGCGGATGAATGTGTGGAGGGCGAGAAAAGTATACGGTGCTCATGAGACAATTGTAGTCAAGATCAATATGGCGTTGTCAAGAGGGTCAAGTAACAAAATCCCTACCCGTAGGAAGGAAAATTTTGACAAATGTCAGATTTTCGGACAAAGGCGACATTATGTCTATGTGCGGACTGCTCTGTGCAGGTCGAACAGCCTTCGGCACGCGGGATAGCGTTATCGTGCTTCGGGCGGGATTACGTTGTGGCTTTTTTAATCTCGGATATTAACAAGCTGTTTAACTTGCCATGTTAAGAATCACCGAGTTTGAGCCAAGCCGGCGGCCTGGGCTGGATTAGGTCGGCCCTTTGGGGCTCAATTGCGCGATCGCTCCCGCTCCACGATCAGCAAGTCTGCTCCCGGAAGAATGCGGTTCCCAAAAATCTCGCGGCGCATGCCGGCGAAGTCGGGAATCTTGCGGGTTTTTGTCGGCGAAGCCACAGGAACAATGCGGGCGATAACCGTGTCCCGCTCCCGCATTTCCACGGTCTTGCCAGCCCGCAGCCAAGCCTTCAGCCGCCGCGTGTCACGGAGTTGTCGAATGTTTACGGTGGGCATGTCCGTTTCTGCTTTCGCACCAATTTTCGTTCTTCTCGCCCGAGAGCCCGGAAGAATTCTCGCCCGTCCATTCCCTGGCCACGTTCGAGAGAAGCCCGGCCCTTGTTGATTTTCATCCGGAGATCTTGAATCTGGAGCTGCCGAATCCGGTCCCTCTCTCGAAAAAGCCGCAGTGCCTCGCGGACCACTTCGCTCGCCGAGTTGTACCGGTCGGCCTTCATGTTGTTCTGAACGAGCAAAAGCATTTCATCCGTCAGCCGACGGACAAAGTCGCGGAGGGCGCAAAGACAACATGGGCGTTGTTCTTTGCGAGTCTTTGCGCCTTGGCGTCTCCGCCTGAGATTGTTTATTCCTTAGCAGGGGTAGCCACGCGGTCACTTCGGTTATGACCGTGGATTCTTTCTTAGGGGTATCGGGCATGAAAGAAAAGCCCACCGTCAGAAAATCACTGACCGTGGCTACAGTCTTCCCGCTCACGCCATCCGCCCCGCGGCTTAATCTAAAATCCAAAATCTAAAATCCAAAATTCTAAGACCGCAGCAGCGAGCGATAGCGCAATTCCGGGCGGACGGGGAATTCGTGGGCGAAGGTTTTGATTTTCTCGAAGATTCCATCAACATCCAGGCCATATTTGGCATGCAGCAGATTGTGCGCGCCGTGGGGGATAATGCGGTCGGGCACGGCGATGCGCAGAATGCTGGCGGGAATTTTCTTGTCCTGCAACAGGGTGGCGACCGCCGAGCCAAAACCTCCGGCCTCGGTGCCTTCCTCCGCGGTCACCAGAAAATGCTTTTCCGCCGCCAAGCAGCAGATTAGTTCCTCGTCCAAGGGTTTAACGAACCGCGCATTGATGACGGTGGCGTGAATGCCCAGGGCCTCCAACCTTTCCGCCGCTTCCAGACAGGGGTAGACCATGGAGCCCAGCGCCAGGATGCCAATGTCGGAACCCTCGCGCAGAATGTCGGCCTTGCCGATTTCCAGGGCCTTGAACTCCGGGTCCAGGGCGACGCCCATGCCGTTGCCGCGCGGGTAGCGCAGGGCAGCGGGCCCGCCGAGGTTGATCGCGGTGTAGAGCATGTGGCGCAATTCATTTTCATCCTTGGGGGCCATCAGCACCATGCCCGGCAGGGCGGGGAGATAAACCAGGTCATAGAGCCCGTGGTGGGTGGGGCCGTCGGCGCCCACCAAGCCGCCGCGGTCGAGAACAAAGGTCACCGGAGCGCGCATCAGGCAGGTGTCGTGCATCACCTGGTCAAAGGCGCGTTGCAGGAAGGTGGAATAGATCGCGCACACCGGCCTCATGCCTTCGCAAGCCAGTCCCGTAGCAAAGGTGACGGCGTGCTGCTCGGCGATTCCCACGTCGTAGAAGCGCTCGGGAAAGCGTTTGGAGAATTCGTCCAGGCCCGTGCCCTCTCCCATGGCCGCGGTAATAGTCACCACGCGCGGATCTTTTTCCGCGATCTGGCAAATGGCCTTGCCGAACACCGCGGTGTAGCTCGGCGCCGCCACCGGCCCCTTGTGGAAAGCGCCGGTGGAAAAATCGAAAGGCGTTACCCCGTGATATTTCACCGGGAGCTGCTCGGCATGCCCGTAGCCCTTGCCCTTCTGCGTTACGATGTGAACCATGACCGGCCCGGGACGCTCTTTGGCCTTGGCAAGCACGTTCATCAATTCTTCCAGGTTGTGGCCGTTAATGGGACCGACGTATTCGAAGCCCAGTTCCTCGAACACGAGTCCCGGAATCAACATATTTTTGGCCGTATCAACCAGATCCCGGGAAAGCTTCAGCAGCCGGGGACCCAGGCGGGGAACGGCGCCAATCAACTTCTCCGCTTCCTCGCGCAGGCGGTGGTAAGCCTGCCCGTGTACGATACGGTTCAAGTAACCGGCAAACGCGCCGACGTTGGGGGAGATTGACATCTTGTTGTCGTTCAGGATGACCAGTACCTTTTTCTTCAGCGTCCCAAGGTTGTTAATGCCTTCCAGCGTCAAGCCTGTGGTCAATCCGGCGTCTCCCACGATGGCCACCACGTGAAAATCCTCGCCCTTCAGATCGCGCGCTACCGCCATGCCCAACGCCCCGGAAACCGCGGTTCCGGCGTGCGCGACGTTGAAGGTGTCGTAAGGGCTCTCATCACGAACCGGGAAGCCGGAAATTCCCCCGTACTGGCGAATGGTGGGGAAACGGTCGCGGCGGCCGGTGAGGATCTTGTGGCCATAAGCCTGGTGGCCAACGTCCCAGACGATCTTGTCGCGCGGCGTGTCAAAAAGGTAATGCAGCGCGATGGTCAGCTCGACGGCGCCCAGACTGGAGGCCAAGTGGCCGCCAATCTTCGCGATCACGGAGACCATGTAGTCGCGCAGCTCCTCGGCGACGATGGGGAGATCCTCACGAGGAACTTTTTTCAGGTCCGCCGGGGATTCAATTTTGTTGAGATAACGGTACTCCATTAGCACCTCTCTGCTTACTGCCTTCTGCCTACGATGTAATGAGCAATGCCTTGCAAAATCTGGGCGCGCGCCCCGTAAGGTTCCAAAGCATCACAGGCCTCATCCACCAGGCGGGAGGCGATCCGCTTGGAGGCCTCGATGCCATGAAGCGCAGGGTAAGTGGCCTTGTGCTGTTGTTCGTCTTTGCCAATGGTTTTGCCCAATTCGGCTTGCGAACCCAGAACATCAAGTAAATCATCGGCAATTTGAAATGCCAAGCCGATCTTTTCTCCATAAACCGTAACGCAGGCCAAATCGTCCTGGTTCGCGTCGGTTAAGATCGCGCCGGAGCGCACCGCTGCCCGCATGAAAGCGCCGGTTTTGGCGGAATGGATGTATTCCAGGCGCGCCGGGTCCCCGGTGCTGTCCGTCGTCTCCAAGTCAACCACCTGTCCTCCCACCATCCCGCTTCTTGTCCCTATGGCATGGGCGAGTTCACGGATGACTTGCACAGTGCGGCTCGAAACTCCATCGCCCGAGCCGGCGATGGCTTCAAAAGCCAGTGTCAGCAAAGCGTCGCCGGCAAGAATAGCCGTGGCCTCGCCGAAAACCACGTGGGAAGTGGGCTTGCCGCGCCGCAGGTCGTCGTTGTCGAGAGACGGCAAATCATCGTGAATCAGCGAGTACGTGTGGATCAACTCGAGCGCGCTTCCCACCCGAAGCAAGAGCTTCTCATCGCCGGTGAACAGACGCCCGGCTTCCAGACACAAGGTGGGGCGAAGGCGCTTTCCCCCCGCAAACACGGAATAACGCATCGCCTTATGAATGCTCGGGGGATACTCCTCCGCAGGCGGAAGGATGCGGTCCAGTTCCGCATCCACCAATGCGCGGTTCTGATCGAGGTGCTCGCGAATTGTTTCCGGCGACGGGATGTTCACAATCTTTTCGCTTGGAATGAAATGGCAAATGGTGAATGACGAAGCGCCACCCGACTTCGCAATTCGCCATTCACTGTTCACCCTTCATAATTTCATCGCTGGCAAAAGGTTCGGCCACCATTTTGCCGCCCGCCTTCTTGGTCAAAATCTCCACTCGCCCCTCGGCCTCTTCCAATTGCTTGTGGCAGGACTCGGAAAGCTTCATGCCTTCCTCATAGAGCACCAAGGCTCTTTCGAGCGGAAGGTCTGTGTCCTCCAATTCGTGTACGATGGCATCGAGGCGCGCCAGATTTTTTTCGAACGGCTCCGGCTTGTCAGTTTTCGCCGACTGGGACATAGTGGTGTCCTTTCCCGTCCTCAGTTGTCAGTTTTCAGTCAACAGTAGAGACGCTGCCTCTGGTTTTTTGCTGAAAACTGAGGACTGCCAACTGACGACGCTATAATCAGCCTGTTAGAATTCTATCATGGTTGCCGGGCGGAAGTGGCGGTCGGGATGGCGCCAAGCGCCTGCGCCACCTCCACCGCCAGGGCGTAACGGCCGAACGGCGCAGCGATCTGCACCCCCTGAACCAGGGAACGGATTTCCCGCAATGTTTCCTGCGCGATCTTCAGTCCCTCCTGCCGGGCACGCTCGCCGGAATCAGCCGCGCGCATGCGCTCCATGACCGCGGGCGGGACGGAGATTCCCGGCACCTCGTTGTTCATAAATTCGGCGTTACGGAAACTCGTGAGCGGCCAGATCCCGGCGATGATGGGAAGGTGCGGCGCAAAGCTTCGCGCCCGCTCCAGGAACTTCGCCAGTTGCTCCACCTGGAAGACGGGCTGAGTCACGGCGAAATCAGCGCCCGCCTCCACCTTGTGCTGAAAGCGGCGAAGCTCTTCATCCAGATTTAGCGCGTAAGGATTGATGCCGGCGCCCATCAGGTAAGCGGTTTGAGCGCCGAGTGGGTTGGCCCCCACATCCAAGCCCCGGTTCAAATTGCTCAGCAGGCTCACCAACCCGATGGCGTCCATCTCCGACGCGGCGCCTTCCAGCGCGGTCGAGTACTGGGGAGCGTCACGCGTCAACGCCAGAATATTTCGCACCCCCAGGGCGTGCGCTCCCAGCAAGTCGGATTGGATGGTCAGGACGTTGCGGTCGCGCGAGCTGTAGTGGAGCAAAACCTCGATGCCGGCGCGTTGCTGAAGGAGGGCTGCCAGGGTCAAGGCGCTCATGCGCGCGGTGGCGCCTGACCCATCGGGGATATTAACAGCATCAATACCTTGCTCCAGCAGGTATTGCGCTCCTTCCACTTCCTTGGTGGCATCGCATCCCCTGGGAGGGATCACTTCCACCAGGACGGGAAACTCCTGCCGCGCCAACTTCCCCGCCAGGCGCGAGCGGTCGGCCACCGGCACCGGCGGCAAGGTGTGGCCGGGCCGCGCCATGACTTCCACCGGCACGCGCGCCCGCTGCGGGCTCAAGGAACGCACGGCGGCTTTGATAGCTTTAATGTGCTCGGGAGTCGTGCCGCAGCATCCTCCCACCAGGCGCGCGCCCGTTTGGATAAATCGCCGCGCGTAGCTCGCCATGTATTCGGGCGAGCAGAGATACAGGTTGCGGCCCTCCACAGTGCTCGGCATTCCCGCGTTGGGCTGCGCAGAAAGCTTCTTCTCCGTCACCGCCGCAATGCGCTCCAGGGTTTCCAGCACGGCCGCGGGGCCGACGCTGCAATTGACGCCGATCAGGTCCGCACCCCATTCGTCCAGCGCCCGCGCAAAGTCTTCCGGCAGCGTTCCGGTGGGCGTGGCGCCATCGGCTTGCACGGTCATCTGCACGATGACGGGAAATTGGCCAACCTCCCGCGCGGCCAGCAGCGCTTGGTGCGCCTCGTTCAAATCCATCATCGTCTCGATGATAATCAGGTCCACGCCGCCTTCTATCAACACGGCAATCTGCTGGCGAAACGCCTCTCGCGCCTCTTCCCGCGAGGTGAGGCCGAGCGGTTCCAAATGAGTCCCCAGCGGACCCACCGCGCCCGCCACATAGAGGTCATCGCCGGCAACTTCCCGCGCCAGGCGCGCGCCTGCCAGGTTGAATTCCCGCACCTTTTCGCCCAGACCAAATTTTTGCAGGCGAAATTTGTTGGCCCCGAAGGTGTTCGTCTCGAGCACCTCCGCCCCGGCCTTGACGTACGCCAGATGGACGTCTTTGACGAACTGCGGCATCGCCGTATTCAACTCGTCATAGCAGCGGTTCAGGGAAATGCCTTTCGAATACAGCATCGTCCCCATGGCCCCGTCACACACCACGGGCCGCTTATCGATTCTCTCCAGAAAAGGTTCGCGCATCCCTCAATTAGTCTAGCATATCTGTTGTGAACACGACGGAACGGAAAGGGTCAAGGGGTGATGTCGCGCACCATTACCAGCGCGTCTTCGACGGGGTCCTGATAATAGTTGCGACGCGTGTACAGCAACTGGAATCCCGCCGATGCGTAGAATGCCAGCGCCGGTTGGTTAGAGGCGCGGACTTCGAGGAAAAGCCGGTGCGCCCCGGAGGCTTGCAGGGTGCGGATCCCTGCCTCGAGCAAGGCGCCGGCAATTCCTTGCCGCTGATGCGAGGGGTCGATGGCGATGTTGCGCAACTCGGCTTCTTCCATCATGCGATAGAACACCGCGAAACCCGCTACCGCCGGCAGATTCGCCGTTTCGAGTTCGGCGACAAGAATCGTACCGCCGGGATCGCAAGCCAATTGGAGGTAATCCTCCTGGCGCCACTGCGCCGCCTGGGGACACTTCAACTGGATCGCGTGTATCGCAGCTACATCATTGTCGGTGAAGGGTCGAGTGCTCATGCTCGGTTGGGAAAGCGGTGGGCGAGGGCGAAACTGGAAACTCGAAACTCGAAATTCGCTTCTCCGGTCACGACTTTCGAATTTCGATTTTCGAGTTTCGTTTTTTCTCCAGTCCCCAGCTTAGTCCTTCCAATTGATTTCCGCATCCGGCCGGCGAATGTAGTAGGCATCGAGTTTCGCGTCGGGGCAAGGCCGGCTCGATTGCTCTTCCTTCCGGGCCAAGTCAGCGATCGAGTCCACCAAGACGCCCTCAACCTGCTGCCAGTTCAGTGCCGAGGGCAGGCTCGCGCGCAGATCACCGGCGGCTTGGTCATGCGCGCGGACCAAACACGTGGCGCTTGCGCCGCTGGCGAGTCGTGCCTCCACAAATGCTCGCAGCGATTCCGGCTTGAGGACCCAGCCGCTATCCACCGGTTCATAATCCTGCCGCACAGCGCTTGGCAATTCGGAAGGTTTCCGGCGAAAGGCGCCCAGGAAAAATTCACCCCGCCGCGCGTCCAGAATGGGAAAGGCCCAATCGGTTGTAAGGCACGCCTTGTTCACCATGGCTTCAAGCACCGAAACGCCGCGAACCCTGCGTTCGAAAGCCTTTCCCCACGCGCGCGCCGCCGCCAAGCCAACCCGAATCCCGGTGAACGAGCCCGGTCCGTGGGCCACTGCGTACAAATCGATCTCGCGGAGTTCAAGGTGCGCCTGCGCGAGCGCCTGCTCCACCAGTTCGAAGAGGGTAATGGAGTACTGGTTCGCCGGCCCCTGGTTCGGAACCGACGCCAGACATTCCGCGTCCCGGAAAATTCCCACGCCGCCCTTTTCGCTGGTTGTATCCAAAGCCAGAATCAGCATCGCGGGTCATTATAGCGATTTTGGATTTTGGATTGGCGATTTTGGGTTGAAGGAATGGAGCGCGCAGGCGCACTCCTTTGCCCAAAGGCTTGAATCCCGATTATAACCCCTAGCGGTGTCTCAGCAGCCATTCGTCACAGCGATGCCCGAACGGTGGTATCCTCACCCTTTCACCTTTGCCGGGAGGAATCAACTTGTACAAGAAACTGTTCTTTGGGTCATTAATTATGCTTTGGGTTATAGGTTCGGGGGCACAGGGACGCACTGGCGTGCATATTACGCACCAATACTCGAACTCCAATGCCCAAAGCCTGATTGGTCTTCCCATGGGAGACTACAAAACGATTATCGACATGCAAGGCAATCTTCATTGGTCGCAGTGGAGCCTGAAGCGCCGGGGGCTGGACGTTCCCTTTGGCTTCAGTAACCAGATGGATGGTGAAGTGGAGGTGCAACTGCTTCTGGACTCCGCCACGGGACCGCCAGCCCCGCTCGAGGTTACCGGGCAGGAGCTTTACCAAGGCAGGTTCCCCTTCGTGGTCACGAAGCTGGAAAAGGGGGAACTCCGAGCCGAAGAAGTGGCTTTCGCGACGAATGTGCCAGGACCGGGTATGGACGTGGTGAGAATTCGCCTCCGCAACGAGGGGACGGAAGCCCTTGCCCTCGAGGCGTACCTGAGCGGCAAGCGCCGAAATCTGCCCGCCTTCGTGGCCGGCTCGACTCTGGCCACGCGGGACGAATACCTGGTGGCGCTGGCGCAATCCGAAACGGGTTCGTTTTCTTCCGCGATCGGTGGTTTGGAACTCGACTACCACGCCAACGTGCCGGCGCACTCCTCGATCACCTTATGGATCAAGCGCCCTTATGATTGCCCAACCAAAGATTCGCCGTCCATCGCCAATTTGCAGGGGGATCGCCTTTTAACTGGAGCCGAGAGCTTCTGGCAGGACCTTTGGGCGCGCGGGGCAAAGATTGATCTCCCCGAAAAGGAAATTGTGGATTTTTATTATTCCTCCCTGGCGTACGTATTGATTCTTACTGAGCGTGACGCTCAGGGAGACTTATGGACTTTGGACGGCCCGGGAGAATACGTTCACTACTGGGGCCGGGGAGAATATTTCCAGGCGCGGGCCATGGAGGTGGGGGGATATCTGGATACAGCCCGGGAAACGGTGGAACACTCGTTTCGCCTGCAAAAAGATGACGGGGAGTGGGATTGGCCGGCGATCAGCGGCTGGCCGGCTTGGGACAGCATCGGCGGCAACGCCGGATCGGTGTGGGACTACTACCTCTACAGCCGGGACCGCACCTGGCTCGAGCGCGCCTACCCCCACCTTTTGGCGGCGGCCCGGTGGATTGCTTATCATCGCGAGGAAACGGAGGTGCCACCCCATGCGCCGCGGGGCGCCCAACCCATCAAGCGGCAAATTCCTTGGAGCTGCATGCCGGAGCCGGAGCCCCCGCTCGCCCCGGGTGAAAAGCCTTACTGGTGGGGACTTCTGCCGTGGGGGTATGGTGACAGTGGGCTGTCGGAAGGCCACGCTTATGTTCACAACGTCATGGCCCTGTACGCGGTGAAGTGTGCTTGGCAGGCGGCCACCGTGCTGGGGCGGCAATCGGACGTGGCGCAGCTATCCTCAGAATACGCGGACTACAAGCAGGCGATTCTCGCTTCCATGCGCCGTGCCATCAGCCTGGAAACAGACTCCCCGCCCTATTTGCCGGCCATGCCTACCTATCCCCAAGGGGCCGTCTCGCAAAGCCTTCTGGCGGTCTATCCCACCGAATTGCTTCCACCCGATGATCCCTGGGTCACCGGCCTTCTCGAGCGGATCGAGCGGACCGAACTTCAAGGGCTGCCGACCAACATGGCTTGGCTGGGGCTCAGCGGCGTTTGGCCGGGTGAATCGATGAATGTGGCCGAGACGTATTTACGCCGCGGGGATATCCATAGCACCGTCAATATGCTTATAGCTACTCTTAACCACTCGTATTCGACCAATGTATGGAAAGAGGAAATTCGCGTCGATAAGAATCTGCCCGTTACCTGTCGCCAAAATGAGCCGAACCACAAGGTCATTCCCAATGGGGTGGGCACAGGCGACATGCCGGAGGCGTGGGGAAATGCCAATCTGGTGAACCTGGTTCGCGACATGCTGCTGCGGGAAGAAGGCAACGAACTTTACCTGTTTTCCGGCATCCCGGCCGATTGGATTGACATCGGCGAGACCATTAGCGTGCAAGGTCCGCGAACGACTTTCGGTGGCCGGATGGCGTCAATTCGATTGAGCTACCCGGAGGCGGGCAAAATGGTGTTGCTCGTCACCTCTCCCCCCGGCTCGGCCGAGGTGCTGGCGCGGTTCCCCCCCGCGGACGGCCACGCGATCAAATCCGCATCGGTGAACGGCAAGCCCGTGAAGGACTTCTCAGGCTCGCAGGTTTCTCTGAAAAATCCTGCGGGATCCCTGACAGTCGAGGTGCGATTCGAGTAGCCCCTTTTTGCAATTGCTACCCTGGAATGAGCAGAACACTTCCCAGCTTTTCTCGGACCTTCCGTTTGAGGTCCCGCGCCGGTAGGTTCCAGTTCGACAGACGTACAGCATCCCATCCGCGAAGCCCCGCAGCCGCGCCTGGCCACTATGTTAGAATTGATGTTTTGCAGCGCGACAAGCTTGTAAACACGGAATCCCCCATCCTCAGTATGAGGTCAAGCGGTTGGGGGCTCGGTGTAAGGTGCTGGGGACTGGGGTTCTGGGAGCGGGGACAGAGGAAGCAGGGAACAGCAACCGGAAAAAACCCGCGATTCACTATCTACCCTTCACCGTTTACGATTCTCCAGCACCCGGAACCCAGGACCAAGCAGCCAGACGTAAGCCCATGAGTGAGATTACACGCGCCACATCCCGGCCTCTCGAGTTGACGGAACTCCTGACCTTGCTGATCGAAGTCGGCGAGCAAATCAATTCCACCCTCGATCTCGATGAGTTGCTGCGCCGCATCGCGGAGATCGTCAAGCGCGCGATTGATTACGACGTCTTCGCCATTCTTCTCCTCAACGAGAAGACGCAGGAGTTGCGAGTGTATTTCAACCTCGGCCATCCCAGTGAAACGATCCGCAATCTGCGCATCAAGGTTGGTGAGGGCATTGTGGGCCGGGCGGCGCAGACGCGGCGTTCGGTCCTGGTGAATGACGTCAAGAACGATCCCAGTTACATTCCGTCGGCGGCGGCGATGCGCTCGGAGTTGGCAGTTCCTCTGCTGTTTAAGGGCCGCTTGATCGGGGTCATGGACCTGGAATCTCCGCATCCGGATTTCTTCAACGACTCGCATGTCAGCCTGCTGGAGCTGCTGGCCAACCGCATGGCCGTGGCGATCGAGAACGCGTGGCTGTACCGGCGCACCCTGCGGCAGGCGCGCACGCTTCAGTTGCTGAACGAAATCAGCCGGGAACTCACCTCGGTGCTGGTCTTGAACGATTTGCTCCGCAAAATCGGGACGCTCACCAAGCGGCTGGTGGATTACCACCGCTTTAGCATCCTGCTGGCCGACGACCAGACGCAAACCTTCAACACCGTCATTTCGCTGAAGCAGGACGAGCGCATGCCCGAGAGGTCTACGGTGAATTTTGGCCAGGGCATTGTGGGAGCGGCGGCGACCCTGCGCCAGCCGGTTGTGGTGCCGGACGTCAGCAAAGACCCGCGCTACATTTCCTTGAATCCGGAGACCCGCTCGGAGATGACGGTCCCGCTGATTTATCGCGACCGCGTGATCGGGGTGATTGATTTGGAAAGCCCCCAAATTAATTATTTCAACGACGACCACGTGCGCATTTTTTCCACCCTCGCGCCGCAAATCGCCATCGCCATTGAGAACGCGCGTCTGTACGAGCGCGTGGCACGCAGCGAAGCAAGGCTGGAGCGCGACCTGCGCCGCGCCCAGGAAATCCAGATGCACCTGATGCCGGGGATTGCCCCCAAAATTCCCGGCCTGGACACCGCTTTGTCCTTTCAGCCCGCGCGCGAACTGGGAGGCGACCTCTATGAATTCCTCACCTATGGAAGGGACCGGCAGGTGATTGTGGTGGGCGACGTCAGCGGCAAAGGTGCGCCCGCAGCGCTTTACGGCGCCATGGCCAGCGGCACGTTGCGCAGTCTCGCTCCGCAGAAGCTTCCGCCGCCGGAGATGTTGAAGCGGCTAAACCTCATGTTCCTGGAGCGCAAAATTGAAGGCCACTTCATTACCCTGACCTACGCCATCTGGGAATCGCGCAGCAAGACCTTGTCCCTGGCCAACGCCGGTATGCCCCTTCCTATCCTGGTTCGCAAAGGGCAGTCCCGGGCGATTCGGGCCGAAGGCGTTCCCCTCGGCCTGCTGGAGCACACCGAGTATCAATCCTTGACCCTACATCTGGAGACGGGAGATGTGTTGGCATTCTTCTCCGACGGCATCACTGAGGCCAACAACCCTCAGCAGGAAGAGTTCAGCTCGCGGCGCCTGGAAAATGTCCTGCGCCAGAACGCCCAGAGGCCGCCCCAGGAGATCGTCAACCGAGTGTTGGAAGAAGTGCGCAACTTCGGGGCCGGGCGCCCTCCGCGCGACGACCAAACGCTGGTCATTTTAAACGTCCGGTGAAAGGGCATCGGGACTCGGGATACGAGATTTGGACAGGGGGTAACACATGATTCAGGACTACAAAGAGCTCAATCGTCTGATTGGAGTATTGAAAACCCGGAAGAGGGCAGCGTGAGCGCACATCCTGGTCCCCGAATCCCGAGTCCCGAGTCCCGAGCCCCGAGCCCCGCGTTCTTTCACTACCAGCAGGACGAATTCTTTTGCGAAGACCTGCCCTTGGCCTCACTTGCCGAGCGTTTCGGCACCCCGGCGTACATTTACAGCCAAAGCACGATTCTCCACAACTATGAGCGGTTGCGCGGGGCTCTGGTGCGGATTTCCGGCATGATTTGTTATTCGGTTAAAGCCAATTCCCACCTTCGCATCCTGCGCTTGCTGCGGGATGCAGGCGCGGGATTCGACGTGGTTTCGGGCGGAGAGTTGACGCGCGCGCTGCGTGCCGGAGCCGCACCTGACACCATCGTTTTTTCCGGAGTGGGCAAAACGCAGGATGAAATTGACGCCGGCTTGGCCGCGGGCATCTTGATGTTCAATGTGGAGTCCGCTGGCGAGCTCGCCGTCCTGGAAAGCCGCGCCCGCGCCCTCGAAAAGGTTGGGCGCGTTTCCATTCGCGTGAATCCCGATGTAGAAGCGGACACCCACCCCTATATTTCTACCGGGCAAATGATCCACAAGTTTGGCGTGCCGAAAGATGAAGCCCCCGAGCTTTATCGTCGCGCCGCGCGTTCCTCCTATCTGAAGGTGCAGGGCGTGGCGTGCCACATCGGCTCGCAAATTCTGGAGGTGGAACCCTTCTGGAAAGCGCTCGATGAAATTCTGAGTGTAGCGCGGAACCTGGCCACGGAAGGCATTGCCGTGGAAGTGCTTGATTTGGGAGGCGGGTATGGAATCTCCTACGGCGCCGAGCCGCCTCTGGACGTGGAACGGATGGCGCAGGGCCTGGAAGAACGATTGCGCGAGGCTTCGATGCGGCTCATTCTCGAGCCCGGACGCGCCCTGGTGGGAAACGCCGGCGTCCTCGTGACGCGCGTGCTCTATGTGAAACGGAACCAGCAGAAGAATTTCGTGGTGGTGGACGCGGGCATGAATGATTTGATGCGGCCAACCCTTTACGGGTCTTACCACCAGATTGTCCCTGCGCGGGGAGGGACGGCGGACCGATTACAGGCGGACATTGTCGGGCCGCTGTGCGAAAGTGGCGACTTCTTTGCCCGCGACCGTGACCTGCCCGACGTCCAGCCCGGCGATCTGCTCGCCATACTCACCGTCGGCGCATACGGATTCGTCCTCTCCTCCAATTACAACACGCGGCCGCGGCCCGCCGAAGTTCTGGTGTACGGAGCGGAAGCGGAATTAATTCGCCCCCGCGAAACGGTGGAGAACTTGATGGCAGGGGAGAGGATTGCCTAACGGCCCGGAGGCGGTGCGAACGCTCTGGCAGCCACCCCTCGGGTATGCTGGTCTAAGGAGGAAGCATGGAATACAGAATGTTAGGTGCAAGTGGTCTGGAAGTTTCGACGCTGAGCTTCGGCACTATGACCCTGGGGGGTGAAGGCCGGTTCGCCGCGATGGGCCACGTGCAAGTGGAGGAGGCGCGCCGGCTGATTGAAATCTGTATCGAAGCAGGCGTCAACCTGTTCGACACGGCCGACATCTACTCGCATGGCAAATCGGAGGAAGTGCTCGGCCAGGCGCTGGGCGCGCGCCGCAAAAACATCGTTTTGGCCACCAAAGTCTTCGTGCGGCTGGAAGCCGGAACCAACAAGGACGGCCTCTCGCGCCGCTATATCTTGGAAGCCTGCGAGGCAAGTCTTCGCCGCCTGGGAACCGATTACATCGATCTCTACCAGGCCCACAACTTTGATTCCCTCACGCCCCTCGAGGAGACTTTGCGCGCCTTCGAGGATTTGATTCGCGTCGGTAAGATTCGCTACGCGGGTTGCTCGAATTACTCGGGCTGGCAACTTATGAAAGCCCTGGCCATCTCGGACCGGCTCGGGATCGAGCGCTATATCTCGCAGCAAATCAACTATTCGCTGCTCGCCCGCGACGCCGAACACGAACTCGTGCCGTTAGGCCTTGACGAGCGGGTAGGCATCATGGCCTGGAGCCCTTTGCAGGCCGGCCTTTTGTCCGGCAAATTCCGCCGCGGGCAGCCGAAGCCTTCCCAGTCGCGGCTGAACACCCTCGAGGTGCCCGGCACCGTCGATGAGGAACGGCTTTACAGAATTGTTGACGCCCTTGCCGATATTGCCGGCGAGCGCCAGGTTTCCATTTCCCAGGTCGCGCTGAACTGGGTTACGCGCAAACCTGGCGTGGACACGGTCATCCTCGGCGCCCGCAACGAGGAGCAACTCCGCGACAACCTCGCCACCGCGAACTGGACCCTCACGGACGCCGAGGTGGAACGTCTCGACGAGGTGAGCGCCCTCCCACTGCCTTACCCTAACTGGCATCAGCAGAAATTCGCCGGGGATCGCAATCCCCCGCCTAAACACGTCCGGTAAGGTTCGTCGTACGAAATTGCGGGCCGGCTGGCGCCCCGGCTGGTCAGGGCGATCTCCGCAAGAGACTCTCCTCCCACACGGCATTGTACAGGCACAGTCTTCCTCAGCCTGCTAGTGGACCTTGCCGGCGGAGTTCTCAAGAACGACATTGGAGAGGACGGCCGTATCGGACTTGTCGGGCAGGTGCGAGCAGAAGCCAATGCCGGCATAGAAGGGCTCGTCGAAGTGCAGGTTGATGGGTGGGCCGAACTGGTGCATCGGTTCGCCTTCCAGGCTGACGAAGAGCGCGAAGGAGTCGCCGTGCTTTTCGATGCCGATGCTCTTGGCCATAATGTTCACGAGGCTGTCAGGGCTGGCGCCCCCGGGACGGCCGCGGCCCGCGATGCGATACTCCATGTCCTTGACGCGGACGCCCTTCTCCGGACGCTCGGCCAGGTGGATCATGCCCAGACCGTGCAGGGCGGCCATGGCCTCCTTGGAATCGTCCTCGAGGTCCTGGCGAATGACCAGGACTGCCTTGCGGTCGCCGTAACCATTCGGGTCCGAGTAAGTGATGTCGGCCGCGAGGGAAACGTCGCCGGACATCTTCTTCCAGAGATAACGGAACTCGTCGCGCGTGTACCAGACGTTATAGCCGGCGGAGGTGATGGTGTACTGCTTCGCGCCGGCGTCGTAGCTGGCGCTGCCCGGCTCCAACGCGCCTCCAATGTCGGACTGGCCCTCAAAAATGCCGATCGGCGTATTGAAATTCTTACTGGGCCGGTGAAAATCTGCCGGTGGCGCTACTTGGACGTGCGTGGCAGAGCCCGGCTGCGCCCATGCCGGAGCGACGGGTGTAGGTCTTGCCATTGCGTCAGGTGCTTGCGCGCGGAGGAGATGCGGTGCGGTGCACAGCATCAGGGCAAGCAGCGGGGGCCGCCAGGCGAGTTTCGTAGTGAGCCGAACGATAGCGATACCCAAGGTAAAGATTATGGGTCGGGGCTTTGACATGCGGCCCCCCTCTCGTCACCTCTCTTGGGAACCAACGCGCTTGAACAGTTCAGAGACGCCTCCAAGCCTTTTGACCCCACGGCTCAGCATCGCCTGCTACCCGCTCAATCGCCCCGGCAGAAACATACGCAGAAAGCGGGAGGCAAGAATGAACCCATCTTTGCGAGCCTGGGGGAATTCCGGTGAGTTGTTGCTGGGGGGCTCGTCCCAGAAAGGATCCTCATGTTCAACCGCTATCCCCCCACTGTAACCTGCCTGCAAGAGAACATTAATGAACTTCGGCCAGTCGATTAAACCCTGGCCGGGGATGCGGTAACGCCACCACCCTTTGCCATGAATTCCCACCTTTTGCAAAACCGGCTCGACGATCTCGGTATCCTTCGCGTGTACCGACAGGATCCTCTCCTTAAAATCCCAAGCGGCTTGGACATAGTTGACGTACTGCCGCACCAAATGCGAAGGATCGAATTCGAGGCCGAGGCGCTTGCTGGGAACCAGATCAAATACCTTCTCCCATGCCCCGGGGACCGTGGCGAAGTTGGTATCGCAAGGATAGTTTTCCCATCCCATGGTGATGTCCAGCTTGTCGCAGACCGGCAAGTAGTTCTCGTTGCAGACCTCGGCAAACGCCTTCGCTTGGTCCTCCATGGAGGCTCCCGCCATGCCTCCGCTGAAGGTACCCACAAACTTGCACCCAAGACGGTGCGCAAGGTCCAGGTGTTGGATGAAGTCGGCGATCGCCTCACGGCGCTTAGCCGGGTCGCTGGCAATGTGATTAGGAGCCATGCACTCGATGCTGATGATACGGATACCGGCCTGACGTGCGGTCGCGAGAATCTGATCAATCTGCGAGTCAGACAGCTTGGGATTAAAGAAGCCATCCACGGTTATCACTACGCCTTGATATTCCGTTGACGCGGCAAATGCCACCTTCTGTGGCGAGTACCGAGTAATCATCGCAAGCTGGGGGAATCCCTTTTCATGCGGCGGGGTCGTAGGCTCTGACTCTTGCGCCATGGCAGCGCCGCCTGTGAGCGACATCTGCGTTCCAAGCGCTGACACACCGCCAGCCTTCAGGAAATACCGCCGATCAAACTTGTTGCCGATCATGGTCGCTCCTCCTCGAAGGTGAGTCGGGCTTCTTCTTCATCCTTTTTTGGAATGGGCCGGAAATCGTGTTGCGGGAACATCCGGCCCTATCCTCAAAGCTGGCTAACACCTTTGCGTCTACCGTTCTCCCCACTTCAACTTCTTCTGAAGAATCTCAAAGTACGGTGTGGATGGCGGCCGGACTAATTCCACGAAGGAATCGGCCTTGCCCATCCGCACCACGTCTTCGCTGTGCGCCGCAATGCCCACCTGACCGTCGACGGTCAGGTAGGCAGCCTCCCGCAGACTCTTAACCGTCACCTCAATCTTGACAGTATTGGGGAGCACGAGCGGCCGCTGGGTAAGGGTATGCGCGCAAATGGGGGTAACCAGGAAAGCTTCGACGGAAGGCGTAACGATGGGGCCGCCCGCCGCCAGCGAGTAAGCCGTCGACCCCGTGGGCGTGGACACGATCAAGCCGTCCGACTTGTAAGTTGAAACCAGCTCGCCGTTAACGCGCAGTTCAAAGTCGAAGATTCGCGCGATGGCGCCTTTGTTCAATACCACGTCGTTCAAGGCCAAAAATGAGGTAAGGATTTCATCGGCCCGAATCAGCTCGCCTTCAATCTGCACGCGGCGATCCGCCTGGTGGGTACCGGCTACCACCATTTCGAGGGTGGGATAAAGTTCTTCGCGGGTGATTTCGGTAAGGAATCCGAGTCCGCCCAGATTCACCGCCAGAATGGGAACCGGTTTGCGGTTCAGGGCGCGCGCCGTGGCCAGCAGGGTGCCGTCCCCACCCAGCACGATCAGCAAATCCACCTCGCCCGGCATTTCGTTGCGACTGAGGCAGTGCTCTTTCGTCTCCATGATGGCCCCGGTTTCCCCGTCGATGAACGCCTCAATGCTGCGTTCATGGAGCCACTCGAGCAATGCCGGCACAATCTCGCGGACTTCCGCCTTCTTCGGTTTGGAGACGATACCGACGCGTTTGATGGGCATAGCTATTGATATCCTACAGTGGATAGTGGCGAGTGGCTAGTGGTTAGAAGTGCAGGGTGAGTGGCTAGCCACTACCCACTACCCACTAACCACTAGCCACTGCCTTTCCAGACCGCATGCAAGAAAAACTCGCGGTTTCCCTCCGCGCCCAAGAGCGGGCTTTCCATCGACGCGAGCTTGCTGAACCCGAGTTCAAGTAATTTGCGTGAAACCCTGGCGACGGCCTCCTGGTGCTGTGCCGGGTCACGCACGATGCCACCCTTTCCCACTTGCCCTTTGCCCACTTCAAATTGGGGTTTGACCAAAACGATCAGGTCGGCGGGGGACGCGAGCAGGGGAATGAGCGCGGGCAGGATCAAAGTGGCGGAGATGAATGAAACGTCGACAGTCACCAGTTCCGCGAGCATTCCAATCCGGTCAAAGGTCAGGTATCGCGCATTGGTTTTTTCCAGGACGACCACTCGCGAGTCGCGCCGCAATTTCCAGTCGAGCTGATTGGTTCCCCCATCCACGGCGAAGACTTTGCCCGCACCGTGCTGGAGCAAGCAATCGGTAAAGCCTCCGGTTGAAGCGCCGATGTCAAGGCACACCTTCGCGCCGGGATTAATGCGAAAGTGTTCGAGCGCCCCCTCCAGCTTCAGCCCGCCGCGGCTCACGTACTTGGGGGCCTCGCCCAGCAGGCGCAAGGCGGCCCGTGCGTCGACGAGTGCGCCGCACTTTTCCACCTTCTGTTCGTCCACCAGAATTTGCCCCGCCAGAATAAGCCCCTGGGCCCTTTCGCGTGACTCCACCAACCCGCGATCGACCAAAAGGCGATCGAGTCGTGTTTTTTGCGAACGACTGCTCAGCATGAACTGCCAGCCTACCGCGGTTACGGGAGGAAGGGAAGGGGAGGGGATGCGGGAATCAGGAGCGGGGCCGAACGCCGCTCGGCCCTACCAGACACCAAGGCGAATCACCAAAGCTGATAATAGCCGTCGCGCCGCACAAGCTTGACGGGAAGGCCAAACAGTTCGGTAAGACGCTCGGCGGTCAAAAGCTCGCTTTTGGGGCCATCGGCAAATACGCGGCCCTTGCGCAGCAGAATCACGCGGTCAATTTCCGGAAAAATGTCGGGGAGATGATGCGTCACCATCAGGATTCCCGTGCCGGCCTGCGCCAATTTTCGCAAAATGTCCCGGAGTTCCAGGGCGGCGCGAAAATCCAGGCTATTGCTCGGCTCATCCAGCAACAGCGCCAGCGGATCGTGCACCAGGGCGCGGCCGATGAGCAGTCGATGCGCCTCCCCCGACGACATCCCGGTCATCTCCCGATCGGCCAGATGCCGCGCGTCCAGAAGTTCCAGCACCTGCTTGGTCTTTTCGATCATCGCCGCGGTGATCCGGTGATAAGGCTGAACCCCGATGCTGCTGAAGAACCCGGAAAGTACCATTTCACGGCCGGTGATCTCCCGCGTGCAGCGCCACAAGAGCTCGCCGGAAACAATCCCCAACAGCGGGCGCAACTCGAAGATGTTCCAAGTATCGCGCCCCAGGATGGTAAGCGACGATTCGGGCTCTGCCAGCGGATAGCACTCGCGCGTGATGGTCTTGATCAACGTCGATTTGCCGCATCCGTTCGGTCCCAGGATCGCGACGTGCTCCCCCGCCCCGATCGTGAGCGTAATGTCGTGAAGCACTCGTTTGCCGCCCAGCATGACGGAAACATGATAGAAAGCCAGCAGCGCGGGACCTTGGGTGGGATTCACTGATTTTATACCTGCTCTTCTTACCCTGTACTTTTCATTCCGAAGGCAATACCGCCAACGGTAATTTGCAGAAGGTGAAATAACGCCGCGTCCTGAGCTTCTCCGGCTCCCGGCTTCCGGCTTCCCCTCTCCCGCTTTTTGCCCCGCCGCCAGCGTTCCAGGAAGCGGGTTTGCAGGAAATTGAGGGGATCGACATAAGGATTGCGCAGGCGGATCGACTCTGCCAGCACGTGCTGGCCGGCCAGCAGCATCGAGGAGCGGGAGGTCTCCAGGACCCCGCGCACGCTGCGTTGATACTCCTCCTCGATGTGCCGGAAAATCCTCTGGCCAAGTGCGCGCGGACGCACGAGAGCGGCATAGAGGCTTGCGATATAAAGGTCCGTCTTGGCCAGGGAATGTTCGGCGTTGTTGATCAGGTTGAAAAAGAAAGGCCAACCTTCGTGCATGCTGCGCAGAATATCCAAGCCGTGGGGGTGGTGGTCGCGCTGGAATTTTTCGAGAGCATGGCCGAGGCCGAACCACGCGGGAAGCAGGTGACGAGATTGCGTCCAGGCGAAAACCCAGGGGATGGCCCGCAGGTCGCGAAGGTCGCTGGCTCCCCAGCGGCGGGCGGGGCGCGAGCCAAGGCGAATTTGCTCGATCAAATCGATGGGTGTCGCCTGGCGGAAGTATTCGACAAAGTCCGGCGTCTCATATACCAGCTTCCTGTAGAAATCGCGGCTGCTGGCGGCGAGCTCCTTGGCATAGCCTTCCCATTCCGGGACCTTGGCCGCCTCGACCCGCCGGAAGTGGAGCAGGTGCGCGTCAAGGACCGAGGTGACCAACTGTTCGAGATTCCGCTCGGCGATGACGGGCTTCGAATATTTCAGGGAAACCACTTCACCCTGTTCGGTGATGCGCAGCCTCCCGCCCGGCGCCGCAAAGGGTTGCGCCTGAATGCTGCGATGCGATTGCCCGCCGCCACGGTCGATGGTCCCCCCCTTGCCGTGGAACAGGGAAAAGCGCACGCGGTATTTTTCCGCCACTTGTGCCAGACGTTTCTGGGCGTGAAAGAGTTCCCAATTGGCCGCCACGTAACCGCCGTCTTTGACGGAGTCCGAATACCCCAGCATCACTTCCTGAAAGTCCTGGCGTGCTCGCAGAATGCGGCGGTAAAGAGGATCGGCAAACAGCTCCTCCATGATGCGCGGGCCCTCTTCGAGGTCATCGAGAGTCTCGAACAGCGGAATGACATCGAGGCGGGAAAGCAAGCCGCGGCCGCCCGGTTCTACAAGTCCCGTTTGCCGCGCCAGCAAGAGCACGTCCCACACGTCGGCTGCACTGGAAGTCATGCTCAGCACGTAGTGATGCGCCGCCGCTTCGCCGTTGCGCACCTGGATGGTGCGGAGGGCGCGGAATTCCTCCAGCACGCGGCGCGTGGCCGGCGAAAAAGGCGGGCGCTGGGGGGGCTTAAAAAGCATTCGCTGGATCGACGCGATGCGCGCTTCGCCGGGTTCGGAGGGCAGGTTTGCCTTGCGCAAAATCTCCTCCGCCGCAGCTCGGGTGGCCTGCGAGTGCGTACGGAAATCCAGGCTGGCGCCATGAAAACCAAATACCTGAGAGGCCACGTGCAGGCGGCCGGGCCCCAACTGTGCAATCCGCGGGCTGGGATAGGCAGCCAGCATGTCGGTCAGCTTGCGGAGTTCGCGGGTAAATTCCTGCGGCGCCGCGTAGGCGCCGGGAGCGCGCTCCGCGGTGCGTTCGAGCCGCCACATCATGATGCGCAGCTTGCGCCGGTAAAGCTCGCTGGGTTGGTCAATGGCCGCAAAAGCCCGGGTGGCGGGAAAACGCCGCATGTCCCGATTAATCTCGGCGCGCAGAGCTTGCCCTGAGGGGAACGAAGGGTCCGATTCGAAACTGCCAGGGCGGCAGGGGAACGAGGCCCAGCCCAACATGCGACGGCATGCCTCGTGGTAATAGCGAAGAATGCTCAGGCGCACCTGCTCCGCGGCGTCCAGACTCGTCTCCGGCGTCACAAAGGGATTGCCGTCACGGTCCGTTCCGACCCAGGAACCAAAGCTCAAAAAGGGGGCGGGCTCCGGCAGGCGCGGATAGCGGCGATTCAACTCCGCGCAAAACTTTTCCCAAAAGCTCCCCGCCAGGTCGTAAATGGTCCGTTCCAGAAAAAAGCGGGCGTTCTCACTTTCCATCTCGGGCGTCACCACCCCCTCGCGCACCTCATCGGTAAGCCACAAGGCTTCAATCCAAGAATCGATGTCCTGCTCGGCGGAGGTCAAATCGCCACAGGTGGCATCCAGCGTTCTCCCCAAGCGCAGGATGTGGTTCAGCACACTGCGGCGCTTGGCCTCAGTGGGGTGGGCGGTCAGCACCGGCTCAATGTGCATGGACTCCAGCAGCTTCTTGACGGCCGCGGCGGGAACCTTTTGCCGGCGCAGTTCGCTGAACGTGTGGCGCAACGACATGGGTGCGCCTGTCCCCTGGCGGTCATGCGCGCGCAGGCGGCGGATGCGCTCGCGTTCCTCGCAAAGATTGACAAGGTGAAAGAAGAGGCTGAAAGCATGCGCGACGGCCGCGGCTTCCTCCACTGATAGGCGGTCGACCGCGCGCTCCATGGCCCGTAGGGGCACGCCATGGCGTGCCCCTACAAGGCTGGGGCTTTGGCGAATTCGCTTCGAAACTCTCCGCAGGACTTCAATCGTCGCAAATACTTCCGGCCCCGACTGCTCGCGCACCATCGCGCCCAGCCGCGTCGTGAGGAACCGCACTTCCTGTCGCAGTAACTCGTTCACAAGGAGCCCGGAGTCAGGAGCTATTAGAGGCTCCTTTCCCCTACTTCCTCCGGAGTTTCAACCAATAACGATAGGCATATTCAGCCCCGCGCACATCATCAGGCCGGCCCGGGAGAGGCGTGGGAAAGTGCAAGTACTGCTTCCCGTCCCTCGTCCAACTATAAACTTCGTTCCAAGAGCATTCCAAGCGGTGGGGGATTAGAAATTGATCCAGGAGATCGTGCTGAAAGATCCTTCGAAGGTAATGGTTCTGGACGCGCCTCACTCCGCGCGCTGCACGGATCTTGTCTTCCTTGCCTGAGCCGGTACCCGTCACCGCAGCGTAAGGCTTTCGATATGAGCGTGACATAGAGAACTCCTTTGATGAGTTACCTATGTCATGGCGCTATCCTCCTCTTCAGAATCTTCTCGTCATTATACCATCCGGAACTGCCCACCTGCCTACTGCCTATCTGCGGGTCGCTCTCAGCGCCCGCTTCAGCTCCCGACGCAGCACGTCCAAATCGGGCTCGACTTGCAACCGCTGGTTGTTTTCCTGGTCTTCCGAGCGGTGACGCATGATGTACTCGGTGTCTTTAAGTTGATTGCCGGTAAGCACGCAGACGATGTCCGCGTGCCTTTCAATCTTCCCCGCCCGCACCAGCTTGCGCACGCCCGCAATGGTGGCGGCGGAAGCAGGCTCGCAGCCCACCCCGTCCTCAGCCAGGGCGCGCTTGGCCTCGAAGATTTCTTCATCCGTCACCGACTCGCAGAACCCGCCCGCCCAATCGAGCACCCGCCGTGCCTTTTTCCAGTTGGCCGGATGGCCGATGCGAATGGCGGTGGCCTCGGTATGGGGATTATCGACAGCCAGCAAATCGGGAGAGCCGGCGCGCAAGGTTTGGTAGAAAGGGTTGGCGCCTGCCGCCTGAACGATAACGATGTGGGGCACTTTCTCGATGAATCCCAACTCCTTGAGCTCGCGCAAGCCTTTGCCAATGGCGGAAGAGTTCCCAAGGTTGCCGCCGGGGCACACAATGTAATCGGGAGGGCGCCAAGCGCGCTGCTCCAGCATTTCGGCGACAATGGTCTTCTGGCCCTCGATCCGAAAAGGATTGATGGAATTCACCAGATAGAGCCCCAACTCGGGAGCGATTTCGCGCAGCAGGCGGAAAGCCTCATCGAAGTTGTTACCGACTTCCACCACCAGCGCGCCAAAGTCAAGCGCCTGGGCCAGCTTGGCGGCGGAAATTTGCTTGTAGGGAACAAACAGCAGCGCCTTCATGCCGGCACGCGCGGCGTAGGCGGCCATTGACGATGAGGTGTTGCCCGTTGAGGCGCAGGCCACCATGCGGATGCCGCGCGATTCAGCGCGCGTAATACAGGCCGTCATGCCCAGATCTTTGAAAGAGCCGGTGGGATTGTTGCCCTGATGTTTAATGGTCAGGTGGACCGGCCCGGCCCACCAGCCCGTGCGCCGCGTTCCCACCAGTGGGGTGGAGCCTTCGGAAAGAGAGATGATGCGCGCGGCGGAATCCACAAAGGGGATCAGCTCGCGGAAGCGCCATACCCCGCTGCGGTCGATCGGTTCGCCGCTCAGCCGGCGCTGGTGCCAGGTGTGCCGAAGTTGCTCCGGGTCGAAGGGATCAAAATCATATTTCACATCGAGCAAGCCGCCGCAGGACGCGCAGGCATGCAGATCCTTTTGGGGGTCTTGGCGGCGCATGCAAGCTTCCTCGATGCACTGGAGATAGGCGGAGGACATAGGTTCTAAAGGATAAAGGTTAAAGGGTAAAGGATAAGAGTAAAGGATAAAGGGTAAAGGATAAATTGTATGACGCGTGCTAACCTCCCTTCATCCTTTACACTCTGCCATTCGGCCGCATTTCCAAAGGTGTAAAACATAAGGTGCGGACCGCTGCTTTTTTATCCTTTACACTTTATCCTCTAGCTCGCATCCAGCTTGAACTCCTCGTGGATGGCTTTTACGGCCTCCTTGACGTCGGAAGCCTTTACGGCGAAGGAGATGCTCAATTCGGACGAACCTTGGGCGATGGCAATGATGTTGATCCCGCGCCGTCCCAACGAGCCGAAGGCACGGCCGGATATGCCCGGCGTGCCCTTCATGTTTTCACCGATCGCCACCACGATCGCCAGGTGAGGCATGACTTCAATCGATACCCGGTCATCGTGCAGCATTTCCAGCTCAAAGGTTTTTTCCAGTTGGGCTTTGACGCGGCGCAAATCGGCATCGTGCACGGCAAAGCACAACACATTGTCCGCGGAAGACTGCGTCACCATCAACGTGGGAATTTCGTCCAGACTGAGCGAACCGAAAGCCTTCGCCGCCAGTTGCGGAAAGCCCAATGATTCCTTGCCACTGATCGTGATGATGACGGCCTTGCTGATGAAGGTTATGGCCTTGACACCCTTCTGGCTGTTGGAGGCGGAAGGAACGATGCGGGTGCCAGGACAAGTGGGATTGAAGCTGTTCTTGATCCAAACCGGGATCTGCTTTTTCATGACGGGTTGGATAGTTTTAGGGTGCAGGACCTTGGCGCCGAAGAAGGAGAGCTCGATGGCCTCGCGATAAGAAATTTCCGGCAGGATGCGCGCTTCCGGAACCAGGCGAGGATCGGTGGTCAAGACGCCATCGACGTCCGTCCAGATCCACACCTCGTCGGCGTCCAAGGCGGCGCCCACAATCGTGCCGCTGAAATCGGACCCGCCCCGGCCGAGCGTGGTGCAGGCGCCCGCAGGGGTGGCGCCGCGGAAGCCGGTAATGACCGGAATCACCCCGCGCCGCCGCAATCCCGCCAGGCGCTGCCGGGTTTTGGCGTTGGTTTCCTCGAAGAGGGGCGTGGCGTTGCCGAAGTGATCGTCGGTAACGATGAGTTCGGTAGCGTCCACGGCTTCCGCGGGCGTGCCGCGCGATCGCAGGATGGCCGCCATCAGGTTCGCGGACATCACCTCGCCCAGGCTGGAGAGCGTGTCCATGGCTCGCGGCGTTACCTCGCGCACCAGCGAGAATCCATAGCAGAGGTTTTCAAAATCGGTCACGGAGGCGGCGAGTCGCGGTAGAACCGCGGCTTGCTCCGCCGCTTTCAGAAGTAGGTCGGCGACCTCGCGGTGCCGATGGGCCAGTTCGCGGCGCACGTTCTTCCAATTTTCGCGGTCGCCCTGGCTGGCTTCGTTGGCGGCGCGGATCAACATATCGGTTACGCCACCCATGGCGGAAACGACCACCGCCACTTCTGCCCGCTGGGCGTGATCGGCGACGATCTCCGCCACGTTCTTCATCCGCTCCGCGTTGCCCACAGAGGTTCCGCCGAATTTCATGGCGAGGAGCGGTTTCTTGCTCTTACTCGTTGTCGGATTTTCTTTCACCATCGTCTCGACCCCTGCGGGCAAGGATTTGCCCCTCTGGGCGCGGCGAATCCCCCGTCTGAGGGACTCGCTAGCGAATCGTACCTGGATTCGTCGTCGTGGAAGAAGCGCTGGCAGTGGTGGTCTTGGTTGACTCGCGCACGACTTCAATAAAGACCTTGGCGGGAAGCGATAGGTAGCGGTCCCGGCGATAGACCAGGCCCAGCTCCCGGTAAATTTTTTGGCCCTCCAGAGGGATCAACTTCAGCAGGCCCGCGGCGACTTCCGGCTGCACATAGGTCCGGCTGATCAGGGAAATCCCCAGGCCGGCGCCTACAAATTTCTTGATGGTTTCAACGCTCGCCAGCTCCATGGAAATTTGCAAGTGATCGCGTTGGACGCGCAGCAGGCGGTCAATGACCACTCGTGTGTGGCCGGTCTTGGGCAGGATCAAAGGATGCTGAGCGAGTTCCTCCACCGTCACGTTCTTGTTTTTGGCCAGCGCATGGGCCTTGGGCACCACCACCTGAACTTCATCGCGAAATACCGGGATCACTTCCATGTTGTTGGCCGTCATCGGCAGGGTGACAATTCCCAGGTCGACCGCGCCCTCTTGAACTTTCTGGAGGATCTTGTGACTGAAGTTCCGGTAGATACTTATTTGGACGAGCGGATAGAGATGTTTGAAGCGCGCAAAGGTCTTGGGCAGAACGTAAAGACAAGTAGCTTCATTGGCGCCGATGAAGAGCTTGCCCCGCGGTGTCTGGTTCAACTCCGCAATCGCCTGCAAAGCTTCTTTGTGCATTACCAGCATCTTCTCCGCGTAGCGATAAAGAATCTCGCCGGCGGGGGTCATCAAGACTTTCTTCCCGCCGCGGTCGAAGAGTTTTTCCCCGCATTCCTGTTCCAGCAGGCGAACCTGCGCGCTGATGGCGGGTTGCGTGCGAAACAGCTTCTCCGCCGCCCGGGAGAAGCTCTGCAGCTTCGCCACCTCCAAAAAACTTCCTAGCTGGTCATAGTCCATTGTGTTTGCTGGCCCGCAATCCTCCATTGTAGCAAATTGCGCTGAATCCGCGTGAAGAAAAGTGCTGGTTTCCGTGAATGATTGCAAGCTTCTTAAGAAATGCGAACTAAGAGCAATACGGTAATGCGGCGTTCAGGGTAAGACAACATTGTTTCAGGACCCCGGCGGCGTCGGCCGCTGAAGCTGGCCATAGCCCGCGAGGGTTGAAAACAGTTTCCCCAAGTCAAACCCAACTTCCCGGAAAATGTCACGGAGATCGCGCTCGCGATCTTCCGGACTCATGGCGAGAAACTTCTCCGCCGGTATGTAAAACGGATTATCCCGAACCAGCGTGCCTTCCACCAAGAGGTGGCGGTGGACAGCAATAACGGAAAAAAGGTGAGGTATTTCCAGGTGTTCGACGTCGTACTGGCACAAGGCCACGCTGGGATATTGCTTAACCAGGTAATTCAAGCGCGTGTGCAGCTCAAAGAATTGGGACACGGAAATGCCCGCCGGCATCGCCCCCACTCCCTCTTCCAGCCAGCGCACGGCTGGAGCGTGAGCGGCTTCGGCCTCGGCAAAGAATCTCTTTGCCCCCTCCAGCAGATCGGCCGCCTCGGGCGCCTGCGGCGGGAATTGCAACGTCCGGTCGTCCAGATGCCGCTCCACGTCTGTGCCGAGTTCGCGGAGGCGCGTGAGCATGGAACGGTGCAGGGCGACGGGCGCCAGGCAACAACACCTTTGGCCCCGGTGCAGACCCTCGCTCAGGAATTCCGCTCCCGGAGATGTCGAGGTGCCGCCACGATGCACGATGGCCAGGTGTTCGTAGCAATGCACGGGAATCCGGGCGTCAAGATAGGTAAAGATGCGAGACGGCCTTGGGGGTTGGTCCACCACTCGAGGTTCTCCCCTGGCGAATTCTCACGCTTTGCGCGCGGGTCGCGGCCATCGGCCGGGACGTCGGGAAATTCATCCTCCGAACCTAGCGGAACATGCCAGCCTCTCACCGCATGTTCGCTCGGGCCGCGATTATCCTTTTGACAGAGGAGGGTGTCAAGTAAGTTGGTGTCCTTGCTCGAAGCGGAGGGTCGCCTGCCCCGGAAAGCGTACGATGAGTTCGCAAAAACTGCTATTCTTGAATTTTCTATGATCCAACTCTCCTCGGCCGGAAAACGTTTCGGCCCCAAGTTGTTGTTTGAGAATCTCGATTGGCTCATCACGCCGCGCGATCGCATAGGCCTGGTGGGCGCGAACGGCACGGGCAAGACCACATTGCTCAAGGTGTTGGCGCGGCTCGAACCGCTGGATTACGGCGAGATCACTTTCGCCAAAGGGGTCACGGCCGGCTACCTGCCTCAGGACGGCCTGACGTTATCCGGGCGCACCGTCCTGGCGGAGTGCCTGTCCGTGTTCGGCGATCTGCTCTCCATGGAGCAGGAGATGGAAAGCCTGATGGAGAAGATGGCGGAACTGGATCCTGCCGGTGCCGAGTACCAACAGGTTGCCGATCGCTTCCACGCCATCGAAACCGAGTTCCAGCACCGCGACGGATATTCGCTCGAGGCGCAGGTGGGAATGGTGCTGGGCGGTCTGGGATTCCCCCCCTCCGATTGGCATCGCCGCACGGAAGAATTTTCCGGCGGCTGGCAGATGCGCATCGCCCTGGCCAAGCTGTTGCTGGAAAAGCCCAACCTGTTGCTGCTCGACGAACCCACTAACCACCTGGATCTCGAGGCCCGCAACTGGCTGGAAGAATACCTGCACGATTATCCCCACGCTTATGTGTTGATCTCGCACGACCGCTTTTTCCTCGACGTCACGGTCAAGAAGATGGTCGAGATCTGGAACCAGCGGGTTCACTTCTACAGCGGCAATTACGAGAAGTACCTGACGGAGAAGACAGCGCGGCGCGCCCAAATCGAAGCGGCTTATCAGCACCAGCAGGAGCGCATCCAGCAGCTCGAAGTGTTCATCAACCGTTTCCGTTACACGGCCACCAAGGCCAAGCAGGTGCAAAGCCGCATCAAGGAACTCGAACGCATGGAGCGCATCGAGATTCCGCGCGAAGAGAAAACCATTCACTTCACCTTTCCTCAACCCAAGGCGAGCGGCCGGCGCGTGGCGGAGTTCGTACAGGTGGCCAAGAGCTACGGCCCGAAACAAGTTTTTCGCGATGTGAGCTTCGCCATCGACCGGGGCGATCGCGTGGCCCTGCTGGGCGTAAACGGGGCAGGCAAATCCACCCTCATCAAACTGCTTGCGGGCATTGAACCTTTAAGCGGGGGAGAATTCAAACTGGGCCACAATGTCGAGCCGGATTATTTCGCCCAGGACCAGTACAAAGCCCTCGACCCGGAGGCGCGACTGCTCGACGACCTGACGCGTGCCGCGCCGATGGCGCTCAGCACGCAAACGGAGCTGCGCAGCCTGCTGGGGTGCTTCCTGTTCACCGAAGACGATGTGTTCAAGCGCATCCGCGTACTTTCCGGAGGCGAACGCAATCGCTATGCCCTGGCGCGAATGCTCCTGCACCCCTCCAATTTTCTGCTGCTCGACGAGCCCACCAACCACCTCGACCTGCACGCCAAGGACGTGCTGCTGGAAGCGCTGGAGAAGTACACGGGCACGGTAGTGTTTGTCTCTCACGACCGCTACTTTATCGATAAGCTTGCCACGCGGGTGTTTGAAATCGGCGGCGGCGAAGTGAATGTCTACCCCGGCAACTACGAAGATTACTTGTGGCGCAAGGAGGGAAAGGAAATCGATCTGACCCTGCCCGGTCTGCCGGATTTGGTGGCCGAACGCGCCGCGGCCCACCACGCGCGCGACGGCGGACATGCTTCGGCGGCGACTAAACCCGCGCCGAAATTGAAAAAGGTCAATCCCCTTCGCCTCCAACAGATGAAGGATCGCTGCCGCGAAATCGAGGAGCAGGTCGCGCCCCTGGAGGCGGAGATCGAGGGCTATGGGCAGGAATCGGCCCATTTCAAGAGCGCTGAGGAAAGCGTGCGGCTGGCCAAGCTGATCGAGCAGGGGCGCGAAGAAATCACCCGGTTGATGCGCGAGTGGGAAGAAACCGCCAAGGTAGTGGAAGAGAACGAATAGGGGCTGGGGGTTAGGGGTTCGGGAATCGGGGGCCGGTGTAAGGGCGAATGTCGTTCAGCCTCGGGCAAGTGCCACTCGCCTTTGTAGCGCCCACGGGGACCTGTCCCCACCTCCTCGGGAGACCGGCATTTCTCGTGCTCCTACAAACCTTTTCGGGAACTTGCACTGCCCATGGAACAGGCATTCACCCCCGTCCGCGCACACCGGGCGGCTCGGGCTTCTCAGTCATTGGATAGCGGCGCAGCCGAGCGTCACCCCGCGTGTTCCATCGGCACGGCACCCTGTCCCCCACGGATTTCGCCGGGCATCCTACTGCGTCGCAGACGTGGCACTTATAAGCACGAACTGGTAGGTTGAGGCATTGGCGTCGTAAATCCCGTCAAGAAATTGGGGGATTTTCTTCTCTTCGCCGGGTCCAACGCTGTCTTTGATAGTGTCCCGGGTGGCCGTCCTCACCTTGCCGTCAGGCCCTATGAACCTCGCCTCATACTGGATATCGCTATAAGTGTACACGGGGGATTTGTTTTGCAGTTGAACCGACCACATTACCCGAATCCCGGTGGGGTCCTTCCCCATTTTTGCTTGGACGATCTTCAGATCGCGGATTGGATCAGGAGCAGTCTGGCTTGCTGCGACAAGGGGCTTCGCGGGCGACGGGGTTTTAGGGTGGCTCCTTGATGTGATGTATATGATCGCTCCCACAATTACTAAAGCGCTTACAATATATGCCGTTATCCGAAGCGTTTTCTTCCTTTCCTCTTTCTCTAATCTTTGTTCTTCTTCCAGTTCCTCGAACATGTTGCCCTCCCGAAAAGCTTCTCAATCGGAAATAGGCCCAGCCCCTCACCTGCCATGATAATCAGGTCATCGGTGCGAGCAGTGAATGAGCTCGAGCCGCCGGGGTCTATACACAATCTCGGGGCACATGATAGCGCCGCCAGGGGTTTCATTCAAGGGTAATAAGCAGGGCCAACGACGCGGGTGGGCGCGGACGGCCCACATGACAAAATGACTGCCTGAATGGCCTCCCCACGCCTGGCCGCAGCCGGCGGAAAAGGCCTGATGTGGCGAGTTATCTTGGCTAGATTACAGATCCGCGCGACGTTCGTTGCGCCAGCCTGCGTATTGAGGCAAACCAGCTACTGGATGAGGCTCCTCCAATAGTAGCGGTCAAGATCATGGTAGGGTGTGGACAAGAATTTGATAACTTCGCCATTAACCAATTCCGGTTGTTCAATAAGTTCTAAATGTGAAGCACCCGGCACGATAAACAGTTGTGAATGAGGCAGGCTCGTAAACAACGAAATTGTCTGGTCAAGTTTAATGAGGTCACGGTCCCCAACCACCACCAGTACCGGAACCTTGATCTGTTTGAGCTGTGGCAGCGTGAAATTTGGATACTTCTCTGTCAGGTCGGAAAGTTTCTTTCTCACGGCGGGGGAGAGTTTGTTCACTCCCTCCTTGTATTTCTCCATCACCGGCGTGACTTTCAAGATTCTGGGATCATTGGCTTCCATCGCGACATTGTCGGGCGGAGCGGCGTAATTGACGTGCGTGTAATTCGCGCCGAAACAAACCAGCTTCTTGACCTTTTGGGGATGCGCAAAAGCTAATTCCAGACCGACGTTTCCGCCATCGCTCCAACCCACCACATCAACACTCCCGAGGCTCAGTTTGTCAATCAGGGCGCTCATGTCTGAAGCCATCAGCACATACGTGATCTCTTTAATCGAGTCTGCTGACTTGCCTTGCGCCCGGCTGTCAACCGCGATAACTCTGAAATGTTTGGACAATTCCGGAATCTGGAACACAAAATTCGCAATCGATCCGCTATTACCATGCAACAGAAGCAGTGGCTCACCTGCTCCGTAGATCTCGTAGTACACCTTGATATCGTTCACCTCGGCGTACTTGCCCGCTTGTGGGTTGGATCCATAATTGATCTGGCATTGCGCTGGAGGGATAAAGAGCAGCGGTAACATGATGGTCACAAAACTGATTGAAGTTTTCATGGCGTCACCTCCCACGGGTGAAATGGATCGGAATGATGCCTCCGGAAACTTGAGAACCACGAGCCCAGACCTTCCCGCCGCTTCCCAACGGCATTCCAGCTTGGCGGGAAATCCGTGCTAGGAATTTATTCCCCCGTGGGCGCGGCGCCGATTTGGCCGAGGTGATGAACCATGTGCCGCAGGTAATCTTCCGCCAGGGATATGAGCGTCATGGGTTCATTCTGGCCAATTCGAACCGGGACTTCCAGCTTGCCAGGCGACAGGTGAGCTATGACGTGCGCGAGGTAGCGGTTGTAGTTCGCCCAGAGCGCGACCAGCAGGGACCAATCGGCTTCTTCGGCGGCTTGGACACGCGCCCAACCGTTCTGGTCATAGGCCGGAAAATCCAGGGAGTCAGCGAGCGACGCCCGCACGAACCTCTGATGGTTGTTTGAAGCGGAATCAATCAGGTGGCCAATCACTTGCTTGCGGGACCATCCGCCCGCCAAAATTGGGGCTCGGCTTTCCTCTGCACTGACGAGTCGGAGAATCTCTTCGGCCGAGTTCACAACGCGAAGCAACTCCGCGCTTAATGCCGCCGTATCCATAACCTTTCCTCCTGGTGAGCTCGCTGCCTGATTAGAACCAAACTTGAACAACCGAGTCAAGGCCTCCTCGGGGAAACAGAAACTCATTTTGTTCATTTTCGATAAACAAGCCGACAAAAAAAATCCTCGGCGCTTCACAGTTAGCCATTGCGTGAGGAACCCGCAGGAGAGAGACTCCTTGCGGCCTTCATACAGATTCATGCGTCTGTCGGCCATGGAGCATGCCGATGAGAAGAGCACCGTTCTTAATAATGGGAATCGCCCTCGCATTATCGTTTCCGACCCAAGCGGCGAGAGCGCAAAGCGCGCCACCAAAGGTTCGTGCCGCCGAGGACGGCTTGGCGCTAACTCCGCCCATGGGCTGGTATCCGTGGAATGAATTCGGCCAGGGACCCCAAAACGAGAAGTTGATCAAGGAGACCGTCGACGCCCTGATCAGCAGTGGGATGAAAGATGCGGGCTACGTGTATGTGGGTCCGGACGAGGGAATCTGCTTCTCGCGCGGCGCGTACGGCAAGCTCACCTCTAACCTGGAGCGCTATCCCAGCGGCCTGCGCGGCCTCGGCGACTATATCCACCAGCGGGGGCTGAAGTACGCACTGTATACGGACGCCGGCGCCCGCACCTGTAGCAAGGCGATGCCCGGCACCGAGGACCACGAGTTTGATGACATGGCGGCCTTCGCCGCGTGGCGCGCGGATTACCTGAAGGTCGACTGGTGCAATACCCAGGGACTCGCGCAGCACTCGCCCGCAGCCCATAACGTTGCCCCGGACAAGCAGGACGTGGCTGCGGCTTACGCCAAGCTCCGCGACGCCCAGCAGGCCGCCGGGCGGCCCATCATCTTCAGTCTCTGTTCCTGGGGTGTGGGAGAGCCTTGGGAGTGGGGCGCCTCCGTGGGGCATCTCTGGCGGACCACCGGCGACATCTGCTCTCCGGGGAAGGCCAATTGGAGCACCGCCATGAAGAACGCCGCTGCCAATGAGAAACTGTATGCGGCAGCCGGCCCCGGCCACTGGAACGACCCCGACATGCTCATCACGGGAATGGACGGCATGAGTGAAATCCAAAACCGTAGTTTCTTCAGTCTCTGGTGCATGATGGCGGCGCCCCTTATAGCTGGGAATGATCTACGGAAAATGACGGCGTCCACGATCGAGATTCTGACCAATCGGGAGGCGATCGGGATCGACCAGGATCCACTGGGTATCCAGGGGCACATTGTGCGGAGAGAGGGCCTGGCGGAAATTTGGGCGGGGAAGCGCCTGTTTGATGGCAGCCAGGCCGTGCTGGTCTTCAATGCCGGCACCGCGCCTGCGGAGGTACGCGTGACCTGGCCCGATATCGGCAGCACGGAATCCGCGGCGCTATATGTGCGCAATCTGTGGACGCATCGAACCACGGGGCCGCACCGCGGCGGCCTGACCGTCACCGTGCCTCCCAGCGACGTGGCCATGCTGCGCATCTCCAAATCGCGTGCCTTTCCCGTGCCGCCCGTCATCGTGGCCGATTCGTACTGGCTGTCTTTCCGCGTCACAGCTTCTGGGCCGCAAAAGCTGACGGAAGCGATTAAGGTCAAGACCAATGGCAGCGATGAACTGCCGCTGTGGAAAGTGCGCCCCGGGCTCCCGTCCTGGTTAACCGTCGTCGTAACGAGACACGGCAATAGCCAGAAACTGTCTAACACGGTCTCTACGGCGGTGCTCGCGAAGGGCCTCTATCACGCCGTTGTGCGAGCCGACAACATCGAACCGGTTTCAGGTCTGCCGATTTCCGCGCTCTATTACGACGTTGACTTGGAAGTCGCCGGCGGCGAGGCGAGAAATTGAAATATGCGGCTGTCATCGAAAGAAAATGGCGAACACAAGGCGACTTTCGGGGGGTAATCTGCGACTTAACTGCGCTGCCCCTCTACGGGCTTCGACGACCTTTCAGGTTCGGCGATTAGAACGTCCAAGTAACCCAGCCAATTTTGCAACTCCCCACTTTCATTGATGGGGGTTCGAAGGTTTACCACGCCCAATCCTGTTTGGATTGCGCGGAGGCTCCCTGCCATCGCGACAAGTCAGTTCACGAAGGATGATTTACTGAGGAGCGAACAGCCGGCGGCAAGCTGACCTTCCGCACTTTTGTTTTTCGGACCTTTCGCGAAGTGAGCACGTACTTCGTGAAGCTGTGCAGTCAGGGAGGCGAGTTCGGTTTCCACACTGCTCTGCCCACGTGCGTTGGGCAGGGCCGTCTTTATGGCCCGGGAGAGGGCTGCGACATGGCTCACAATGCAAGCGCTGCCCTGGGCGGCCTCCCCGACCGCTTTAGCCAAATCTTGCCCTGTCGTCATGTGCGATTGCACCACTTTCTCGACCGTCTCCGAGAGATCCATGATGTACTTCAGAATTTGCGTCATCAAAGTGATCGTCGGAACGGCAGGACTAAGATCGCTCTCGAGGACGATCAGTCCGGCGTCGAGGTCACGCATGACTTCGACGGCTTCCTCCGCGAGTCCGCTCATCTCCCGAACCAAATCCGTCAGACGTTCTTCGGCCTCGTGAATTCGTGTGTATTCGGCGCAGGCGCTGCTGGAAAGCAGGCTCGCCCGTTGTCTGAGGGCACGAACAACATTAATAGTGTTTTTCATTTCATCCTCTTTCGCTGGCGCGCCCACATCAAGTTCGGCCACCTTGGCAGACCTGACGGACTAGATGTAGGAAAAAAGAGGGGCGGGGTGCTGAATCCCCGCCCCGACGCAGAGCGGCTTGATTAAAGCCGCTCCATGGAGGATCTTTATCCGTCACCTTACTGGAGGCGAGCGGTGGCGCCAGAGGGGGTTTTCGCCCGGCTCGCTAAATGCGCATCGGAAGTTTGTTTGGCCTTCGGACGGGACTCCGCAGCCACGGCGCGTCCTGGGCTGTTGTCAAACTTAAACCGGGAGACGACGTTCTGCAGTTCCGCCGCCATGCGCGTCAGTTCCCCTGCGGCTGTTTGCGTGTCGTTGGCGCCTTGCGTTGTGCTTTTTGCCGCCTGCGCCACGGACACGATGTTCTCCGCCACCTGGGAAGCACCCTTGGCGCCTTCCTGCACGTTGCGAGCGATCTCGTTGGTAGTGGCGGTTTGCTCCTCGACGGAGCTCGCGATCGTGTTGGAGATATCGTTCAACTGGTTGATGACGGTGGTTATTTGATCGATCGCCTGCACGGCTCCCTTGGTATCGCCCTGAATCGCCTCGATTTTCCGGCTGATGTCCTCGGTCGCCTTGGCCGTCTCCTTGGCCAATTCCTTGACCTCGTTGGCCACGACAGCAAAACCCTTGCCCGCTTCGCCGGCTCGTGCTGCCTCAATTGTAGCGTTCAAAGCGAGGAGGTTCGTCTGCTGCGCGATGGAAGTGATAACCTTGATGACCTGCCCGATCTCGGCGCTTGACTCACCGAGTTTGGCTATGGTGGCGTTGGTCGTTTCGGCAGTCTTCACGGCGGAAGTCGCTACCTTGGCCGATTCGTTGGCGTTCTTGGCAATCTCCTTGATGCTGGAGCTCATCTCTTCGGTCGCCGTCGCCACGGTCTGCAAGTTCTTGGTCACCTGCTCGGCCGCCGCTGAAACCACGTTAGACTGGGTGGCGGTCTCTTCCGCGTTGGAGCTCATCTGCTGGCTCACGGCGCTGAGTTCTTCCGAGGAACTCGCCAACGCTGTGGCGGTTTCTGCCGCCGCCTTCAGTGGAGCGATGACCGCATCGAGGGTGTTGTTCACTCCGTCGACGACCTTGCGGAAGTCACCTTGATGTTTGGAGGCGTCGGCCCGAGTCGCCAGCTCGCCATCGGCCGCGGCTTGGGCCAGCATGTTGGCGTCGGCCACCAAGGCATTCACCGCGTCGATGCAGGTGTTCAGGTTGTTTTTGATCAGGTTGAAGTCCCCGTTGTAGCTGTCGGTGATCTTGGCGGGGATGGCACCCTTCGAGATGTCCTCCACGTATTTGGCCGCCACGTTCAACGGCCCGATCACCGCGTCAAGACAATCGTCCACCCCCTGCACGATCTTGCGGTAGTCCCCTTGATGTTTGGAGGCATCGGCGCGCGTCGCCAGCTTGCCTTCCACCGCCGCCTTGGACAACAGGTTGGCGTCCGCCACGAGGGCATTGACCACATCAATGCAGGCGTTGAGGTTGTTCTTGATCTCATTGAAGTCGCCGTTGTAAGTGTCCGTGATCTTGGCCGGGATGGCGCCTTTCGAGATCTGGTCCACGTACTTGGCCGCCACGTTCAGCGGGCCGATGACGGCATCGAGGGTGTCGTCAACCCCCTGCACGATCTTGCGGAAGTCACCCTGGTGCTTGGAGGCGTCGGCGCGCGTCGCCAGCTTGCCTTCCACCGCCGCCTTGGAGAGCAGGTTCGCGTCCGCAACCAACGCGTTCACGGCGTCGATGCAGGTGTTCAAGTTATTCTTGATCTCGTTGAAGTCGCCGTTGTAAGTGTCCGTGATCTTGGCCGGGATGGCGCCTTTCGAGATCTGGTCCACGTACTTGGCCGCCACGTTCAAGGGGCCAATCACCGCATCCAGCGTGTCGTTCACACCCTGCACGATCTTGCGGTAGTCACCCTGATGCTTGGAGGCGTCGGCGCGGGTCGCCAGTCTTCCTTCCACCGCCGCCTTGGACAACAGGTTGGCATCCGCCACGAGCGCATTGACCGCATCGATGCACGTGTTCAGGTTGTTCTTGATGGTGTTGAAGTCGCCGTTGTATTGGTCCGTAATCTTGGCAGGAATGTTTCCCTTCGAGATGTCGTCCACGTACTTGGCTGCCACATTCAACGGGCCGATCACCGCGTCAAGACAATCGTCCACCCCCTGCACGATCTTGCGGTAGTCGCCCTGATGCTTGGAGGCGTCGGCGCGCGTCGCCAGCTTGCCTTCCACCGCCGCCTTGGACAACAGGTTGGCATCCGCCACGAGCGCATTGACCGCATCAATGCAGGCGTTGAGGTTGTTCTTGATCTCGTTGAAGTCGCCGTTGTAAGTGTCCGTGATCTTGGCCGGGATAACGCCCTTCGAGATCTGGTCCACGTACTTGGCCGCCACGTTCAACGGCCCGATCACTGCGTCCAGACAATCGTCCACCCCCTGCACGATCTTGCGGTAGTCCCCTTGATGTTTGGAGGCGTCGGCGCGCGTCGCCAGCTTGCCTTCCACCGCCGCCTTGGACAACAGGTTGGCGTCCGCCACGAGCGCATTGACCGCATCAATGCAGGCGTTGAGGTTGTTCTTGATCTCGTTGAAGTCGCCGTTGTAAGTGTCCGTGATCTTGGCCGGGATGGCACCCTTCGAGATCTGGTCAACGTACTTGGCCGCCACGTTGAGCGGCCCGATCACCGCTTCCAGCGTGTCGTTTACGCCCTTAACTATTTTGTGATAGTCACCTTGATGTTTAGAAGCGTCGGCGCGTGTGGAGAGCTTGCCTTCGACGGCTGCCTTGGACAGCAGGTTGGCATCCGCGACCAGCGCTTTCACTGCCACGCGTAACCGTTCGATGTTCTCGTTAATGAAGGCCTTCTTACCCGGGAATTTTTCAAGTTCCGCATCGAAGTTCCCCTTGGCGAACTCGGCAACGCAGGCCATCGCTTTCTTCTTCACGGTAATGTGGCCGTTCACCATGTCATTGACACCCTTGGCCATCGTCCGGTAGATGCCCTCAAACTTCTCTTCAGGCATGACCACGTCGATGTCCCCGGCGTTGTGTGCCTCGCTCATGGCTTTCATTTCTGCCGCGAAGGCACTCAACACATCGAGGTCTGCGTTCTTCTCCTGTAGAGTTAATCCCTTCTTCATTTCCCCCTCCATTCGGTGTGTTTTCCTGGCCAAGCCGCCTCTCGCGGCAGTCGTCACCAGATTCCCTATCTTTTCGACCCCACGTATGAATACAAGCTTTCTGTTCTCGGGTTGACGGGAGCACATAAAACGAATCTAAAATGCCGCTCCACGCCCCCGATTCACGCTTCGCACGAAAGTCTTCCTCTCCGTGCTGTTGTACTAATCGTCATTCCTGATAGCAAAAGGAGATCATGGCGTTAAATGACGCTATAATGGCATATCGCGGCAGATTGATTTGGCATATTGCCACTATGCAATCACCCCAAGCTTGCCAAAATGAACCAGTTCAGATTGACGTATTCATTGTGGCTTTCTTTGCGTCAATGAGCAGAGACTATTCTTCCCATTGCCAGAGGGATATAGTCTCGAAATAATTGAATTTCTTCGCTGAAATCAATAAGCAGGCGATTGTGGATTTGAACTACACGGCTCGTATTTTCAAATACCAAATTCGACTCGCACGCCATGACGCAAACACGTTGGAGAAATCTGTTTTCATTGCGAGCCAGAGGCCGCATGAGGGGGAAGGGAGGCCTCTCCCAAGCGACTATTTGCCGGCCGCGGCGCAAGACCCATCGTTGGGTCACGCACAACCTCGGGGGATAATTTCTTAGTGCAGAACGAACCAGAGACCTCAGTGCCCCATCCGGGCGAAAGCCGTCTGGATGGTTGGGAAGAAATTGCCTCATACTTGGGGCGGGGCGTCCGGACAGTCCAACGTTGGGAGAAGGAAGCGGCCCTACCCGTTCGCCGCGTTTTCAAGCAACGGCGCTCCCTCGTTCATGCCTACCAGAAGGAGATGGCAGACTGGATCGAAGGGCGCCCGCAACATCTCCTGATTTCGAACCCCCCATCCTTACCCCAGGCTGAGAGGGACGCCAACCTCCAGACATCTCGTGATGTCCTGGCAGGCTGGAAAGAAGTGGCTGCCTTCCTGGGGCGTAGTGTTCGCACCGTGCAGAGATGGGAAAAGCAGATGGGTCTGCCCGTGCGGCGGCTGAAGTCCAAGGTCCGCACAGTACCGTATGCTCTTCGAAGCGAACTTGCTGGGTGGTTGAATGAGTACGGTGTGCTGGTTCGCTCGGAGGCGGAAGGCGGATTGAGAGCGCCTCCCCCGCCCATGTTGCAAGCCGTAATTGATGGATTCAGCGCGCACATTGCTGTCCTGGACGCTATGGGCACAGTCATTGCCTTTAACAGTGCCTGGAAGAAAACTGGCGCACCCCATGTCTATCGACACTTAAACTTCGGTTTGGGCGTGAACTATTTGGAGATCTGCCGGTCTGCTGCCTGGGGTAGAGCCGACATGGCTTCCATAGCCACGACAGGAATCACTGAGGTGCTGAATGGAGCGCGCCGGGAATTCCAGGTTAAATACTCCGGAGACCGCCCCGAGGAGAAGCGCTGGTTTTCATTTCACGTCACACGTTTCAACCTCCGAGGCTCTGTCTTTCTCATTGTGGCGCACAGCGATATCACCAGGCTGCTGGAGTGCTGAGTGTGCCTGCAGGCGCGCGGAGCGCGCGGCGGATTGGTAGAATGTCTGCTCCGGCGCGCGGAATGGTTCTTTGAGCTGCTTGCGGTTGGTAATATTCCGGCATTCCGGGGACATCGTGCTAGGTCTTTTCCCAGGCGTCCTCACCGCTTGCCTCTGTGCTTTCATCGTCTTCCGGATGTGCTTCTTGGACATGCTGGTTAAAGGCCGCCCATAGTTCTGCCATAGCTTCCCTCGGAGTCCGGTCCTCGGGGAGCAGAAACGGTTGGCCACATCGCGAGCACTGGTAGTCAAAAGGCTCGCCCTTGGCCAGACGGGGCAAGACAAGACGGGGCTTTTCTTCCATTACAACATCACCTAACCCTTCATTGATACGATTGCGCGGGCGCTCAAGGTTCCAGCCAGAAGTAAAGACAACGCCACCCTTCAGCATGGATTTATCCCCTCCTTGTCCAGGCTACGCGGCGAATGCCAGGGGCAGCAACGGACAAGGTGCGTCAAGGGCCTTCGTGGCCGCGTTTGGCCGCGCTTGGCTGTAGTTCCCGCCACCCCTTGCTCGGTATATTGATATATTTGCTTTGAAGCTTGCTGTGGAATGGGTTAAGCTCGGAGCACTGGGCCCCCTGGAGCCTCAACGTGTCAAACGCAGGAACGTCTCCGAAGCCGAGCAATATTACTCCCGCCCACCGCCTGCGACTGGATTCCTGGAAGGAAATCGCGGCCTATCTGAAGCGCAGCCCGCGGACGGTTAGCCGCTGGGAGCGGGAGGAGGGGTTGCCCGTCCGTCGTCACCTCCATCGTAAGAAAGAAACGGTCTATGCCTTCACCGACAAGATTGATGCTTGGCTAAAGAGCCGCGGGAAGGCGGAAAAACCCGGTCCTGGCCCCGGGCCTCCGACTTCAGGCCCCGCGCCAGGGCTCGCTGAAATCTCGAAGCGAGAGGCCCCGTCCCCGCAGCCAATGTTGATTGCCGTCCTTCCGCTGAGGAATCTCACGGCTAATCATACCAAGGAGTTGTTCGCGGATGCTCTTACCGATGAGGTCATCTCCGAAGTCGGCCAACTGAGTCCGGAACGTCTTCGGGTCATCGCCTTCACCTCGGTCGCGCACTATAAGCAATCGACGAAGAGCATCCAGCAAATCGGGAAGGAATTGGGCGTGGATTATGTGCTGGAAGGAGGAGTGCGCTGGTACGGGCGCCGGGTGCGCGTGACCGCACGGCTCATAGCGGCGCGCGATCAGGCGCAAGTCTGGGCAGACAGTTTTGAAATCCAGCTTCCGCCTTTATTCTCGCTCCAGCAAGGGTTGGCCCGGGAACTCGCGGGCGCCCTGTCCGCTAAGCTCCGCTTGCCGGTAACCCAAAAATCGCGTCCAGAAACCACCTGCATACCTGCGGCCCATAATGCCTATCTTTCAGGGACCCAGCTATTCCAGTGGTCTGAGGAGGAAATCAAAAAGGGCCTTGACTCTTTCAGCCGGGCAATCGAAATAGACCCGAATTGTGCTCCCTCGTACGCCGAACTCGCCACGGCCTGGTTTCGTCTGGGCTTCTTGTTTGACTATCCGCCCGCCGCCACATCGTGGGTAACCAGGGAACTTGCCCTGAAGGCGTTGGCCTTGGATCCGGAGCTGTCCCGCGGCCATGCCGCGATGGCGGCGTGGAACCTGTACAGCGCCTGGAACTGGTCGGAAGCCGAGGCCAGCAGCGAGCGCGCGATCGAGCTTAATCCCAGCGATGGGCGCGCGCGGATGGTCAGGGCCGCCTGTCACATGGTTCTCCAAAGGGCTGACAAGGCCGCCGAGGAGATGAGACAGGCGTTGCGGCTCGATCCGCTGTCTCGAGTGATCGGCTCGGCGCTGGCAGTTTTCGGATTCCTTGCTCGAAGTTACGATATGGCCATCGGCAGTTGCCAGAGGTACCTCAGCCATGATACTTCCTCAGCCCTGGTACAAATGATGCTGGGCGCCTGCTTCGCACAAAAGGGCGATTACGCACGCGCCCTCACCCATTGCCAGAAGGCCAGGGCGCTCGGCAATGGCGAGACCATCTATACAGCGACACTCTGTTCTGTCTCTGCTGCGGCTGGTCGGCGAACCTCCGCCGAGCGCCTTCTGCAAGAGCTGGTCACGATGACCAGGCAACAATACGTGCGATACATCTTCTTGGCGCAGGCAGCGGTCAACCTGGAGAGCAAAGATCGCACCTTGGAATGGCTTGAGAAGGCCTACGAGCAGCACGACCCGCTTCTGGTTTTCCTCAAGGCTGACCCGAGGTTTGAACCCCTCTCACGTTCGACTCGCTTTCGTAACCTGCTTGGCCGTATTGGGCTCCCAAGCTGAGCCTGGACGCCTTACGCTTTTCTGCGATGCGGCAGCGTCCAATTTGCGATACAACCACCGAGCCGCCACGTTTCAGAGAACTCCACCTGACGCTCAATTCCAAGGCGCGTCGAAATCTGCTGCACAGCTTGATTCACGAGGACCATGGAAAAACGGGTCTGCGCCCGGTTGCTTCGTGGCCCGGCAAGATTATTCTTGACGACGCGTGAACTCACGCTAGAATCGTGTACCGCGCGACAGGGATTTCCTTTGCCCGCCAGGTTGCATCATCCATCCCTTCTTGCTCTGCGGGCGGCGCGAAGGCAACGACACTTTTGGGAGAACCTGCACAGCCATGGACATTTCCAATCAAACCTCGACAACCCGCCGTAAATTCATTGAGACCGCCGGCAAGTTAGCTGCGGTTTCGGCTTTGGCCAACGTGGCCATTCCCCCCGTCCACGCTGCCGGCAGCGACCTGATCCAGATAGCCCTGATCGGCTGCGGCGGAAGGGGCGGCGGCGCCGCGGCGAACGCGCTCTCCGTCAAGCGCGGTCCTATCAAACTGGTCGCCATGGCGGACATCTTTCCGGAGCGCCTGGAGAAAGACCTGAACAATTTGCAGCAGAAATTTTTGAGCCAAGTGGACGTGCCACCGGATCGCCAGTTCCTCGGCTTCGACGCCTATAAGAAAGCGATGGATTGTTTGAAGCCGGGTGATATCGCCATTTTCGCCACGCCACCGGCGTTCCGCTGGGTGCATTTCACCTACGCCATCCAGAAGGGCCTGAACGTCTTCATGGAGAAGCCGCTCACGGTCGACGGCCCCACCAGCAAACGCATGTTCAGCCTCGGGCAAGACGCCTCCGCCAAGAACCTCAAGGTCGGGGTGGGATTGATGTCGCGTCACAGCCGGGCGCTCCAGGAACTGGCCAAGCGTGTCCATGACGGCAAGATCGGCCAGATCATCCTGCAAAGGGGCTACCGGATGCATGGGCCCATCGGATACTTCTCCTCGCTTCCCAAACCTGCCGGGATCAGCGATCTGCTCTACCAGGTGCAGCGCTTCCACAGTTTCATCTGGGCCAGCGGCGGCTGCTACAACGACTTTTATATCCACCTCATCGATCATCTTGGATGGATGAAAAACGCTTGGCCGGTGAAGGCCCAGGCCCTGGGCGGCCGCCATTACAAGGTCAGTCCCGAAGGCGTCGCCTACGTGGATCAGAATTTCGATACGTATTCGGTGGAATATACGTATGCCGATGGCACGAAGTTTTTCTTCGACGGGCGTTGCATGACGGGATGCGAGCAGATCTATGAGAGCTACTTGCACGGCTCCAAAGGCATGGCCATCGCCTCCAAGCACGGTGATTGCGGGCAGCCCTCCAGCCTCTACAAAGGTCAGATGACGACCGACCACATGATTTGGGAATCTCAGGTGAACCCGGAAGAGAAGGATCCCTATCAAAATGAATGGAACGACTTGGTGGATGCCGTACGAGACGACAAACCCTACAACGAGGTTAAACGTGGGGTGGAAGCCAGCCTGGTCTCGAACATGGGCCGAATGGCTGCCCACACCGGCCGGGAAATCACCTTTGACCAGATGCTGAACTGCGAGCACGAAATGGCGCCGGACGTGGACAAGTTCACCATGGACTCCCAGGCTCCGCTCCTTGCTGATGCCAACGGAAGATATCCGGTGCCGCAGCCGGGCATCGTGACCGCGCGCGAATACTGAGCGGCCGCGAAGGAGAACCTTGCGGGCGGTGTAACGCAGACCGTGCCGCACACCCGGAACTTCCTGTAGTGCGTGCGCACGCGGCAGCAACGTACGCCCCGATCGAGATTGACAACCAAGCGATCCGCCCGCCCCATTTGGCCAACATCGCCTATCACCGCAAGGCCCGCGCTGGCCTGAGCGACGACGGCACGACGGTTACCGTGTAATGATGATGCAGGGGCAGGTTCAAGGGAGGCAGGGCGACAAACTTCCTTTTGCCCGCGGCCCACACTCCCCCGCTTCGTTATCGGCAGATTTGCCGGGGACGAGGAAGGGAGATTGCGGCCGGGTGGAGGCATCCGCGCGCCCTGGGATTCAACAAAGCGGAGCCTGGCACTTCAAATTTCCATTTGAAATCGAGGAGGAGGGACCCTCTCGTTAGAGCTTCGATCAAAGAAGTCAGGCCAGGGGCCCGGGATGTTGCGGCCCCTGACCTGTCCGAAATCGGATTGGCACTTCCCATCAGGGATACAGACCGCGCAGCACGGTGGCCTCAGCAACGCGGCTGATGCCAAGCATGTTGGCGGCAGTACGCATGCTGACCTTGCGATCGAGGTGGATCTTCAACACCTCGGCAAAGCTGTTCTTCATCACCCGCTCCAAGCGGTTGTAAACGTCCTGCGCTTCCCAGAACAGGTGTTGCTCGTCTTGCACCCACTCAAAATAGGAGACCGTAACGCCACCGGCGTTGCATAGGATATCGGGAATCAGGAATACCCCTTTATCCTCCAGGATGGCGTCGCCTTCCGGCGTGACCGGTCCATTGGCTGCCTCACCCACGATTTTGGCTTTCACCGCGCCGGCATTGGTGGCGTCAATCGTATTCTCCAACGCGGCGGGGATGAGGATGTCACACTGGAGCGCGAGCAGTTCCTGCGGGCTGATGGGTTCAGAGTTGACCATGCCCAGCACGCTTCCAGTCTTCTCCTTGTGCATGATGAGCTTGGGAATGTCGAGCCCATCGGAGTTGTACACGCAACCGCGCGAATCGCTCGCGGCAATGACGTAAGCTTGATTGCTGTCGAGCAGTTGCGCGGCAATGGAACCGGCATTGCCAAAGCCTTGGACCACCACCTTCGCAGCCTTGATAGGAATGCGGAGGTGCTCACCCGCACACTGAATGGTGTAGTAAACGCCACGACCGGTGGCCTCATTCCGTCCCAGCGAGCCGCCCAGGGCAATCGGCTTTCCTGTGACGACCCCGGGGATGGGATAGCCTTTGGTCATGCTGTACGTGTCCATGATCCAGGCCATGACCTGCGAGTTCGTGTAGACATCCGGAGCAGGAATGTCTTGCTGAGGACCAATGAGCGGCAGAATCGCGCTGGCATAACGGCGAGTGAGATGCTCAAGTTCTGTGAGCGACATCTCTTTGGGATTGCAGGTTACCCCTCCTTTGCCTCCGCCAAATGGAATGTTCACCACCGCGCACTTCCACGTCATCCAAGTGGCAAGGGCCTTCACTTCATCCAGCGTGACTCCGGGATGATACCGGATTCCCCCTTTGGCCGGGCCCCGCGCTGTGCTGTGCTGAACCCGGTAACCCTCAAACCTTTGAATATGACCGTTGTCCATCCGTACCGGGAGGGTCACCTGCAATATCCGCTCCGGGTACTTAATCATGTTTCGAACGTCGATGCTTAAATTCAGTGCATCCGCCGCGAGCTCAAAGTTCTCCATGGCGGAGTCGTAAGCTGTCTTGATCGTTTGAGTTTGAGTTAAAACTCCCATAACGAACACCCCCATTTGCGAGAGACGAACTCAAGTCCAGAAGGAGTATGGAGCAACCTGCTTACGAACACAACAGCAACGAGGCAATTGGGACAAAATGTCCAATACGCCAATTTGTACATTTCACGATGTAAGAAGCGACCTTCCCCCGGTCGAAATTGAGTCTCCGAGTAGGGATGGCTGGCACATGAATTGCTCCTATTTTACGTCGGGCCGTCACTGAGCCGGAAGTTGCTATCCGCAAACGCGTTCTCGGCGCGGGAAACGCGTTCGCTGGGTATAAGCGCGCAGCGCACAGGCGGCCCGAGGGGGAAAACGGTGAATCCAGAGAATCCCAATCAGGCAGATGCACGTCCGGCAGAAGCCAAGCCCAAGCTGCGGCGGAATCCCAAGGCACCTCGCCAGGTGTTGCCGGTGCGGTCACCCGAGGAGCGGGTGCAGGGCGCGGCCGAGGTCTCGCTGGGCTTTTCACTGGAGCAAGCCCGGATTGAGGCGCTACGTTGTTTGCAGTGCAAAGATCCTGTCTGTGTGGAATCCTGCCCTCTCCACATCAACGTCAAGAGCTTCATCACCTTGATGGCGGAGGGAGATTTTGAGGCGGCCTTCCAGAAAATTAGCGAGGAAAGCCCTTTCCCGGGAATCTGCGGCCGGGTCTGCCAGCACGAGTTGTACTGCGAGAAAACCTGCCTGCTGGGAAAGAAGCTCGAACCCGTGGCGATCGGTTCGCTCGAACGCTTTGCGGCAGACCAGCATCGAGAGATGGAATCCTCCACGCCCTCCCCTGCGGCGACACCTCAGGGCGCGCGTGTCGCTCTGATTGGCAGCGGTCCGGCATCGCTGATCGCGGCTTACGACCTGGTGCGAAATGGTTATCGCGTGACGGTCTTTGAAGCCTTGCACCAGTTGGGCGGGGTGTTGGCTTATGGAATTCCAAATTTCCGCCTGCCGAGGGATATCATCCGCCAGGAAATTGACCGGCTGCGGACGATGGGAGTGGAATTCCGCAAAGACGTCATCGTGGGGAAGACTTACTCCGTGGAAGAATTGTTTGCAGAAGGCTTTGAGGCTGTCTTCCTGGGCACGGGCGCGGGCTTGCCGCATTTGATGGGCATTCCGGGCGAGAACCTGGTGGGCGTTTACACTGCCAACGAATTCCTGACGCGGCTGAACCTGATGGAGGCGTTTCGCTTCCCGGAAAGCGACACGCCTGTGAATGTCGGGAAACGAACCGTGGTGGTGGGCGGCGGGAATTCCGCCATGGACGCAGCGCGTTGGGCGCGACGCATGGGCAGCGAGGCCACGATTATGTTCCGGCGCGGGCGCGCCGAGCTGCGCGCTCGCCTGGAGGAGATCGAGCATGCCGAAGAGGAAGGCGTACACATGGAATTCCTGGCGGCGCCCGTCCGCCTGTTTGGCGATGAAAAGGGAATTCTGCGCGAGATGGAGTGTATCCGCATGAAGCTGGGCGAGGTCGATGAATCCGGCCGCCCCTCGCCAGTTCCCATGCCGGGGTCGGAGTATCGGGTGCCGGTGGATACCGTGGTCATGGCGATCGGACAAAGTCCCAACCCCACGGTGCAGCGCTCGACGCCGCAACTGGTAACCAACCGCGGCAAGATCGTGGTGGATCCCATGGGGCAGACGAGCATGGCGAAAGTGTTTGCCGGCGGCGACGTGGTGCGTGGCGGCTCCACCGTGATTTTGGCCATGCGCGACGGGCGCGCAGCGGCGGCTGCGATTCATGAGGCGCTGAAGGCAGATGGGCAGGTGGGCGGTCGGCAGGTGGATGGAAGCGACGCGGCCCCGAATCTCCCCGTCTCCCCAACTGCCCAACTCACCATCTGCCCATCTGCCTGTATTGAGAATCGCATCCTGGCGAAGCGGCTGATTACTCCGGAAATTGCCTGGTTCGAAGTGCAAGCCACGGGCGTCGCCCGGCACTGGAAGCCCGGCCAATTCGTGATTTTGCGCCCTCGCGCGGACAGCGAGCGCATTCCCCTGACCCTCGTGGACGGCGACCCGGAAAAAGGCAGCATCACACTGGTGGTTCAGGCAGCAGGTAAGACTAGCCGCATCATGACTGAATTGAGTGTAGGGGACGTTTTGTCCGATCTGCTGGGCCCGCTGGGACAAGCGGCGACGATCGAAAATGTCGGACATGTTGTCTGTGTCGCCGGAGGCGTGGGTGTGGCGGAGTTGCTCCCCGTGGCCCGCGCTTTCCGTCGCGCCGGCAATCGCGTCACGGCTCTGTGCGGAGCGCGTTCGAAGGCGCAAATCATCCTCGACGAGGAACTCCGCACCGCGGCTGATGAAGTCCAATGGGCCACTGACGATGGCTCGGCGGGATTGCACGGCACGGTAGTGGACCTGATGCGGGCTTGGAAGGCCACGCAAACCTCGCCGGTAGGCGCCGCGCACGTTATCGGACCTATTCCCATGATGCGCGCCGCCGCCGCGCTCACGCGTGAGTGGGGCGTACGCACGATGGCCAGCCTGAATCCCATCATGGTGGACGGCACCGGCATGTGCGGCGGCTGCCGCGTCAGCGTGGGCGGCAAGGTGAAATTTGCCTGCGTCGACGGCCCGGAATTCGACGCGCACCAAGTGGATTTCGAAGAACTCACCCGCCGCACCCGCGCCTACCTCGACCAGGAACGCCAGTCGCGCGAAGCCCACGCCTGCCAAATCGGCCTCGGAAAATAGCGGCGCGACCAGTGTTCACTAAGGCTGTTGATTATCACTGGATTTTGCTGGTATGGGTGAGTGGGCGGGCCTTGCTGCACGCGCCGCTTTGTTCTTCCTTCGTTTATCGGCTCGCCCCAAGGCTTTTGCTTTCTTGCTGAGAGGTTTTTTCCTTGGCTTTGGCTTCGCCGGAGGAACTGGCAATGGGGCCGGGACATCCGTGGGCAGCGGGGCCGCGGCTTGAGCCATTTCCAACCCAAAGATCGCGAAGAGGTCTTCGCCGCCAAGAGTCTTCTCCGGCGCAGGCGCTTTCCCACCCAGGGGCAGCCCCGTGCTGGCCTTCGCGATCAGTTCCTTCTCATCGACTTTGTGCAACTTAAAGAGAAGCTCCGGCTGCTCATCGAGACGCGCGCCGATGCCATAGAGCACCGCCGCCACGTGCTTGCACATCGTAGCCCAGTCCGGGCAACTGCATGAGAGCTTGATGTCATCAGGTGAAGGCAAAAGACCGGCGCCTTGCCGGCAGAGGCGTTCCATGACGCCTTTGGAGAAGCGCCCTTGCAGGAGCTCCACGAGCGAGTCAATCGCGCCGGCGCAGTCCGTACAAATGGACTGCCATCGCGTCTTCGAGACCGGCCTCACCATCACCGTCACCTGGTAAATCTCCGAGCCGCTGACCAGGGCTTTGACCTCACCGCCGCCAATTTGGAGGTCCACTACCGAGCCGTTGCGCACGTAGGTGCGGCCGCGCGGCAGCCGGTTGGCAAAGTCGCTGTAGCGCTCCAGGTTGTCGCACCAGGCCTTTCCCCAGAAAGTCTTGGCGATGGTGCGGCCCTCGATGGCGATGGGCGAGACAGGGTGACCTTTCTTCTTGAGCTTTTCCATCTCGCGCGCGGCTTTCCGCCGCCGCTCTGCCACGGTCACATAGGGTCGCCACCCGTATTCGTAGTACATAACGCTCACGTCTCCTTCAGTGCGGCATTGATATCAAGAGCAACGAGTTTGAGCAACTCTTCGTCTTTCATCTCGGTCAGCAGCATTTCGGCGCCGCCTTCCAGCAAGTCCCTAGAGAGTTGCCGCTTCGATTCGATGAGTTCGTCGATCTTCTCCTCCACGGTTCCGCGACATACGAACTTGTGCACCAGCACGTTCTTCTTCTGCCCGATGCGGAAGGCGCGATCGGTGGCCTGGTTCTCCACTGCCGGGTTCCACCACCTGTCAAAGTGCACCACGTGCGAGGCGGCGGTGAGATTCAGGCCGGAGCCCCCGGCCTTGAGCGAAAGCACGAAGAACCCCACATTTTCGTCTTCCTGAAATCGCCGCACCAAATCCTGGCGGCTTCGCACCGGAGTTTCGCCGTGGAGAACCAAGCCGGGGCGCCTAAACACCGATCCCAGGAAAGCCGCCAGGGGTGCCGTAACCTCACGGAATTGGGTGAAGACCAGGACCTTCTCCTGTCTGGCTGCAATGACTTCGGCGATATCGCGCAGGCGTGCCCACTTCCCGCTGTCTTCCTCCGCCCAGGCGCCATCCCCCAGCCACTGTGAAGGGTGATTACAGATCTGCTTGAATCGCATCAGGTACGACAGCACCACGCCCATGCGCTGGATGCCCTCGTCGGTGGTCTCAAGCTGCTTGGCCAGTTCCTTTACTGCCTGTTCGTAGAGCGCTGCCTGCTTGCGGCTGAGCTGGCAGAAGGCTTTAACCTCCATCTTGTCCGGAAGGTCCGCAATCACCGTCTTGTCGGTCTTCAGCCGCCGCAAAATGTACGGCCGCACCAACTCGCGGAGCGGAGCGTAAGCATTGTGGGGGCGCTCTGCCAGGTGCTTCACAAGGCTCGTAAATTCCTTCGACGATCCGAGCAGTCCGGGGTTGAGGAAGTCGAAGATGGACCACAAGTCACCCAGCCGGTTCTCCACCGGCGTGCCAGTAAGCGCGAACCGTGCCTGCGCGTTCAATTTCTTGGCCGCCCGGGTTTGCTTGGCGTCGGAATTCTTGATCGCCTGGCCTTCATCGAGCACCACCAAGCGCCATCGAGCCTCCGCCAACCACGGGACGCGGAGAAGCGAGCCATAGCTGGTAATGACCAGGTCCACATCGCCGAGCCGTTCCGGTTTCAGCGCTTTGAGTTCGGATGCTGGAAGGGCCGACGGATGGGCGACTAACGCCTTCAGGCTCGGCGTGAATTTGTCGATTTCCGCTGCCCAATTGGCCAGAAGCGAGGCGGGTGCCACCAGCAAGCTCGGCAATCTTTCCGCCTCGGAGGTCGTCTGGTTTCTGAGCACGAGCAGGAGCGCCAACACTTGGACGGTCTTGCCGAGGCCCATATCATCGGCAAGGCACGCTCCCAGACCGAGCTTGGAGAGGAAGTAGAGCCAGCGCACACCCACCTGCTGGTAGGGGCGCAGCGTGCCGTTCAGCGCGGCGCCCGGTTCGATGCGGGCCAACCCCTCCGGGCTGCGGAGACCTTTCAGCATTTCGCCCAGCCAGGGTCCCGCGACGACTTGGGCCCAATCGGCATCGGAGCTATCCTCGGCCGCCACCTCGGCGCCGGCCACCATGCGCATCGCTTCCCCAAAGCTGAGACCATTCGCGGCGGCGGCAAATTCCACGGCTCGGTACTGTTCCAGCATGCGGCTCAGCCGCTCGTGGTCGACTTCCACCCACCGCCCCCGGATCAGCGAGAGCCCATCCGACTTCGCCAGCAGTTCCTTGATCTCAGCGGCGGTCAAAGGCTCGCCATCGAGGGTGACCTCCATGCGGAAGTCGAGGAGGGCGTCCATGCCCAGTCTGGAGGGAGCTTTTCCGCCGACCGTAGCCGTTACTTTCGGGCGCGCAGGACGGTTGGCTCGCCACGTCGCGGGCATCCGCACCACCACCCCGGCGGTCTCCAGTTGCGGCACATCCTGGAGAAAGCGGAACGCGTCCCTGGGTCTCCAGCGCAACGGATGGAAGATCTCGCCCGAATCGACCATAGCTTTTAGCCAGGGGCAGATTTCAGCCGCGCGCTGAACGGGAAGCAGCAACGAAAGCAGGCGATCCTTGTTCAAAGCCCCTGCGTATTCACGTAGCGCCTGGCCGAGCGGAAGGTGCTGTGCTTTCGCGTGTGCAGAAAGCCGGGTTGTGTAGGTGGCGAGAAACGCGAAGGGAGCCTGTTCATCCTTGCGGTTTTCGGCGAGATTGAAGTGCACCCGCCCTACCAGGTTCCACGCCGGGTTGCGGTGCTTGAGGAAGTCCTGGATTGAGCTTCCCGACTCCGCAAGTTCGAGAGCAAAAGCCGCGTCCATCTCCTGCCAGAGACGTTGGAGAACCTCTGCTGCCAGGTACTCCGCGCCCGTCATCGGGGGTGACGCCAAGGCCAGTGGCTGGAGTTCACCAATCGGCGGGGCCGGAACATGGGCTTTCGAGGGATCGGTCGAGGCGTCTGGAAGGGTGCAAAGGGCCGTCACATATCGCGTGCCAAATTCTCGCCAGTAGGAGAATGCCGGCGGAAGCACGGTGCCGACTTCGCTCGCTCCGAGTTGGAGGAGGCCGTGACCGGAGCCTCGCACGAACGCATCATGGAGACGGCGGGCGAGACCAGAGTCCAGGGCAGGCCCCTCATCCACCGGACCTATGGTGAGACGACCGTGAGGTGTGAGAATCGGAGCAAGAGAGTTCGAACCCATGCAACGCGTCCAGCCTACGATATGGAGCCGCGGCAGTCAAGGAGCACTCCAGAGGCGGTTGCCGCGTTACCGTGGGGAACAAGGTCAAGTTCGCCTGCGTCGACGCCCCGGAATTCGACGCGCACCAAGTGGATTTCGATGAACTGACCCGCCGCACTCGCGCCTACCTCGACCAGAAACGCCAGTCACGCGAAGCACACGCCTGCCAGATTGGGCTGGGAAGGTGAAATCCACAGATTGCACCGATTACGCAGAATGAATCTGGGGAAACCTGCGTCATCTGCGGATTGACTCCCTCTCTTTCGCGGTCGTAACATCATGGGGTGAGAGCCCTGGCGAGATTCCCCTTCCCCGCTCTGTTTCTCGGCCTGTTGGGCGCGATGTTGCTTGGCGTGCAAGCGCCTCTGCGCGCCGATGAATTCAACAAAACCTTTCATTATTCCGCGCGTATGTTTTCCTTTGGCACGCTCACCATTGACACGCGCATGGGCGACATCCAGGTAGAGGGCTGGGACGAGCCGCGCCTGGAAATCACTGCCGAAAAGGTTGTGGAAGCGGGTAACGAGAAAAAAGCTGAGCCGCTTTACGACCAAGTGCAAGTGGTGTTGACTGGGCAGGACAAGCAGGTTCTGCTGCGCACACTTTATCCCGCGCGCCGGCTGTGGCGGCCCTTCCGTGCCGAGTCGAAGCTCTCCGTAAACTTCCGCATCCATATGCCTTTTGACGCCAACTTGGCGATGAAGTGCGTGGACGGTGATGTACGCGTCAGCGGCCTCATCGGCAAACAGGAAATCAGCGTCAACTACGGTGACGTGGAAATCGACGTTCCTTCCATCTACCGCCTGCGCTCGTTGAATGCGCGGTCCATCTTGGGCTACGTGCAAAGCGATTTGCACGGAGAGGACAGCGCGGGCTGGGGCCGCAGAATTATGTTCTGGAATTCGAGCGGCGATCAGGACATCAAAGTTCGCGTCCGCATGGGCGGCGTGTACGTTTACAGCAGCCTCTAGTGAGGAGGGCGGAATACGGAAGGGCGGAATACGGTAGACAGCATACGGTAGGTAGGGATCGCGACAACCGGCGCCTTTTCCTGTTGAAACGGCAGATAGCATACTGTAGACAGCACACAGGAAACACGGACCGGGACAGCGGTCGCCTTTTCCCGTCTACTGTCTACCATTTTTTCTTGCTCACCGGAACTCGCGCCGCCCGTCTAACGTAACAAGTCATGGAAGTTCAATAGGAGGAAAAAATGAGAGGTTATCGAAGTCTGGGGATCCTGGTGGCGGCCGTATCACTTTTGGCGATCGCGTCGCCCGCAGCGGCGGAGTCTCGCATCGAGAAGAATCTGGAGCTTCAGCCCGGGGGCCGGTTCACTCTGGAATCGGAAGTGGGAAGCGTTACGGTGACCGGCGCTTCGCGATCGGGTGCGCACATTGTGATCACCTCCGACCGGGTTGATCTGAACACTGAGCTTGAGTTCAGCTTTACCAACAGCGCGGGATGGGCAAGCGTGACGGCTCGGCGCAAGCACGACTCCGGGTGGTCGCACAGCATTTCCGCGCACTTTGAAATTGAGGTACCCACGGAAACTCGCACGGAAGTTCACACTGGCGGCGGAAGCATCACCCTTTCCGGCCTGCGCGGCGCTGCCGATGTGAAAACGTCGGGGGGCCCCATCGAGGTTACCGGCTTGAATGGAAACTTGGAAGCACACACCTCGGGAGGGCCGATTCGCCTCCGGGAAGTGACGGGCAATGCGAACATTGCAACCTCCGGAGGGCCGATTGACGTGGATGCGCTCGATGGCAACCTCCAGGCCCACACCAGCGGCGGAGGAATTCGGATTAATAAGGTTTCCGGCTACGTGGAGGCCAAGTCTTCCGGCGGGCCGATCCGGGTCACTTACAGCCCCGGCAGCCGCCGCGGAGGAGAACTGGAAACTTCCGGCGGCTCCATCGAAGTGTCGATTGACCCCTCCGCCAACCTGAATCTTGACGCCTCAACTTCCGGAGGTTCGGTTACCAGCGACCTGCCCGTGCGCGTGGTGGGTACTGCCTCCCACTCCAGCATGCGTGGATCGATCGGCTCGGGGGGAGAGGAATTGCGTCTGCACACCAGCGGCGGCTCGATTCATATCCGCGCGCTGTGAGGTCAAGTCAAATCAAAGGGTCGGGGGGAATGACCTGAACTTCCTGCACGGTGATTAGCCTTACGCCGGCCATCCGTCTCAGGGTGGGCATGACCTCATCGACTTTGGCGGATGCTTCCACAAACTGCACGACGACCGGCAGTTTGCTCCCCACGTCGACGAGTGAGGTGGTCACGATCCCGCCTCCCTTGGTAAAGCCTGCCAATCCGCGGAGCACGGTGCCGCCCGCGCACCCGGAGTGCCATAGAAACTTGAGAATCTCCAAATGCAGGGGGTGGTGATCCCACTTGTCCGCTTCATTCAAGTAAATGCTGACGAGTTGGTATTTGTCGGAAGTCATCCGATTGCTCGCGCGGCGATTGCTCCTAAAATGGCGCAGAGGAAGCAAAGGGTGTTGTTGGCCAGGAAGTTTACCGTGGCATCCCACAACCGGCCCTGCTCCATCATCTTGAAAGTCTCAAAGGTGTAACTCGAAAAGGTTGTGTATGAGCCGCAGAAGCCGACCGCAATGAGCAGCCGCCATTGCGGCGAAGACAGCACACGCTCGGTCGTCCAGATTAAGAAAAAAGCCAGCACAAAGCTCCCCGTGGTGTTGACGGCGATGGTACCGAGGGGGAAAGAAGCGGTCTGATGGCGGGCCAGCCAGTCGCTCACGAAGTAGCGAAGGTTCGCCCCGAAGACTGCCCCGACGGCAATGACTGATGCGGTCTTAATTCATTCCATCTTCTTCGCTCTCGCTCAATGATACTGCTCTTCCGGCGAAAGGTGTTGTGTTCATTAGATAGTCGATGTATACGGATTTGATCTTTATGCGTGATTCATATTGATAGCGCGGATCGGCGGCGATCATGCACATCTTCACAATAGCTCCGGGGATGTGCCGGCTCAACTCAAGGACCTCTTGCTTAAAATCGGATAGCTCAAACCTGGCAAGCCCAAAGCGCTCGATGCACGCCAGCAAGAGTTCAGCCGCAGCCTCCGCAGGAAGCGGTGGCAAGGCGAACCGCTCTCGCTCCCCCCAGTAAAAGAATCGGCAGAGGCGGTCGATACGGTGCGTCCCTTCGTCGCGAACCAGCAAGTAAACCGGTGTATGGCGCATCCAAAACAGTTCCTTGACTACTTTCGCAACGGTTTTGGTCATTGGCGGAAAATGGTCGAGGAAGACACGGTAGTCACCGCATTCCAGTGTTCGGTAAAGGGTGCCCTTCAGGCGGCTGCTCGACTGTCCCTTGAGCCATGCTTCGAAGGTCAGCGCCGAAATTCCCTCGTCATGAAGTTGATGGCGCAGATTCCGGTCCTTCAAGTCGTGAAGCCTGCGGACCAGTTGACGCAGCAGGTCTTGAAGGTCTTTCATGCCTCGGAGGTACAGGCAGCGGGCCGCCAAATCCGAAGTGAGACGATGAATGACCTCCGAAACCAGTGCTGTTTTCCCAATGCCGGCGGGCCCGCAGATCATTAAATTCTCTCTCTTGCGGATGGCCTGGTCGAGACGGCGCACCTCACTGCCTCTGTCCACGAACACCGGTAGCCGCCGAGCGACGAGTTCGACATCGGGACCGGGACGGTCATCCTTCGCCCGCATTCGGCAAGCCCTCCAAAAGCTTTATTGTTTGGTCTGCCGCAATCCTGACCCGGAGGCTGCCCTCTCGACTGAGACGCGTGAGGCAAGGCAGAGCCTTGGAGTCTCCTATGCGCCCAAGCGCAACGACCGCGGCCTCCTGGATGTAAGGATCGCCACTGGAGAGGGCCACCTCGATCAGTGGCTCGACCGCCGCTCGTGAACCGAGTTCCCCCAGGATCGTCGCAGTTCGGACCGGAACCGTGGGCTCCGGATGGTGAAGAGCGCGGATCAGTTTTTCCTCATAGCTTTCCTGGGAGAGGCTTTGAATCTCTGCGCCACAGGCGGGGCAGACTGATGCACTCCCAGCTTCGCACCAACAAGATGGACAGTAGCTTGTCATTACCGGTTGCCCCCTGTAAGCATTCTGCGCGAGGGGGACCCATGGCTTGCGCAACGCGAATGCCTCCTGCTATGAGGACAAATCGTTAATTTCCTGTTCGAGGCGGTCGAGCCGGGCGACGGCGGCTTCCACGGCCGCGGCTCCCGCAGTTCGTGCCTCACGCGCATGGGTCAAGGCCTCGACCACGATGCGGCTGACTTCGTGCAGAAGCTTTCGAATCTCCACCTCCAACCGGCCGCGACTTTCCTGCACGCGATTGAGGATGTCATTCTGCACCCGGGAGCAATTGACTTCCAGCAGCCTCCCCAGGAATTCCCGCCCCTCGCTCTCGATCACACCACGGGCTCCGACGAGCCCCAGAACTAAGTCAGCCAGCCATCGCAGGGGTGATGCCGGCTGCGCGACGTCGATCATGTCCCGAAACAAAAACTCCGACCGCGTCCGAAATCCCGTCTCCGGGTCGAGAGCGTGGGGCATCCGCGCCAGTTCCCGAATGCCCGCGTCGGCAAGTCTTTTTAGGAAATCGTTCGCCATTTGCACAAAGCGGCTGGCAACACGACGATATTCCTTTTCTCCTTCCTCCTGCTCAGTCTTCAGCCAGGGCATAACGTGCCGCCGCGCAATTTCCTGGGCCTCACGCATGATGGCCCGCCGATATAAGGGCCCCATCATGCTCGGCATGGATTGCGCGGTCCGCTTGAATTCCTCCTCCTCCGAAGGCCAAACGGAACTGAGGAACTCTTTGTGCCGGTCGACAAGCACATCGGAAAGATGCCGCTGCTCGGCCATCCAGAGGAATTCGACCTCACGCATTGAGCGTTCCGCCTCAGCGATAGTTTGCTTCATCGCGGCGATTCTCCGCTCGGATTCCTCGATGGGCCGCTCGAGCGCCTCGCGCTCCTCGGCAATGATGGCCAGCAGTTGCTCGCCCAGGCGCTGCACTCCTCGTTCGCAAGCCGCCTGGATCAGTTGACGCCCTGAGCTTTGAACAAGGTGCTGAAGCGCCGCCAGTAGTTTGTCCCAATCGCGCACCGGCCCCCGGTTTTCAAGACGGTCCGCGGCGCTGACTTCGAAGACCGGTCCCACGGAACGGCGCAACCGCTTTTCCAGCACGTGTTGAGTGAAGCGAACAGCAGCCGATCTTTCTGCCTCGGTAGCCCGGTCGGCCTTATTGAGGACGAGGATGAGATTCTTAACCTGTCGCCCCACGGCCTCCACCAGCGCCAGTTCCTCCCCCGCCAACGGAGGATCCGCCCCCACCACAACCAGTGCAGCGTCGATATGGGGTATAAAGGCCTGAGTTGCCGCCGTGTTACCCGTGAACACCGACCCCAAGCCCGGCGTATCGACCAGGCACATCCCGGTCGAGAGCAATGCGCAGGGCACAAAAACTTCCGCGCCGCTTATCCCCTTGGTGTTTTCCGGGTTGTGTTCTTCGGAAACGTACTGCGCGAGATCGGAAACGGCAACCTGTTGCCAAGCGCCGTCCCGAAACTGAATGCGGGCCCTCTTGTGCGCGCCGTATCGGATCACGGTGGGCACCGCGGTCACAGGGATATAGCCCACCGGGAGAACGGGCTCACCGATCAGGGCATTGATCAGGGTTGACTTGCCGCGCTTGAACTGGCCGATACAAGCAAGGTAAAAGCGGCCTTCCGACACGCGGGCGGCGAGGTCACGAGCATCCTCCGCCACTCGATTCGCGCCGAGTTCCTCTCCGCAGGCCGCCAGCCGAAGCAGTCTGCCAACACCCTCCGCGTCACTTGTGTCGGCGAGCGTTCTCAAAATCTGGTTTGCCGGCTTCAATTTCATGACGATGGAAGGAGGATCCTTACCTGCTGTGATCGCACATCCGTGCCGCGTCAGCCCTTCTTCTTTCCTTTTTGTACCGTGCCCCGAATCAGCTCGGTTTCATGCATGAGGGCTTGAATCAGATTTTCCCATTCCGCTCTGTCCTGGGGGGCAAATTCCCGTCCGTACCCCTTCATTCGTTCGGGTCGTGCATTTTCAAGGATCACCCAGAGTGTGGAAAGCTCGGCGATGAGCATCTGTTTGGGCTCGGGTTTTTGAAGTTGAACGGAGAAGTGCTGAAGGCCTTCCCGCAGGCGGTTTCGAATCGTCGTCATCTTGTCGCGAATGAATCGGGCCTGTTCCGCTGAAAGCCGGGAGGCTTCGCCCCCGTCGGCGCCCTCTTCGAATGAATGGAGGACTTGCTCCATCCGGTCCAAGGCGGCGTCAAACATCTTCCCGATTGTCGCGAGCCTTCTCGCGTGAAGTTCGTCCAGAGCCATACGCGCCTCTGTGCTTTACCGTGGCCCCCGCTGAGTGGAAGTTTGGATTCCTCCCCGGCCTCCGCTCAAAACCACTTCCCCACCTTCACTTGTCAGCCTCCGACCCTGGGGTGATCGGCTTCTTCACAGATTCGATTGCGCCTCGCAGGCTCTCCACAAGGCCCAGGAGTTCTTCTACGCGTGGCTCGAGATAAGCACTGAGTTCCTCAGGTACCTCGCCATAACCTCGGAGTGAGTGTCCATTGGTTTCATTCAGCGTAACCCACATCTGGGAAAGATGCGCGGCGAGCATTCTGTTAATCTCAATCTGCCGCTGCGGAAGGCCGAGGTCGAATCTGATGCAAGCGATTCTTCGCAGAATCTCGGAGATAAGGGTGCGAATTGTCCGCCGAGTCTCATCGGAGGAAACTCCGAGATATTGATAGAAGATGCCAGCATACCCGTCCAGGAAACGCTCGATCTCACGGCAGTCCTGTTCGAGAATCAGCATCCGCGCTACGAGGGCTGCTGAATGGGCGCGCGAGATTGAGAGTGATGGCGCAGGCGTTTTTTTTCGACTCTCGTCCATGGGTGAACCCTTTGCCCCAACCGCGCCTCGAAAAGCTGGCCTTTTACTTGGGGACCAGTGTCCCGTTAAAGCCTGGGGCCACAATGAATAAGGGGCCCTACTTCTTATTGGGCCGATAGAGGATGACGCGAACTTTCTCGAGCGTAACCAGCCCGCCCCCCACCATCTCATCGAGCTTGGGCAGGATATTCTCGATTCGCTCCGAGTACTCGATGACTTCGATGATGATCGGCAGGTCTTGGGAGAGGCGGAGAATCTTGTCCGTATGCAGTCGGCTGGTCGAGCCGTAGCCGGCCACCCCGCGCAGCACCGTGACGCCACTGAAACCTCCCCTGCGAAACAGCTTGATCAGGGCTTCGTAGAGAGGCGAACCTTGCCAGCGGTCGGACTCGCCGATATGAATCCGCATCAAGGTGCGTTCGCCTTCAAAGCGCTGGTGTTCCATAAGGCCTCCGCTCAGAACCATTTCGCCATCCGCATGCCGGTGCGCAGGAGCATGAGTCCGCCCAGCACGCTGACGGTCACATACACGCATGCGCGAACCCAATCGCCGTCTTCAAAAAGGTGAACGGTTTCCCAACTGAAAGTCGAAAAGGTGGTGAAGGCGCCGAAAAAGCCCACGGTGATGGCAACGCGCCACTCGGGGGGGAAAGAGAGGTGGTCGAGACCAAACTGGCCAATGCCTCCCAGGAGAAAGCAGCCCAGCAGATTCACCACCAACGTGCCTGCCGGGAACGTCGACTCCGTGTGGAACTGGATGAGCCCCTGCAAAGCGTAACGAGCCAATGTCCCCGCCGACCCAAACAAAATAAGAAGAATCGTCCGCAATTTCCCATCGCTTTCCGCACGCTCCCTGTGCCCAATAAAAAAACTCCTGGTGCCGGAGAGCAGCCAGGAGTTATCAGTCCCCAAAAAGGACGATCGAAGGCGAACTCCATCGCCTATGATGAACTCATTATATCACGTCGCATGCACTTGTGCAGCGCGGCGTGAGAGGAATCCTACAGAACCATACTGGGCCCGGGAGTGGCCCGAGGGCTCAAAATGTGATAAAGAAAGAACCGGTTCAGTCCAGAGAGGTGAAATGGTGATGCGACGAACGATACTCTGCCTGGGATTCCTGTTGCTGCCAGCCTTCGCGGCGGCGCAACAAACCAAGGCGCCTGATGTTTGGGCGCCGTACAAATTCCTGGTCGGCACGTGGACCGCTGAGGGTCACGGCGAGCCCGGCGAGGGAAAGGGTACGTTTTCCTTCCAGCTCGAGTTGCAGGGGAAAATCCTGGTGCGGAGGAACCACCTGGATTTTCCCGCCACACCCCAGCGCCCGGCCTTCACGCATGAAGACTTGTTGGTGGTTTATCGCGATGCTGATAAAACACCCGATCGGGCCATTTATTTCGACAGCGAGGGTTTCGTCATTCACTATACGGCCACTTCCAGCGAGGAGGGGAAAGTTCTGACTTTTCTGAGCGACACGCGCCCAAACGCTGCCAGCCAAAGGCTCACTTATGTTCAGAACGGGGACGGAACGCTGAAGGTGAAGTTCGAGCTTGCCCCACCCGGCAAGCCGGAGGCCTTCGTGACTCACGTCGAAGGCGTGGCGCACCGGGTAGGTTCTAAGGATTAGAGGATGTAGCTGGGAAATGGTGAATGGTAAATAGTAAATGGTGAATTGGAATTGCTTTTCACCATTTACTATTTACCATTCACTATTTCCGCAGAAGCGAGCACCCAGACAGGCGAGGAATATTCGGGTGAGCCAGAAAACCCCACGATCGCCACGGTTGATAGTGCTTTCAGTGGATGGCCTGCGGCCGGATATTTGTCGCGCGCCGGAATCGTGCCAGCGCTTTCCCCATCTCGCGGCGCTCGAAAAGGCGGGGGCGAGTGCGGAGGCAGTGGAGAGTATTTATCCCACCACCACGTACCCCGCGCACGCCACGATTGTGACGGGGCTGCCCCCGCGCGACCATGGCATTTACAGCCACCTGGCATCGCTTGATCCCACGGAAAAGGCGCGGCCTTGGTGCTGGTTCGCGCCCGCGCTGCGCGCGCCCGCGTTATGGGATGTGGCACGTGTCAGCGGCCGCAAAATCGCCGCCCTAAGTTGGCCGGTGAGCGCCGGCGCGGCCATCGACTGGAACATTCCGGAAATTTGGAATCCCGCCGTCGCCGATCCTCATCGCGATTTTGATACTCCTGCGCGGCATGCCACTCCCGGACTCTTTCCGGAAGTCGCGCAAGTGCTGATGCCGATGCTCGGTAAGGTTGATCCCGACCGATTGCGCGGCGAAGCGGCGCTCTACCTGTGGAACCACTATCGGCCGGATTTCCTGCTGGTCCATTTCGTTTGGTACGATTCGCAGGCGCACGCCTTCGGCCCAGCCTCGCCGGAGGCCTTCACGGCGCTGGAGTCGGCCGACCAGGCGATTGGAAAGATTCGCGACGCGATTTCTTCCGACTCTGCCACGACGCTGGTGGTGCTTTCCGATCACGGCTTCGTGCCGGTGGAGAAGGAGGCTGCGCCCCTGGTGGTTTTCGCCGAGCATGGGCTTTTCGCGCGCGGCGCGGATGGATCGCTGGCTTTGCGCCGGCTGGGCGCGGTGAGCGCGGGCGGTTCGCTGGCGGTTTACTGGCTGGAGGAACCTTCAGCCGATGACCGGCGGCGCTTGGCGACCGCCTTGGATCGGCTCCGTGCCACGGGCGCCGTGCAGGAGGTTGTCGACCGGCGGCAACTGGAAGCGCTCGAAGCCGACCCCGACGCCGAACTCACGATCGAGGCGGCGCCGGGTTTTTATTTCTCCGACCGCCTGGAAGGGCCGGTGGTGAGCGATTCGCCAAAGGATCGCGGCGCCCACGGCTACTTTCCCTCTCATCCGGGGATGGAGGCGATGTTCACCGCCGTGGGACGGGAAATTGCCCGGGGGAAAAATCTCGGGCGCATCTCGCTGAAGCAGATCGCTCCGACCCTGGCTCAAGTGATGGGATTGCCCGGCAATATCCTGGCTTCAGTGGAAAAGCCGCTGGCACTACGATGAGAAATGCAGACCGAAAGTGGCGATGAAGGTTGAAGGTTAAAGGTTAAAGGGTAAAGGTTGAAGGATAAAGGGCAAAGGTTAGAGGATGATTACGGAAGACTCCCTGATTCGGCTTTCAGCCTTTATCCTTTACCCTTCAAGGCTCTGCTCGGTTGACATGTTCTCTTCGTTACACCTACAGTGCGTAACATGAAGAGTGTGACGGTTCGGGAAGTTCGCCAGCAGTTTTCGCGTAAGGTTGAGGCGCCGCTTCGCCGCGGCGAGACGCTCGTCCTCCGCAAACGAGAAGAAGTGCTGGGCCGTATCGTTCCGGAGTCAGCGAAGACTGGAACGTGCCCCGATTTTGCCGCTCGTCAGAAAAAAATCTTCGGCAACAAGGCCATACATCTCAATATCGCCGAGATCCTCCGAAAGGAACGAATCCGCTTTTGAACTCCTACGGGCGGGTTAGTGCTGCTTTGGAGAAGTACGTTGACCTGCAGGTTCCGCTGGCTTTGACTTTTGCCTTTTGCGCTTTGACTTTTGCCTTGTTCTTCTGCCCTGTATCCTGTCCATCAGCCGGATTAAAATAGGAGTCATGCCGTCAGACCGTCCACCCTTGGCGCAAGCCATCGAAAGCTACCTCGCTTCCCGCCCGCGGGCGGCGCGCTGGCTGGAGTGGTTGGCGGGGCGGCGGTATCGACTGGCGGTTTTTCCGGACCGCCCACTGCCCGTCGTGGTCGTGGCGCATAGGGGCCACAACCCGGCACGAGCGGAGCAGGTTGCGCGCGCCATCGAACACGATTGGGCGGAGACGCCCGCGCACTGCCGCGAGGCGTATGAGGAAATCCTGGCGCACGCGCCGGGGCTGATCGTGGTGCAGTTGCGCCGCAAGAACTTGTGTGGGTGCCTCGGCCACCGGCACATACTTGTGAAGGAAGCGCCCTTCTGCGAACCCCATGACGCTTTCGGCGATGCTGCCGTGGGCGAGATGGATATCGCCTTCGACCGCGTGGAAAGCTGGCTGGCGCTGCCTCTGATGGATACCGCGCTCGATACGCAGTTCATCGCAGGAAGCCGCCGGAAGGAATTCCACAACCAACAATTGCGCTTCCGCCTGCTGAGCATCCTGCTGCATGAGACCCACCACATGGTGGCGCCCCAAGCAACCGAAAGTGCGGTGCGCGAGCGCAGCCTGGCCTTCTATCGCGAGGCCCTGGCAAATTACGTCGAAATCGCCCGCGCCAGCCTGTCGTTCACCATCGATAGGTCGTTTTCAAGACTGGGAAAAGAGTAAGAGAACGTCCGTCGTCAGTTGTCCGTCGTCCGTTGCTCTATGCACATGCTCAAGGGATATTGGCGTCCGGGCGGAGCAAAGTCCGCAAATCCGAATAGGGCAAGAAGACAGATGGCGCGCCGCAGGCGAAACAGGTAACCTCGTACGAGTTATATTGGAAGGTCAAGCCTTTAGTGTCGATAAAAAAATTATCGTTCAGTTGAAGCCGATCGTTGGGAAAAACAAAGTTGTTCTCGTGAAGGCTTGCCTTGGGGTCGAGGTGTTCGAGGGCGCGAAATCTGACCTCGCCGATGGAGTTCAACGGTTTTTCAAACCCAGGTTTCAGAATATCTCGCAAGCGGATCGGTTCGCCTGTTGATGGCCTGAAATTCGCATAATCGACCCTTCCATTTCCGTGGGCTCCTCCGGTGTAGCCCTCCTGATCACGACTTAAGCTCAGCACGTTTGCGGACTGATACTCAACTCTAACCCTACGCTCAAACCACCAGGGCGCGTTAGAAAAAGCATATCCCTCGGCATGGAAATCCTTCTTGCCATTAGTAAAATCCTGAGTCAGCGCCTCCCAGTTCTTGAAGATCGTGCCTTCCCGGAACGCCCCAGCAAACTCCTCCAAGATCCATTGCTGAATCTCTTGATTAATCTTGGTCTTTGCTGACTCATTGGGCGCGGAAATAACTTCCGGATATTCGATCTCGATCCACACGCAGGCGTCCAAGTCGCCTTTGGGTCCACCCCCCCGGCAATCATTTCCATATTCCGCGTGCAACCTTCTTGTCTCGTAGCGAATCGGGCTCGAGTTGTGCGACGGAGCGACCGCTGGCGTGCCGTCGCTTTTCTGCGCGCCCATGCCAAATCCCGCCAAGCACACCAAAATGCCAATCAGACAAATGCAGCATTTCGTTATTTTCGCCACGGCTGATTACCCCGGATTTTCATTTCAACTTCGCCATCTGCCAACAAAATATATATAGCCTTGGAAAGCCCTGCGTTTCTCAAGGTTGTCCGCCACTAGGAATATTCTTGGCTCGACATTTTGTCCGATACGTAGGCTGTAGCCTGTAGGCCAATTTTGTCCTTGACAAGACTGTTAACCTAATGTACACTTAACGATGTGTCTATCTCCTTCTGGCCGCGGAACCCGTTCCTGCTCCTGCCTTGCGTTCCGGGCAGGCACGTTACCGGGTGGAATTGAATTGAGATGGTGACGGCGGGGCGGCGCTTGGCGGAACCTCCTTGCCTTCTACGAGAACTCCCGAAGAAGAGTTGACTCGGCAGGCCGTGCGGGGAAGGGTCGAGCCCTGTGGAAAGGCCAGCCAAAGCTCACCTTAGAAATGGTAAAGAAAAAATCAAGAGTGCTCCCAATGGTTTATTGAAAACAAAGGAGCAAAAAAAGTGCTCCCAATGAGTTACTGAAAACAAAAGGCTTAGTGAAAATCGACGATTATATATTGAAACAAAAGAAGATAGACGAATTTTAGGGGAGGTTCTCATGTCACTCGTAAAAAAGCGCACAATGACTCCCGCAGCGCTGGCGGCCTGCCGGGCAAACTCACTGCTATCACGTGGCCCAGCCACCCTTGAGGGTAAGCATCGTGCGCAGGCGCATAGTTTAATCCATGGATTTTATTCCCGGACGGCGCCGGAGGCCTTACGCACTTTGAGCGAATACCCCACCGAGTTCGCGAACCTGATTGCAACCCTGGATAAGGACACGCGCGCCAAGATATGGAACTTCGCCTATTACTTGCTGAGGAAGAAACAGCAGTCCTCGCGCGTTGGTGGCGTGATTTACTAGTGCTCCATCTTTTTCATCAGGCTTCTCGAATTGGACGGGGGAGCGCCGTCCGCTTGCTCGTCACTCGCCACTCGTCACTTGGCGCTGTTCTTGAGTTTTCGCTCGACGGACTGGAATGGCCCCCCTTACAATAACAAGCTCATGCTGAAACCAAAGTTCACCACGAAACGGCTAGCGGTCTGTTCTCTGCTGGGGGCAGGGCTGGCCGCGGTGGGATATTTGGCCGGTTGTCATCGAGGGGCGGCCACGCGCCCGGTGACCCAGCAAGTGGTGGTGCTAGGATTTGATGGCGCTGACCCCAAACTTGCTGCCAAGTGGATGGCGGAAGGCAAGCTTCCCAATCTGGAGCGCCTCGCCCGCGAAGGCACGTTCAAACCGCTGGGAACCACCAACCCGCCGGAGTCACCCGTGGCCTGGGCGTCGTTCGCGACGGGGCTCAATCCGGGAGGCACGGGAATCTTCGACTTCCTGAAGCGCGACCCGGAAACGTACTTGCCGGAATTGTCGCTGGTCTCGCGCGAGCGAGCCAAGTTTCTGTGGGGCGTAATTCCCCTCAAAGCGCCGAAAGTGACGAACTTGCGCAGCGGCGTGCCCTTTTACAAAGCGGTGGCCGACGCGGGCTACAAAACCACCATCATCCGTATGCCGCTGGAGTTTCCGCCCACCGCGCTTCCGGGAGGAAAGTTGTGGGCGGGCTTGGGCGTCCCGGACCTGCGCGGGACCTGGGGAACCTTTTTCTACTTCAGCTCCGATCTGACGCGGTGGGACGTGGGCGACACGGAGTTTGGCGGCAAGCTGGTGCGGCTGGAGTTGAGCGGCAGCCACGTGGCCACGACTATCGAAGGCCCCGTGGACCCCACCAGCGACAAGTTCACCCGCCTGTCGGTCCCCATCGATTTCAAAGTCACGCCCGACGGCAAGACGGTGACCATCAAGCTGCAAGGGCAGACCGCCATGCTCGGCGAGCGGCAATGGAGCAATTGGCTCCACGCCAGATTCCGTGTGACGCCGTTTCTTTCCCTGAGCTCAGTTTGCCGGTTTTACATTCTGCAGGGGTCACCGGATTTGCGCGTGTACATGTCACCGTTGAACCTGGACCCGGAGGATTCACCGCTGCCGATTTCCTCGCCGCCCGGTTACGCCGGGGAATTGGCGAAGAAGCACGGCCTGATGAAGACCCTAGGCTGGTGGCACGACACCTGGGCGCTCAACGAAGAGCGCATCGACGAGGGCGTGTTCCTGGAAGATTGCTGGCGCACCATGCAGCAGGAACGGGAAATCCTGCTGGATGAGTTAAAGAACGATCCGCCCAGTTTGCTGGTGTCGATTTTTACCGCCACCGACAGTGTCAGTCACATGTTTTGGCGCTTGACGGACCCGCAGCATCCCCGCTACGACCCCGAGCTGGCCGCGAAGTACGGCGATGCCATCGAACAGACTTACGAGCGGATGGACGCCATCGTCGGCGACGTGATGCGAACCATGAGGCCCGATGGCACTCTGATCATCGTCTCCGATCACGGCTTCCATTCCTGGCGCAAGGGATTCAATACCAACACCTGGCTGGTGCAGAATGGTTTCATGACGTTGAAGAATCCCGGCGCCGAGGAGAAGCAGTACAACCTGGACAACCTGTTCGGCCAGGGGAGCTTCTTTCCCAACACCGATTGGAGCCGCACCCAGGCCTATGCGCTGGGCTTGGGTCAAGTGTACGTGAACCTGCGCGGGCGCGAGAAATATGGGATCGTCAACCCCGGCGCGGATGCGCAGCGAATTCTCGAAGACCTGCGCAAGAAGCTACTGGCCCTCGAGGACCCTGACACCCACGAGCGGGTGATCGAAAACGTATACTTGGGCAGCGAGATTTTCCATGGGGCGCGCAGTAGTGAGGCGCCCGACTTGCAGATGAGCTTTCACGATGGCTATCGCACCTCGTGGCAGACCTCGCTGGGAGCGGTTCCGGCAGGCATTATCGTGGCCAACATGAAAAAATGGAGCGGCGATCACTGCGCGTCCGACCCCAGCGATACCCAGGGAATCTTCTTTTCCAACCGGCAATTCTCCGCGCCGCCCTCCATTTTGGATATCTCTCCGACCGTGTTGAGCCTGCTAGGCGTAGCGCCGCCGGCCAAATTGGATGGCCATGTGCTCAACCCGCAATGAGGATGCGATGCTGCGGCCGGCGAGGGTTATAGCCTTGAAAAGGGTCGAAGGGCGTAAGGTCCCTCAGGATGATTAGAAGGCTTAGTTCTCCACCAAAGCCAGACCATCACCGCGATCATTCCCATCCAGCCGATCGCGCGGACCACGGTGGCGATCTTGGTGTCGTACTCCAGCACACCCATTTGGGAGAACATGGTCAGCCAGTCGTGCTCAGCAAAATCCGGGTCGCCCACTGTAATGTACGTAAGCTCCAGGCGGCGCGAGTCCGCCATATAGGTGGCGACGTTCAGAAAATTTTCGAAAAAGAAGAAAGAACTGAACGCTGTGCCGGTGGGCTGGCGCTGAAACGCGAAATATATGGCCAGCATCAGAGGAACACCCAGTTGCAAGATGGTTCCGCCCGCCACCATTAAGGTGTGTCCGAAATAGCTGAAGAGCAAATGCCCGCCCTCGTGAATGGGTACGAACACATAGTCGATCAGCAGGTACCCCGACTTGCTCCGGATGGCGTAGAGCAGAAAGAGTCCGTAAAAAGCCAGCCATCCGATGCGCGCGGGCTTGGAGACGGGCTCCCATTTTTCGCGCAGGGGCGCAAGAAATTCCCAGTCCATCTGCATCCTCATGCCCGCGAGGGGCCCGTGTGTTCTTATCTTCCTTCCTCACGATTTGCCCCTTCGGGGCAGGCGGCGCGGCCCACGTGAGTCAAGATGAATGCCTCAGCCTCCGCGAGGCTTGAATATGGAACCAGCGTGCAGTTCGGGTGGGTATTCCCTGTTATCATAAGTGATATCTTATCTTTAGAGTTTCGACTATATAATAGTATTACCTTGATTGTGCTTCCCCCGAGGAGGTAGCCCGCTTCGAAACCAAGGCCAAAGGAGGAACCGGAGACCTCCGCGATGAAGAGGTCACACTGCCGGAGCCATGCCATATCGCGCCGGTAAACGGCCTGCGGGCCGAGCAGTCGGTCGGCGGCGCGGGCATCATCGCTCACCAGGTGGCGGGTCAGCACCTCGTGACCCAAGCCTTCCAGGCATTGCACCATGCTTCTGGCGGTTTCCACGGTCGAGCGGTCGCCCGCCACGGTGAAGCCAAAGTAGATTTTCATGGGAGGTTCCCATTCGGATCGATATCGCCAATCCGGCGGCAAAGCGGCGCGTCCTCGCGACAATGGGCGCAAGCTTTCACCCGATCATTCTAGCACGGCGTTGCCGCGTAGCTTGCACGCCCCTGCCTTGACGCCCTCAGTCTTTTCCCCTACAGTTATTCCTTTGTAAACTTGTTTCGGCGTCCCAAGGCCGGGAAATCCCGGTACCCGCACAGGTGATTTTTCGTGTCATTCAAACGTTTGATCCTCACTCCCGCACTTCTCGCCGCGTTGCTGGCGCTGCCGGCCTATGCCCTCACCCCGGTGGCCGGGCACAAGGGCATGGTGGCTTCCAGCGAGCCGTTAGCCAGCCAAGCCGGCGTGAATATCCTCCAGGCGGGCGGAAACGCCGTGGATGCCGCGGTGGCGGTGGGATTCACACTGGCGGTTACCTTTCCTCAAGCCGGAAATCTCGGCGGCGGTGGCTTTATGCTGATTCGCATGGCGAACGGTGACGCCATCGTGGTGGATTACCGCGAGCAAGCGCCGGAGGCGGCCACGCGCGGGATGTATCAGGACGCCCAGGGGGATTTGATTCCCCACGCCAGCACGATCGGCGCGCGCGCGGCGGGAGTTCCCGGCACAGTGATGGGATTGGCACTGGCGGAAGAGAAGTATGGGCGTCTGGGCCTCGCGCGCGTGATGGCTCCGGCTATTCGCCTGGCGCGGAGTGGATTTCCCGTCAGCTATTTGCTGGCCGAGAGGTTTCGCACTGAGCGCGCCCTCCTGGAAAAGTTTGACGGCTCGCGCCACATTTTCCTGCATAACGGGAACCTCTTCGAGCCCGGCGCAGTCTTCCGGCAGCCTGACTTGGCACGCACCCTCGCCGCGATCGCCAAACGCGGTTCGCAGGCCTTCTATTCTGGCACTGTTGCCAGGGCCCTTGTCGCCACCATGCGAAAGTACGACGGACTCATCACCCGCGAGGATCTGGAGCATTACCAGGCTAAGTTGCGTCCGCCGTTATTGGGCCATTTCCGCGGCTTTGAAATTCTGAGCGTCCCACCGCCCAGTGCCGGCGGCACGATGCTGATCGAAATGCTGAATGTGCTCGAACCTCTCGATCTGGGCACCGCCAACTCCTACGCGTCGATCCACTTGCTGGCTGAGACCATGCGCCGCGCCTACGCCGACCGTGCTACCTATATGGGCGATGCCGATTTTGCTTCCGTGCCGGTTGCCGGCCTCACCTCGCCTCGCTACGCCGCGCAGTTGCGCGAGGAGATTCTTCACGCGCCCCCGGAGGCCCCCGTTCGCGCCGGCGAACCGCAGGCTTTTGAATCCGGCGCCACCACGCACTTTTCAGTTGTCGATGCGGAGGGCGACGCGGTAGCGAATACTTACACCCTGAACGGGTGGTTCGGTTCCGGCGTGACCGTGGAAGGCGCGGGATTTCTGCTCAACAATGAAATGGACGACTTCACCGCAAAGCCCGGCTCGCCCAACCTGTTTGGGTTGGTGCAGGGAGAGGCCAACGCCATCGCCCCGCATAAGCGTCCCCTCTCTTCCATGACGCCCGCCATCGTGACCCGCGGCGGTAAGGTGCGATTGGTACTGGGCTCGCCCGGCGGCAGCACGATCACCAACACCGTCTTACAGGTCTTGCTCAACCTCCTCGTTTATAAAATGGATGTTCTTCAGGCCGTATCCTCGCCGCGCTTTCACGATCAGTGGTCGCCGGACCGCTTGGCGTTCGAGCGGGTAGGTTTCTCTTCTGACACTCTCGAGAAGCTTCAGCAGGCCGGTTACCCGGTGAGTTTTCGCGATACTATTGGCGACTGCGAAGCCATCGAGATTGCTCCCGAGTCCGGGTGGCGATTTGGCGCTTCTGATCCCCGCGCGGATGGAAAGGCGGTTGGATACTGATGGAATACGGTCTCTCTACGTACCTATACGTCAACGAGCGGCTGAGCTCACACATCCTGGATAAGATCCTGGGAGCGGGATTCCAAAACATTGAACTGTTTGCGGCCCGCCAGCACCTGGACTATACCGACCGCAACCACGTTCGCGACGTGGCCCAGTGGTTTCGCGACCACCAAGTGAACTTGCATTCCGTCCATGCGCCTCTTTATGCCGACGCGGATTGGGGGCGCTCCGGCGGGCTCGCGGTTTCCGTTGCTTACCTGGAGCGCCGCCTGCGCATCGATTCCATGGACGAAATCAAGCGCGCCCTCGACGTCGCCGATTATCTGCCTTTTCGCTACCTCATCGTGCACATGGGATTGCCGGACGAAGAATACGATCTGAGAAAATTCGACGCGGTCATGACCTCGCTCGAGCATCTGAAGGTTTCCGCCAAAGACCGGGGCGTGCAGTTGCTGCTCGAGAATGTTCCCAACGATCTGGGGACACCGGAGCGTCTGGTGGAGTTTCTTCAGTACACGCGCCTGAAAGTGAAAATCTGCTTTGATACGGGCCACGCACATATGAAGCAGGGCATGCACCAGGCGTTCGAAACCCTGCGCACCTATATCGCTTCTACTCACGTCCATGACAATCGCGGCGAGAAGGACGAGCACTTGATGCCTTTCGACGGTGGCATTGACTGGACGGAAGCGGTTCGCGACTTGCGCCGCGGCGAGGGCCAGTTCCCCGTGCTCTTTGAGATTCGCGATTATGGGCTGGAGATGACCAGCCTCTCGCGCCTGGCAGAAGTCATGGATCGCATGGAAGACATTCCCGAGGAGGAGTAACCTCTTGCCCCCTGTTGTTGAAATCCGGAGAGTTTCCGAGTATGCCGGCCAGGAAGTGATCCTGCAAGGCTGGCTCTATAACCTGCGAGAAAGCGGCAAGCTGTTGTTTCCGCTGTTCCGCGACGGCACGGGAATCATCCAGGGCGTGGTGGTGAAGAGCGCTGTACCGCCGGAAATTTTTGATTCAGTGCGCGGCCTGACGCAGGAATCTTCGGTGCGCGTCACCGGCAAGGTGCGGGCCGATAAGCGCGCCCCGGGCGGCTACGAACTGGACGTCATGAACGTGGAAGTTCTGCAACGCATTCCAGCAGAGTCGCCTTACCCCATCACCCCCAAGGACCACGGGATCGAATTCCTGATGGACCATCGCCACTTGTGGCTGCGCTCCACGCGGCAGCGCGCTATCCTGGGGGTGCGGCACGAGATCATCAAGGCCGTGCGCGATTTCTTTGACGACCGCGGCTTCACCCTGGTGGATACTCCCATCTTCACCCCCTCCGCATGTGAGGGCACCACCACGCTTTTCGAGGTTAATTACTTTGAGGACAAGGCCTACCTGACCCAATCCGGCCAGCTCTATAACGAAGCCGCGGCCATGGCCGTCGGGAAAACTTACTGCTTCGGCCCCACGTTCCGTGCCGAGAAATCCAAGACACGCCGCCACTTGACGGAATTCTGGATGGTCGAGCCGGAAGTCGCCTTCGCCCATCTGGAAGACGCCATGGCGCTCGGTGAGGAATTGGTGGCGTTCGTCGTCGCACGCGTGCTGGAGAAACGGCGCCCGGAACTTCAGACCTTGGAGCGGAAAATCGAGAATCTGGAGAAGATCAAGCTTCCCTTTCCGCGCATGAGCTACGACGAGGCCGTGAAGATTCTCCAGGGCAAGGGGAGTGAAATTCAGTGGGGAGGGGACTTCGGAGGCACGGACGAAACGCTGCTGTCGGAGAGTTCCGAAAAGCCTCTTCTGATTCATCGCTACCCCAGTCAGGTAAAGGCTTTCTATATGGCGCCCGACCCTGCGCGGCCGGAAGTGGCCCTGTGCGTGGACATGCTCGCACCCGGGGGTTACGGCGAAATCATCGGCGGCGGTGAGCGCTTGGCTGACCTCGCGCTGCTCGAGCAACGCGTTCAACAAGAGGAGGGGTTGCCGCGAAAGGCTTTCGAGTGGTATCTCGACCTGCGCCGTTACGGCACCGTCCCTCATTCCGGATTTGGCATGGGCATTGAGCGCGTCGTGGCATGGATCTGCGGGCTCGAACACGTGCGGGAGACGATTCCCTTCCCGCGGATGTTGTACCGTTTGACACCCTGAGAGGCGGTACGCAAAACGCCGAAGTCCGAGGAGCGTTCGTCCCATCTGGATGTCAATGCAATTGGATGGAAGCATCAACAACTCGCTTCTCGACCGTATGGAAGGCATTGATGGCGCTGATCGAGGCACGGGAACAGTCGCAATCGTGGTAGGGGGGGCAGCATGCTGAAAATCAAAATCCTCGGTGTTCCGTTGGATCTCGGCCAGGAGCGGCGGGGCGTGGACATGGGGCCTTTGGCGGTGCGCGCCGCGGGTTTGAATCACGCCTTGAAGAGTCTGGGACACGACGTTGAGGACAGCGGCAATATCCATGTTCGGCTGCCGGAAGAACAGCCTTTCGGCAATCAGAGCGCCAAGTATTTAAAGGAAATCGCGGAGACTTCACAAGAGGTGGCGCAACGAATCTACCAGACGCTGGAGGCAGGCTACTTCCCCCTCACGCTGGGCGGTGATCATTCGGTGGCCATCGGCACGCAGGCAGGCGTTGCCAAGTTTTATCGCGACCGTAATCAGGAAGTGGGTTGCCTTTGGATTGACGCCCACGCCGACATGAACACGCCGGAGACCAGCCCCAGCGGCAACGTGCATGGCATGCCTTTTGCCGCCAACCTGGGTCACGGTCCGGAATCGCTGACGCATATCTTCGGCTTTGCACCCAAACTGCGGCCGGAGCGGTGCGCCCTGATCGGGGTGCGCGATCTGGATGCGCGCGAGCGGCAAGTGGTTCGCAGCTCCGGCGTCAGCGTTTTCACCATGCGGGAGATCGACGAACTGGGCATGCGCATCGTGATGGAGCGCGCCATCACCCTGGCTTCGCGAGGGACCGCGGGGTTCGTAGTATCCTTCGACATGGATGTCGTCGATCCCTCTGAAGCGCCCGGCGTGGGCACGCCGGTGCGCGGGGGGATTACCTTCCGCGAGGCGCACCTGGCCATGGAGATGGTTGCCGATAGCGGAAAAATGCTCGCCTTTGAGCTCGTGGAGATCAATCCCATCATTGACGTCATGAACAAAACCGCGATTCTGGGTGTAGGATTCACCGCCTCCGCCTTGGGAAAGAAGATTTTGTGAGCAAGAAAATCCGCGTCGGGGTTTTGTTTGGCGGACGCTCGGGCGAACACGACGTCTCCCTCCAATCTGCGGCCTCGGTGATCAATGCACTCGACCCGGCGAAGTATGAAATCACGCCAATTGGCATCACCCGTGAAGGACACTGGCGAGCCGGATTGGGCGCCCTGAAATCTCTGGAGCAGGTCCTGGAGCGCGGCGAACCCGTCACCCCTTCCGTGGATCCGACGGGGCCCAAGCTCCTGCCGCTGGCTGCGCGGCGCCTTTCTACGAATTCACTTCCCTCCCTCGATGTCGTTTTCCCTGTCCTGCACGGCACCTTCGGCGAAGACGGTACGGTGCAAGGACTTCTGGAATTGGCCGATGTTCCCTACGTTGGGGCGGGCGTGCTGGCCTCCGCCGCAGGCATGGATAAGGATGTGATGAAGCGTCTGTTTCGCGACGCAAACCTTCCCATTGTTCCCTGGCAACTTATCCTCCGCGCTGACTGGAAAAGCCGTCCCCGCGCCGTCCGCAAGCGCATCGAAAGGGAATTGCCCTATCCGCTGTTTGTGAAGCCTGTGAACCTTGGGTCTTCTGTAGGGATCAGTAAGGTTCATAGCCGGCGCGAACTCGCCGCCGCATTGGATTTGGCCGCTCAGTACGACCGGAAAATTCTGGTCGAAAAAGGAATCGATGCCCGTGAGATCGAATGCTCGGTGCTGGGGAACGATCAAACCCAGGCCTCCGTTCCGGGGGAGGTCGTGTCGGTTAACGAATTCTATGATTACGAAGCGAAGTATATCAAAGAAGGTTCGGAGCTTGTCATCCCCGCGAAACTCACGGCACGGCAGACGAAACTTGTGCGAGACGTAGCTACCTGCGCTTTTCAGGCCGTAGACGGAGCGGGCATGGGGAGGGTCGACTTTCTCCTCGATCGCAAGACCGGAAAGGTCTATTTGAACGAGATTAACACCATTCCGGGCTTCACCTCCATCAGCATGTATCCCAAACTCTGGGAAGCAAGCGGCATTCCTTACTCCCGCCTTCTGGACCGCCTGATCGAATTGGCCTTCGAACGCCACCGCGAGAAATCGCGCACGCGGTTCACCTACTCGCCGAAGGCCCGCAACTGAACTTCCCGTCCTTTTTTTGATCGCTGCGTCTCTTGACACGGGTGAAAAGTTATGGTATTTAACTATCTGGTTAGTTAAATGAAGAAACGGGCTACTCCGAAAGAGATTTCAGCACACGCAAGGCACCATGACAGCGTTGAGACCCGGGCTGCCATCCTGAAGGCTGCCGAACAGATTTACGCAGAGCACGGCCTGGCGGGGGCCCGGATCGACGCCATCGCGGCTGCCGCCGGTGTGAACAAAGCTTTGCTCTATTATTACTTCAAGAGCAAGGAAGGGCTTTATCAGGCGGTCGTGGGCTCGCAAGTGCGGGAATTCCAGCAGCAAGCCCGTGAGGTGCTTTCGGCGAAGGGCCCGGCGGGACCCATCCTCTTGCGTTATGTGAGCTATCATTTTGACTTCATCGGCACCCACCCACATTACCCTCGCATCTTCCAGCGAATGATGATGGAAGGCGAGCACACGTTAGAGCGGATGATTCGCGAGCACTCGATTCCCCTCAAGAAGTTGTTGGTGGCGGTGCTGGCGCGAGGAATGGAATCGGGGGAATTTCGGCGCCTCAACAAGCAGCACACCATTGTTTCGATTGCCGGTTTGACGGCGCATTATTTCAATATCGCTCCTGCTTTTCGAGTGATCACCGGCCAGGACCCTTACAGCAAGGCTAACTTGGCCACGAGGAAAGCGGAGGTTCTGAAGTTCATCCGCTACGCCCTCTTTCGAGATCCGGAGGCTCGAGAGTAATGAAACGCAAGATCATTTTACCCATTCTGATCATACTCATCCTGTGTGGCGGAGTGGTGTATTACCGAGCTGTCACCGCGCCACGGCCTCTGGTCCTGACCGGCATCGTTACCACCAACGATGTGGTGGCAAGCTCGCAAATTCAAGGGCAGCTTGCGCAGGTCCTGGTAAAGGAAGGCGACATCGTGAAGGCCGGGCAGTTGCTCGCCATCATCGAACCTCAGGAACTGCGTGCCGACGAGTCCTATTACCTCCACACCGAGCGGGGGACGGCTTCGCAGGTCACCGAAGCGGAGGCGGCCCTGAAATACCAGGAAGAGCAGACGAGCGACCAAATCAAGCAGGCAGAGGCGGCGCTGGCAGCGGCGCAGGCTCAGGAAAGCGAAGCCCGAGCGGACCTGGAGTTGGACCGGGTGAATTATCAGCGCACCCAGGGCCTCTTCGACCAGAAGATTGATTCGCAGCAGGCGCTGGACCAGGCGCGTGCCACCTTTGAGGCGCAGCAAGCCCATGTTGAGTCTCTCCACAAGCAGGTGGAAGTACAGCGTGCCGCGGTCGCGCTCGCCCGCTCGAACGAAGACCAGATCACCGTGCGGCGAAGCCAACTGGAAGCCATGGAGCGGCAACGGTCAGCCGCCGGCGCGCAGATGTCGAAGGCGCAGGTTCGCCTGGACTATACAGAGATTCGCGCCCCCATTCCCGGGGTCATCTCCGTTCTGGCCGCCCGCCAAGGTGAGGTCGTGAATATAGGCCAGCCCATCGTTTCCATTATCAATCCTGATGATCTTTGGGTGCGAGCGGATGTGCCGGAAACGTACGTTGATCGCATCCGTCTAGGTGACCGCCTGCAAGTGCGTTTTCCCGATGGGATGGAGCGCATGGGCACCGTTTTCTATCGCGGCGTGGACGCTGACTATGCCACTCAGCGCGATGTGAGCCAAAGCAAGCGCGACATCAAAACCTTCGAGCTCCGCATGCGCGTCGACAACGGCGACCGCCGGATGTGGCCCGGCCTGACCGCTTTCGTCACGTTGCCTCTGCAAGACGTGCTCTGAACCCCTTCCGGGTAGGTGGGATTGTAACGATGGAACAGTTGCCGATAGAGCCTAAAACGATCGTTGCGGTGGAGGTGGAAAAGCTGCGCAAATGTTTTGGCAGCTTCTGCGCCGTCAATGAAGTGTCCTTTTCGGTGGGCTACGGTGAAGTGTTCGGCTTGCTGGGTCCGAATGGCGCAGGGAAATCCACCCTGATCCGCGTGCTCACCACGCTTCTGCCGCCTACTTCCGGCGTGGCGCGCATTCTCGGCTTCGACGTTGTCCGTTATGCCGACCAGGTCCGCAAATGCATTGGGGTCATTCCCCAGGCCATGACCTCCGATCTTGATTTAACCGCGATGGAGAACATGCAGATATATGCAAAACTCTACAGTGTTCCCCGGGAGCGCCGTATCAAGGTCGCCAAGGAACTCCTGGAAGCTGTCGATCTGCTTCCTTGGGCGGATAAACCGGTGAAGAATTTTTCCGGTGGCATGCGGCGGCGTTTGGAGATTGCCCGCGGGCTAGTGCATGAGCCGCGCATCTTCTTTCTCGACGAACCCACCACGGGCCTCGACCCAGCTTCCCGCGTGGGCGTGTGGGAAATGCTCATGCGCCTCAAGAAAGAACGGGAATTGACGATTCTTCTGACCACTCATTATATGGATGAGGCGGATAAGCTCTGCGAGCGTATTGCCATTGTCGACCTCGGGAAGCTGATGGCGCTGGATTCACCGCTTAAGCTGAAAGCTTCCATCCCCGGAAACAACATCCTGGAAGTCGGTTTTTCGCGCATCCCGGAGGGATGGCTCGCAACCGTGCAAAACCTCCCGGACGTGCAAGACGTGAAGTCTGACGATCACGTGTTTCGCATCGGCTCCGATAACGGTCCGAAGACCACCGTGGCGCTGTTGGAGGCGGCCCGGAACGCGCAAATTGAAGTGACTTCGCTTTCCGTTCAAAGCACCTCGCTCGACGACGTGTTCATGCATTATACCGGCCGGCAGTTGCGCGACTCCTTGCAGGACGCCCTCGGCTACGACCCCACCATTTTCTATCAGCGGGGGCACAGGTAGAACGGCATGAATCGAATCCTCGCACTGGTCGAGCGCGACCTGCGCAAGTTTATCCACAGCCCCACTCTCATCCTGGTGTCGATGGTGATGCCTATCGTGCAATTGGTTATATTGGGATACGCCTTTGGGGGGAAAATCCGGGACCTGCGTGTGGGGGTGGTGAATCAGGATCGTGGTATGCCCACCGTCAAGCTGCGCGAAATGTGTGGGGCCATCGCCGCCAACGCGCGGACCTTTGAAACGGTTGATTACGCCGATCTCCAGAAGGCTTTGCGGGACTTGCGGGACGGGCGAATCAATGGGGTCCTGAATTTTCCGCCGGATTACTCGCGCCGGGTTCTGGCCAAGGATGCGCCGCAAGTGGCGCTCATTGAAGACAACACGGATAACTTCGCGGTCGACGCGCTCGAGGGTGGGTTTAGCGATATCGTGGGCACCTACAATCAAGGTGGAGCCCCGCCGCGCGTCCCCAGCGAGGTCACGCTCTCGGTCGTGGAACTCTATCCCTACGTTCCGTATATCCAATACCTCCTGGCGGGATCGATCGTCATGGCGATCTTCGTTTCCGCCATGATCGGGGGAGGTATTATCTATATTGATGATAAAGCGCGCGGGCTCCATGAAGGTTATCTCGTTACCCCGATTTCCAAACTGGAGCTGATCATGGGCTTCAATCTCTCCGGAGCGGCCAAGGCGGTGTTGGCCGGGATCGTCCTGACCACCGTGGGATCCGCCATCGCCGGGATACCCAATCCGCTGGAGCCCTTGCGGTTGATGAAGCTGCTGCTGGTCATCGTCTTGACCTCCCTGGCATTGATCAGCATGATGTTTTTCTTGATGGTCCGCGTCAATGACCCCCTTGTGCCTCGCGCCACTTTCGGTGTGCTCAACACACTGCTCTACTTCCCCAGTGGCGCCGTGTATCCGATCTACGGATTTCCACGCTGGATGCGCGCCATTTCCACGGTTGATCCCTTTACCTATGCCGTGCATGCATTCAAAGCACTGTTGCTCAAAAATACGGGATTCGTGGCTATTGCCGGGGACCTGACTTTTCTGGCGTTGTTTACCGTGCTCATGGTGGTTTCTGAAACCCTCCTCTTCAAACGCTCCCTTTAACCAACCCCTTGGCAATCCGCCCTCACATCTAACATAATGTGGTTGCTCGGGAGGGTGCTGATTATAAACATTTGGAACTTTTCTTGCGGTAGAGGTGTCTACATTTCTTCGAAAACTATCCCCGGAGGTTTCATTCGATCCCATGGTTATCATTGCTGATACTCCGTGTTTCCGGGAAAGGACCGGCCATGACTTTGCTCGACGCCACACCACCCAAACCACCGCGAAAGATCGGACGCTATATTCTGGTTCCCCTGGTGATCATCATCGTCGGTGGGGCAGGATATGTCTCTTTTCGTGACTTTCCGGAAGAACGAGCTATTTCGCACTTTCTGACGACGCTGGAGCAGGGTAACTACCGTGAAGCCTACCAGCTCTGGCAGCCTAGCAAATCATACTCTTACGAGGATTTCCTGCACGACTGGGGAGAGAGCGGCGACTACGGTAAGATTCGAACCTTTAAGATTCTAGGATCGCGATCCAAAGGCGAGAAGACCGTCGTTGTCACGGTAACAATCAATGATGAGGAACCCCCGCGCGACCTTTTGGTTGATCGTAAGACCAAAGGGCTTGCCTACTCCCCATTCTGAAGTACAGTTTGTAGGCGCACCCCTCGCCGGTGCTTTTGCAGAGGGCAGGCACGAGACCTGCCCTTAGAAAATGTGATTGATTCCGGCTCCGCCTCGCTAGCTATGCTGTGAGATATGTCATGCGGTTTGGGCCAAGACTTCTTCTACCGCATCCTTTACCTGGTCGAAGGTCACGGAAAGAATGCACTCGGGCCGGGCAAATTGGTAGCAACGGTCGCCGGGACAAGGGTTGCAGTCGAAGGGGTTCTGCACCACGCGCGCGCCGGGGTTGGAACCTTGGCGGGGCCAGGGACCCCAGATGGGGGAACTGGAAGACCCGAAGATAACCACCAGGGGCCGGCTCAGTGCCGCGGCCATGTGGGCGGGGCCACTATCATTTCCCAAAAACAACCGCGCCCCGGCAAGCGCTGCGGCAAATTGCGCCAGGCTCACGTCCTCCAATCGCCGCACGGGTGCGCCCGAGGCTTTCTCGATGGCATCGAGCACGGGCGCTTCTCCCGGCCCACAGGAATATATGGGAGCGACATAGGCTTGGCGCTCCAGGTATTCACCCACTCGCGCGAATCCTTCCGGCGCCCATTCCTTGGTCTTGTATAACGCGGTGGGATGAATAATCGCGTAAGACTGTCCCCCGGTGATGCCCAGGCTCGCGCGTTTGACGTCCCACCATGCAGCCTGCGCTGCCCCGGAGAAAATTTGGGCGCGTGGGATTTCCTTTCGCGGAAGCCCCAGATAGAAAAACGCCGCAGCCTGATGCTCTGCCGTGTGCAAAGACGGCTGGTTCAAAATGGTCCGGGCGTCTGGGACTAGAATGTCATAGAGGCTCGCCCCTCGATAGTGTGCAAAGCCCACGCGCCAGCGGGCGCCGCTCCAGCGCGCAAGAAGCCGGCTGGTGGGGCCGCCGTGCAGGTTCACGCAGAGAGAAAAGTCACGGCGGCGAAGGCCTCGAATGACCTCCAGACGCGAGAGCAAGTTGCGCACGCCAGTCTCTCCCCCAGGAATGAGAATTTCTTCCACCGCCGGGTTTCCCTGCAAGAGATCGCGAAAGCGGGATTCAACTATCACGGAGATGCACAGGTCAGGCCGCCATTGTTTGAGCAGTTGCAGCGTAGGGGTCAGCAGAATGATGTCGCCGATGGACCGGAGGCGAAGAATGAGGATGCGTGCTCCGGCGGGCAAATCGGATAGGAGGGAAGCCGCATTCAAATCAAGTCACTCCGCTTCAACCTTGGCATCTTCGATGATCATGTCGGGGATATCGTCTTTGATAGGATAGACGCGCCGGCATTGGGCGCACTTCAGGCCTTGTCCGTCGGGCGTGAGTTGAACGGGCAGCTTGCACACGGGGCAAACCAGAATGTCGAGCAGTTCCTGCGGTACGGCCATGCAGAACCTCCCAAGGTTGCGAATCTAGCAGACGCTTGCGGCAAATTCAACCCGCGCATTACTCCTCGGCGGTGTTGGGGTTCTCCCAAGGCGCAATTTCCGCCTGCAAAACGCAGGTCACATTACGCCAGGAGGGTGGGTCGATTTTCCAGACCGCCAGAATCGCGGAGCCCTGGTACACGCGCTCAAATCCCAACTCGGATTGCGAAATGGTTTCAATCGGCACAATCCACCAGCAAGCTTGGGGCCGAGTATCCAGCGTGATCTTGACGCGTTGCCACTCATCCACTAGCGTCAGCTTGGCAGAATCGATTTCGCCGCGAAACTCCAGCGGGCGGCGAACATCCTTCGCCTGGAAATATCGATCGTGGGCATCGGGAGCGAGAAGGTTCAGGACCAACTCCAGTCCCAATGCCATCCCGGTAGGGCAGGAACGGTCGGTGTTCAGCGAAGAGCGGCATTCGATCTGCCAGGTTGAGCCTGTCACTTTGGAGGTCACCGTCTTGAGCGCATCGACCCGCATCACGCAATCGTTCGAGTGAACCTCGGTGGCGCTGCGAAATTCGATTGCGGCCGCGGGGGCCTTGATAGGCGTGGCTTTCCAAGCGCCTTTGGCGAGGGTCTCATTTTCCTCCAAGCGGAGAAGCTCAAAGTCCTTCCAGCTCTTGGCGCTCGGAAAAAGATAGGTGCGGAAGACATGCCGGGCATAGCGGTCGTAGCGCAGCAAGGCATCCAAGTGCGATTCCTTGCTGAGCACTTGATCGTGGATCGAAGCGGGACCTTCGCGTGGCGATTGCTTGGAGGAGACCTGTTTCCGCACGAGCTCGTGGTAGACCTCGGGCCGCCGCATCAGAGAATTCACCAGTTCCACGTTGGCGGGCTGGAAGCGCAGGCTTGAAACCGTGGCGCCATCCGCGGGGTGCAGCGTCATGCCGGAGATGCTCTGCCGGATCAGGATTTCGTCCTGCCCATCCACTTCGAAGTCCGTCGTCACAATTTCGGGTGGGGCGTCGGGGCCTCGACCCTCCACGCGATCAAGTTGAAACTCCGCTTGGATCAGGTAGTGAAGAATGGCACTGCGCAGATGGGGCGCATAAAGCCCGCCGAATACCCCATGCCAGTAAGGGTCATTACACTGGGAAGCCATCAGATGCGTGTGTGCTTCCGTGAGCAAGGCGGCTTTTTCCGTTCCGCTTTCCACGCTGCTGCTCAGCTTGTGCAAACGATGACTCACTCGCAGCGCCTGTTTCTGAATGCGATTGGATTCCGCGTACCGGGTCAGGAAGTTTCGCCACAGCCCTCCTCGCAGGAAGCGCTGGAAGCGCTCCCCCTTGGGCATGCGCTCAGTCTGTTCCCAACAAGCTCTGAAGTCCGCCCCTGCCGCGGGCGGAAGGGACCATTCCATCATCTCCGGGTATGAGGCAGTAGGCAAATAAATGCGCCCCACCACCGGATGCGAGCTGAGGTAATCCCCGAGAGTGGTGGTCTCCAGCCAATCCTGGCTGCCCTCGAGGGCCTTAAGAAAGCGCTCCAGCCAGCCGTTTTTGTAAACATGATCGTACGTGCCGGGCCAGACGCCGAATTTTTCGCAGTCATCACCCATAGCAAAGAGGACGTCTTGCTGGTTGATTCCTTCACGCAAAATGCGCAACGTTTCCGACGGCTCCTGGAAAGGGATAGTGTAGCGAAGGGTTTTCAAGCCCGGAACCAGGCGCAATGGATGGCCGTCCTCTTCGGTAATGAAACTGCCGCGCAATTGCCAGGGCTCGAGGCCCGCGCCCAGGAAGTGTGTATCGTCAAGAATCACGTATTCGACTCCGGCTTTGGCCAACGGAAGGGGGAGGGTGGGCTCCCAAACCCGCTCGGCAATCCAAGCCCCGTGCGGCGTTGAGCCGAAGTGTTGGCGAAGGTAGTCCGCCAGCTTGCGGACCTGCGCAATTTTATCGGCATCAGGAATTGACGGTAGAATGGGCTCGTAATAGCCCCCGCCGACCAGTTCGATCTGGCCGCGCTCCACGAGTTCACGAAGCTGCTGGAAGTATTCCGGGTGGCGCTTCTCCAGCCACTCCAACAGGATTCCTGAAAAATGCAAGCTCAGGTGAATGAGCGAATGCTCGTGCAGCGCGCGCACGAAAGGCGCATAGGATTTCTGGTAGGCGTCTTCAATCACGTGATCGAAGTTTCCCACTGGCTGGTGCGAATGGATGACAAGAGCGAGAGAGACTTTACTCAATTTGGCAGCCCCTTCTGGCGGTCGAGGACGCTTCGCGAAAACCTAGCATAGAATGGAACCTCGAGTATTGTCAGTAACAATTATTCCATCGCAACGAGATACAGAAAAAGCACCGCAAGTCCGTGGTAAGATTTGCGCCCGGGTGAGTGATGCCCATTAAGCGGCCCGCCCTGCCGATCGCTGTAGGAGGAAGAATGTTTGACCCCAAGGCGTTGCTGGCATACTGCGAATCGGAATCGGACGCGCTGGTGCGTTGCTTGCGGCAAGCGGTAGAAATCGAATCACCCAGCCAGAACCCAGCGGCAATTGACCGCATAGCAAATTTTTTTGCGCAAGAGTTCATCAAGCGAGGCGCGAAAGTTCAAATCCTGAGCCACCCGAAGGCGGGTTCGGCCGTGGTAGCGGAATTCTGGGAAGGGGCGCGTGGCAGGAAACCCATCCTGCTGCTGGGCCACTTGGATACTGTCTGGGAAATTGGTACCTTGGCGGAAATGCCTTTTCAAGTTCAGCAGGGGCGCGCCTACGGGCCGGGAATTTACGATATGAAATCCGGCATCGTCTGCGGCCTCTGGGCCGTGCAGGCGCTCGCCGCCTTGAAAATATCTCCTCCCGGCCCCGTGCGCTTTTTCTTGAATGCGGATGAGGAGGTATCAAGCATCGCCTTTCGGGACGAGTTGCTGGCGGAGGCCCGCCGGGCTCGCGCGGTGCTGGTGCTGGAGCCCGCCGCGGCTCAGGGAGCCCTCAAGACCTCCCGCAAAGGGGTAGGGGAATTTCAGATCACCGTGCGCGGCCGCTCGGCCCATGCGGGAATCAATCCCTCAGCAGGCGTCAATGCAATTTCCGAACTGGCCCGGCAGATTCCTCGCATCGAAAAGCTGGCACGCCCCAAGCGGGGGCTGACCGTTAACGTGGATGTTATCCAGGGCGGCACGCGCGCAAATGTCATCCCGGAACTTGCTGTGGCACGCGTTGATGTACGTGTTCCCAGCGAGCTTGACCGCGCCAAGATTGAAAAGAAAATGCGGGCATTGTCGCCGATTCATCCCGAGGCCAAACTGGAAATAACCGGCGGGGTCAACCGTCCTCCGATGGAACGGAAGATGGCGAGCGCACTCTTTCGCAAGGCCCGCGAGTTGGGACGCCAGATGGGCCTGGAACTGAAGGAAGCCGCAACCGGAGGAGGCTCTGACGGAAATTTTACCGCCGCTCTGGGAATTCCTACGCTCGACGGCTTGGGCGGAACCGGCGACGGAGCCCACGCTCGCCACGAACATGTCATCCTCCGAGAATTACCCCAGCGCGCGGCTCTGCTTGCAGCGTTAATGGCATCTGTGTAAGCAGTTGGCAAGACGGGCAGATCTTTAGGTCAACAGGTAAATCGCAAGAGTCAACCCTAGCCGGTTTTGGGCGGTGGGCCAATTTGATACCCCTTCAGTCGACCATTAAGATCAGTCCGCTATGAGCGGAATTCATCGAATGAGGTATGTAGGGTTCGAGGCGATTGCGGATACTGATGCTCGCGTGCTAATCCTGGGCACGCTGCCGGGTGCGGAATCCCACAAACGCCGGCAATATTATGCCAATCCGCGAAATAGCTTCTGGTGGATAATGGGAAAACTATTTGGAGCTTCGCCTGATTTACCTTACGAAGATCGCCTTAACCTACTCAAGAAAAGTGGTATCGCACTATGGGATGTGTGCCACTCGGCGGAGCGTTCAGGCAGTAGCGATTCAGAAATTTTATTGCATACGGTAGAGCCAAACGATTTCGCCACATTCTTCTCCCATCATCCGCACATTGAACTAATCTGTTTCAATGGGCAGATGTCTGCAAGGATCTTTCGCAGCAAAGTTTTGCCTTTGCCTGCAAATTACTCAGCAATTCCCCGTGAGGTCCTCGACTCAACCAGTCCAGCTCACACGGGACTTATATGGAGGGGGAAGTTGGCGCGTTGGCGGCAGTCCCTTGGCTCATTCGTCGACTCCGGTCATCGCTAAAGGTCTCCGCGGAGAGAGAAACTGACCGTCTGCCCGGTTTTGCCTTTTGCGTTTTGCACTTCGCCTTTTGACTTCATGATCTGCCCATCTGCCCGCCTTTCTACGACCCGTACTTTTTCATCACGTAGCTGGCCACTTCTTCTTCGAAGTCGGAATAACTCATCCGCACCTCGTCTTGGAGCACGGTATCGAAGTCAGAGGAAGGCATAAGTCGCAACATCCGACGGACTTCCCCCATGCCGAAGGCGTCGCGAAGATATTCGAGCGCGGCCAAAGACTTGGCGTAAACCAGGGACACCTGATCGGGGGGCAGACTCACAAAAGATCCTTCCAGCGAGGCATAGGCAGGAATCTTCCCGGCGGCGAGGGCTCGCGCCAACTGGCTTCCCAGCGTGGCGGTGGTGACGCCTTCTTCAAGCTGAGCCAAACCCTCGTTAAACCAGATGGGGCAACGGCCCAGCGTGATCAGGCGGACAAAGGAATGCGTCAGCTCATGCTTCAGCACGCGCGCCAGGGCTGGGGTCATTTGCGTCAGGCCGGAAACGGGAACGCGGATCTTCCCGTCATTCAATGCGCCCACCCAAGCGGGGGTCCGGGTGATGTCGCGGAAAGCCTGATTGGGATAGAGAATAACGACGATGGCTTCGGAGGGGGAATAATCCAGGTCCAGGACCAGGTCCTGAAATGAGCCGTCCAGGCTGTTCAAAATTTCGGCACTCAGCTTTTCGTCCTGCTGTCCATCGAAGCGAAGTAGGAAGTGCTCGCTGTGCAATTCCGAGTAAGCGCCGGAAATCTCCTGCTCGCGTTGCGCCCTCGCCACCGCTTCGCGCAGTTGCGGATTGTCCTGAAGGGCGAGCGCCTCGTTCCACTCCGTAATGGCTTGATCGAGATTCTCCATCCCGTAGTAGGCGGAACCCAAAAGCACACGAAAATCCGGCGACTGGGGATAATGGTCAGCCTCCGGCAATAACAGATCGACGGCTTCCAGATAATGCTCCTGCTTCCACAGCAAGTAACCGAGCGCCAACGTCAAGGCCTGGTCGTGCGGCAGATACTTGAGCACTTCGCGATATTTGATGATGCCCCCCTCCGGGTCACCCTTGCGCGTCAGAAAAACCGCCGCAGCCTGGAAGGCCTGTTTGAGCTTATGCAGGTTTTCCGGCGTGGCATTTTGGATGGCATCGTCCGTCAATTGCGTCAGGTAGGCCTCGTCCACCGCATCGTCGTGGATGACCGCCGACTTTCCCTCCATCGAGGTATCCACGGGCGGTGTGATGGGCAGGGGGACATCGCGACTGGGCCGGGAAGATCCCCCCGCCTGGGTCGCGGCCGGGGCGTCCGACTTCTCCACATGGTCCACTATAGATTTGGAAATCGCGAATTCACCCCCGTCCGCTTCATAGTAGACTTGCTTCTCATCCTCTTTTGTAACTTGGGCAACAATCTTTCCACCGTTTTTTAGGTAGATAACATCCGCAAGCAGCAGGGAAGGAAACAGGAAAAGGACGCACAACAACCTCGCGGCCCACGCAGCATTCCCTTGGGGCACGAAGCGCTTCCGAACCTTGGGGCACCCTGACATCCTGTGGGCATCATACAACAGGGCTCTGCTCTCCGTCGAGTTGAGGACGGCCGACTTCCGCGCTACAGTAAACGGGGGGATTTAAAAGGGGCATTGCATGGGGTCGGCGAGATTTTCTTCTGGGCAGATTTTCCGCATGGGTCGCAAGTTCGCGCTACCTGCGTTCTGGCTGCTCGCTTGCTCGCTTCACGCGGGACCTTGCGGAGCGCAACACCTCACTGAGCCCCTCGACCTGCTGAAACAGTTGAACAGCGTCACCTTGGATCCCACACAAGTCTATGTGATCCGCGACGCCCACGTTACGCGCTCGCGGATGACCCTGTATCTTAATCGCGGCTTCATCGCTTTCATGACGCCGGTGCTGGGCCAGGTTACAGGGGCCGTTTTCTGGGGGGAAGGGGAGGTTCTAATGATCCCACCCGAGCGTGCTGAGAAGCGAAACCTTGCCCAGTTCACGCGGTCGCCCATCCTGGAAGAGAAAATCGATTCCGCTTACATGCGTTTTACGGACCAGACCGCCCAGGAATTGCAGACGGCGTTGAGCAAGCCAGATCCGGATGATCTCGAGCAGCCCGGTCCCTTCCTGGAAGAGTGGGCTGTTGCGGCGCAGGCGCCGGACTTGGAAACCTCCGTGCGCATCCTCATGGATCTCCTCGGCGACCACAACCACCCTTACTTCTACGCCCGGGTGAAGGGGGAGGAGTTGGGAGTATTCGATATGGTTGACGACGAGCGCCAGGCTGAGCCCTTCACCATCAGATCATCGCGCAAGGTTGGTTCCCAAAGCTTCACCGATATCTGGTGTTCTTTCCCAACACAAAGTCCACAGGGCGGACCCGCCGCGTATTTCGAGAGTCCTGCAAAAGCTCTGGCATACACCCTGGACGTTCGCATCCAATCCGACCATAGTCTGGAAGGACGGGCGGAGATTCAGCTCGAATCGCGTTCGGCGGAAGATCGCGTCATCTCCTTTGCTCTGTCACGCTGGCTCGCCGTCACGGGAGTGGAGGACGATCGTGGGCATAGCATGACAGTGATCGGGGGGCAGCCGCAGGGCGGGGCCCCGGCGGAGGCGCGCGCTTACGATCACGTCGAAGTCGTGCTTCCTCACCCCTACCCGCGTGGAGAACGCTTTCGCTTAATCTGGAGGTATAACGGTAACGTTATCGCCGACGTCGGGAACGGGGTGCTGTATGTGGGTGCACGGGGAAGCTGGTACCCCAACATTAATATCGGCCTGCCCAGTCAGTACGACATGACCTTTCACTACCCGCGAAAACTGGTGCTGGTGGCCACCGGTGCCCGCGTCGAGGAGAAGATCTCAGAGGATTGGGCGGAGAGCCGGTGGCGCTCGGACGGTGTTTTCCGCGTGTCAGGGTTTAATCTGGGACCCTATACCTCCGTCGAGCGGCACGCCGGTAAGACACTGGTCGCGGTTTATGCTACACGGGAAGCGGAAAGCTCGCTGGAGAAACGGCATGATATGGCGGAGGCGCCGCCTCTGGTCATTCCCGGAGCGCGCGGGAAACTGCAAAATCGGCCGCAAGCAGAGTCCTTGCCGCGCGCGGAGCCGGTGCCGCTTGAGCCCTCAGCTCTGCTAGGCAGCGTCGCCGACATTGCCTCGCAGGCCGTGCAATACTATGCCAGCCTATTCGGCCCCTTTCCTTATCCCCGCTTGGCCATCTCGCAAGCGCCCGGGAATTTTGGCCAAGGGTGGCCGGAACTCGTGTATCTGCCCACCCTTTCCTTCCTTCCCAAAACTGAGCGGTCAGAGCTGGGCTTGAGCAGAGGAGGCGGCGACCCGCTGGGACCCGCCATAATCACGCACGAAATTGCTCATCAATGGTGGGGAAACCTCCTTGGTTGGCAGACCTATCACGACCAGTGGCTTTCCGAAGGACTCGCCAGTTACGCGGCGGCCCTTTTCCTGGCACAGGGCAAGGACGGCAGCCGCCAGTTCGGCAATCTGCTGCATCTCTACAAGGACGATCTGCTGGCCAAGACCAGCGAGGGCGCGACGGTTGAATCGGGCGGTCCCATTTGGCTCGGGCATCGGCTTTCCAGCTCTCTGGATCCGGAGGGATACCCCAACATCGTTTACAAGAAAGCTTGCTGGGTTCTTCATATGCTGCGGGAACTGATGACTGATCCCAAGACGGGTTCGGACGCTCGCTTCTTCCGCATGCTGCGCGACTTCGTAACCCATTACCAAGGCCAAGCCGTCTCCACTGAAGATTTCATCCATCATGCGGAAAAGTATATGACGCCGGACAGTGACCTGGAACATAACCACAAACTCGATTGGTTCTTTAGCGAGTGGGTCTACGACACGGGAATCCCTGCCTACACTCTCAAGACGGAGGTTCGCGTGCTTCCTAGCGGCCAATATGTTGTACAGGGCGCCATCACGCAGAGCGATGTTCCCGAAGATTTTGAGATGCCGGTGCGTGTGGTCGCTCTTTATGTCCGGGACAAGCGGGTCACGCTGGGACAGGTGGTGGTGGGCTCGAGCGGGGCTCACTTCAAATTCATCACGCCGCGAAAACCCGTGCGGGTGTTGATTGATGAGGAGAATTTGCTGGCCGTAATGCGCTAGGGACGGCGCCCACCCTGCTGCTCGCCGCCAAAACTCGAGGAAAAATCATCCCGGCGGCCAGTGAAACGTGCGGCCTCCCAGCACGTGGACATGCAGGTGGAACACGGATTGCCCCGCCCAGGCGCCGTTGTTGATTACGGTGCGATAGCCCTTCGCTTCCAGTCGCCGCTCACGCGCTAATTGAGCCGCCACAAGAATAAGATGACCCAACAGCCCCTCGTCTTCGGCGAGGGCCTCCTGAAGCGAAGGGAGGTGCTTACGCGGAAGCACCAGCAGATGGACCGGCGCTTGCGGGTGAATGTCCTGGATCGCCACGGCGCGCTCGTCCTCGTGAACGATCTTGGCGGGAACCTTGCGGTCGATGATCCGGCAAAAGAGGCAGTCCACGATTAGTTCACCCTGACGACAAAAGTCACCGTCGCCAAATTCGCGCTGTGAAGCTTTTCCGCCAATTCGCGCGCCGCGCCCTCGGAACTTTCATGGCCCACGCGCACGCGGTAGAAGAGCCCATCGCCACGGTCGAAACTCTGGATAACCACGGGCCCATAGTTCGCCTCGATCAGGGCCTTGAGGCGGCCGGCATTCGCGGGGTCGCGAAAAGCGCCCACCTGCACGGCAAAGACGGCGGGCTCGGAACTCGAGCCGAGTCCCAGGATTTCCAGCCGCACCCGCGCCAGGCCGGGCATCCCCATGGCCTGCGCGGCGGCATAGGAGAGATCGATGATGCGGCCTTCCACAAACGGCCCGCGGTCATTGATCCGCACCGTCACGTCGCGGCCATTCTCGAGGTCATGGACGCGCACCTGAGTGCCAAATGGCAGGGTGCGATGCGCCGCCGTCATGTCATACATATTGTAAATCTCACCGCTCGCCGAGCGGCGTCCGTGATAGGGATGGCCGTACCAGGAAGCCATGCCCTCTTCCCCCTGAACGATAGGCGCGGCGGGAGCCGACGGCTGAGGCATGCTTCGACCTGAAGGCGCAGCGGGTTTGCGGTGATGCAAGCAGCCCGTGGCGCAGATAAGCATCATCATCGCCACGCCGATCCGGCCAGCGGGAGAATGCCATCTTCCGGGCGATCCTTGCGTAACGTGTCTCATCACGGGGTCAGGGTTTCGCCTTTTCCAATCGCTCTGCTAATTTCGCCAGGCGGTCTGCGGCTCCTCGAAGGAACTCCGCCATGTCCTGACGAGTTTGGGGACGGACTTCGTTATCAAGAAACTTTCGCAGCTTGTCGAGTTCGCGATCCAGGGCGCGGCCTGCATCTTCGAATTTCATGATCCTGCTCCAATCTAATTGTGGTTATTCTAGCCAAGCTGCGAGCGTGCTACAAATGAAATTCCTGAAGGCTGATAACGTCAGATATAATTTAGTATTGTGATCAGAACAGAAGGCCGGTGAATGTCCCTACCTCCAAAACTATGGTTCCAGTGGCAGCGGCTCAAGAAAGTATTCTCATCATCCTCTGGCACTCAGGAGAGCACGCCCAGCAGTGCGGTTCGCATGTGCCCGCACTGCCGAGCCCTGATCGACCGTGATGCCAAGGTGTGCCCCCTCTGCGGCGAGCCCACGGGCCCCATGCGCGCCCGCGGTAGCAGCACGCCCGGCCGCATCATGGGCGTGATCCCCATTCCCACCACCGCCAGCTCCGTGATGGTCGCGATCAACCTGGCGGTCTATGCCATTTCCTGGTATATGACGCAGAATACGGAGGCCGCGCAGTTGTACGGAGCACCCTCCATGGGCGGGATCAGCACCGAAGTGCTGGTGCGGCTGGGCGCCAAAGCCCCGTTTATCTTGCCGCCTTACAACCAATGGTGGCGGCTGGTGACGGCCATGTTCCTGCACGCCGGCCTGCTTCACATCGGGATGAACATGTGGTGCTTGGTGGATCTGGGGCCGGAAGTGGAATCGCTTTTCAGCACCACAAAATTCATAGTGCTTTACTTGGTGACGGGGGTTGCAGGATTTGCCTTGAGCCTTTGGTGGTCTCCTAACGGACTCTCCGTGGGAGCCTCCGGCGCCATCATGGGACTTATTGGAATCTTAATCGGCGCCAGCTTTCATCATGGACATCTGGGAAAAGAATATCGCAGCCAGCTCTGGCGCTGGGTAATCTATATCGCGATTTTTGGAATCTTTTTCGCCGTTGACAACGCTGCCCACCTCGGGGGATTGGTGAGCGGCCTCGCGCTCGGTTACTTAGTCCCGGAGGGTGAACCCGCGAGGCGGCCGAGCGAGAACCTTTGGAATGCGCTGGCCGTGCTTTCCGTGCTGGTCATCGGCGGCTCATTTGTGCTGATGGCCTTGCAACTCGGGTCGCCCCTCCGATGAACCGCAAATCATTGAACCTGGTTTTTTGGCCGCGGAGGCGCAGAGAATCGAAAAGCCGGTGTTGCGGATCCGTTTTGCGGGTCCGCGGCCCGTTTCCTATGGGCAAGGAAAAGCTTCATTTTCTTCTTGACAAAACCGATTCTTTAGGCTATAGGTATAGCTGAGGATCAAGGCCGGTGGCGCCGTGAGTGGACCGGCGGCAAGTCCGATGGCCAAGAACGAGGCCGACAAATTGTAGTAATGGCTGTGCGACATTATTACCCTTAGAGGATAAGGCTCCCAAACCTGGGAACTTACTGAAAATAAAGGGTCAAAAAAGCGATTTTTCTCTTCCCAAACCTGGCAACCTACTCAAAAAAATCCACTTACAATCAATCCCAAAAAATCGGGAATGGGGTGCAAATTGTCCTATCGAAGAGACGACAAAATGTCACTTAGAAATGACAGAAATAAACCGTCTTGGTAAGAAATTCGGGCCAGAGGCAGGCTCTACAATATCCTTACAAGGGGCTGGCCATGGCCAGCGGGATGAAAGGTAGCGTGGCAACTTCCGCTGTAACGCCAGTGGCAAGAGTGAGTTTAGCGCCGGGCTCAGAGAACTCGCGGCGCACGTAGGCAAGGGCGATCGGCTTGCCAAGCGTCGGTGAGACGCAGGAACTGGTGACCTCCGCAACTTCTCTTCCCTCAATAACGGCCTTCTCGCCAGGCTGGGGCGCCTCGTCGGCATTCGCGATCAAACCCATCAATTTCCAGTTCACATGGCCCCGGCTACGGGCGCGCTCCACAATTTCCTGTCCGATGTAGCAACCCTTGTTGAAGCTGAGGGCATTCCAAAGACCCGCTTCGAGGGGAATCACGTCTTCACCCAATTCCGTCCCGTAACGTGGAATGCCGGCCTCGATGCGCAAACTTTCCAGGGCCTCCGAGCCACAGGGGAGCATGTCATACGTCGGCGCCTGACCACAGGCTGCACCCCAGATGGCCTCCATCCCCTTGGCATTCACCCACACTTCGAAGCCTTCCTCGCCCGTGCTCGAGGCGCGAACCACGCGGATGGGGAAGCCCGCGTAATTTGATGCGAAGTGGTCATACTCCTGCATCGCCGGCAGGTCGATGTGCAGTGTCTTCTCCAACAATCCTCGAGCCCGCGGCCCCTGGAATGCCAATGCGTAAAGATCGAGCGGCTCGATTTCTACCTGGTCGGCAATAATATAGCGGCGAAAACTTTGCATGGCTTTCTCGCGCAAGTCAGCGTCGGTGTCAACCAGGAAGCATTCTTCGGCGCAGTACAAGCGCAAGTCCACCACGATGTGCCCTTGCGCGTTGAGGAGCGTGGCGTAAGTGCCCTGACCGGGCGTGAGCTTCTTCACGTCGTTCGAAACCAGCCGCTGGAGCAGCTTCGCGTGGTCGCGGCCTTTCAGCCGGAACTTGGCGCGGAAAGAAAAATCAAAAAGGCCCGAGGCCGTGCGCACCGCGCGGTTCTCGGCAGCGGCATCGGTGAAGCGCGAGGGACCTATCGCGCCGTGATATTCCGCGAGCGTGGCGCCCTGTGTTCGGTGATATTCAGCAAGGGGAGAAGGATTCATTGGTGATTGGTGATTGGTGATCGGTGATTGAAAAGAACTGTACATTGGAGATCGGTATTTGTGATTGAGGTGATCGGCGATTGAACAAATGACGATAGGAAACACAGGGTCGGTAATTGCCAATTCCTTCAATCACAAATCACCAATCACAAATATTTGATCCCCAATCTCAAAAGAACCCCAATTGTAATTTGGCAGCTTCCGACATCATATTTTTGTCCCAAGTCGGTTCCCAAACCACATCCACTTTGACGTTCTTAATCCCCGGGATCACAACGATCTTGTCCTCCACCTCGCCGGGAAGCGTGCCTGCGGCAGGACAACCGGGTGAGGTCAAGGTCATTTTCACGTAAACGTCACCGCTGGGTTCCACTTTCACATCATAGATCAGACCGAGGTCGTAGATGTTCACGGGGATTTCCGGGTCGTAGCACGTGCGCATTTTCTCGACGATCTTGTCGTGCAGTGCCACGACCTCAGACACATTCAGGGGGGGCGATGAAGCAGGTAGGGAAATTGGTTCAGCCATTATTTGTTTACCTCACAACGAAAAGAAGAAACTGGAAACTAGAAACTGGAAACTTGGTGCGATTTTCGAGTTTCCAGTTTCCAGTTTCTGATTTTACTCCGTGCTGGCGATGGCCGGGCTGCCCTCCAGCGCGCTCCGCAGCGTGTGCCAGGCCAGCGAGGCGCACTTGACGCGCACGGGAAATTCCGAGACCCCGGAAAAAACCGCCAGCTTGCCGAGGGCGGGTGCGTCAGCCGATTTCACAGGTTTGCCTGTCACCAGGTCATGAAATGCATCGAAAAGCGCTTCGGCTTCGGCGCGAGTTTTGCCCTTCAGCGTCTCCGTCAGGATCGACGCGGAAGCGGTGGAGATGGCGCAACCGGAGCCCTGAAAGCTAATGTCCGCAATGCGATCACCCACCATGTGCAGATAGATGGTGACCTTGTCGCCGCACAATGGGTTGTAGCCATTGGCTTGATGGTCAGCATTCTCCATCGGGTGGAAATTTCGCGGCCGCTTGTTGTGATCGAGAATAACCTCTTGATAGAGCGAAGCTAGTTCTGACATGGACTTCTGCCGTCCTTATGAGTCATCGCGCGTCTCGTCGAATCGGGTGATCGGGCGATCCGGTGATCGGGTGAACAAGAAAAGCCCCTGCTCCGATTGTGCCTTTTGTTCATCCGATCTCCCGATCACCCGATTCCGCATCACGCAAACATCGCTTTCACATGTTCCAGGCCCGCCGCCAGCGCGTTAATCTCCTGCTTGGTGTTGTAAAAGGCCAGGGAGGCTCGCACCGTGGCGGGCACGCGGAAGCGCTCCATGACCGGCTGCGCGCAGTGATGGCCGGTGCGCACGGCGATGCCTTCTTGATCCAGCACAGTGCCGACGTCATGCGGATGGATTCCCTCCAGCAGGAAAGAGAGTACTCCGGCCTTTTCGCGCGCCGTGCCGATAAGGCGCACACCAGGGATCTGGCCAATGGCCTCCGTGGCGTAAGTCAGCAAGGCATGTTCGTAGGAAGAGATATTCTCCATCCCAATGCGCGTGAGGTAGTCGAGACCTGCCCCCCACCCAATCGCCCCCGCGATGTTAGGCGTTCCGGCCTCAAATTTATTCGGGATGTGATTATAGATGGTCTTCTCAAAGGTGACAGAGAGAATCATGTCACCGCCGCCTTGGTAGGGCGGCATAGATTCGAGCAGGTTGGCCTTGCCATACAGGGCCCCAATGCCCGTCGGTCCGAAGAGCTTGTGGCCCGAAATCGCGTAAAAATCGCAGTCCAGCGCGCGGACGTCAACCTTGATGTGGGGTACGGCCTGGGCGCCATCGACGAGCACCGGAATGTTCCTCCCATGCGCCATTTCCACAATCTGTTTGACCGGATTGATGGTGCCGAGCGCATTGGAAACGTGGGCAACGCTCACCAGCCGTGTGCGATCGTTGATGAGTTTTTCAAATTCATCCAGAATCAGCTCGCCCCGATCGTTGATGGGGCCGACGCGCAGACGACAGCCTTTTTCCTCACAGAGCATCTGCCAGGGCACAATGTTGGAGTGATGCTCCATGGCCGTGATCAGGATTTCGTCGCCGGCGCCGATATGCTGCCGCCCGTAAGTCTGCGCCACCAGATTGATGCCTTCCGTCGAGCCCCGTACATAGACGATCTCGCGCGGCTCAGCAGCATTCAGGAATCGTTGGACCTTGGCGCGCGCGTCCTCGTAAGCCTGCGTGGAGCGCTCGCTGAGCAGGTAAACACCGCGGTGGATGTTGGCGCAATCCTGTAAATAAAAATGCAGCAGGGCGTCGATAACCGCCTGCGGCTTCTGGCTGGTCGCCGCGTTATCAAGATAAACCAGCGGTTTGCCGTGGACCTTTTGCTTGAGAATGGGGAAGTCCTCGCGGATTTTGCGCACATCGAAAGTCCGCGCCGGAACTTCCGCCGCCGGGCTAACAATCTCTCGAGTTGTGGCCATGAAAACCCCCAATCATTGCCGATTTTCGATTTTCGATTGAGAACCCCGCAAGCCCTCAATCGAGAATCTCTTTCCTTGACCCCTCAATCAATCAGCAACCATCTTTTCAATCGACAATTGAAAATCGAAAATCGGCAATTCCTTCAATCGCAATTTTTCGCCAGCCTTGCGTACAGCCGCTCCGCGAGCCGTTCGCGCAGGGGCTGAAACTTGATGCGCTCCATGACATCGTTGGCGAAAGCATAAGTGAGCAACTTTTTCGCCTCCTGCACGGCAATGCCGCGGGAGCGTAAATAGAATACTGCCTCGGGATCAATCTGGCCCACCGTGGCGCCATGCGTGCATTTCACATCGTCGGCATAAATTTCCAGTTGCGGCTTGGTGTTGATGATCGCGTCCTCAGAAAGCAGCAGGTTCTTGTTACTCTGCTTGGAATCGGTTTTTTGCGCGTCAGGACGAACAATGATATTGCCGTTGAACACTCCTTGCGACTTACCCTCCAGCACGCCCTTATAAACCTCGCGGCTGGAGCAGTGGGCCTTAGCGTGGTCGATGGTAGTATGGTTATCCACGTGCTGCCGCCCGGTGATCACATAGAGGCCGTGCAGGAGAGATTCAGCGCCCTCACCCCCCAGCACCGTCCGCACTTCCTCGCGCGTCAGAGCGCCTCCGAGTTGGATGGAATGCGTCGTCACGCTCGAGGAACGCGCCTGCTGCACCTGCACGCGCGCGTAGTGAAACGCCTCGTCGCTTTCCTGCTGCACCTTGCAGTAGTCCACCAGCGCGCCCTCACCGGCCACAATCTCCGTGACTGTGTTGGTGAACGTTGTGTCTTCCGCCAGGCTGAAGAAGGTTTCGATAATGCTTGCCTGGCCCGTGTCACCAACCAGGATCAAATTGCGCGGGTGGGAAACGGTGGTCCGGCCGCCGCCATGAGAAATCTGCAAGATGTGCAGAGGCTTCTGGAGCACCGCGCCCTTAGGCACTTCGATAAAAGCACCATCTTCAAAAAAGGCGGTGTTGAGCGCCACGAAGGCGTGGGTCTTCGCGTCCGCGTAACGCCCCAAGTGCCGCTCCACCAGCGCCCCGTGGTTTTTCCAGGCGGAGGCCAGGCTGCCTGCCTTCAATCCCTGAGGAACTTCCCACAGTTTCGAGAGTCCCGGTATGTAGCAACCGTTGAAAAAGGTCAGGCGGCTGCAACCCAATTCGGCCAACGGCAGGCGCTCAATCTTTTGCCGAAGTTCCTCCGTCAACTTTACGCGTGCCGGAACAAATGGCACGGAGGCCAGCGGCGCGACGTTCGTGTAGAGCCACTCTTCGTCGTGAGTCGTAGGGAAACCGAGTTCGGCAAAGCTCCCCATGGCGGCATGGCGAAGCTTGGACATCCAAGCCGGCGCATGCTCATTAAGGGCGCTTTCCAGGCGGGCGAAACTTGAGAGGTAGAGTCCTTCTTGTTCTTTAACGGTGGTCATCAAATCCTGCATCCCTTTCTAGTATCGAATGCCTTAACCCTTCGCTTCTGGCGAGAACAAGTCAAAAGTCAAAACGCAAAAGTCAAAAGGCAAAAGTGAAAATCCAAACCGGAACCAGCGTCCGTCCGTTGTAATGCTGGAACACATCTTCATTTGCACCACAGTAACACCGGCTTTGACTTTTGCCTTTTGCGTTTTGACTTTTGACTTTTGACTTGTTCTTCTCTCATTGCAAGGCTCATCTCCGATTGGCCAGGAAGAACCGCGGACCTACAAAGCAGGACCGCGCTACACTTGCTCATTGCCAGGCCACCCCCGACTCAACCGCCTCGTCCAGCCATCCGTAGCCTTTTTCTTCCAGTTCCAGGGCCAGTTCCTTGCCACCGGACTTGACGATGCGTCCGTTGGAAAGCACGTGAACGAAGTCTGGAATGATGTAGTTGAGCAGGCGCTGATAGTGCGTCACCACGATGATAGCGCGGTCGGGTGCGCGCAGGGCGTTGACACCGTTGGCCACAACTCTGAGCGCATCGATATCCAAGCCGGAGTCGGTCTCGTCCAAAATGGCGAGCTTCGGTTCAAGCACGGCCATCTGGAAAATCTCGTTGCGCTTCTTTTCGCCGCCGGAAAATCCTTCATTCACCGAGCGTGACATCAGGCTTTCGTCCATATCCAGCAGCTTCATCTTGCCGCGGACGATGGTGAGGAAGTCCATGGCGTCTAGTTCCTCAAGGCCCTGATGCTTGCGGATGGCGTTGACCGCGGCGCGCAGAAAATAGGTGTTCGAGACGCCCGGAATCTCCAC